>Ga0256839_1002758_pt1 | contig 19124 bp, 12 predicted proteins | sample 354166metaG_FD_185968 | JGI IMG/M metagenome (GOLD analysis project Ga0256839, IMG submission 185968) | Hydrothermal vent microbial communities from Mid Atlantic Ridge, Atlantic Ocean - 354-166 | ecosystem: Environmental > Aquatic > Marine > Hydrothermal vents | place: Atlantic Ocean: Mid... | reverse complement strand
GCTCATCAAGGCCACGAACGTGGCTGGTGCCGACGGAGGGACTTGAACCCCCGACCCACGCATTACGAATGCGTTGCTCTACCAGCTGAGCTACGTCGGCAGACAGCAAAGGCGTCCTGTTCGCCACCGCTTCCTGAACACTTCCGGCGGCCATGCAGGACACACCAGCACAGATACGCCGCATCGCCCGTTTTGGCAAGCCTTCAGCCGTTCCTTCCCTGCAGATGTCCCATGCCGAAACACAATTGTCGCCGGCAGCACCGCTGGAGACCCTCCGTCTCTGCCCCTGCCGTGCTGCCACTACCAGATATGGCGTGAACATTCATGGAAAACACGCTGGTTCAGCGATTCGAACATGACCTGTTCCGGCACCGTTCGAATGCTTGACGCTGCATCCACGACGCCCTGCCACCCCGTTAACCTCTCGGCAGGATTTGCCCGCATGATGTTCCGCCACGTTAACCATTGGAAAGCCCTCCAGGCGCAGCCTGCTCCATTTCGGGTTGAGCCGTCCGCGCCGAAAGGAATATCAGAAGGTGCGAATACGACTGCCATCACCATGAACATCCTGTGAAAACAGCTCCCGAAGCGATTCGGACACGAGTCGTTCACACAATGATTTCAAAGGTTAACGCACCGCCGCATTTATGCCATTGCTGACGGTGAAAACCGCCATCCAGTGAACCGCGCGGCAAGAGAGCCATGACCACCCGCCATCAGCACATCACCGCCCTGCTGGGCCCCACCAACACGGGCAAGACGCACATGGCCGTGGAGCGCATGCTCACCTACCCCAGCGGCATGATCGGCCTGCCACTGCGCCTGCTGGCGCGCGAGATCTACGATCGGCTCACCCGCCGCATCGGCACCCGCCAGGTGGCGCTCATCACCGGCGAGGAAAAGATCTGGCCGGAGGCGGCGCGCTATTACGTCTGCACCGTGGAGGCCATGCCGCTCAGCCACGTGGTGGACTTCATCGCCATCGACGAAGTGCAGCTTGCTGCCGACTTCGAGCGCGGCCACGTGTTCACCGACCGCATCCTGCACGCCCGCGGGCGTGAGGAAACGTGGCTGCTGGGTGCCGAGACCATCCGTCCCCTGCTGGCCTCGCTGTTGCCTGGCATCCGCTTCCGCAAGCGCGAGCGCTTCTCGCGCCTTTCCTGGGCCGGGCCGAAGAAGCTCACCCGCCTGCCACCCCGCAGCGCCATCGTCGCCTTCTCTGCCGAGATGGTCTATTCCATCGCCGAGCTCATCCGCCGCACCCGCGGCGGCGCAGCCGTGGTCATGGGCGCACTGTCCCCGCGCACGCGCAACGCGCAAGTGGCGCTGTATCAGTCCGGCGAGGTGGACTGGCTGGTGGCCACGGACGCCATCGGCATGGGCCTGAACATGGACATCGACCATGTCGCCTTCGCCGCCACCCGCAAGTTCGACGGCTTCCGCCACCGCGACCTGACCACCGCCGAGCTGGCGCAGATCGCCGGCCGCGCCGGGCGCCACCTGAACGATGGCACCTTCGGCACCACCGCCCATGCCGAACCCTTCGACGAACAGACCATCGAGGCGCTGGAGGAGCACCGCTTCCCGCCCTTGCGCCGCCTGCAATGGCGCAACCGCAACCTCAACTTCCGCTCCGTCTCCCACCTGCTGGCCGCGCTCAACGCCACGCCGAAGCGCGAGGAGCTTGCGCGCGCCCCACTGGCGGCGGACGTCGCCGCGCTGGAGCTGCTCTCGCGCAACGCGGAAATCATGGCGCTCACCGATTCGCCGGAAGCCGTGCAGCTGCTGTGGGAGGTCTGCCAGATCCCCGATTATCGCAACATCACCGGCGGCGATCACGCCGCGCTGATCGCCAGCATCTATCGCCAGTTGCGCAGGCCCAGGGGCCTCATCGACGAGGACTGGCTGGCCAGGCAGGTGGCGCGCTGTGCCCGCTATGACGGCGACATCGACACCTTGTCAAATCGCATCGCCCATGTGAGAACATGGACATTCGTGGCCAATCGTGGCCGCTGGCTGAAGGATGCCGCATACTGGCGCGAATACACCCGCGAGGTGGAAGACCGGCTTTCCGATGCGCTGCACGAGCGCCTCACAAGCCGCTTCATCGACCGCAACACCTCGGTGCTGCTGAAGAAACTGCGACAAAGGGACGTGCTCATGTCAAGCGTGGATGAACAGGGCAACGTGATGGTGGAGGGCGCGCACGTGGGGCGCATCAAGGGCCTGCGTTTTGCGCCTGACGGTGCGGCACAGGAAGGCGAGCATGCCCGCACCTGGAACAGTGCCGCACAAAAGGCCGTGGCACGAGAGCTTTCCGACCGCGCCCAGGCCATCATGGCGGCACCTGATGGCGATTTCACGCTTGATGCCGAGGGCCGCGTGCTGTGGCAGGACAACGCCATCGGCAGGCTGATTCCGGGGGCGGACATCCTGCGCCCGGCGCTGAAGGTGCTGGCCGACGAGGCACTGGCCGGGGCAGAGCGCGACATGGTGCAGAAGCGGCTGGAGAAGTTCGTTTCCCGCCACCTGCAGGAGCTGCTTGCCCCCCTGTTCGCCCTGCGCGAGGATGAAACGCTTTCCGGCCTGGCTCGCGGCCTTGCCTTTCGGCTGGTGGAGGCACTGGGCGTGCTGCCGCGCGAGGAAGTGGCGGAGGAAGTGCGCCAGATGGACCAGGAGGCGCGCAAGCCGCTGCGCGCGCACGGCGTGCGCTTCGGGGCCTATCACATCTTCATTCCGGCACTGCTGAAGCCCGCGCCAACGCAGGCGCGGCTGCTGCTGTGGCGGCTGTGGCGCGAGCAGGAAACCGGCAAGGCCCAGGACATCCCGCCGCCCCCGGCCAATGGCCTGACCTCCGTGCCGCTCGATTCCGGCTGGCCTGATGGCTATGCGTTGGTGGCCGGTTACCGCCCCTGCGGCGCGCGAGCGGTGCGCGTGGACATGCTGGAGCGCCTCGGCGACATGATTCGCGACCGCGTGTTCTGGAAACCCCGTTTCACCGGCGAGGAGCGCCCGGCAGGCTCGGTGGAGGGCGGCGGCTTCACCGTGATTCCGGACATGATGTCGCTGGTCGGCTGTTCGGGGGATGACTTCGCCGCCATCCTCACCACGCTGGGCTACCGCCCAGAGCAGCGCGCAGTGCCAGCGATGCCAGCGGCGCAGGCTGAAGGGGGAGATCCCTCGCAGGCGCAGGAGGAAGCGACAACGGCACAGGCGGCGGAAGCCTCCGGGGTGGAGACACCCGACGATCAACCCGCTACCCATGATGATGCCAAGGCCGCGCAGGCCGATACCGCGGACAACGCATCGGAACAGCAGCAGAAAGCGCAGGAAATCATCGTCTGGTGGCCCGATGGCACCGGCCCGTTCCGCAAGAAGCGCCGCGGCAAACCGCGTGGCGCGGCACAGGGCAAGCCGGGCAGTGGCAAACGCTCCACCGGCAGGAAGGACACCGGCAAGAAGCCGGAAAGGCGCGGCAAGCCGCCGCGCCGCCACCGCGAGCCGGACCCCGATTCGCCCTTTGCCGTGCTGGCCCGCCTGAAGCAGCAGTCGGACTGAAATCGTCTTTCAACACCCGCAAGCAACCGCATGCCCCGCCGTTCTCGTCGCAAGCCGCCCGCCGGAACCACCACGGACACCACCTCCGCGGCAATGCAAACAGGCCAGCGGCTCGATCACTGGCTGTGGTGTGCGCGGCTGACAAAAACCCGCAACGAAGCCGTGCGGCTCATCACCTCGGGTGCGGTGCGCATCAACCGGGCAAGGACGGAAAAACCCGCCACCCGCCTGCGCATTGGCGATGTCATCACCCTCATCCGCCACGAGCGGCTGTATATCTGCCGCGTGCTGGGCTTTCACCCGCGCCGCGTCAGCCCGCGCGATGTTGCCACCTTGCGCGAAGAACTGTGAAGGTGAACAGTCGAGCCTCACCGCACCACACATGTTCCGGGGATGCCCCAGACAGGACTTGCGGAAAGAATGGCAAAGGGGAGCGCCAGTCGGTGCCATCAATCAGGCCATTGAACAACCCGAAACAAAACCACCCCACCCAATAACACTGCATCAGAACTGCCGCCGCAGGGCAAGATCAAAGCGGTGTTCCGGCGCACCAATGGGCTGGCTCAGGCTGCCGGCATGCGTGCGCTCCACGGCATAGCGGGAGACGATCCACAGCCGCTGCCAAATCTGCCAGCTCAGGGAAGCACTGGCGCGCAGGGTCAGGTTGTCCTGCCCGCCGCTGACATCGTCATGCTCCACGCCCAGCGCCACATCGCCCTGCAGCGTGGAGCGAATCTGCTGGCGCACTGACAGGTTCAGCGTCTGCTGGCGGCTGCGCCCGCTGGCGGTATCCTGCAGGTCGAAGGTGGCGGCAAGGGTGATGTCGGTGCGCCGCGTGGGCCGCCATGTAAGGTTGCCATTCACGCCTGCGCCGATGAACGTTTCCTGCGCCGGATCACGGTAGTCCCGCGCCGCCAGCCGCACCCCCACCTGCCCCTCCCAGATGGGGCCGCGCAGCAGTTCCACGCCGCCTTCCACATATCCGCCGATGGAATCATTGGCCGCAGCGTTTTCGCGATAACGCCGGGCATCGACCCCCACCTCGCCATAAATGGCCAGGACAGGTGCCGTGCGCAGGCGCAGCCGTGCGCTGGCCTGCGGCTGCAGGTAGTCGCGCGCCCGCCCCTTCTCCTCGTGCCACAGCACCCCCGCCGAAAGCGTGCCACGCAGGCGATAACGCTCATGCTCCAGCGCCACGTTGGCGCTCAGCTCGTGCTGAAGCTCGGAAAGGCCGCTCGTGCCGCTGCCATCATCCGCTTCATCCACGGCATGGTTCAGCGACAGCTCAAGCCGCGTATCACGCCGTGCATCCAGCCGCAGGGTTGCACCCAGCGCGCCTTGTGCATCCACGCCTTGCGGGGTGTAGGCGATGAAACTGCCGCTTGCGGTGAATGCAAGGGCATGGCGCGGCCACATGCTCTCCAGCCGCAAGTCCGGGGCGATGCGCAAGCCCGCCCGCACCGTGTCTGCGGCATTGCGCTGATAACGGACGCTTCCGCCCATCTCCAGCGTGCCGCGCAGGCGAAAGGCCCCCATGCGCAGGCCCTCGCCGGCTTCATCTGCCCCTGCCGTCGCGCCAGTGCGGGGGATGCGCGCATCCATCGCTGCCGGTGCCGATGCTGCGGCCCGCCCCGTGCTGCCGGTCATCAGTGGCGTTGCCCTGCGCGTGTCGCCGGCAGGCAGGCGCGGCACCTCGGGCAGGCGGGCATCATCGGCAATGCGGGGCAGTGGTGCCGGGCGCGGCAGGGGAGCGGCCATGGCTGCATCCCGCTGGCCAGGGCGGATGTTGCGCCCATCACGCAGGGCAGCAGTGTTGCCGGCACCTGAAGCATTGCCTGCCGCGTAAGTGCTGCCGCTTGCCCCAATGCCACTGGTGCCGGCACCCGTTTCCTCCATGCCGGGCAGCCGCAGGTCAGGCGCGGGCGGAGCCAGCTCCTGCGCATGGGCCGCCTGCACGCTGCCGGCAACGACCAGCAGCATCAGCAGCGCGGAGAAGATGTGAAACGGAGCCTTGCCCAACGGAGCCTTGCCCATGTGCCGGTGTTCATTTCCATGCATGTGGAGAACGACGCAAAGGCCGCACGAATGCCTGTCCGGCAGTGATGGCAGAACATGGTTAACGATCGGTCAATGCACTGTCGCGAATGGGGAGAGGTGGGGCGTCTTGATGCACGAAGGGACGATGGAAGGCAGAGCATCGGGCATCGGGAAAGGAAACACCGGAGAGGCCGGGCCACTCCGGTGTCATGCACATTGCGGCAATGGAATGCGCCTCACGATTCGTCGCAGCTGCCCGCTTCCTGCAGCTCGTTGCACTTCGGGCACAGGTCGCCATACTTTGGCGAGAAGTGGCGGATGGTGTAGTTGGAGGAAGGGAAATCCTCGCAATTCTTGCACCAATGCCACACGGAGGTGCCATATTCACGGCGGTAATTGCGCTTCTTCACTTCCTCGGCCATTGGCTGAAGTCTCCCTTCTGCTGTTTTTTCTCCCCTTGAGGGATGCCACCCACATCATGCCGTCATGAGAAGTCATGAAGGGCAAGGGCATTGCATCCCGCTGCCGGGGTGCCATATGAAGCCACCTGACTCAATATGGGTACATCCATGTTCGCTGACGAGCTTGCCGCATCATGAAAACATCACGGGTCATCATCCATTATGACGAAATCGCCCTGAAGGGCGGCAAGCGCCGCGCCTTCGAGGACCGGCTGCTGAGCAACCTCAATGCCTGCCTGAAGGCGCGCAACCTGCCCTTGCGCGCGCGCAATGCCTGGGGCCGCATCTTCCTGGAGGAACTGGAGAACGCCCCGCTGCCGCCGGACTGGCAGCAACAGGTGCGCGCCGTGCTGTCGCTGTTTCCCGGGGTGGCCAATTTCGGCTTCGTGGAAGTGGCGGCAAAGGACATGGAAGCATTGGAAGCACTGGCACCTGTGCTGGTTCGGCGTGTCATCGGCCACACCTTCCGCGTAACGGCCCGGCGCACCGACAAGCGCTTTGCGCTGAAATCCTTCGAGATCGAGCGCGCCTTTGCCGCCGCCATGTTCCGTGCCGCACCCGATGGCGCGTTGAAGGCCGCCATGCGCGGATACGAACGCGAAGTGCACATCGAGGTGCTGGCGGAAGAGATCGTCGTCTATGTGAAGGAACCGGGCATCGGCGGGCTGGCGGTGGGCTCGTCGGGGCGCGCGGTGAGCCTGCTTTCCGCCGGGTTCGATTCACCGGTGGCCAGCTTCATGCTGATGAAACGTGGCGTTACCGTGTTTCCCGTTCACTTTCATTCCAGCCCGCTGGTGTCCGACGAGGCGCTGGAGGCGGCGCGTGATCTGGCGCAGCATCTCTCCGCCGTGCAGGGCAGGCTCACGTTGGCACTGGTGCCGGTGCTGCCCATCCAGCAGCACATTCGCGACCATGCTCCGGAGCACCTGCGCATCGTGCTGCTGCGCCGCTCCTTCATGCGGCTGGCCAGCCGCCAGGCCGAGCAGCTGCGGGCGCTGGCGCTGATCACCGGCGAGAGCGTGGGGCAGGTGGCCTCGCAGACATTGGAGAACATGCTGGTGATCGATGCCGCCGCCACGCTGCCCGTCCTGCGCCCGCTGAGCGGGCTGAACAAGCGCGAGATCATCGACATCGCGCGCAGGATCGGCACCGAAGCCGTCTCCGCCCGGCCATGCGATGACACCTGCTCGCTGTTTCTGCCGAAGGCACCGGAGACGAAGGCGAAGCTGAAGCAGGTGCTGGCGGCGGAGCAGCGCCTGCCACAGCTGGCAGCGCTGGAGCGCGCGGCACTGGAGCAGGCGGAGCTGGTGAGATTCGCCTGGGGGCGGGAGCTGGAGACTGATCCGGCGGAAGACACGACAAGGGAAAAACGGTAAAAATCATCGCATGGGGCTTGAAACGGACGCCTTGTGCGCATAGGCCTTGAAGCGGAATGCGCAACCGCGATGAATGCTGTGAAGCGGGCGGGAGATGATGGGGATGAGGATTGCAATTCCGGCAGAGACCGCGGCGGATGAAACCCGCGTGGCCGCCACGCCGGCAACGGTGAAGAACTACGTGGATGCCGGCCATGCGGTGGTGGTGCAGAAGGGCGCGGGCGAGAAGTCCTTCATCAGCGATGCCGAATACGAGGCGGCTGGTGCCAGCATTGCCGGCACCGCTTCCGACGCGGTGCAGGACGCGGACGTGGTGCTCACCGTGCGCCGTCCCGATGATGCACTCATCACGACCATGAAGAAAGGCGCGGTGCTCATCGGCATGCTGGACCCGTGGACGGATGGCGGCTTCATCGAGGCACTGAATGCGGCAGGCATCACCGCCTTTTCCATGGAGCTTCTGCCGCGCATCACCCGCGCGCAGGCCATGGACGTGCTGTCCTCGCAGGCCTCGCTGGCCGGCTACAAGGCGGTGATCGAGGCCGCCAACCTGTATCCGAAGATCTTCCCGCTGATGATGACCGCTGCCGGCTCCATTCCGCCGGCGAAGGTGTTCGTCATGGGCGCGGGCGTGGCCGGGCTGCAGGCCATTGCCACGGCGCACCGGCTCGGCGCGGCGGTTTCCGCCACCGACGTGCGCCCCGAGGCCGGCGAGCAGGTGGCCTCATTGGGCGCGAAATTCATCTTCCTCGAAGAGCTGGCCGCCGCCGGCGAGGGTGGCTATGCGAAGGAACTGACGGAAGAGCAGAAGAAGCTGCAGGCGGAGCTGGTGGCCAACCACATCAAGGACATGGACGTGGTCATCACCACTGCGCTCATTCCCGGCAGACCCGCTCCGGTGCTGGTTACGCAGGAGATGGTGGAGAGCATGCAGCCCGGCTCCATCATCGTCGACCTGGCGGTGGAGCGCGGTGGCAACTGTCCCTTGAGCAGGCCCGGAGAGGTGGTGGAGCACAAGGGCGTGCGCATTGTCGGCTACACCAACATGGCCGGACGCGTGCCGGGCAACGCCAGCGCAATGTATGCCAACAACCTGCGCAACTTCTTCAAGCTGCTGGATGGCGGCGAAGAGGGACTGAAGATCGATACGGAGGACGAGATCATCGCCGGCACGCTGCTCACGCGCGACGGCGAGCTGGTGAACGAGCGCATCAGGGAGATGCTGGGCGCGGGGTGAACCACGCGCCTGAAAGCGGCACGACAAGGACGGTGGGAGCCATGCAGAACGTGCAGGAACTGGCGGAAAAGGCAAGGGCTGCGGCAGAAAAGGCCCGCGAGGCGGCCGAACAGGCCGCGGCGGCAGCCGATGCAGCGAAGGAATACGTGGCGCAGGCGGCCGCCAGCGGCGGGGCGGAGGTGGCCGGCATGGCGGCCGGTGCGGCTGGCACCAGCCCCTTCATCTACCTCTTTGCCATCTTCGTGCTGGCGGTGTTCGTCGGCTATTACGTGGTGTGGTCGGTAACGCCGGCACTGCACACGCCGCTGATGTCGGTTACCAACGCCATTTCCTCGGTCATCGTCGTCGGCGCGCTGCTGGCCGTGGGCGCAGGGGCGCTGTATTCCTCCGCCGCCGTAACGCTCGGCTTCATCGCGCTCATCCTGGCGGCGGTGAACATCTTCGGCGGCTTCCTGGTAACCCAGCGCATGCTGGCCATGTTCAAGAAAAAGAACTGACGGGGGCGCGGCATGTCGCAGGAACTCATCATCCTTCTCTATCTCGTCTCCGGCGGGCTGTTCATCCTCGCCCTGCGCGGGCTGTCGCACCCGGACACCTCCAGGCTTGGCAACTATCTCGGCATGGCCGGCATGGCCATTGCCATCATCACCACCTTCTTCGCCATGCCGTCGCTGGGCGCGCTCACCTGGCTGCTGATCCTCGTCGGGCTGGCCATCGGCGGCGGCATCGGCGCCGTCATCGCCCGGCGCATCCCGATGACGCACATGCCGCAGCTGGTGGCCGCCTTCCACTCGCTGGTCGGTCTTGCCGCGGTGCTGGTGGCAGCCGCTGCGCTGTATGCACCACAGGCCTTCGGCATCGGCAACCCGGGCGGCATTCATGGCGGCTCGCTGGTGGAAATGTCGCTGGGCGCAGCAATTGGTGCCATCACCTTCACCGGCTCGCTCATTGCCTTTGCCAAGCTGCATGCGCTGATGTCCGGCCGCCCCATCCTGCTGCCCATGCGCCATGCCATCAACATCGGCCTTGGCCTGTTGCTGGCGGTGCTCGTCATCTGGTTCGTGCAGACGGAAAGCCATGCCGCCTTCTGGCTCATCGTGCTGGTATCGCTGGCGCTCGGCGTGCTGCTCATCATTCCCATCGGCGGGGCGGACATGCCGGTGGTGGTGTCCATGCTCAACTCCTATTCCGGCTGGGCGGCCGCCGGCATCGGCTTCACCCTGCAGAACGTGGCACTGATCATCACCGGCGCGCTGGTGGGCTCCTCCGGTGCCATTCTCTCCTACATCATGTGCAAGGCCATGAACCGCTCGTTCTTCTCCGTCATTCTCGGCGGCTTCGGCACCAGTGCCCAGGCCGCCGCCGACGAGGGCGAGAAGCCGGTGAAGGCCGGATCGGCGGAGGATGCCGCCTTCCTGCTGAAGAACGCGCGGAAAGTGATCATCGTGCCCGGTTACGGCCTGGCGGTGGCGCAGGCCCAGCATGCCCTGCGCGAGATGGCCGACCTGCTGAAGGAGCAGGGGGTGGAGGTGAAATATGCCATTCACCCGGTGGCCGGACGCATGCCGGGGCACATGAACGTGCTGCTGGCCGAAGCCAACGTGCCCTATGACGAAGTGTTCGAGCTGGAGGACATCAACTCCGAGTTCGCCGATGCCGATGTCGCCTTCGTCATTGGCGCGAACGACATCACCAACCCGCTGGCCAAGGACGACCCCAGCTCGCCCATCTACGGCATGCCGGTGCTGGAGGTGTGGAAGGCGGGCAACGTGCTGTTCGTCAAGCGCTCGCTCTCGCCGGGCTATGCCGGCATCGACAACCCGCTGTTCTACCGCGACAACACCATGATGCTGTTCGCCGACGCGAAGAAGATGGTGGAAGACATCGTCAAGGCGCTGAAAAGCTGAGGAAAGGGAGCCCCTGCCAGAGGGCATTTCCCTGCCGGAGTATCGGGCCACGGCCTGATCCGATGACACATCCCGGTTCTTCCAGGGAGAGGCATTTCCGCGGCAGAAATGCCTCTCCCGCATTTCGGCATGCGGCTCTCGCGTGGCCCCGGTGGCACACTCAACCGCCGCCTTTCTGCATGCTGTCTGCCTTGCCGGCGGTGGCATCGGCCATCTCCGCCAGCTCCTCGAACAGGCTCACCGCCAGCATCAGCCGCGGCAGCGACAGCGGCTCGCCCAGCGCCTCGTCCAGCAGGGGACGCAGGCGCGCAAGGTCGGCCTCGTGCCGCTTCATCCATTGCGCCACCGCCTGCCGTGCGCCTGCCCCCTGACGCTGGCGGCAGATGGCAACGGCCATGCGCGCATGCAACAGCATCAATCGATCCAGCAACCGGTTGCAGGCCAGCCGTTCCTCGTGTGAAGACGGCTCGAGCCGCCGCGCCGCCATGATGACGGCACTCAGCCGCAGCTCGGTGCCGGTGAGGAAATAGATGCGCGCCACATCCTTCAGCGGCGCATCGCATTGTGCCTGCACCTGCGCGATGTCCATGCCGCGCAGGAGATATGGCAACTGCGCCAGCTGCCGCGCCAGCGTTGCCGGCACGCCCATGCCACGGAACTGCTGCCGGCGCTGACGCAACCGCGTGCGCACATGCGCCGTCGTTGCTTCTGCCAGATGCTTTCGCAACCACTCGATGACCCTGCCCTGCCTGTGCACCAGGGCATCCACCGGCTGCGGCCACACCTCGTGGCGCAGCAGCCACTGGCAGGCGCGGCGCAGAAGGCGGCGCAGCTCCGCTTGCAGGCGCACCTGATCCATGCCGCTGACGTGCCGATCCAGCGCATCCACCGCCCGCACCAGCGCCGGCAGATCGAACAACGCACAGGCCACGGCAAACGCCGTGGCAATGGCGTGCACATCACGCCCTGTCTCTTCCTGCAGGCGATGCACGAAGGAAGGCCCGCCGAGGTCGATCATGGCATTGCCCAGCACCGAGGCGATGATTTCCCGCCGCAATGGGTGCTGGCGCACCTCCTCGGCAAAGCGCTTGCGCATGGCTGGCGGAAAGGTGGCCGGCAACCAGTTGTCGGCAAAATGCGCATCATCCACCACGCCACAGGCCAGCAGGTCATCGAACAGCACGATCTTGGCCCATGACATCAGCACCGCCACCTCCGGGCGCGTCAGCCCCTCACCACTGCGCAGCCGCTCTTCCAGCATGGCATCGGAAGGCAGCTGCTCCAGCTGCCGGTCAAGCACGCCGCGCTCCTCCAGCGCCCGCATCAGCCGCGCCAGCGCCGGCGTTTCATGCATTTCCGGCAAGGTGGTAACGGAGATGCACACGGCCTGCCGCAGGCAACGCTGCAGCACCAGCTCGCGCACCGCCGGCTCCATGGCCGTCAGCAGGGCATTGCGTTCTTCCAGCTCCAGGCGCTGCCGGCGCATGGCCACATTCAGCGCGATCTTGATGTTGACCTCGATGTCGGAGCAGCTCACGCCGCCGGCATTGTCGATGGCATCCATGTTCACGCGCCCACCAGCCCGCGCAAAGGTAATGCGCGCCTTTTGCGTCATCCCCAGGTTCGCGCCCTCTCCCACCACCTTCACCCGCAATGCATCGGCGGTAATGCGCACCGCGTCATTGGCCGGGTCGCCCACGTCCGCATCGCGCTCCTGCGCATCGCGCACGAAGGTGCCGATGCCGCCGAACCACAGAAGATCCGCCGGCATCTGCAGGATGGCGCGAATCAGCTCGTCCGGCGTCATTGCATCCACCTGCACGCCCAGCATCTTCTGCATCTGCGGGCTCAGGGCAATGGACTTGGCGCGGCGCGAGAACACGCCGCCACCAGCAGAAATGATGCTGCGGTCATAGTCCTGCCAGCTGGAGCGCGGCAGCCGGAACAGGCGGCGGCGCTCGGCTGCAGCGGCCCGCACGTCAGGCTCCGGATCGATGAAGATGTCGCGATGATCGAAAGCCGCGAGCAGCCGGATGCCGGGCTGGATCAACATGCCGTTGCCGAACACGTCGCCGGACATGTCGCCCACCCCGATCACCGAAATGGAGGTGGTGTCGATGTCAATGCCCAGCTCGCGAAAGTGCCGGCGCACGCACACCCAGGCACCACGGGCGGTAATGCCCATCTTCTTGTGGTCATAGCCGCTGCTGCCGCCGGAGGCAAAGGCATCACCCAGCCAGAAATTGCGCGCCAGGGCCAACGTATTGGCCAGGTCGGAAAAAGTGGCGGTGCCCTTGTCTGCCGCCACCACCAGGTAGGGGTCATCGCCATCCAGCCGCACCAGCCGCCGGGGCGGGCGGATGCGCCCGTCCACCACGTTGTCGGTGATGTCCAGCAAGGTGGCAATGAAGCGCTCATAGGCCGCCTGCCCGGCAGATCGCAGCGCCGCCGGCTCGGCCGGCGGCTGCCGCAGCACGAACCCGCCCTTCGCCCCCACCGGCACGATGACGGCGTTCTTCACCGTCTGCGCCTTCATCAGGCCGAGGATCTCGGTGCGGAAGTCCTGCGGACGGTCGGAGAAGCGGATGCCTCCACGGGCGATGGGCCCGCCGCGCAGGTGCACGCCTTCCATGTCCGGCGCATGCACGAACACCTCCGCCCACGGTTTCGGGTCGGGGATGAAGTCGATGTCGCTGCTGCGCAGCTTGAAGGCCAGCGGACGTGCCGCACCTTCCGCCAATTGCGGCGACTGCCAGTAGTTGCAACGCTGCATGGCCATGATGGTTTGTGCCATCATGCGGATGATGCGATCCTCATCCAGCGACGGCACCTGTGCCAGCGCCTGCAGGATGGCGGCCCGGATCTCTCCGGCGCGCCGGCGGCGGGCGGATGCTGCCTGCCGTCCGGGTGCCAGCAGCGCCTCGAACATTTCCCACAACCGCCGGGCCAGTGCTGCGTGGCGGTTGAGCGTCTCGGCCATGTAGCTCGAGGAGTAAGGCACACCGGCCTGCCGCAGCCAGCGCGCCAGTGCGCGCAACACCACGATCTGCCGCCACGGCATGGCGGCATTGATCATCAGGGCGTTGAAGCGGTCATCGTCCGCCTCGCCGTTCCACACCGCCAGGAAACCCTCGCGCAACAACCCGGACAGGCGCTTCAGATCCACCTGCCCGCCGGCCGTTGACGGGCGCAGCAGCATCTCGTGCAGGAATACCGGCAGCGGATCATCGCCGCGATGCACGGTGAAGGTGCGCTCTTCCACCGCCAGCAGGCCCATGTGGGCAAGCATCGGCACCCGCTGCGCCAGCGGCACCGGCGCGCCGAAATGATACAGCTTCAGCCGCAGCAACGCGGCATCACGGCTGCCCGAAAGGCCACCGCTGGCCTCATCCAGCGGCTGAAACTGTGCCTCCACCTGCGCGCTGCCGGCCAGTTTCTCCAGCAGCTGCACGTCCGCCAGCGCCTCTACCGGGCTGTAGGCCTCCTTGTAGGCTTCCGAGAAGGCGTTGCGATACAGCGGCCACAGGGCATCGGCCCGTTCTGTTCCCAGGTGCCGACGCATATGCTCCAGCAGCCGCTCCTCCCAGCTGCGCACGATGTCCAGCAAGCGCTCGTTGAGCACGGCGGCATCCGGCAGGTGCAGGGGCCTGTCGGCTGTTTCCGGCTGCAGCAGCTGCAGGCGATAATGCACCCGCACCTGCATGTGCTCGCCGAACTGCGGCGTGAACTGCACCACGCGCGCGCCCAGCTCCGTTTCCAGCAGCGCCGCCACCTGCTCGCGCAGGCGCGAGCTGAACCGCTCCCGCGGAAAGAAGGCGAAGGCCGAGACGAACAACGGCGAGCAGCCGCTCCACAACAGCAGGCACGGGCGTGGCCGCTCCTGCACCTGCAGCACCTGCACCGCCAGCCGCGCCAGCTCCTCCGCCGGCAGCTCGAACAGGTCATCACGCGGAAACGTCTGCAGGATGTTGAGCAGCGCCTTGCCGCGATGACTGCCACCATCGGCACCGGTCAGGCGCATTGCCGCCATCACCTTGCGCCGCAGCAGCGGGATGTCCTGCGCCGCGCGCACGTAGGCAGCGGAGGTGAACAGTCCCAGCAGCCGCAGCTCGCCCACCGCTTGCCCCGCCATGTCATGCAGCCGGACGATGACGAGATCCATCGGTGTCCGGCGGTGCACGCGCGATATTGCCGCCGACTTGGTGATCAGCAGCGGTGCATCCTGCGCACTGGTGCGGCAGGGCATGAGGCAGGCGCAATCATCGCACGGATCACCGCTGATCTCGTCCAGCAGCCTGCGGCGCAGCAGGCCATGCGCCGGACCGTCTGCCACCAATCGCCCGGAAGGATCGCGGCGCAGGCGGCGGCTGCCAAGGAAAACGAAATGCTCGCCCGCCAGCCATTGCAGGAAGGCCAGCATCTCGGTGAGGTCGGCCACCGGCACCGGTGGCGGCAGTTCCTGCCAGGCCTCGATGACCTGCTCCAGCTGCTGACGCATGGCGGGATGATCCAGCACCACGTCATGCACCTCGGCCAACACCTGAAGCAGTTCCTGGCGCAGTTGACGGCGCTGCTCCTTCGCCAACGGCTCCAGCAACAGCAGCATCAGGCTCTCCGGCCGGATGCCGGGCTGTCGCCGCGCTGCCGTCTCGCGCCGCTCGAGCGTCAGCAGGGCACCGTCTGCACTGCGTTGCACCTGCAATACCGGGTGCAGCAACAGGCGCACCTCCATGCCGCTGGCAGCCAGGTGATGGAGCACCGAATCCACGAGGAACGGCATGTCGTCGTTGAGTATCAGCAGCAGCGTGTGCCCGCCCAGCCCCGGCGGCAGCCGGCCATTGCGCAGGCGTTGCACGCGCACCTGGGGGCGTCCAGCCACGCGCTGGCGCAGCAGTTTCAGGGCTTCGCCCGCCAGATATTCCTGCGCCTGCGCATTGAAGCGCTGCCGGTCTTCCTCCGAGGCATCGGCAAACAGCAGCTGCCGAAGCTTCTCCAGCCATGGCGTGTCATCAGCCGATGTATGGGCATGGTTGGCGTCGTTGCCACTGCCGGGCACGGCAGTATCCGGGTGAGAGGAGGGACGGAAGCCACGGTGGGACATGGCAGACCCCTTCATGCGGGATGATCCCTTGGGCGGAAAGCGCAGGGCCGGAGCATGCCGGACAGAGCAAGACCGCCCCTGCCACATGAGACATTGTGCCACACCCGCGGGACAAGACAAGCAAAATCGGCGCGGTATCTGATGAACTTGCGGCAATGCAGACAGCCGGGCGCGCGGGACAGGCATGACCGGGCTGCCGACATTCTTCCTGCTGCCGGTGCGCCGGGCAATCAGCGCCGGCGGAAACGCGCCAGCACCGGCACATGGTCGGACGGACGCGGCCAGCTGCGGGTTTCGCGGGCGATGGCGACATCCTCAAGCCTTGCCGCCAGTTCCGGCGTGCTCCAGACGTGATCAAGCCGCCGTCCCCTGTCGTGCTGTTCCCATGCATCACCGGCGCGATAGCTCCACCAGGTGAACACCTTCTCCGGCACAGGCAGTCTCACCCGCACCACGTCCACCATGCCGGCTTCTGCGCGCAGCGTTTCCAGGCGTTCGGTTTCCATTGGCGTGTGGGTGATCACGCGCAGGAGGCGACGATGATCCCACACGTCATCGGGCAATGGCGCGACGTTCAGATCTCCGGTCAGGATCACCTCGCGCCCGCCCGAGGCCGCCTGCTGCACCTGCCGCGCCAGCCAGGTGCGCAACTCGTCCAGAAACGCCAGCTTGTGGGCGAACTTCGGATTGCGCCCGGCATCAGGCACATCACCGCCTGCCGGCACATACAGCGAGTGCACCTCCACCCCCGCCACCTCGGCCATGATGTGGCGCGCATCCTCAAGGCCGCAGAAACAGTGGCGTTGCACGTTGCACAGCGGCAGGCGCGAGAGGATGGCAACACCGGCATGGCCCTTGCGGCCCCATACCGCCATGTGTTCATAGCCCAGCCTGCGAAAGGTGCGGGCCGGAAATGCATCGGTGGCGCAGCGGATTTCCTGCAGGCACAGCACATCAGGCCGCCAGCCATCGAGAAACGCCGCCACCTGCTGCTGGCGCAGCCGCACCGAGTTGATGTTCCACGTGGCAATGGTGAGGGCATCACCGTGCGTGGCACCATGCATGGTGGCAGTGGCAAGCGGCTTGCGTTCATCATCGGCGGACATGCCGTTTTCCTTTCCGCGAACACCCATGCTCAGGATGCGGCCTGCCCTGTCGGCGCATCGGTTTCATCGCGCAAGGGGCGCGCCAGCAGGCGCTGCAGCTCGGTAGCGGCATCGGACCGGCCGCAAACGATGCGCTGCACCGAGCCGGCAACGGGCATGTCGATGCCATGTTCCTGCGCCAGCTCCGCCACCACCTCGGCGGTGAACACGCCCTCCGCCACGGTGATGCGCTCGCCCAGCACCTCCTGCACGCTTCTGCCCTGCCCCAGCGCCACGCCAAGGGAATAGTTGCGCGACTGGCTGGAAGTGGCAGTGAGCATGAGGTCTCCCAGCCCCGAAAGGCCGCTCAGGGTTTCCTCCCGCGCCCCCATCACCCGGCCCAGCCGCCGCATCTCGGCAAAGGCGCGGGTCAGCAGTGCCGCGCGCGCGGAATGGCCAAGCCCCATGCCCTCCACCACGCCACAGGCGATGGCCAGCACGTTCTTCAGCGCGCCGCCCAGCTGCACGCCCACGAGGTCATCGGAGGAATAGATGCGAAAGCGCCGGTGCGCCAGCATGCGCGCCACCTCCCGGGCCTCGGCAATGTCTGCCGCCGCCAGGGTTACCGCCGCCGGCAGGTTGCGTGCCACTTCGGCCGCAAAGCTGGGGCCGGAAAGCACCAGTGGCGTTATCTGCGCGGCCTCCTGGTGCACCACCTCCGACAGCAATGCCCGCGTGCCCTGTTCCAGCCCCTTGGCGCACAGCAGCAACCGTCGTTGCGGTGCCAGCAGCCCCGCCGCCTGCATCTGCCGCAGCATGGCGCGGGTAGCCTGCGCTGGCGTAACCAGCAGCAACAGCGAGCAATCGCGCAGGTCCTCAAGGGCTGCAGTGGGCGCGATGGCCGCGGGCAGCTCCACGCCGGGCAGATAGCGCACGTTCTCGCGCTTCCTGCGCATTGTTTCGGCCAGTTCCGGCTCGCGCACCCACAGGATGACCTCATGCCCTGCCCGCACCGCGCTCAGCGCCAGCGCCGTGCCCCACGCACCGGCACCAACCACGCCCACCGTAATGTTGCCGGCATCATGCGCGCCCGAAACATCCTGCCCCTGCTGCCTGCTCAATATCCTGCCCCTCCTGCACCCGTATTCACATGCCGCCCTGCGGTGCCATGTGCATTTTTGCGTTGTCTCGCGTATCATTATGCGGCAGATGCACCTGCATCAACAGGCCTGCTGCTGCCGGGCACGGCAGCCTGATGGCCGCTTCTCGTCAACACATCCAGAGCATGGCTTTCTGCCCATGGCCCGACCACCTCGACCATCCTCCTGCAGCCCTTCTCCGCAAGCCGTTGATGCCACAGCCGATGCCGCTTCATCCACAACCGCCGGCAACGGGGATGATGCGCCGCATCAGCCGGATGACCTCAGCACGCTTTCCCCATTCCGCCACTTCTCCCGTGCGCAATGGGCGGCGCTGCGGCAGGACACGCCACTGACACTCACCGAACGCGACATCGAGGAGGTGCGCGGGCTGGCGGTGGAGGTGGACCTGCAGGAAGTGGAAGAGGTCTATCTGCCGCTGTCGCGCCTGCTGAACCTGCACGTGGCGGCCATGCAGCGGCTGTTTCAGGCGCGCCGGCAGTTTCTGGGTGGCAACGGGCGCAAGGTGCCGTTCATCATCGGCATGGCCGGTTCCGTGGCGGCAGGCAAGTCCACCACCGCACGACTGCTGCAGCGGCTGTTGTCGAGCTGGCCGGATCACCCGCGAGTGGACCTGGTGCCCACCGACGGCTTCCTGCTGCCCAATGCCGAGCTCAAGCGGCGCGGGCTGATGGGGCGCAAGGGTTTTCCGGAATCCTATGACCGGGCACGGCTGCTGCGCTTTCTCAACGACGTGCGCGCCGGCAGGCGGCACGTGCGCGCGCCGGTGTATGATCATCTCACCTACGACGTGCTGCCTGGAGAGTTCATCGAGATCGACCAGCCCGACATCCTCATCATCGAGGGGCTGAACGTGCTGCAGACCGGCCGTCCGCCGCGCGATGGCAGGGCGGTGCCGTTCGTTTCCGACTTCTTCGATTTTGCCCTCTACCTGGATGCGCCGGAAGGATTGCTGCGGCAATGGTATGTGGAGCGCTTCCTGATGCTGCGGCGCACCGCCTTTGCCGATCCGCGCTCCTATTTCCACCGCTATGCCGCGCTCGACGACCGGCAGGCGCAGAGCGTGGCCGAACAGCTGTGGGAGACCATCAACCTGCCCAACCTGCGCCGCAACATCCGCCCCACCCGTGGCCGCGCCGATCTCATCCTGCGCAAGGGGCCGGGGCACCGCATCACCGAGGTGTTCCTGCGCAACATCTAGG
>Ga0256839_1002757_pt1 | contig 19125 bp, 17 predicted proteins | sample 354166metaG_FD_185968 | JGI IMG/M metagenome (GOLD analysis project Ga0256839, IMG submission 185968) | Hydrothermal vent microbial communities from Mid Atlantic Ridge, Atlantic Ocean - 354-166 | ecosystem: Environmental > Aquatic > Marine > Hydrothermal vents | place: Atlantic Ocean: Mid... | reverse complement strand
CCGCCGGGTTCCGCCCCGGCGCCTGTCGCGTTCATCCGCATTCGCGCGAAACGCTCGAGCCCCTGTTTCCCCATGTCCGGGAGACTCGAAACCGCTTCCGGCGCTTGCGCGGCCTGCTAGACAGGTCTTCCCCGGAGCAGTTTCGGAAGCTCCCCGGTCAGCCCCGCCGCCTCGCGGATCAGGCCGCGTCGCAGACCGGGCAGGGCGTTGATCAGGCCGAGCCCCAGGTCACGCCCGAGGCGAAGCAGGGGAATATCGTTCGAAAACAGCCTGTTCACGGCATCCGTTGCGGCGACGAGCGTCGCCACATCAAACCGCCGCCAACGCTGGTAGCGCTCCAGAACCTCACGCCGGCCGATATCCTCTCCGCGCCGGCGGGCCAGCGCCAGGACCTCGGTCAGAGCGGCCACGTCCTTCAGCCCCGCGTTCAGCCCCTGCCCCGCGATCGGGTGCATCCCATGCGCCGCGTCCCCGACCAGCGCCACCCGCTCGGCCACGAAGCTGTCGGCAAGCGTCAGGTTCAGCGGATAGGTGAAACGCTCCCCCGCAAGGGCAATATCGCCGAGGAAATCGCCGAAACGCGGGCGCAGCTCTGCCAGATAGCCGGCATCGTCCAGGGCGTTGATCCGAGCGGCCTCGGCATGGCTTTCGGTCCAGACGATGGAGCTCTGCCGGCCCGGCAGGGGCAGGATCGCCAGCGGCCCCGGCGGCATGAAGAACTGATGCGCCACCCCGTTGTGCGGGCGCTCATGGGCGATCGCGCAGACCAGTGCCGTCTGCCCGTAGTCCCAGCCGCTGCGGCGGATTCCCGCGCGTCGGGCCACCTGCGACCCCCTGCCGTCGCAACCGGCCAGAACCGCCCCCGACAGAACCCTGCCGTCTTCCAGGGTCACGCTGATGCCCCCCGGCCCCGCCGCCTGGGCGACCACCCGCGCCCCGCCCAGCAGCGTGACCGCGGGGTGGGTCTCGAGCGCAGCCGAAAACGCACGACGCAGGAAACGGTCCTCGACCATGTAGCCCATCGGGCCTTCCTCCATCTCGGCGTGGTCGAATTCCAGCACGAAGGGAGAGGCCCCCTGGCCGGCCCGCCCGTCGCTGACCCTGATTTCCAGCAGCGGCTGGGCGTGTTCGGCCACCGCCTCCCAGACGCCGACTGCCCGCAGCAGCCGCTGCGAGGTCAGCGCCAGCGCATAGCCTCGCCCGTCAAATCCGTCGGCGCCCTGCGCATGCGGCGGCACCGGGTCGATAACCGTCACGCTCAGCCCCGCGCCGGCCAGCGCCAGCGCCAGCGCCGAACCGTTCAGGGCGCCGCCGGCGATCAGTATGTCGCTGTCATGTGCCATGCCCGGATTATCCCGCCCGTGGCGGGGATTGTCCATGCCCGCCCCCGGCGTTACCGTCCGGCCGGAACGCGGAGGGCCCGGAAATGGCGGAAGAGTGGCTGAAGATGAGCGCCGGCGCGCTGGGGCGGGAAATCGGGGCCGGCAGGATCGACCCGGTGGCGCTGTGCGAGTGCTTTCTGGATGCCCTGGCCGCACATCCTCTGGCCGGGCGCATATATGCCCGCACCACCCCCGAGCGCGCCCGCGCCGAGGCCGAAGCCGCCGCCCGGCGGGCGCGCGACGGGCTGCGCCGCTCCGCGCTCGACGGGGTGCCGGTATCGTGGAAGGACCTGTTCGATACCGCCGGAACGGCAACGGAGGCCGGCTCGGCCCTGCTCGAAGGCCGGGTGCCGGAACGCGATGCCGAGGTGCTGGAAAACGCCACCCGGCAGGGGCTGGTCTGCCTCGGAAAGACGCATATGTCGGAGCTGGCCTTCTCCGGGCTCGGCTACAACCCGATCACCGAAACCCCGCCCTGCGTGAACGACCCGGAGGCGGTTCCCGGGGGGTCCTCCTCCGGGGCGGCGACCAGCGTCGCCTTCGGCCTGGCACCGGCGGCCATCGGCTCGGACACCGGCGGGTCGGTGCGCATTCCCGCCGCCTGGAACGATCTGGTCGGGCTGAAGACCACCCCGGGCCGGCTGTCGCTGGAAGGCGTCGTGCCGCTGGTGGCCAGCTTCGATACCGTCGGCCCGCTCTGCCGCACGGTCGAGGATGCGGCGCTGCTGCTGAGCGCGATGGGCGGCACCCACCCGGCAGACCTGCGCGAGGCAGGGCTGAAGGGCGTGCGGCTGCTGATCCTGGAAAATGCCGCGATGGAAGATCTGCGCGATGCCCCGCGGGCCGGTTTCGAACGGGCGGTGGAGCGGCTGCGCACCGCCGGGGCGGTGGTCGAGACCGGCCCGGTCGAAGGGGTCGAGGAAGCCCTGTCGCTGGCCGGCGCGCTCTATACCCCCGAGGCCTACGCCACCTGGCAGGATGCCATCGAAGCCGCGCCCGAGCGCATGTATCCGGCGATTCTCGCCCGCTTTCGCACCGGGCTGGAGTTCTCCGGCATCGAGGTGATGCGGGCCTGGCTGCGCCTGAAGGAGCTGCGCGCGGGCTGGGCGCGGGCAACCGCCGGCCATGACGCCGTGATCATGCCGACTTCGGCGACCCTGCCGCCGGCAATGCATCGGGTGGCCGCCGATGAAGACTTCTACGTTGCCGAAAACCTGCTCGCCCTGCGCAATACCCGGATCGGAAACCTGTTCGGCTGCTGCGCCCTGACCATCCCGACGGGCGTTCCCTCGACCGGAATCATGTTCCTCGGCCCGCCACTGGCCGAAGAGCGGCTGTTGCGGCTGGGCGCGGCGGCCGAGGCGGCGCTGGCCTGAAAGCCACAGCGCCCGGCCCCGAAGCGGACGCGGCCGCGTTTTTCTGGACCGGCAGATCACGAACGGCTATCTTCTGCGCAAACGGGGCGGCACGACCCCGGGCAACGAGGCAGACATGGTTTTTCCCGAGCGGTTTTCGGACCTGCCAGAATATACGTTTGCGCGCCTGCGGCGGCTGCTCGATGCCCATGAGGCAGGCGGGCCGGTGGTGCACATGTCAATCGGAGAGCCGAAGCACCCCTTTCCGGGCTGGGTGCCCGGGCTCGTCTCCGAACATGCCGAAGATTTCTCCCGCTACCCGCCGAACGACGGCACGCCCCGGCTTCTGGAAGCGATCGCCGGCTGGCTGGAAAGGCGCTTTTCGGCCCGGCTCGATCCGCAAACGCAAATCATGGCGCTGAACGGCAGCCGCGAGGGGCTGTTCAGTGCCTGTCTCGCGCTCTGCCCCGAGCGCACCCCGGACGGCAGGCAGAGCGCGGTGCTGTTGCCGAACCCCTTCTATCAGGTCTATGCGGTTGCCGCCCGCGCCGCCGGGGCCGAACCGGTGTTCGTTCCGGCCACCGAAGCCACGAACTTCCTGCCCGACTATCGCGCGCTCGATCCGGAAACGCTCGACCGGGTGGCGGTAGCCTATCTGTGCAGCCCGTCGAACCCGCAGGGGGCGGTGGCCGGCCGGGACTGGCTGAAAGACCTCCTGGAGCTGGCCGAAACGCATGATTTCCGCATCTTTTCGGATGAGTGCTATTCGGAAATCTACCGCGATGCGCCGCCACCGGGAATTCTGGAAATCGCCGCCGAACTCGGGACCGACCCAGAGCGCGCGCTGGCCTTCAACTCACTGTCAAAGCGTTCGAACCTGCCGGGGTTGCGGTCGGGCTTCGTCGCCGGCGGGCCGGAATGCATCCGCCGGATCAGGCAGCTGCGCAGCTACGCCGGGGCGCCGCTGCCGGGGCCGCTGCAGCGGGCTGCCGAACGACTCTGGGCGGACGAGGCGCATGTGGACGAAAACCGGGCGCTTTACGCCGCCAAATATGCTCTGGCCGATGCGGCTTTTGCCGGCGTTCCGGGCTATCGCTCTCCGCAGGCCGGCTTCTTCCTGTGGCTGAAGGTGGGAGACGGCGAAAAGGCGGCGCTGAAACTCTGGCGAGAGACCGGGATTCGGGCGCTTCCCGGAAGCTATCTCGGGCGCGAGGTGAACGGGGAGAACCCGGCGAGGGAATATCTGCGGGTCGCACTGACGGCCCCGGCAGAAGAGATCGGGGAAGCGCTGCCCCGGCTGCGCGACTGTCTTTACGGGTAGGATCACGGGCGAGGACGACGAATCATGGCATCATTTCAGGCAAGGCAACGCGACCCGCTGTTCGACAGCAACACCCAGGCGCTGATCGAACGGCGCGGCAAGGAGCTGCTCGGCTTCGCCCTGCTGCTGACTGCCGTGCTGCTGGGAGCGGTTCTGGCCACCTACCACCCGGAAGATCCGAGCTGGCTTTCGGCAACCGACAAGCCGGCCCGCAATGCGCTGGGCCGCTTCGGCGCATCGCTGGCTTCGCCGCTGATGGTGATCATCGGCATGGGCGCCTGGAGCATCTCCCTGATCCTTGCGGTCTGGGGGGTGCGATTCATCGTCCATGTCGGGGAAGCGCGCGCGGCGGGCAGGCTCATCTTCGCGCCGATCGCGGTGGCGCTGGCATCCGTCTATGCCTCTACCCATGTGCCGGGGGCCGGCTGGGGGCATTCCTTCGGGCTGGGCGGGCTGTTCGGCGATACCATCCTGGGAGCCGCTCTCGGGGTGGTGCCGGTCAAGGCGGCGCTCGGGCTCAAGATCCTGGCGCCGTTTCTGGCCGCGGGAATGCTTGTCATGGGCGGCTTCGTGCTGGGCCTGACCGGCGCCGAGCTGCGTCGCATCGGGCGCTTCCTGCTGCTCGGGATGGTGATGCTCTATGCCGCCGCCATGCACCTGCTGGGGCGTGGCGCCGACAGTGCGGTTTCCGGAGCCCGGCGGGTGCTGGCCCGGCGGGCGGCGCGCCGGCGCGACAGGCAGGCATCAGATCCGGGCACGCCGGCAACGGCCCCCTCTGCCGGAGCGGGCCTGCGGCGCGGGCAGCCGCTTCTGCGCCGCCCCGCAACGGATGCGGCCGTTGCGGCCACCGCTTCCGAACCGCCCGTGAGCCAGGCCGGACAGGACGACTTCGCCCTGAGCGCCGGCGATACCCTCCGGCCCGGGCCGGAAGAGCCGGACAGCCCCGGAATCCTGGCCCGGATCCCGTCCATCTTCCGGCGCCGGACGAAGGCCGACGCCGCCGGTGCCGCCCCGGAACCAGACCGCCGCCCCCCGGAAAGCAATGCTGTCGGCAACCCCGAGATCAGCGCGAAGATCGCGCAGATCATCCGGAACCGGGCCAGCCAGCAGACCCTGCGCCACCAGCCGGCCACCCTCCGGCCGGAGCCGCCGCTGCGCCCGCCGCAGCCGCGCGCTCCTCAGGGGTCCGGAGCGGCGGTTTCCGGGGCGGCACCGATGCCGGAAGCCGCGCCTCCGCCCCCCGGCGCGGCACCGGGCGCTGCCGTCCCGCCGGTCTCGGGAGACGCCAGGCGCGTGGTCCAGCACCCGCCGCAGACCCCTGCCCGCCCCTCGCGCCGCGCCCGGGCCGAGGAACAGCCGGCCCTGCCGCTGGAAGATGCCGACTCCGGTTACGAGCTGCCGCCGCTGAGCCTTCTTTCCGGCCCGGCAGCGACCACGCGCCACCAGCTTTCCGACGACGCGCTGGCGCAGAACGCCCGCATGCTCGAAAACGTGCTCGACGACTACGGCGTCAAGGGCGAGATCGTGAGCGTGCGCCCGGGGCCGGTCGTGACCATGTATGAGCTCGAACCCGCCCCGGGATTGAAGGCCAGCCGGGTGATCGGGCTGGCCGACGACATCGCGCGCTCCATGTCGGCGCTGTCGGCGCGGGTGTCCACCGTGCCGGGGCGCTCGGTCATCGGCATCGAGCTGCCGAACGAGCACCGCGAAAAGGTGATGCTGCGCGAGATCCTCTCCACCCGCGATTTCGGCGACAGCAGCATGAAGCTGCCGCTGGCCCTGGGAAAGGATATCGGCGGCGCCCCGGTGGTGGCCAGCCTGGCCCGGATGCCGCATCTGCTGATCGCCGGCACCACGGGTTCGGGCAAGTCGGTGGCGATCAACACCATGATCCTGAGCCTGCTCTACAAGCTCACCCCCGAGGAATGCCGGCTGATCATGATCGACCCGAAGATGCTGGAACTGTCGGTCTATGACGGCATTCCGCACCTTCTGTCACCGGTGGTGACCGACCCGAAGAAGGCGGTGGTGGCGCTCAAGTGGGTCGTCGGCGAGATGGAAGAGCGCTACCGCAAGATGTCGAAGATGGGCGTGCGCAACATCGAAGGCTACAACGGCCGGGTTGCCGAAGCGCTTGCCAGGGGCGAAATGTTCAGCCGCACGGTGCAGACCGGCTTTGACGACGAGACCGGCGAACCGGTGTTCGAAACCGAGGAATTCGCCCCCGAGAAGCTGCCCTATATCGTGGTGATCGTCGATGAGATGGCCGACCTGATGATGGTCGCCGGCAAGGAAATCGAGGCCTGCATCCAGCGGCTGGCGCAGATGGCGCGGGCCTCGGGCATCCACCTGATCATGGCCACGCAGCGCCCCTCGGTGGATGTCATCACCGGCACCATCAAGGCGAACTTCCCGACCCGGATCAGCTTTCAGGTCACCAGCAAGGTGGACAGCCGCACCATCCTGGGCGAACAGGGCGCCGAGCAGCTCCTGGGCATGGGCGACATGCTGTACATGGCCGGCGGCGCCAGGATCACCCGCGTGCACGGCCCCTTCGTTTCCGACGAGGAAGTGGAGGAGGTGGTGAATCACCTCAAGGCCTTCGGACCGCCGGACTACGTAAGCGGCGTGGTCGCCGGGCCTGACGAGGAACGGGAAAGCGATATCGACCTCGTGCTCGGGCTGGGGGGCAATACCGGCGCCGAGGATGCCCTCTACGACCGGGCCGTGGCGATCGTCGCGCGTGATCGCAAGTGTTCCACATCCTACATCCAGCGCAAGCTGGCGATCGGCTACAACAAGGCCGCGCGCCTGGTCGAGCAGATGGAGGAACAGGGTCTGGTCTCCCCGGCCAACCACGTGGGCAAGCGGGAGATCCTGATCCCCGAGGAGCCGTGAGCGCCCCAGCGGCCTGCGCGGAAAGTCGCGCCCTTGTGACCGGCGGCGGGCTGCACCCTCCGGCGGGAAGGGCTATGGTGGCGCCATGAACAGACGCTCGTTCCTTCTCGCGCCGGTCGCCCTGGCGCTTCTCGGCAGCCCCGCGCCGGCCGCGGGGCTCTCGCTGGCGGAAATCTCCGACTACCTGAACGGAATCGGCTCGGCCGAAACCCGCTTCACTCAGATCAACGATGACGGCACGACCAGCACCGGGCGGCTGCTGATCCGCCGCCCCGGCCGGATCCGCTTCGAATACGACCCGCCGGAAACGGCTCTGGTGATGGCCGGGCAGGGGCAGGTGGCGGTGTTCGACGCCAGGTCGAACGAACCGCCCGAACGCTTTCCGCTGGTCCGCACGCCGCTGAAGCTGCTCCTGACCGAAAAGGTCGAACTGCAGGGGCAGAAGATGGTGGTGGGGCTGCGGGCAGACGACGACACCACCACCGTCATCGCCCAGGATCCGAAGCGACCCGAATACGGCCGGCTGCACCTGGTCTTCGCCAACGATCCGATCGCGCTGCGCCGATGGATCATCGAGGACGGCTCCGGGCAGCGCACGACGGTCATCCTCGACGGGCTGAAGGCGTCCGACAAGCGCTTGCCCGGACGGCTGTTCGACATCAAGGGCGAAATGGCGCGGCGCGGCTTCTGATCCGCCCCGGAGGGCATCGCGGGAAGGCGTCGCTCAGGCGATGCCGCACCCGCGCAGCTGGCGCGCATACATCTCCGCCCGCCGGGAGACCTCCTGCGAGACCCGCAGCAGCCAGCCCTTGGCACGATGGCTGCCGCGGGCATAACCGGCCCGGCCCTCGTGATAGGCCAGATACTGGTTGCGCGCATCATCAAGGGCGATCCCGAGCCTTTTCGAGGAGCCGTTCATGTACCAACCCATGAAATCCGCAGCATCGGCGATGTCGTCGCGCCGGGCGCGGCGGTTGCCGGTGGCACGGCGGTAGTCATCCCAGGTGCCATCAAGCGCCTGGCTGTAACCATAGGCCGAACTCTGCCGCCCGGCCGGGATGAACCCCAGGACATATCGGCGCGGGGTGCGGGCGTTTCCGACGAATCTGCTTTCCTGATAGATCGTGGCCATCATGACGGGCACGGGCACCCCCCAGCGCCGCTCGCTGGCCTGCATCGCCCGCAGATAGGCCGGCCTCTGGCTGACGATGCTGCACGCATCGTCAAGGTTTCGCGGCGGCGCGTAGCTGCTGCTGCCGCAAGCGGCCACAAGCACCAGAAATACCATGCTGCGAAGGAATCTGCTCATCTGCCTCGCCGTCTTGTGCGGCTGTCGGTCCTGCCTGTGTGCACGAGTATAGCCTGTTTCCGCGACCGCGTGAATGGCCAATGCCGGGCCTGCACCGGCACTGTTGCCTCCGGGCCGGAACCCCCTTGGAGCGGCAGAAGCGGGCCCGGCACGGAATTCGTGGAAAACCGAGCAACCACAGCATGTTGTGCAACATCTCGCAGAAATGCGGACTGTCGGCTTTCAGATCACAGTCTGTTTCCGGCCATTGGCCGTTTTGCCGGTGGACAGCCCGATCTCCGACACGCTACCTTGGCCGGCAAGGGCTGACGAATATGATCAAGACACGTGCAAAATATCACATCGGGCAGGTCGTTCGCCATCGTACGCATCCGTTCCGCGGCGTGATCTTCGACGTGGACGCGACGTTTTCCAATACCGAGGAATGGTATGCCGCCATCCCCGAGGACAGCAGGCCGGCGAAGGACCAGCCCTTCTACCACCTGCTGGCCGAAAACGACAAGAGCTACTACGTGGCCTATGTCTCGGAGCAGAACCTGGTGGCGGACTACTCGGGCGAGCCGGTTCGACATCCCGACCTGCCGGAGCTGTTCGGCGAGTTCGAGGACGGGCATTACCCGCTCCAGTTCCATCTGAACTGACCGCCGCTTCCCGCCGTGGCCGACCCGGCCGCTTGCCCGTTCTTCTTCTGCCGCAGCCGCGCAGCGCCTGTCCCGCGGCACCGCGAAAGCCGTTCCCGCAGGCCGTTCCGCAACCCGGAATTTCCCCGTGCCCTGCCCGCGCGCCTGCCGCAGCCGCTCAGTAGCCGATCGCGGCGCCGTCCTTGCGCGGGTCCGAGGCGCCTTCCAGAACCCCGCGTGCATGGTCGATCAGGATCGCCTGCGCTCCTCCCAGAGGCGTATCCGGCACGGTGATCTCGTGGCCGAGCGCGGCCAGGTGCCGGGCGACATCGGGTGCATGGCCGCGTTCGAGATTCAGCCTGCCCCCGTCCAGGAAGGCGCGCGGCGCATCGATCGCGGTCTGTGGCGGCAGGCCGTGGTCGAGCCAGTTGCCCAGGAAGCGGACATGCCCCACCGGCTGATAGGCCCCGCCCATGACGCCGAAAGGCATGATCACCCGGCCCTCGCGGCGCACCATCGCCGGTATGATCGTATGCAGCGGCCGCTTGCCGGGGCCGGCCTCGTTCGGGTGCCCCTCTTCCAGGGTGAACCCCGCACCCCGGTTCTGGAACAGGATGCCGAACTTCGACGAGGCCAGGCCCGAACCGAAACCGTGGAAGATCGAATAGATCATCGAGACAACCATCAGATCCCGATCGACCACGCAGAGATACACGGTATCGCGATGCGGGGCGCCGCCGGGGCCGGGGGCGGGCGGGGCCGTGATCACCCGATCCGGGCGGATCAGCGCCGCCAGTCCGGCCGCCGTCTCGGGCGAAAGCATGTAGTCCAGGCGGGCGGTATGGTCGGGGTCGGCAATGATCCGGTTGCGCGCGTCGTAGGCCAGGCGGGTGGCTTCGGCCTCCAGGTGGGTGCGCAGCGCGCCGAAGGGGTCGAGCGCACCCAGATCGAATCGGGAAAGGATGTTGGCAAGAAGGATCGCCGTCGCCCCCTGCCCGTTGGGCGGGTGCTCCAGGAGCTCGATGCCGCGGTAGCGGCCCGAAACCGGCTCGGTATAGTCGCACCGGGTGCGCGCGAAATCCTCGAGGCTGTGGGTTCCGCCCAGCGCGCGCAGCGAATCCACCATGTCCTGCGCAACCTCGCCGGCATAGAATCCGTCGCGCCCCTCGGCCGCGATCCGGCGAAGAACCTCGGCCTGCTGCGGGTGGCGGAACAGATCGCCCACCGCCAGCGGCCGCCCGTCTGCCAGATAGAACTCGCGCGCCGCCCCCTGCAGCGTGTCGGCCTGGTTCTTCCAGTCGAAGGCGGTGCGCGGCGCCACCGGAACCCCGGCTTCGGCATGCTCGATCGCCGGAGCAAGACAGCGGCCGATACCCAGCCTCCCCCAGTCTTCGGCCAGGCGGCAGAAGGCGTCGATCGCGCCGGGCACGGTCACCGCGTGCGGGCTCCGCAGCGGAATCTCCGTCAGCCCGGCATCGCGCAGCTGCGCCGCCTCGAGCCCCGCCGGTGCCCGACCGGACCCGTTCAACGCCAGCACCCTGTCTTCTCCGGGGGGGGTAAACAGGGTGAACAGGTCGCCTCCGATTCCGGTCGAGGCGGGTTCGCAGATGCCGAGCAGCACGGCTGCGGCAATGGCCGCATCCATCGCATTGCCGCCCTCGCGCAGAATGTCGATCGCAACCCTTGCCGCGAGCGGGTGCGAGGTGGCGCACAACCCGTTGCAGGCAAGGACCGCACTGCGGCCGGGAAGATGAAAATCACGCATTCTTGCCCCCTTTCTGCCCGACCATATGCGCCTGTCCGCAGAATACAATCCATGCCGCGCCGGTTTCACGCGCGCTCCCGTGCGGGCGCACGCGAAGCGCGACCATGCCCGCCTGCAAGACACGGCTGCCCGCCAAAATGCAGGCGGGGTTTCCGGGGGCGTCTCCGGGGGCAACGATATTTCCGGGGGCAAAGTCCTCGGCGTCGCGCACTGGGTGGGGGCTGTTAAACGCGACGCCGAGGGAAGCTATATGCAGCTACCCGGACATGTTGTTCATTCAATCTGGCCCGACTGTGGACCATTTGCGGCTTTTTGGCGGCAAATCGGCATCTGGCGAAGATTTACGGGGCTGATCCGCTCTTTCTGCCGGCCGGAAAGCCCCCGGCGACCCGAAACGCACCTTTTCATCCCCCATCTTCATCCCCCGTCCTCGAATCGGATGCCCGGCGTCCGGCAACGGCAGGGCGATTCGGCACTCGGCAGGACGAGTTCCAGCAGGTTGCGCCCCCCCTCGCGCCGGTAGTGCAGGCTGCCGGCAAGCTCGCGGATCATCATCCAGCCGAACCCGCCCTCGGGCAGGTGGGCCCGGCAGACATCGAGATCCTGATGCCTGCCCTCGGGCAGGATTTCACCGGGCATCGGCCGGCCGCGATCGGTGAAGCGCAAGCGCCAGCCATCGGCGTTGCGGGAGAGCTCGATGTCGATCGGATGGCCGGGCAGGTTCCGGTAGGCGTGCTCCATGATGTTGTTGAGAACCTCCGCCACCACGATCTCCACCGACTGGATCAGCGCCGCAGACGCGCCGCTTCTGCACAGGGAATCGGCAAGCGCGGAAAGCGCCTCTCCGACCGCATAGGGATCGCTTTCGATATGCAGGCGGAAGGGCGTGCTATCAGCAGGTTCTGGTGATGCCGGTCGGCGATTCACGCAAGTCTCGCTCCAGATCTCGGCTATCCCGATTACCGCGATGTTGCCAAGGCACTGTCAACGGAATCGTGGATGGCGAACACCTTGTCCATGCGGGTCAGACGAAAGACCTTTTCAACCGTGGGTGTCAGACAGGCCAGATCCAGGGTCTGCGCCGGGTCGAGCTGTTTCATCGCCGCGACGATGGCGCCCAACCCGCTGCTGTCTATGAACTCGACCTCGGCAAGGTCAAGGATGATCCGGCCCTTCACCCCGGCCGTCAGTTCGCGCATCCCGTCCTTGAAGCGGATGGCCCGGGCCGCGTCGATCCTGCCATCCTGCACGGAGACGACTAGCACGCCGTTGCGAATCTCGGAGCGAAGGTCCATGCTGAGTTCTCCCGACAATTTCGGGTCCGACGCTAGTCGGCAATGGTTACCATTCGGTGTGCCGTTGCCGCCCGGAAGATCTGGAGAAAGCGCATGAATGACGTGTTCATTGCCGGTGCCGCCCGTACTCCAATGGGAGGGCTTCAGGGCGCATTCGGCACGATCGACGCCGCCGCGCTCGGCGGAGCGGCCATTGCCGGGGCCATCACCGATGCCGGAGCGGATGCGGCACAGGTGGAAGAGCTCCTGATGGGCTGCGTGCTCCCTGCCGGACAGGGCCAGGCGCCGGCGCGCCAGGCCGGCTTCAGGGCCGGGCTGGGGCAGGAGGTTCCGGCCACCACCGTCAACAAGATGTGCGGTTCGGGCATGAAAACCGTGATGATGGGCCATGACTCGGTAGCGCTGGGGCAGGTCGACGTGATGGTTGCCGGCGGCATGGAAAGCATGACGAACGCGCCCTATCTGCTGCCCGGGATGCGCGGCGGGGCACGGATGGGGCATGACCGGGTGATCGACAGCATGTTCCTCGACGGTCTGGAAGACGCCTATGACAAGGGTCGCCTGATGGGCACATTTGCCGAAGACTGCGCCGAGAAATACCAGTTCACCCGCGAGGCGCAGGACGAATACGCGATCCGCTCGCTGGAACGGGCCCTGGCCGCACAGAGGGGCGGAGCCTTCTCGCGCGAGATCGTGCCGGTCGCCGTGAAGAACCGACGGGGCGAGACGGTCGTTTCCGAAGACGAACAGCCCGCGCGCGCCCGGCCCGAGAAGATCCCGCATCTGAAACCCGCCTTCCGCGAGGGCGGGACGGTGACGGCGGCCAATTCCTCGTCGATCTCCGACGGCGCGGCGGCGCTGGTGCTGGCCTCGGCCGGCTCGGGCCTGAAGCCACGTGCGCGCATTCTCGGCCATGCGAGCCACGCGCAGGAGCCGGCCTGGTTCTCCACCGCCCCGATCCCGGCCGCGCAAAAGCTGCTGGCGAAGATCGGCTGGAACAAGGACGATATCGACCTGTGGGAAGTCAACGAAGCCTTTGCCGTCGTGCCGATGGCCTTCATGCGCGACATGGAGATTTCGGCCGACAAGGTTAACGTGAACGGCGGCGCCTGCGCGCTCGGCCACCCGATCGGCGCGTCCGGCGCGCGCATCATCGTGACCTTGCTGAACGCGCTCGAGGCGCGCGGGCTGAAACGCGGGGTTGCGGCCATCTGCATCGGCGGCGGCGAGGGCACGGCGATCGCCATCGAACTGGTCTGATGGACTACCCGGCACTGGCGGTGCGCATCGCGGCGCTGACCGAGGGCGAATGCGACGCCGTGGCGCTGATGGCCACCGTGGCCTGCGAGCTGCACCACGCCGACGACCGGTTCGACTGGACGGGGTTTTACCGGGTAGTGGCACCGGGCCTGCTCAAGATCGGGCCCTATCAGGGTGGCCACGGCTGCCTGACCATCCCCTTTGGCAAGGGGGTCTGCGGCGCGGTGGCGCAGTCGGGCGAGGCGCTGATCGTGCCCGATGTCGAGGCTTTTCCGGGCCATATCGCCTGTGCCAGCACCACGCGCTCCGAAATCGTGCTCCCGGTGCGTGACGCGCGCGGCACCCTGATCGCGGTGCTGGACATAGACAGCAACCGGGCCGATGCCTTCACCGCCGCCGACCGGGCGGGCCTGGAAATGATCCTGCGGGACACATTCGAAAGGGATTTGCAATGAAAACCGGCTCCTGCCTGTGCGGCGGCGTCGCCTTTGAGCTCGACGAACCGCTGCGCGACAGCGTCGCCTGCCACTGCACCCGGTGCCGCAAGACCAGCGGCCACTATTGGTCGGCCACCCGGGTTCCCAATGACCGGTTCCGGCTGACGCGCGATGACACCCTGACCTGGTTCCAATCCTCGCCGCAGGCCCGGCGCGGTTTCTGCAACCGGTGCGGCGCCAGCCTGTTCTGGCAAAGGAGCGGCGAGGACGCGATCTCGATCGGTTCCGGAACCCTGGATATGCCGACCGGCATCACCACCGAGCGCCACATCTTTGTGGAGGACAAGGGTGACTACTACCCGCTCGACCCGCTCTGAGCCGCCCGGCCGGATGCCTCCGGCGGGGATGTTTCAGGAAAGAAGAAACCCGTTTGGGTGCGGCGCGCGCGCGTGCTAGGGCGAGCGGATGAATGATTACGCGCCCCCCGATGACCCGCTGGTGATCCTGCATCACGACCACGAATTGCTGCTGGTGGACAAGCCCGCCGGCCTGCTTTCGGTGCCCGGAAAGGGCGAACACCTGGCCGACTGCCTGCTGGCCCGCGTGCAGGCGGTGTTTCCCGACGCACTTCTGGTGCATCGGCTGGACCGCGACACATCGGGCGTCATGGTCTTTGCCCTGACGCGCCACGCCCAGCGCCACCTTGGGATGCAGTTCGAAAAGCGGCAGGTGAAGAAAACCTACATCGCGCGTGTCTGGGGCCATGTGGCGGAAAAGACCGGCACCGTCGATCTGCCGCTGATCGTCGACTGGCCGAACCGGCCGCGCCAGATGGTGGACCACGAGAACGGCAAGCCCGCCCTGACCGAGTGGCGGGTGCTGCGGCATGAGGAAAACGCCACCCGGGTGCGCCTGTTCCCGAAGACCGGGCGCAGCCACCAGTTGCGGGTGCACATGCAGGCGATCGGCCATCCGATCCTCGGCGATCCGTTCTACGCAACCGGCGAAGCGCGTGCGGCGCCGCGCCTGATGCTGCATGCCGAAAGCCTGCGCCTGCGCCATCCCGATGGCGGCAGGGGGATGACATTCAGGGCGAAGTGTGCGTTCTGAAACGAAGATGAGAACCGCGAGTTTCATAATCCACCTGGAGCGTGCCGTGGCGCGAAAGCCTCAGGTTGTGAAACTGCAATCGGCCCTGCCGCAGCCTGCCGAAACATTGCCGGCCGTGGACGGGTCGGCACTGGATGAAGCGCAGAGGAATGCCGTCTTCCGGCCGGCCCTGCACAGGCCACGCTACCCTTTCCGCCTGCGCGATGCCGAGATCGGAACATTTCTCAGCCACCGCCGCGCCTGGGAGGAAATCGTCTCGCGCAGGCTCGATTTTGCGCTGATCGTAGAGGACGACATCGCCCTGAACCCCGCCGAATTTTCCTGCGCCTACGATCTCGCCCGTGCGCATGTCGCCGAGCATGGCTATGTCCGCTTTCCCTGGTTCGCAAAGGAAGCTCCGCGGCTCGAAATCGCCCGCTCCGGAAGCTGCACGCTTTTTTCCCCAAGGCGGACAGGGCTGGGGATGCTCGCGCAGCTGGTCTCGCGCCCGGCCGCGCAAAGGCTGCTGGCGGCGAGCGAAACCTTCGACCGTCCGGTGGACACGCTGCTTCAGATGCACTGGGTGACGGGGGTTCGCCCGCTGGTCGCCTGGCCCAGCGGCGTGCGCGAAATATCGGACAGATTGGGCGGCTCCACCATCGCCGGGCGAAAATCGGCGGTCCAGACGATCCACCGCGAAATCATGCGGCCGATCTATCGGGCCCAGATTGCAATTCACAGTCGTTTCAGGCAAGAGCGGACCCGTTAGAAACCGGTTGCCCTACCTCATCGTTTGGGCGCCTTTCTGGAGGGACTGATGAAGGGCTACATAATGCTGTCGGAGGGCCGCAGCGGCTCCACCTGGCTGGGCTCTCTGGCAAACAGCACCCGCCGGATGGGGCATCTCGACGAATGGCTGGGAGAGGAGCACCACGACCGGGAAATCGCCACGCTCACGCCGCAGGAGCTCGTGGCCGAAGTGATGAAGCGGGCGACAACGGAAAACGGCCGCTTCGCGGTCAAGCTCTTTCCCAGGCATCTGCACCATGTGCATCTGAATCTCGGGTTCGACTTCATTCGCCGCTGCATGCAGGAGCACGAGACCAGCCTCGTGCTCCTGACCCGGGAAGACCGGCTGGCCCAGGCGATTTCCTTCGTGCGCGGAATCCAGACAAGCCAGTGGACCAGCTGCGAAGCGAAGCGCGGCACTGAAGAATACGACTTCGCGGCGATCGGCCGGGCATATTTCTACATCTCCCGAAGCTACGACTTCTGGGATGCCTATCTGGGGGTGAACCAGTATCCGCATCAAAGGTTCACCTACGAACAACTGCTTGGCGATCCTGGCCCGTTCCTGCACGCGGTTCAGGAGGCGCTGGGCGTCGAGGGCGAGCTGGAATTCAAGACCGACCTGAAAATCCAGCGCGACGACAAGACCCTGGAATGGCGACAACGGTTTCTCGATGACGTGAAGAAACGCGATGTGATCGGGCTGTCGGGATCCTTCGGGGCGTTCGGCTGGTTTGCGCAGGAAAGTCTGCCTCAACCCAAAAGCTCGTTGGCGGGCAAACTGAAAAGCCTGTTTCGCTGAACCTGCGCCGGTCAGGGTTTGTAAATCCATTCGGCCCTGAGTTTGCGAAAGAAATACCGCCGGTATTTCGGATCGAGCGCCTTTTGCCATACGGTGCGCCGCTTTTTGTCGGGCATCTTGATATCGAAATCGCGTTCCGGCATCGTCGTCTGCGACGGGTCGATGGGCGGATGCTCGACAATTCGCGGCACGATGCAGCTGGTGCGCATCTCCAGAATGTCGAAGCCCCAGTCGGCGACGCCGGTGATCGGCAGCGAGCGGGCGGCGATCGTTGCCGCGCCCGCGGGCGAGACATAATAGGCAACGGCCCCCCACGGGGCCTTCAGCGGCACCCGGAGCGTATAGCCTCCGAACAGGCGGGTCTTCGGCCATTTCACCACGCGGGTGTTGTTGTGGTAGAGCAGGACCAGCTCGTGACCCGTGCGCTCCAGCAGCCCGGAGCGGGCGAGGCGGGCGAAATCCTCGCCGACGAGCGCATCATCCTCCAGGATGATGGTGGGTTCACGCAGATCTTCGGCCACTTTCCGGCAGGCGAAGGCATGGGTCAGGGAGCAGGCGATTTCGGCATCGGTAAGCGGGCGCCAGAAGGCGTCGAGCGCCGCCCGATCGACAAGCGGTTCGAGATCCGGGGCCAGACCGTCGCGCCCGTCGATTGCATCGAAGAAGGAGAAATCCAGCCCGAGCTCTCCGAGGCGGGCGGCGATTGCCCCCCGCCGCGCCTCGTCCCCCGGAAGGCTGATGACCAGGATACGCATGCGCCCTTGATATGAACTGTGCCGACCCGGGTAAAGCCCCGCGCCGGCCTGTGTTGCACAAGAGCCCGGAAGCCCGGAACGGGAGCAGGCCGGCCGTCAGCCCTTCTTTCCGATCTCCTCTCCGGTTTCCTGATCGACCATCTTCATCGCCAGGCGCACCTTGCCGCGGTCGTCGAAGCCCAGAAGCTTGACGTAAACCTCCTGGCCTTCCTTCAGCACGTCGGAAGGATGGTTCAGCCGGCGGTTCTCGATCTGGCTGACATGCACGAGGCCATCGCGCTTGCCGAAGAAGTTCACGAAGGCACCGAAATCGACGATCTTGACCACCTTGCCCTTGTAGATCCTGCCCTCTTCCGGCTCGGCGACGATCTCGTTGATCATGTCGCGGGCCTTGCCGATGGCCTCTTCGCTGGGTGAGGCGATCTTTATGATGCCGTCATCGTTGATATCGACCTTGGCGCCCGACACCTCGACGATCTCGCGGATCACCTTGCCGCCAGAGCCGATCACCTCGCGGATCTTGTCGGTGGGGATCTGCATGGTCTCGATTCGCGGCGCGTGAATGCTGAATTCGGCCGCTTCGCTCAGCGCCTTGTTCATCTCGCCCAGAATATGCAGCCGCGCCTCCCGGGCCTGGGCAAGAGCGGTCTTCATGATCTCGGGCGTGATGCCGGCCACCTTGATGTCCATCTGCAGCGACGTGATGCCCTTTTCGGTGCCGGCCACCTTGAAGTCCATGTCGCCCAGGTGATCCTCGTCGCCCAGGATGTCGGTCAGGATGGCGTATTCGCCGTTGTCTTCCAGGATCAGCCCCATGGCGATCCCCGCCACCGGCGCCTTCAGCGGCACGCCCGCGTCCATCATCGAGAGCGACCCGCCGCAGACCGTGGCCATCGAGGACGAGCCGTTGCTCTCGGTGATCTCCGACACCACGCGAATGGTGTAGGGGAAATCCGTCGCTGCCGGCAGCACCGCCTGCAAGGCGCGCCAGGCCAGCTTGCCGTGGCCGATCTCGCGCCGTCCGGTAAAGCCGAAGCGGCCGACCTCGCCCACCGAATAGGGCGGGAAGTTGTAATGCAGCATGAAGTTCGACTTGAAGGTGCCGTGCAGCGCGTCGATCATCTGTTCGTCGTCGCCCGTGCCCAGCGTGGTCACAACCAGCGCCTGGGTCTCGCCGCGGGTGAAGAGCGCCGAACCGTGGGTGCGCGGCAAGAGCCCGGTTTCCGCCACGATCGGGCGCACCGTCGTCAGGTCGCGCCCGTCGATGCGCCGACCCGTCTTCACGATGTCGCCGCGCAGGATCTCGGCTTCCAGCTTCTTCAGCGCCGCGCCGAGGTTTTCATCTTCCTGCTGCTCCTCTGTCAGCCCGGCGATGATTTCCTCGCGCGCCGCCGCAACGGCCGCCACGCGCTCCTGCTTGTCGGTGTGCTTGTAGGCCGCACGCAATGCCTTTTCGCCGACCTTCTTCACCGCCTCGTAGAGTTCGCTGTAATCCGGCGGCTGAAAATCGAACGGCTCCTTCGCCGCTTCCTCGGCCAGCTCGACGATCAGGTCGATCACCGGCTTGATCTGCTCGTGCGCGAAGGTCACCGCCCCCAGCATCTCGTCTTCGCTCAGCTCGTAGGCCTCGCTTTCGACCATCATCACCGCATCCCGGGTGCCGGCAACCACCAGGTCCAGCCGCTGCTCGGGGTTTTCGCGCAGCTTGTGCATGTCATCAACCGTCGGGTTGAGAACGTATTCGCCATCCTCATACCCCACCCGGCAACCGGCGATCGGCCCCCTGAAGGGCACGCCGGAAAGGGTGAGCGCCGCACTTGCGGCGATCATCGCCACGATATCCGGGTCATTCACCAGGTCGTGGGACAGCACCGTGCAGATCACCAGAACCTCGTTCCTGAAGCCCGGCACAAACAGCGGACGGATCGGCCGGTCGATCAGGCGGCTGGTCAGCGTTTCCTTTTCGGTCGGCCGCGCCTCGCGCTTGAAAAAGCCGCCCGGCACCTTGCCGGCGGCATAGTATTTCTCGTTGTAGTGAACCGTCAGCG
>Ga0256839_1002756_pt1 | contig 19126 bp, 16 predicted proteins | sample 354166metaG_FD_185968 | JGI IMG/M metagenome (GOLD analysis project Ga0256839, IMG submission 185968) | Hydrothermal vent microbial communities from Mid Atlantic Ridge, Atlantic Ocean - 354-166 | ecosystem: Environmental > Aquatic > Marine > Hydrothermal vents | place: Atlantic Ocean: Mid... | reverse complement strand
CTTGATTCCAAAGCTCACCTTGGGGTGCATGGGGGCGCCCCTTCACATAATCAATCGTTTTATCATCCACAGCCACCATGCCGCAGCGCGCCCCTGCTTCAATGGTCATATTGCATAAGCTCATACGCCCTTCCATGGATAATTGACGAATCGCAGAGCCTGCAAATTCAATGGCGAAACCTGTACCACCTGCCGTGCCGATTTCTCCAATGATATACAAGGCAACATCTTTGCCTGTGATGCCTTCAGGTAAATCTCCATCCACGAAAATGCGCATCACTTTGGGTTTTTTTTGAATCAAGGTTTGCGTGGCTAAAACATGCTCCACTTCCGATGTGCCAATGCCCATGGCAATTGCAGCCAATGCACCATGGGTTGAAGTATGCGAATCACCGCACACCACCGTCATACCCGGCAAGACTAAACCTTGCTCAGGACCAACCACATGCACAATGCCTTGGCGAATATCGCCCATCTTAAATTCTGTAATGCCAAACTCTTCGCAATTGCTATCCAAAGCTTCAACTTGAGTTTTCGCCACAGGGTCGGTGATGCCATGCTCCAAACCTGTGGTCGGCACATTATGGTCGGGTGTGGCAACAGATGCCGAAGTCCGCCAAGGTTTACGACCCGCGATTCTCAAACCTTCAAAAGCTTGCGGACTGGTCACTTCATGCACAAGGTGCCTATCAATATACAGCAAGACCGAGCCATCATCATTCGCGCTCACCACATGTTGATCCCAAACTTTTTCAAACAATGTTTTCTTCATGCTCATCTCCTAACACTGCGCATACTAACCAGCCAAACCAAAAGTGCGATAGCTGCCCTACTCCACTTATCTTATGGTTACAGACAAAAAAAATACCCCCAAGCCAAAGCTTGGAGGTATTAAAAACATGAAGATAGGATGTATCTTAATGTGTTGTATCAACAACTTCTGTGACAAACAACACCGCAAAAAGAGCCGTTGCTACAAGTGCTGGTCCATCGCGGTATAAAATTTTACCCAATTTCTTAGTCATATTTCGCATCATTATCTCCTTCTGCGTTTAAGATGTAGCCATGATACAAGACAAACATGACAGCAATGTGATACAAATCATAAGACACACATTAACTTTTATTAACTTTTTCAAAAGGTTATACTTACCCATTCAACATCAAACGCATCGGTGTTAGCCTACGCTTAAACATAGTGAGCTAGGAGTATATATGCCTACCAGTCAAGCAACAATCGCAGTTTGGGACGCTGGCTTTCGCCCCTTCTTCTTGGGTGCTGGCTTTTTCGCCATGCTCACCATGGCACTTTGGTCTGCCATTTACATATTCCAGATTGATTTTGAGCTCAACAACCTCACGCAATTTGAATGGCATGGGCATGAAATGATATTTGGGTATGCCATGGCGGTGATTGCTGGCTTTTTGCTCACCGCTGTGCGCACATGGACACGCTCATCTACCGCAGAAGGCAACATGTTACGCCTACTTTTTACCCTCTGGTTAAGCGCAAGGGTGTGTTTCCTTTTTGGCACTGACTTCATTTGGCTTGCCACCATCACGGATACCCTCTTTACCATCACCCTGTCTTATATATTAACCCACCGCATTATCAAAGCCAAACAGTGGCATCAGCTTGGTATCATTGCCAAAGTGCTGTTGATCACCGTCTGCAATATCGTGTTTTATGCAGGTGTTTTGGGTTATTTCGAGCATGGCGTGGTTTGGGGCTTGTTTTCCGCCATGTATATTATCCTAGCTTTAATTCTCACCATGAGCAGGCGAGTGATTCCATTTTTTATTGAGCGCGCAACACATGATGCCGTCAAGCTTTTTAATACCCGCTGGGTGGATATCCCCAACATTTTTTTGTTTCTGGCATTTTCCATCAACGAGGTTTTTATTGAACACGAGGCTACATCAGCCTACCTCGCCAGCATCTTGTTCGCACTCAATGCCTTCCGTCTGATTCGCTGGCATCATCCTATCATTTGGCAGCAAGGTTTATTGTGGAGTATTTATCTTTCTTCTTGGATGATTAACTTAGGTTTCGCCCTGTTTACCCTTATTTATTTTTTCAACCTCGATATTCCCAAACTGCTGGCTATTCACGCCTTTACTGTTGGTGGCATTGGCATGATCACCATTGGCATGATTGCAAGGGTTTCCCTAGGGCATACAGGGCGAAATGTGTATCAGCCACCTAAAGCGTTAGTTTATGCGTTTATTGCTATATTACTCAGCGTCATCATCCGTGTTCTCTTACCGTTGTTTGATATTTGGGCGTATGAAGTGCTGGTGGGTATATCACAAATCTTTTGGGCGGTTGCATTTGCTATATGGACAACCCTTTATACGCCTATACTGCTAAAACCTAAGCCATAACACTTCTTGCCCAGTTCACAATATCATTTGCGCCCATAGCACCAGGCTGCCTTGCAACTTCTTGACCTTGCTTAAACAATGCCAGCGTTGGAATGCTTCGGATATGGTATGTTGCACCTAAAACCTGCTCATGTTCAGTGTTGATCTTCAACAAGCGCACTTCAGGCTCAAGCATTTGCGCTGCTTGGGCATAAGCAGGCGCCATCATTTTGCATGGTCCACACCATGGAGCCCAAAAATCAACCAGCACTGGCACTTCAGTGTGCTTGATATGCTTTTCAAATGCTGCTTGATTGACATCCCAAGGCTGCCCTGTAAACAGCGGTTGATGGCATTTGCCGCAATTTACTATACTGCTTTGTAGTTTTGCCTGCTCAACCCGATTCACAGCCAAGCAATGTGGGCATGTGATATGTATCTTCTGGCTCATATCATCTCCTTGTTTTATCAAATCATATTACCTGTGTATAAGGTCAAAATAGCCTGAATTCATCCCCTTGAACAGCCCAAAAAGCAAGCTTATATAGTAAGCAAGAGATCACTGGAAAGGAGGATACCAATGACCTTAGTACGCAGAAACCCATGGCAAGATTTAGAAGCTATTCAACATCGGTTAAACGATCTTTTTAGCGATGCCCCTGCTACAACCAACCAGGAAACAAACCAATGGATTCCCGCAGTAGATATCCGCGAAACTGAGGACGCACTACATATGTACGCGGAGCTTGCAGGCATTAGCAAAGAAGATGTTAGCTTGGAAGTCAAAGATGGGGTTTTAACCATTGCAGGTGAACGGCGCTATGAAAAAGATGTGGATGAAGAAAATGTACATCGTATTGAACGCGCTTATGGTCGATTTACCCGCAGCTTTAGCTTACCTCGCAATGTCAACGCGGATGCCGTGGAAGCCCGCATGGAAGATGGTGTATTGCATATTCGCTTACCCAAACTGGATAGCGCAAAACCCAAATCCATTGCCATTAAGTAAATTAGATTGCATCCATAATAGCCCCGATCATGCGGGGCTATTTTTATTTATGGTATAATACGCTTACTTCGCATCATGAGACCAGATATACTTAAAAACAACATCGCCAAAGCTGTTAAATCAGGAATCACCCAATGTGGCAACCCAAATAAACGCCCACCATGTAGATCTTGCAACACCTTCAAATAATGAATATCACTGACTCTTCTGGGTAGCTGTGTTGCATACTTGTCGGGCAATGTTGCAGCCCTTGAAAAGGCTACAGCATCACTGCTTACATTAATCTTGGCAAAAGAAATCAAACTTGCATCGGCTTGATAAGTTGATGTATGCGTTTTTAATATCAACGCATCACCCAACAAACCCACGGCTTGTACTGTACCATCCAAGTCCAACGCAATCACTTCAACCAACTCCAATGATTCTGTGTAGAGATAAAGGTTTCGCTCGCCCACCATCACCCAAAGCGAATGAAGAAGCACCGCACCTTTAAGCTTATCTTCTGCCGCAATGGCTTGCGTATTGATATACCACTGATGTCCAAGTTGCACCGCATACGCTTCTGATTGGTTCACCACTTGATAAACAGTTGGCTGCGCTTCTTTAACATCATATATATCAAGCAACCAACCCTGCTCAATGGTTTGGTGTTGCCAGCCAAAGTCTTCTGCGTGTTGCAATAAAAAGCCTGAAATCGCAGTAAACATCAACACAGCCACGGAAAAAACTGCAACACTTCGATGTGCTTTCCTTAGTTTTGAACGGCTCATTTGTAACATCAATCCTGAACCTCTTTATCCAATACCAAGGCAATTCTTGCCAACTTTTCCACCGCTCGCACCGATAATGTTGCACCCGTGATACTATCAATGGACTTATTTAAGCGATTTTCATCACCCAAAAATAGTTGCTTAAATTGTCGGGTGAAAAAATCGTGTTTTACTTCCCAACCACGCGACTCTCGAAACACCAACACCTTAACCTCTTCAATCCTTTGTTTGTTGATGGCAATACCCACCGTAATATGCTTTTCTTTGCCAATTTCATTCAATATCCACACAGTTTTAAACGCCTGCTCGCCTTCACCCTGCCAATAACGCACCCGTAAACCCGCATAATCGTGATTCAATATCTCTGCCATCTTTGCTTTTAAGCCTTGATTCAGCCAAATCACTTTAGGTTTGGGTGTTGCACCATCAAATTGTGCTTGAATATAAGCTTGCGGTGTCATAAACACTTGTTCGGCATGTGCTGTCATTGCAAAACAAAGCAGTGCCGATAGCATGATGGTGTATCGCATTAAAACTGATACCCCATACCAAGATTAAACCCATCTTTATCACCCGCTAAGACATTCTGTTGTTGAACATCAAATTTAAGCACCACATCTTCATGCGCCCAATAGTTGAAACCCGCATTATACTGCACCTTATCACCAGCACCCGTATCATCCCATGTGTTTTGCCGCGCAAACACACCCCACTCTGCATTGATTCTATAACTACTCTCAAGCAATACGCCTTGTGTATTCTGCCCATGATCAATCGTCCAATTCGCCAGCAAACCCGTAAACTTCAACTGACCCAAGCTATAAACAGCATGTGCCTCAATCAATGTTGCAGAACCAATACCACCAGCCACTTGGTCTAAATCTTCTTGATAATTGATGGTTGTACTCAACTCCAAACCTTGAATACCCGCATATTTTAGCCTTGCCGTGTATGCCAAAGAATCCGCCACGGCATTACCCACATGCTGGCGACCACTGCGAATGGATGTTGTTGTGTTTAGCCCTGAATGTATTGCCAAGTCATACGACAATCCCGTTTCACTATACCCTGAATACATTACGCCACCTTCACGCCAAGTGGTTGGAATGATATATTTATCAATGGGATTGCGCTCAGTGCCATAAAATGTGGATGGCTCATGTGTTTCATTGATGATGCCAACGGGCATCAAAAACATACCCACCTTGATATTGCCACCGCGTTGCTCGAATTGTATAAATGCTTGTTCAAGCTCTGTTGCACCCGTTTGCCCTGCACCAGAGATAGCGTGTTCAACCTCTAGCTCTGAAAAGAATCGAATCGAATCACTAAACTCATGATTCACAAACAACACATACCTGTGCATATCAATCTTATTTGATGTATTTTGATAATTATTATAGTGAAGCTCGCCATAGCCACCAACGGTTGTTTTTGAGGGCTGCACACTTTGTGCTTCCACATAGTCAGCAAGCGCATTTAACTGCGCTTGTAATTCTGCAACCTTATCTTCATTGGCAAAACTTGTTGTCGCACAACACATCATCACAAGTGTGAGGGGTAATATTCTTTTCATTGTTATCTCCATTTCTTATTTTTGTCCGAATAATAATGATAATGATTATCAATGTAAAGAGAGACTTGCGTTTTATTGTGGATATATCAAAAAATATTAAACCAAACGATTTGAATAAGAAGCGAGGCTTTAGCCTCACATAAATGAATAAGGTTCAATAACGGTTAGCGATAAATAACCCTGCCCCAACTTTACCACGCTCTTGAAGGTAGTCCCGAAGCTATCCACATCTGTTGCCACCACGCATAATAGACTTCAAAGTCACCGCGTTCAGCCAAAGACATAGCTGAAAACACAGTGCCTGACCAAAGCCAGGCCGTAATCATCGCGAAAAAGACAGTAACTGGTCCCATATCTCGGCGGGCTGCCCATAATGTAAGAATAAGCAGCGGCCAAACAAGCATAGCCGCAACCCCAGCATCACCCCAGCGCCCAAGCCACGCATGACCCGTGCCAGGTAGAATAGCTGCCAACAAGCCTGGTATGATGGATTCTTCTACTTCTGGCTTGGGGTGTTTATCCAGCCAACCTTGTAGCAATAGCATGTATTGATTGTTACTTGTGGTATCTAATGTGCCATATTCACTGTGAACCTTAGCATGAAGACGCAACTCCAATAATCGCTTGGCCATATCAAAGCGTTGTGACCACACGCTATTCTCTTCATTGGATTGCAATAGCGCTCCATTTAGTACCGCAATGGCTTGCCCGTCCTGACCTTCTTGAGCAAGGCGCATACTTTCCTGCCACACTTGCTCAGGTGTAGCGATGGCAAGCATCGGCACACACAACAACATCAATCCTAAAATCATTTTCATCATGGCAAGCCTCTTAGTTCACAAGTTGATTCATTTCAACAATAGGCAACAATATCGCCATCGCCAAAGTACCGACACCAATTGCCATACCCATCACCAACAATGGTTCCATGATGGTTAACAGCCGCTTAATATTGCGTGAAGCCTCTTTGTCATAGGTATCAGCCACCCGAATCAACATGGTTGCCAATGCGCCAGACTGCTCACCCACAGCAATCATGCGCAAGGCAAGCAAAGGCACAAAACCGCCTGTTTTCAACCCATCAGCCAATGATGCACCTTCTCGTAACATTTCCCTAGCTTGGCCAAGTGCTTCACGCATGGGTAACAATGAAACAGACTCTTGCGCAATTTTCATGGCTGCCAAAGCAGGCACGCCGCCTTCAAGCAACATACCTAAAGTTCGTGTATATCGGGAGGTGTTGGTTTTAAGCAATAATGATGATAAAGCAGGTATTTTGAGCAACAATTCATCGCGCTTATAACGCATGGCTTCTCTTTTCATCGCCATGATATATGCAAACACTGATGCGCTGAACAATAAAATAAGCATCAATCCATGGCTGCGAATAAACTCAGATGTGGCAATCACAAACACGGTTAATGCGGGTAAATCTCCACCATTACGCTCAAATACACTCACAATCTGTGGCACAACCACAGCCAAAAGAAACAACATCACCACAATGCCAAAAGTGAGAATAATTGAGGGGTATAATGTCGCGGACAACAACTCTTGACTTAAAGCCTGCCTGCGCTCCAATAGCTCCGCCAAACGCGTTGCTACCGCATTGAGCTGCCCTGTTTCTTCACCTGCATCCACCATATTGCAAATCACATCATCAAAGTTGTGGGTGCGCAGCGCGTCTGCCAAAGCACGACCTTCCAAAACCTGCTGCCGTACTGATGATACAACTTGCTGCGAACGCGCATTCTCCATGCCTTCAGCAATGGAAGCGAGCGCATCCACCAACGGCATACCCGAAGCAATCAAGGTGGATAGTTGCTGCAGGAAATTGACTGTTTCCGCAGGTTTTAGTCTGGCGGATGCTTTACTTGCACTTGATAATTTATGTAACTGCTCAACAAGCTCAAGCTTGCGTACCACCAAACCCTGACTACGCAAGTATTTTCGCGCTGCTCGCTCTGAATCAAAATCAACTTGCCCTTTTTTGCGCTTCCCGTGGGCATCAATGGCTTCATAAGCAAACAAGCTCATCAATATACCACCTAATCTATCACCACATCAGATCGGGTTGCCATCAAGACTTCATCAAATGTGGTAATCCCAGCTGCAATATGCCTTGCCCCATCTTGGCGTAGCGAAGTGGCGCCTTCCTTAGCAGCAAGCTTGCGCAAAACAGGAAGACCTTTACCATCATGAATCGCATGACGCAAATTCTGGGTAATTGGAATCAGCTCATAAATCGCCACACGACCGACATAACCAGTATCCAAACAGTGTTCACACCCTTTAGCATCATACACCACTGTGGTTTCAACCATATCTTGCGCTGAAACATCCAAAGTTTCCCATTCGCCTTTCAACCATTCCCGTGGCGTTTTACAGTGTTCACAAAGCCTGCGCACCAACCGTTGCGCCTGTACCATCACCAACGATGATGCCACCAAATAAGGCTCAATACCCATATCCTGCAAACGAACAATAGCAGATAAAGCATCATTGGTATGCAAGGTGGCAAACACCATATGTCCCGTTAGAGATGCCTGAATGGCAATTTCTGCTGTTTCTAAATCACGAATCTCACCAATCATCACAATATCAGGGTCTTGGCGTAAAATAGAACGCAGACCTGCGGCAAAAGTGACACCAATCTTAGGCTGCACTTGCATCTGACCCACACCTTCAAGTTGATACTCAATTGGGTCTTCAATGGTCATCACATTGCGATTTTTTCTGTCTACCGCCATTAAAGATGCGTATAAAGTGGTTGATTTACCCGAACCTGTTGGCCCTGTCACCAAGACAATACCATGCGGCTCTTTGATGATTTTGCTCATCAAAGCATGCTGCGCTTGGCTCATACCCAAGTCATTCAAGGTTAACAACTTTTGACTTTTATCCAGCAAACGCATCACTACCCGTTCACCATACGCTGTAGGTAATACCGAAACACGAACATCCACCTCACGCCCAGCAATCTTGACACGAAAGCGACCATCTTGTGGATGCCGTTTTTCCGCAATATCCAAGCCAGCCATCACTTTAATACGACTAACCATAGCGGATTGTACAGCTTTGGGAGGTGTCACAATGGTGTGCAAAACACCGTCAATACGAAAGCGTACCATCACTTTGGCTTCAAATGGCTCAATATGAATATCTGATGCCCTATCTTTCAAAGCTTGTGACAACAGCGTGTTGACCAGCCGAATCACTGGCGCATCATCTTCAGACTCTAAAAGATCACCAATTTCTTCAATTTCCTTGGCAAGCCCCATATCCTCTTCTTCAAGGTTTTCCAGCATTTGCTCTGCCGACGCACTTGCCATATCAAAGGCTTGGTTGAGTGCTGTTAAAATCGCATCCTTTGGTACAAGAATTGGCTGCACCTCAGCGCCAAACTCTCGCCTGCAATCATCCAGCAGTGCCCAAGGCCAATCGGCAGTTGCAACGGACTCTTGGGCAACTGCCACAGGGTTGGACAAAGCTTCTGATGGTTTAAGCGGTAGTACTGCGGCAGCACGCAACACAGGCAGAGAAAAGCGCATTAGCCGCATTTCATCTACCTGTTCACTGGTAATTCGACTCAAATGGTGCATCACAAATTATGGTTCTTGCTTGGCAGGAAGCTGCTCTTCCATTTTCAAGTCATGTTCAGGTGAAAATGACGCTGGTATTTTATTATCTTGAAGTGGGAATAAAATGGTGCCCCCAGAAATCGGTTGCTCATAGACCTCCTGAATATCACTGTATTTCTGGTTAGTCAGCAACTGTATATCATCGCTATCTTTAATGATATGTGGGCGCAGAAACACCATCAAATTGGTTTTTGCTTGCTTATTTTCCGTAAATTGAAAGGCTTCACCAAGCACGGGAATGGAGCCCAAACACGGTACACGCTGCACAGATACACTGGAATCATCACGCATCAATCCACCAAGCACCACCATACCGCCATCATTGGCAAGCACAACTGTTTTGATTGAGCGTTTACTGGTAATCAGCCCACCTTCTGCCGCAGTACCACCATCCACACTGGAAATTTCTTGATAGAGTTCAAGCCTGACCGTGTTGCCCTCAGATATCTGAGGTTTTACCTTAAGTCTTAAGCCAACATCTTTGCGCTCAATCGTTTGAAATGGATTGGTTACCCCACCCTGCGTAGAACTTTGCCCAGTAATAAATGGAACATTCTGCCCCACAATAATTTCAGCTTCCTCATTATCCATGGTTAAAATATTGGGTGTGGAAAGAATATTGGTATCAGTCTTGGTTGATAAAGCTCGCGCTAATGCACCAAGGTTGAGTATGGTTTGCCCACCAAAGGTTAAAGTTCCCTTGGTAACACCAACTGCCAAACCTGAACCTGTCGCGAACGGGTTTTGCGCAACAGTATTGATATTCACACCTGACGCGGATGTAAAGGATGTGCCACCAAAGGCTGCAGCATTGGAGCCACCAAAGTTGTTCCCACTTTGCCACTCCACACCGAATTGCTCGCCAACACCTGTTGAAACCTCAACAATCAAGGCTTCAACCAAAACCTGCAACCTGCGTACATCCAATTTATCAATTATACCATTCAACGCGTTCATATCACTGGGATCAGCCGTAATCAGCAATGCGTTAGTGGCAGGCTCAGCAACAATTTTTACATCACCGGTGAACAATGTTTTGCCAGGTGCTGTGGTTTTCGCAGCCGTACTACTACCACCAAACAAACTGGTTAACACCTTGGAGACATCCTCAGCATTGGCATGTTTCAAATAACGAACCTGTAAACGACCAGAGTCAGGTTTGGGCTGAATATCCAACTTCTTCACAATCGCAGCCACTTCATTAATCATTTGAGGTGCCGCCACCACAATCAATATATTACCAGGTTGATGCGATAATGCTTTAATGGATGTTGGGCTTCCTGGTCCTGTTTTGGCATACAAGCCTGACAATGTTTTCGCCAGTTTATCAGCAGAGGCATGTTTCAAAGGAAACATTTGAACCCCTACCGCATCTTGCCTGTCTACAAGTTTCATCACCTTCTGAATACGACGGATATTACTGGCAGAGTCTGTCAATAGCAGCATATTACCTCGCGGATAAGCCACCAAATGGCTATTGGGTGAAATCAGCGGACGCAGCAATGCCACCAATTGCTGCGCATCAGCGTATTTCAGGCGCAGCACTTGTGTCATCACTTCATCCGTATTGGGCGCAGAACCTGATTCTCGCACATTCACAGACTTTTGCTTTCCCTCAGCCCGAGGCACAATTTTAATCACTGAGCCACTGTTGACTGTCGCAAAACCGTTGACCTCCAAAACAGACAAAAACACATCATACGCTTCATCTTCTGAAATCGGTGTAGGCGAAACAATAGTTACACTACCTTTCACGCGGTTATCAACAAGAAAGTTTTTACCTGAAAAACCTGAAACAAACTCAATAAACGCCCGAATATCGGCATTCTTAAAATTCATGGTTACGCCTTGTGCCCATGTGTGGCTTGCGCTCAAAAGCAAGCATATCAATAACCCAACCCGTATCTTTAACTGCATTTTGATTCCTCTAGATCTATTGAATAACATAACTTAATTGCTGCAAACGACCATTTCTTTCAACTTCCACATCAATAAATGTTGCACTTTGCAACTCTCGGTACATACGCATGGCTTGTTCTGCCCCTGTCACCGTTTCACCATTGACCGACTTGATAATATCACCATTTCGCAAGCCTATTTCTTCATACAATGAGCCCTTTACGATTTCACTAATTTTGAAACCATCAGGTTTTCCATTGTTAAAGTGAGGGCTGACACGCGCTTGACTCAACAAGGTTGAAAAGTTTCGCATTTGTGAATGAAGTCTTTGGCGATCAATTTTCCTGCTTTCCTGTGGCATTATAGGAATTTGTGGTGCAACTGCATGCTTTCTTGGTTGTGGCGATACTGCGGCCTGCTGTATAGGTTTTGCAGCCACGATATGAATACGCTCACGCTTTCCATGATTCATCACCACAATGGCATCCGCCTTTACTTTTTCAAGCCTTACACCAGGCTGAATGTCTTCACCCAAAAAATAAACAGCCTGTTTTTTACTACTGCTCGCAACAAGCATAGCCGCTGATTTTTCACCTGCGACCACTGTGCCGATAAGTTTAATATTTAGACGACTGTTTGCCACAACACGCTCTTCCACAGGCTGTAATTTGGGTGAAGCTTTTTGCACAGGTACTTCGCCAAATAAAGGCGTGTGCCGTAAGTCATGTGTATCAATACCTTGTTGAACTGGCTTGGTGGCGGGTATATTTGAAGATAGATGCGATCGCTTTTGCGTAGCGTCATGCCCAACAACAACGCCAGAAAGTAGCCAAGCTGCAAGCACAACAAGGGCAACCTCAACCATACGAGAGATATATGACATCCATATATATGAAGATAGTGTGTGCATTACCATGCGTATAACACCCCAAAACCAAGCATTTGCCAACGATTATATGGCCAAAAGCTACCATTAGTCTGGTGTTCTCCACCCAACTCTTGATATTGATAATGAAATAACAGGCTTAAACCTGAAATAGCCACCTCACTTTTGGGTAAGCTCCATCGGAAGCCCAATGCTGTACGATAGCCACTACGTTGACCAAATGGTGTGGCAAACAAAGGATTTATCACCTCAACTTGTAATGGCACTGCCAAATCAATGCTGACCTCCAACTGTTGGCTTACCCCACCTGTTCCCACAAAAGATAATCCCAACCAAGAACTTCTAATGTCTTCAACAATGGGTTCGCCTGCTACATCAACCTGCAACCCATGAACCACAAAGTTTTCTCTAGACTGCTCTTGTCTTCTTCCTGCCCAAAAAACACCCAACCGCGCATGGCGCATCACCGCATATTGCGCATCACATCGAATATCCCATTGTTGTATTGCAATATCATTATGCTGTATTGTGTTCCATTGCTCTGCTGCCTTTGTTATCGAACTCATCCAAGCTCCCGACAGGGCAAAAAACCAATCCTCTTCTCGGTTGGAACTAAAGCTTAATTGAACTTGAATGCCATCACCTTGTACTTTCGAAGGCAAAAAAGACGCTTGTATTGCTGTTAATACGGCATCCTTGGCATACTCTCGATATTGCCACCAAGTCTTCTCTGCCTGAATATCAACCTCCATCGCCTGCAAAGGCAGCCAAGCAAACACCAACAACAGCAACAAAGCATAAGTCATGCCTCAATTCAACCATGCTATGACTAGGATGACTATATTTTTTCGCATCACATCAAATCTTGTGGATCAACATCAACTTTACGGCGTACCCCCGAAGGCACACGCAATTTTTGCAACAGTCGTGACAACTTCCACGGCAGCAATTTTCGGCTTGTATCTCGCACAATAACCTCAAAGCGAAACCGACCAGACAAACGCTCCAATGCACAGGGTATTGGGCCACTAATGTTCAGATGTTCGTATGAATATAGCCCTTGGCGAAAGTCTTTGGCTGCCTTGGTTGCCTTATCACGACTGACTGCTGAAAACACAACACGAACCCATCGGGCATATGGCGGAAAATGTGTCATTTTGCGTAAGCTTAATTCTTCATTGAGTACATACTCAGCCTTTTCTTCATCCAACCGCTCAAACCATGGCGTATCAGGGTTCCATGTTTGCACCACCACTTGACCCATATGTGTGCCCCGCCCAGTGCGCCCAAACACTTGCGTCATCTGCTGCCACCATCGCTCAGGTGCGCGAAAGTCTGGCAAATTCATACCTAAATCCGCATTCACAACACCAACCAGCGTCACATTAGGAAAGTGATGACCTTTCACCAACATTTGCGTCCCGACCAAACAGTCGATATCACCTGATTCAAAGGCTGCCAATGTTTGTTGCAATGTACTGGCACTGCGAATGACATCTCTATCAAATCGTGCGACTCTCAAGCTTGGAATCGCTGCGATTAAATCATCTTCCAAGCGTTCTGTACCCGATCCCAAGGGCAAGTATGCCTGCTCACCACACGACTGGCATGTTTGATAGGCGCGTAGCGTGTAATCACATATATGGCAACGAAGTACACCTTGTTTACGATGTAGCGTTAAGCGTGTACTGCACGATTGACATGTAGGCACATCACCACAAGCGGTACATTGCAGTGCTGGCGCGTAGCCACGCCGATTCAGATACAGCATGGACTGTTTGCCTTGCGCAAAAGCATCTTGCAATCGCTGAATAAGCGTAGGCGAAAGCACTGCTTGCGACCCTCGCATATCAATGATTTCAGGCTGAATAGCAGCATGTTGATGCACCCGCTCTGTTAAGCGAAAGCATTGCATACGACCCTCTTGGACTTGTCGCCAACTTTCCAAGCTAGGTGTTGCTGAGCCTAATATAACAGGAATATTCAACTCTTGCGCTAAAAGCAAGCTCATATCCCGTGCGGAATAAGCAATGCCATCATGCTGCTTAAATGAGGTATCATGTTCTTCATCGACAACTATCAAACCCAAATCAGGTAAGGGTAAAAACAATGCCGATCGTGTTCCCAATAAGACTTGAATATCTGACAAACGATGACGCACAGCAATCTTTTCTCGTACACCAAGCCCTGAATGCCAAATCGCAACTTGATCAAATCTAGAAGACAAGCGTTGTGTCCACATGGGTGTCAGCCCGATTTCAGGCACTAAAACTAAAACTTGTTTACCCTGCTTGACCAATTGTGCTGCTGCTTGCAAATAAACTTCAGTTTTACCCGAACCCGTGCGACCAAAAAGTAAAGTGGGAAAAAAAAGGTGCTTGTTGTTAACCACTTCATCAACCGCAAACTGCTGTGATGGTCGAAGCTTTAATGAAGGCTTACATACTTGGTCAAAGCTGCTGTTCAAAGTCACAGCCTCTTCCAGCAAGCCACGCTGCATGGCCTGTAAAGTACGCCACTGCGCATCATCCGCCTGACAATGCTTGCGGATTGTCATTAAAGACAATGCTCGTTTATCACGAAATGCCAAGCGTAATATTGCGTCCACCTGAGCCAGCTTTTCTTGATTCACACACCGAAAGCGGCGCTGATTTTCATGTGCCGCCCATGCTGCGGCAAGCTCAAGCATTTCACCAAATGGGCTAAGATAATACGCCGCCGCCCTTGTGAGCCACTTCAAGCGTACTGCGTCAAACAAAGGTTGGATATCCAAGCGATCCATGACACTTTTGAGCCGCTCTGATGGACTGGGCTTATCCAACACTTCAAGAACCACTGCGATGCGTTTACCAAAACCAAAGGGAACAATAACTCGAATGCCAACAATAGGCATACCTAATGTTGCAGGCCACTCATAATCAAAATTTTCCCATAAAGGCGCAAACACTGCTACACGCACTTGTAGGCTGTGGCACTTGCCGGTCGTCATGGTGAAAGAAGCTTTTGACTGGGCACAAACTCTGGCACAAGCTGCTTAAGTTCCTGGATAAGCATTGGAATATTGCGTTGTTCACATGCTTGGCGAATCGCTTCTAGATGCTGCTGCACTTCAGCCCAGTCAACTTTTCGCGTCCCAGATAACATAATTTTTTGATGTGTGGTTGAGCGTAGTGCTTCTTCTTGATGAAACAACTCTTCAAACAACTTTTCACCAGGTCTTAACCCTGTAAACTGAATTGGTACATCTTCATACGGTGTTAACCCTGCCAAGCGAATCATCTGCTCTGCCATTTCAACAATTTTCACAGGCTTACCCATATCCAAAACAAAAATTTCGCCACCGTGACCCATGGTTGCAGCCTGAAGAATTAAAGAAACAGCCTCAGGTATCGTCATAAAATACCGTGTGATTTCAGGATGGGTCACCGTCACTGGACCACCTTGTTCAATTTGCTTGGTAAACAGAGGGACAACACTACCAGCAGAACCCAGCACATTACCAAAGCGCGTGGTTATAAATGCTGTGTCGCAGCGAGAATCCAAATTTTGACAATAAATTTCAGCCATACGCTTGGTAGCACCCATCACATTAGTAGGATTGACTGCTTTATCCGTTGAGACCTGAATAAAATAATCTGCCGCATGTTTTGCTGCCAAATCTGCCAGCATACATGTACCTAAAATATTAGTTTTTACACCTTCAACAGGATTGGACTCAACCAATGGCACATGCTTATATGCTGCCGCATTGAATATAATGTCAGGCTGATAATGGCTAAAAACCCACGCCATACGCCCTTCATCACGAATATCACCCAGCACAGTCGAGCAAATATGATAGTTATGCTTGCTTTGCAACTCATGATCAATCTGATATAAATTAAACTCTGCGTGATCAAGCAGAACCAACTGTTTTGGTAAAAAATTAAGCAATTGACGACATAATTCTGAGCCAATGGACCCACCCGCACCCGTGACCAGTATCCGCTTATTCATAATAAAAGATGACACTTCAGGGTTGTGAAGTAACACAGGGTCTCTGGCTAACAAGTCTTCCAGCTGAATGTTTCGTAAATCACCAATCTTTAGTTTTTCCTTTTCAACCTCTTGTAGCGATGGTATTTTTTTACAAATGATATGCAATTGAGCGCACTGTTTTACCAGCCTCTTTAAGGCTTGTGTATCAAGCGTTGGAATAGCAACAACCACTTCTTCAACATCGAACTCTTGAACAAAGCCTGTGAGCTGATCAATATGACCAAGCACCCGCACACCATGAATATCCAAACCCTTTTTCTTTCTGTCATCATCAAGAAAACCGATTGGAAGATATGCGTCATGCTTTAACATATCTCGAACAAGAAGCTCTCCAGCCTTGCCTGCGCCAACAATCAAAGCGCGTTTACTATCAACACTAGATAACTTGAAACGCCTATCCTTAAACCAGCGGTACAGTAAGCGCGCGCCAGACAGCCCCCCAGCCAAAATCAGCGGGTAGAGAACAAGTGTTGAGCGGGGAATACCCTCGAGCCGAGTCCAGATAAAAAGTATAAAGTAGCTTAGTAATGCTCCAACGACCACAGCCTGAAAGATGCGTTGCAAATCAGGTAATGACGCAAAGCGCCAAATACCCCGATAAAGACCAAAATACCAAAAAGAAAGAAGCTGAACGGCTAAAGCAACATAAAGCAAATGCCAAGCCTCTTGAATATGACGCTCAGGAATAGCTCCAAAGTCAAACCGGAAAAGAAAAGCTAAATAAACAGCAAGTGCTACCCATACCATATCATGAGCAAAAGCAAACCAACGACTTTTCCAAATATGCAACAAGTCTTTCAAAGCTTTTCCTCTGCTCCCATTGCCCAAGTGTAACCACGCAAAAAAAAAAGCGAACCCTCAGGCTCGCTTTTTTGTACGGCTTTAGTCCAACCTATTTGTAAAAATCAACCATTTTTTCCAAAGATTTGACTTTAATTTTTGATGCCTGACCCGCAGATCCAAATGCTTCAAAGCGTGCCTGACAAATATCCTTCATTGCATCCTTGGCGACTTTGAAAAACTTGCGAGGATCAAAGTTAGATGGATTTTCTGCCAAATGCTTACGAATTGCACCTGTTGAAGCCATACGAAGATCTGTATCAATATTAACTTTACGCACCCCAGACTTAATGCCCTCTACAATTTCTTCCACAGGTACGCCATAAGTTTCACCCATGTCACCGCCATATTCATTGATAATTTGTAGCCAGTCTTGTGGAACTGAGGAGGAACCATGCATGACCAAGTGCGTATCTGGAAGTGCAGCATGAATTTCTTGAATACGATCAATTCGAAGTACTTCACCTGTTGGTGGCTTAGTAAACTTATATGCGCCATGTGATGTACCAATCGCAATTGCCAAAGCATCCACACCTGTTTGTTCTACAAAGTCAACGGCTTCATCAACGCTTGTCAACAATTGATCCATATCCAGAGCGCCCTCGGCACCATGACCATCTTCTTCACCCATCATACCGGTTTCCAAAGAGCCCAAGCAACCAAGCTCACCTTCAACAGAAACACCACCAGCATGTGCCATATCTACGACAGTTTTTGTTACATTAACATTATATTCAAATGATGCTGGTGTTTTCATATCTGGCATCAATGAACCATCCATCATCACTGATGTAAACCCAGACTGAATAGAACGCAAGCAAACCGCAGGCTCAGACCCGTGATCCTGATGCATCACCACAGGAATATGTGGATATTGTTCAACTGCCGCATCAATAAGATGACGCAAGAATGGCTCTCCCGCATAGCTGCGTGCCCCTGCTGATCCTTGCATGATCACAGGTGAGTTCACTGCATCTGCTGCCTCCATAATCGCATGAACTTGCTCCATATTGTTTACATTGAATGCTGGCATACCGTAGCCTTCTTCGGCCGCGTGATCCAACAGTTGTCGTAATGAAATTAGTGCCATAGTTTTTACTCCTATCCTTCTATTTTAGTTGTTTTTTTACACCGATGATTTTCATCGCATTCGTTCCACCTGATTCACCCATAGGTGTGCCAAATGTCATAATAATTAAATTACCTTCTTCAACGATATCTTCATCCAACATGCGTTGCTGAATGTCAAGTGTTGCCTTAGGCGCATCCATTGGACCATAGTCTATTGGCATACGCAGCGGTGTTACATTGCGAAACAATGTGACACGCCCAAGTGTGCTTTCTTCCGATGTTACAGCATAAATGGGAACATCCCCCAAGTGCCTAGACATATATAACGCAGTGTTACCACTCTTCGTAAAAGATGCAATAGCTTTAATGGGCATTTCCCTTGCGACTTCCATCGCTTGCCTTGCAATACATTCATCAACAGAGTGTGGTGGGAATCGCGGATCGCGTGTCTGCAAAGATGGTAAAACTCGCTGCTTCTCTGTTTCCATACAAGTTCTATGCATCGCAAGCACAGCTTCCACAGGATAGCGACCTGCCGCAGACTCACCAGAGAGCATCACAGCATCCGCGCCATCAAGCACAGCATTAGCACAATCATTGACTTCAGCTCGCGTTGGTATTGGATTTTCACACATAGACTCCATCATTTGTGTTGCCACAATAACGGGGCAATTGTACTTCGGAGCCATACGCAACATTTTCTTCTGCACTGGCGGCACTGCTGCATCACCAATCTCAACACCCAAGTCACCACGGGCAACCATCACTGCATCCGATGCTTCCATGATCGATTTAAGGTTTTTATCAACAACTGCCTCTGCGCGCTCCACCTTAGCCACCAAGCCCGCATTTGAGCCCTCAGCTTGTACCAAAGAGCGCGCATAATCCATATCTTTACCATCACGAGGAAATGAAATCGCAATATAATCCACACCAATGGCACAAGCTGTTTTGATATCTTCCTTATCTTTCTCGGTCAACGCATCCGCAGATAAACCGCCACCAGCTCGATTAATACCTTTATTGTTTGAC
>Ga0256839_1002755_pt1 | contig 19128 bp, 18 predicted proteins | sample 354166metaG_FD_185968 | JGI IMG/M metagenome (GOLD analysis project Ga0256839, IMG submission 185968) | Hydrothermal vent microbial communities from Mid Atlantic Ridge, Atlantic Ocean - 354-166 | ecosystem: Environmental > Aquatic > Marine > Hydrothermal vents | place: Atlantic Ocean: Mid... | reverse complement strand
CAGTTCGTGGCGGATTCCCGCCCCGCTCCGGCGCATGTAGACGTCGACCCGGTTGAGGGAGGCCCGCAGCACCCGCAGCCGCACCCAGCCCGGCGGCCGCTCCGGCTCCGCCACCTCGCGCAGCCCGAGCCCGTCGGCCGTTTCGCGATCGCTCAGCACCAGGGCCTTCATGTCGCATCCCCCTCCCGCGTCGGTCGCCGTTTCGGGCATAGCGCGGTGCGGCGCCGATGGCGAGGCGGATCCCGGGATTTCCGGCGCGTCGCTCCGCGACTCGCGACAAGGCGCCACTTCCGCATTAAGCTCGGGGGGCCGATCGCGGAGCGGCGGAGGAGGACGAGGAGCGGGCATTGAACGAAGCGAGCCGGACGAGGAGGCGGGCGGGAGCGCCCGTGGCGAAGGAGACGGGGATCCGCTACGCGGCCCCGACACCGCCCTACGACGAGCCCTTCGAGGTGGCGCCGGGGATCTTCTGGCTGCGCCTGCGGCTGCCGCTCAGGCTCGACCATGTCAACGTCTGGCTGATCGACGAGGGAGCCGACGGCTGGACGGTGATCGACACCGGTTTCGACACCCCGGAGACGCGGACGGTGTGGAACGCGATCCTGGCCGGGCCCCTCGCCGGCCGACCGTTGCGCCGCCTGATCGTGACCCACTACCATCCCGATCATTGCGGTCTCGCCGGCCGTCTCTGCGCGCGGACGGGGGCGGAACTCTGGGCGACCCGCACCGAATGGCTGACCGCACGATGGCTCGCTCTCGATGCCACGGAGGCCTTCGACGACGCCTACGAGGCCTACGATCGTGCCGCCGGCCTGCCCGAAGCCTTCGTCCGCCAGCGGCGGCAGGCGGGCAACATGTACCGCAAGCGTGCCGGCCCGCCGCCGGCCTCCTATCGCCGGGTGGTGGCCGGGGAGGAGATCCGGCTCGGCGACCGCCGGTTCACGGTGATCATCGGCGAGGGCCATGCCCCGGAGATGATCACCATGCTTTCCCGGGAGGGGGATCTGCTGATCGCCGCCGACCAGATCCTGCCGCGGATCAGCCCGGTGGTGGCGGTGGCGCCGAGCGCCCCCGACGCCGACCCCCTGACGGAGTTTCTCGACTCCCTCGGACGTTACGAGGCGATCGCAGGCGACTGCTTGGTGCTGCCCTCGCACGGCCGGCCCTTCTTCGGTCTGCCGGACCGCCTCGCCGAACTCCGTCACCATCACGCGGAACGGCTGGAGCGGGCGCTCGCCGCCTGCCGCGAGCCGGCGACCCTGTTCGAGATCATGCCGGCCCTGTTCGACATCGAGATCGTGCCGGGCCAGCTCGGTTTCGCGCTCGGCGAGACCTACGCCCACATGAACCATCTCCTGCGCCACGGCCGGGTGGAGCGGTGGCGCGGCGAAGACGGCGCCTGGCGCTTCCGCCGCCTCTAGCGGGACGCGGCGCGCGGCATTCGGAGCAAGGGAGGGGAGGCCATGGAACTGGCGGGCAGGAAGGCGGTGGTGACCGGTGCGGCGAGCGGCATCGGCCGGGCGGTGGCGGTACGTTTCGCCGCCGAAGGGGCGGAGCTGGCGCTGCTCGATCGCGAACCCGCCGGTCTCGAGGAGACGGCGACGGCGATCGAAGAAGCCGGCGGGCGGGCTCATCCGGTGATCGCCGACCTCGGCGAGGAGCCGGCGGCGGTGGCGGCGATGGCGCGTGCGATCGCGGCTCTCGGCGGCATCGACATCCTGGTCACCAGCGCCGGCATCGGCCTGCAGAAACGGCTGCTCGATCACGATCTCGGCGATTTCTCCCGCATCTTCTCGGTCAATCTGTTCGGCCTGTTCGTCTGTCTGCGGGAAGCGGGGAAGGCGATGCGCGCGGCCGGCCGCGGCGGGCGGATCGTCAACATCGCCTCGGTGGCCGGGCTGCGGGGAGCCACCGGTCGGGCCGCTTACGGCGCCTCCAAGGCGGCGGTGGTCAACCTCACCCAGACCGCGGCGGTGGAGCTCGCCGACCACGACATCACGGTGAACGCCGTCGCTCCCGGCCCCATCGACACGCCGCTCGTCGAGGCGATGCACACCGAGGCCACCCGCGAAGCCTGGAAGCGGGCGCTGCCGCTGGCCCGCTACGGCGAGCCCGGGGATGTCGCCGCCGCGGCCCTCTATCTGGCCGGCGACGGGGCGCGTTTCGTCACCGGCCACGTGCTGGTGGTGGACGGCGGCTACATCGCCGCCGGGATCCGTTTCGCGCTCGACTGAACGGCCGCCGGAACCGCCGGCGAGGGGAGGAAAGGTCGTGACGACCGCCATCGCACCCGTACCCGTCGACCGGCTGGCCTGGCGATGCGATCCCGCGGCGCTCGGCTTTTCCTCCACCACCGAGCTCGCGCCCCTGGAGATGCCGATCGGCCAGGAGCGGGCGCTGGAGGCGCTGGGCTTCGCGCTGGCGGTGCGGCGCCCGGGCTACAACGTCTTCGCCCTCGGCCCGGAGGGCATCGGCCGTCATTCCATCGTGCGCCGGCGCCTGGAGGCGCGGGCGGCGGAAGAGCCGGTTCCCGACGACTGGGTCTACGTCGGTAATTTCGCCGAACCGCGCAAGCCGCGCGCGCTGCGGTTGCCGGCCGGTCGCGGCGCCGCCCTGCAGAAGGAGGTGGTGCAGCTCCTGGGCGATCTCCTGGACGCCCTCCGGAACGCCTTCGACAACGAGGAATACCGGACTCGGCGCCGGCTGATCGAGGAGGAGCTCAAGGAACGGCAGGAGCGGGCGGTGGCCGAGGTGGAGGCGGAGGCCCGGCGTCTCGGCATCGCCCTCGTCCGCTCGCCGATGGGCTTCGCCTTCGCGCCGATGCGCGAAGGGCGGATCCTGCCGCCGGAGCAGTTCGAACGGCTTCCCGAACCGGTCCGCGAGCGCATCGAGGCGACGATCGGGGAGTTGCAGGACCTGCTGCAACGGGCCCTGCAGCGGATGCCCGAATGGATCAAGGAGACCCGCGAGCGGATTCGCCGCCTCAACGACGAGACGGCGGCCTTCGCCGTCAATTTCCTCGTCGATTCCCTGATCCGCCGCTGGGCCGATCTGCCGCCGGTGACGGAACATCTGGAAGCGCTGCGGCGCGACGTGATCGCCCATGTCGAAATCTTCCTGCAGATCCCGGAGCAGCTCAAGCCGACCAGCACCGGTCTCGACGAGGCCCATCCCCTGTTCCGCCGTTACGCCGTCAATCTTCTCGTCGACAACGGTGCGCTCGCGGCGGCACCGGTGGTCTTCGAGGAGGATCCCACCTACGAGCGGTTGATCGGACGGATCGAGCACCGCGCCGAGATGGGGGCGCTGCTCACCGATTTCCTGATGGTTCGGCCGGGGGCGCTGCATCGCGCCAACGGCGGCCATCTGGTGATCGACGCCCGCAAGCTGCTCGCGCGGCCGATGGCCTGGGAGGCCCTCAAACGGGCGCTCACCGCCGGTCGCATCCACATCGAGCCGCCGCTCCAGAGCATGGGGCTGCTGACGACCGTCACCCTGGAACCGGAACCGGTTCCGCTGGACGTCAAGGTGGTGCTGGTCGGGGAACGGCTGCTCTACTATCTGCTCGCCGAGCTCGATCCCGAGTTCGAGCCGCTGTTCAAGATCGCCGCCGACTTCGACGAGGAGATCCCACGCCGGCCGGAAGCGCCGGGCCTCTACGCGCGGCTGGTGGCCACGGTGATCCAGCGCGAGGGTCTGCGGCCCTGTCGCGCCGACGGTGTCGCCCGTCTCTTGGAGCAGGCGGCGAGGGAGGCCGGCGACAGCGGCAAGCTCTCCGCCAATCTGCGGCGGATGGGCGATCTCCTGCGGGAGGCCGACCATCTCGCCGGCCGGGCGGGGGCCGCGGCGATCGAGGCGACGCACGTCGAAGCCGCCGCCGAGGCGCGCGACCGGCGTCTGTCCCGGCTGCGCGAACGCCTGCAGGAGGAGATCCGCGAAGGGGTGATCCGCGTCGCCACCACGGGAGCGGTCGTCGGCCAGGTCAACGGTCTGTCGGTGATCCGTCTCGGTGGCTACGCCTTCGGCCGACCGAGCCGCATTTCGGCCCGGGTGCGGATGGGGAGCGGTCAGCTCGTCGACATCGAGCGGGAGGTCAAGCTGGGCGGGCCGATCCATTCCAAGGGCGTGCTCATCCTGAGCGGCTATCTCGCCGCCGCCTACGCCCGCGATGTGCCCCTTTCGCTTTCCGCCACCCTCGTCTTCGAACAGTCCTACGGTGGCGTCGACGGCGACAGCGCCTCGGCCGCCGAACTCCTGGCCCTGCTGTCGGCCATCGCCGAGGTTCCGCTGCGCCAGAATCTGGCGATCACCGGCGCGGTCGGCCAGCACGGCGAAATCCTCGCGGTCGGCGGGGTCAACGAGAAGATCGAGGGCTTCTTCGATCTCTGCGCGGCCCGCGGCCTCGACGGCAGCCACGGGGTGGTGATGCCGAAGAGCAATCTGCGCCATCTGATGCTCCACGGCCGCGTGCGGCGGGCGGTCGAGGAAGGAAAGTTCGCGGTTTTCGCCATCGACCGGATCGAGGAGGGGATCGCGCTACTGACCGGGATGCCGGCCGGCGAACGGGCCGCCGACGGCCTGTATCCCGAAGGGAGTTTCAACCGGCTGGTGGAGGATCGGCTGCGCGATCTCGCCGAGCGCCGGCGTCGCTTCGCCGCGGAGGAGCGGGCCGGGCGCCGGCAGCGGGAGGAGGGATGACCGACACCCACCGATCCCGCCGTCTGATCGCCGTTCTCGGGGCCGAGCCCGGGGTGGGGTCCCTGGAACGCATCGTCGGTCTCGCCGAGCGCCTGCGGTGCGAGATCCATGCCGCCTTCCTGGAGGATCTCGCCCTTCTGTGGTCGGCGGCGTTGCCCTTCACCCGCTGGGTCGGAATCTCGGGGGCCAGCGAGCCGGCCTTCGAGCCGGCGGCGGTTCGCCGTGCCCTGCGGCTGATGGCCGAGGACGCGCGGTTGCGCCTCGCCGAACTGGCGCGCGGCCGACGTCTGCATTGCAGCTTCACCTTCCTCGCCGTCGGCGAACTCGTGAGCCTGGTGGGCGAGCGCGACTTCCTCCTGCTGACGGCGGCACGGGCGGCACAGCTCGCCGCCCTGCCGCGACCGCCCGCATTCCCCGCCTCGCTGCCGGTGGTCCTGCTGGGGACCAGCCGGGGGCCGCTGCTCCTCGTCTATGCCGGGGATCCGCGGGTGCTGGAGCTGGCCCGCGACATCGCCCGCGGCAGCGGCGGCGAGATCCTGCTCCTGGCGCTGGCCGCCGACCCGGAAACCGCCCGCGACCGGTTGCGCGAGGCCCGGGCGGCTCTGGACGATCTGCCGATCGGCGGTGATGTCGCTGCGACATTCGATGGCGATCCCTTGAAACGGCTCCCTCCAGACCTCATCCAAAGAGGGGTGGGTCTCGCCATTCTCGATGGCGCCGCCGCGGGGCGACTGCTCGCCGCCGTGGCCGAACTCGCGCACGGGCCGCGGGTCCGGAGCGCGATCGGGGATGGGAACCGCCCGCAGTGAAGCCCGCAACCCCGAGCCCTGCTCGAAGCGATCGGACCGAACGATGAACGAAAAGCGCCGCCGCGCCCCGCACCTGCATCCCACCCTGAGCGAGATCGCCGAGCTCGTGGGTGGCGACGATCCCGTCAAGCATCTGCGGATTCTCCAGACCGGCGCCACCTTCGGCGAGATCGAGCAGGCCCTGGCCTGGGCGGGGGGGGCGGGCGAGCCGCTCGGTCGGGAGGAGCGACCGCTCGAGGGCCGGGTGGCCGCGGTCTACGAGATCCTGATCGAGGATCGGGAAATCGATTGAGCGGATCCGGTCCGGGCGGGCCGGGATCCGCCGTATCCGGAGGGGGAGCCGATGCCGAAGCGCAAGGTCTGGGTGGTCGTCGCCGACGGGGCACACGCCCGGCTGTTCAGGGCCGAGGGAGCCGCGTACACGCTCGAGCCGCTGCGCGAGGAGACCTACGATCCGGCGCGGCGCAAGGGTCTCGATCTGGTGGCCGATCGGCCGGGGCGGACCTTCGACCGCTCACACGATCAGGGGCGGCACGCCATGGAGCCGGACACCGATCCCCGGCGGGTGGAAAAGGAACGCTTCGCCCGCCGTCTGGCGGCGATCCTCGAGGAGGGGCTGAACGCCGGCGCCTACAACGAGCTCGTGCTGGTGGCGGCGCCGCGTACCCTGGGCGATCTCCGCGAGATGCTGAGCGAACGGGTGCGGCAGCATGTGCGCCACGAGGTGGACAAGGATCTCACCGGCCTCCCGCGGCCCGAGCTGGAGGCTCATCTGAAGCCGGTCATCTGGCCTCATCTGGCCTGAGCGGCGGCCCCGGATAGGGAATCCGGTGGAGCCGCCCGGGTGCGGGAGAGAGGAGTTCGAGACGGGCGCTGTCCGGCCAGCGGATCTCGACCCGTTCGACCGCGGCCGAGCGCCCCAGACCGAAATGGGCCACGGGTTCACCCTGAACGATCCCGTTGCCGCAGTCGATCAGCCGCCGACGCCAGCGGCCGCCGGCGAAGAGGCTGACCACGGCACCGCGGGCCGGCGCCCCGCTCGGTCCCAGGGGGAGGAATCGGATCCAGCCGTTTCCGGCCGCGGCGGCGGCCCGGAAGAGGCCGCTTTCCCGCTCGTCTCCGGCGGCGAACAGCAGCAGCTCCAGACAGCCGTCCCCGTCGAGGTCGAGGACCGCGGCGAGTTCGTGGGTGCCGAGGGGCAGGGTCGCGGCGCCGAGATCGAGCGGCCGCCAGCCGCCCTCGCGCCAGCCGAACAGGCGGTTGGGTTCGCCGCTGCAGCAGAGGAAGAGTTCGTCCGCACCGTCGTTGTCGAAATCCGCGCACAGCGCGCCGGTGACCCGGGCCGGAGTCGCCATCAGCGGCGGCGAGACGTCGACCGGCGTCGCCGGGTCGGCAGCGGAGAAAAGGCCCAGCGGCCCGCTGCTGGTGCCGAGGAAGAGATCGAAACCCTCGTGGGCGACCGAGCCGAGCACGGCCCCGCAGCGAGCCGGCGGCAGGAGCGTGTCGGCATCCTGCCGGCGTTCCGCGAACACGCCGCTGCCGTCGGCGAGCAGGAGCTGGGAGCCGCCGATCTCGCCGAGGACCACGAGCGCCGCCCGCGCCCCGAACAGCGGTGCGAAGAGGAGAGAGCCGGCGGCGAACATCTCCGCCAGACCCAGCCCGGGGGCGAGATCGGCGAGACCGTTTCGACCCGCGACCAGGAGACAGGCCGGTCCGCCGCGGGGGGCCACCAGCAGACCCGCCGGACGCGACCGGTCGGCGGGAAGGGTACAGACCCGCGCCTCCCCGAGACGACCGAGGGCCGTCGCCCGATCGCTCTCCAATCGCTCGTGCAGGACACCCTCCGCCAGATCGATCAGATGCGCCCGCCCTTCCCCGAGCTTCCCGGCCGTTCCGGCGAGCATGATTTCCTCGGCTCCGTCGGCGTCGATGTCGCAGGCGGCGAGGCTCGTGGTGGCCTGTTCCGCGGCGGCGAAGGCGTCGGCGCTGCAGGGGACGGGGCCGTTCGCGGTGAGGGCGAACAACCGGTTGGCGCCGCCTTCCACCCCCAGCAGCAGGGCCAGCGATCCGCACCCGTCGATGTCGGCCACGCAGAGGCTGCGAACCGCGTTACCGGCAGCGAGATCGACGGCGAGACGTTCGAACATCCGTATTCCGTTGCAGGCCGCACCATGCCGGAGGGGCGAAGCCGCGGTTCCGTCGCGGGCCGCCGACGGCTCCCTAATCGTAACCCGCCCGGTCGTCGTAGCCGTGCCGGTGGCTGTAATAGACGAGGCACATCAGACCGACCCCGAGGCCGAGGGTCGCGCCCGCTCCGAGCAGCAGGGCGAGGATCCCGTGGAGGCCCAGTTCCACCCCGGCGAGTGCCCGCCACACTCCGACCGCGGCGCCGATGGCGAGGGCCAGCAGGATAGCCGGCAGCGTGACGGTGAGATAGAGGCCACGGCGGGGGTTCGACCGGAACATCGCTCGGTTCCTTGCGCTTTTTCGGCGGGCCAAGCTAAGACGAGGCGGCATTTCGCGGAAAGGGAAAATGACCGGCGATCGGCCGCTGAGACGGAACAGCGAGGTGCTGGCCGAGCTCGTGCCGCTCGAAGGCGCGAGAGTGCTCGATCTCGGCTGCGGCGCCGGCGATCTTCTGCGATGGCTGTTGCGGCGGAAGGCCGATGCCTTCGGTCTCGACCCGCAACTGCCGCTTCTCCTCCGGGCCGCGGGGACGGTGGGACCGGAGCGCTGCATCGCCGGTCGCGCCGAAGCCCTGCCGTTCGCCGACGGCAGCTTCGATGCCGCGATCTTCTTCAACAGCCTGCATCATCTGCCGGAGACGGTCATGCCGGCGGCACTGGCCGAGGCACGGCGGGTGCTGCGCCGCGACGGGCGGCTGCTGGTGGTCGAGCCGATCGCCGCGGGCGGCTATTTCGAGGTGATGCGGCCGGTGGAGGACGAGACCGTGGTGAGGGCGGCGGCCCGGCGGGCGGTGCGGGCCGCCGCCGGCCGCGGCTGGCGGCTCGAAGTCGAACGCGAATACACGACGCTGGTGCCCGTCGCCGGCCCGGCGGAACTGATTTCCCGGCTGGCCGCCGCCGATCCCGGGCGGGAGGCGCGTCTCGGAGAGGTACGGTCGCGCATCGAGCGGCTCTACGCCCGGCATCGCCTCCGGGATGCGCGTGGACGGACGGTCCTCGAGCAGCCGATGCGGGTCGATCTGCTGCGGCCCGACTGAGCGTGACGGGGCTGGCACGCCCGTTCTCCCGATGGTAGAAGGATAGCGGCATCGTTCATCCACGAGGATATGAGGCGGCCGGTCGCCGCCCATTCGGACGGAGCGCCGCTCTTGGATTTCGCCTTTCCTCGGTCGTCACGCCGTCGCGGAAAAACGGACCGACCGCGTCCCGACTGGCTCACGCCGGCGGTGTTGGTCGGTTTGGTCAGGATCGCCGACGCCGCGGTCCTGCTGGCGGCGGCGGCCGCCGCCGGAACCGTGGTCGCGAGGCCGCCCGGCGACGCGCTGCCGGTGGTGGTTCTCCTGCTGGTCGTTCCCCTCGCTATCAACGCCTTCCAGATCGCCGGCCTGTACGTCTTCGACCGTCTCGCCGAGCGCGACTACCAGCTCACCCGCTGCGCCCTCGCCTGGACCCTGGTGGTCATGCTGCTGGTCACTCTCGGCTACGCCACCGCGACCCTGGATCGGGTGCCGCGGCCGGCGGCGGGGGCGTTCTATCTTTTCGGACTGCTCGGGCTGGGTCTCGTCCGGCTCGCGGTCGGTTTCGGGATCGGCCGCCTGCGTCGTGCCGGAAGGCTGGTCTGCAGGCTCGTCGTGGTGGGCGCCGGGGAGCACGGCCAGCGGCTGGTGCGCCATCTGCGGCAGGCCGGGGAGGGCATCCGCCTGATCGGCCTGTTCGACGACCGGCGGGACCGGGTGCCCGATTACGTGGCCGGCTACCCGGTGCTGGGGACCGTCGACGATCTCCGCGAGTTCGTCCGCCGGCACGCCATCGATCAGGTCGTCGTCGCCCTTCCCTGGGGGGCCGAGACGCGCATCCGCGGCTGGCTCGAAAAGCTCGCCGAGCTGCCGGTGGACGTACGGCTGTGTCCCGATCTCCCCGGCCACTTCGCCCAGGAGCGCCGGGTGTCGCATGTGGCGGGTGTGCCGCTGGTCCACGTCTTCGATCGGCCGCTGGCCGGCTGGAACGCCCTCGCCAAGGCGATCGAGGACCGGCTGCTGGCGGCCCTGGTGATCCTTCTCGCCGGGCCGCTGATGCTGGCCGTCGCTCTGGCGGTGAAGCTCACGTCCAGGGGGCCCGTCTTCTACCGGCAGCTCCGCTACGGTTTCAACAACGAGCCGATCGCCGTTCTCAAGTTCCGCACCATGTACGTCGAGCATTGCGACGACGGGGTGCACGGTGGCGTTCCCCAGGCGCGGGTCGACGATCCGCGGGTGACACCTCTCGGCCGGATCCTGCGCCGCCTCTCGCTGGACGAGCTGCCGCAGTTCTTCAACGTGCTCCGGGGCGAGATGTCGATCGTCGGGCCCCGTCCTCATGCCGTCGCCCACAACGAGCTCTACGCCGAGCTGATCGGCGGCTATCTCGCCCGCCACCGGGTCAAGCCGGGGATCACCGGATGGGCGCAGGTCAACGGCCTGCGCGGAGAGATCCGCAGTCTCGAGGCGCTGCGCGAACGCGTCCAGTACGATCTCTACTACATCGAGAACTGGTCGCTGCTGTTCGATCTCCGGATCATCTTCCGCACCATTCTCGTGGGCTTCTATGCACCCGAAGGCTGAGCCCGGGGCGAAGCCCGGCGAGCGGTTTTCCCTTTCCGTGCGGGGTGCCCCGGGGCCGGGAAGCGATCCTTCAGCGCCCGGTCGGGGACGATCGTTCGAGCTTGGCGAGTTCCACTTCGGTGCGCAGCTCGACCTCGCGGACCAGGCTCTCCAGCTTCGGATCTCCGAGCTCGGCGGGGCGTTCGGCCAGCAGCCGGCGAATCCGCGCCAGGGTCTCGGCCGGCAGACCGCCGAGGAGTAGCGCGTTGCGGATCTCCTCGAGCTCGTCGAGCATCGCGTGCGCCCGCCCCACCGCCCGCCGCCGCCGTTCGTCGAGCTCTTCCACTTCCTGGAGGGCGATGAGAGCGGTGGTCGCGGCCACCGTCGCCGCCCGGGTCGGCGGCGGTGCGCCCGTCGGTGCGCTGGTACGAACGAGATCGGCGAAGGCGCTCGCGCTCGCGGCGCGCTGCGTCCCGACCGGCCGTGTCGTCGGCGAGGGGCTGCTGGGGCGCTCGATCTTCATGGCGACGCGATCCCGGGATTGGATGCCGTGAGCAGATTCGACGCGAAGCCTTAATTTTCCGTGAAGAAGGCGATGCGGGCCGGCAAATCCTGCCGGCCGGCGGCGTCATTTGCCGGGACGGACCGGCGGAGACGGGCCGGGGGCGGCCGCCGCTGCCGGCGATTTTCCACCGCGCCACGGAACTGGCACGGATTTCGCGAGGCGGGAGACGCCCGGCTCACGCACCGGGCGAACCGACATGGAGGAACACGGACGTCGATGCCCAGGCCCGCCCCAGTCTTCCGGATCTTCTGTTTCCTCGCCCTCCTGCTGTCGCCCTGGCTCGGGGGTGGCGTCGCCGCGGCGTCGCGGATCAAGGACGTCGCCAGTTTCGAGGGGGTGCGCGACAATATGCTGGTGGGTTACGGGCTGGTGGTCGGGCTCAACGGTACCGGTGACAGTCTGCGCAACGCCGCCTTCACCGAGGCCAGCCTCGTCGCGATGCTGGAGCGGCTCGGGGTCGGCACCCGCGGCAACAAGCTCAACACCAAGAACGTCGCGGCGGTGATGGTGACCGCCACCCTGCCGCCTTTCGCCCGGCAGGGTACCCGGATCGACGCCACGGTGAGCGCTCTGGGGGATGCCAAGTCGCTCCTCGGGGGCACCCTCCTGGTGACGCCTCTCGTGGGCGCCGACGGCGAGGTCTACGCCGTTGCCCAGGGCTCGCTGGTGGTCGGCGGTTTCGAGGTCGGCGGCGCGGCCGAGACGGTGACCAAGGGGGTGCCGACGGTGGGGCGGGTCCCCGCCGGTGCGATCGTCGAGCGGGAGGTGGACTTCGCCCTCGCCGACATGCGCGAACTGCGTCTGGCGCTGCACAATCCGGATTTCACCACCGCCCGGCGTCTCGCCGAGACGATCAACGAGCGGCTCGGGGACGAGGTCGCCGAAGTGGCCGATTCGGCGACCGTCCGGATCGTCGTTCCGGAGGCGTACCGGGCCCGCACCGCGAGCCTGCTCGCCGAGCTCGAGCAGCTCCCGGTGGAGCCCGATCAGCCGGCCCGGATCGTCATCGACGAAGGGGCGGGCATCATCGTCATGGGCGAGAACGTGCGGATCAGCAAGGTGGCGGTGGCCCAGGGCAATCTCACGGTCCGTGTCACCGAGGCGCCGCAGGTGTCCCAGCCCGAGCCGTTCAGCGACGGGACGACGGTGGAGGTGCCCCGCACCAACATCGCCATCGACGAGCAGGACGGTCGCAAACTGGCGATCCTCGAGGGCGGGGTGACCCTCGACCAGCTCGTGGACGGGCTCAATGCCCTCGGCGTGGGGCCCCGCGACATGATCGCCATCATCCAGGCCATCAGGGCGGCCGGGGCGCTGCAGGCCGAAATCGAGGTGATGTGACGATGCCTTCGACCCCGACCCCTCCCATCGCTCCGACGCCGGCCGCCGAGGGACGTCCGGTCCCCGAGGACGTCCGGCGGACGGCGGAGGAGTTCGAGGCGGTGTTCCTCGCCCGGATGCTGCAGACCGTCGGCAAGCCGCTGCGCGGTCCGGGAGCGGCCGCCAGCGGCAGTGACGACCCCTGGGGATCGATGCTGATCGACGCCTATGCGCGGATGATCAGCCGGGCCGGGGGCATCGGCATCGCCGACACGGTGGTCCGGGAAATGCTGCGACTGCAGGAGGGCCGGTGATGGAGCCGCTGGAACGGGTGAGTGCGCTCATCGCCCTGATGCGTGAACTCAAGGCCGTGCTGGAGCGCGAGAACGCCTTGCTGCGGAGCATGGGAATCGAGGAGCTGCGGGCGCTCCAGGAGGAAAAGCTGGCGCTCGCCGACGCCTACGAGATCGAAATTCGGAACCTGCGCCGATCGCCCGAGTTCGTCGGCGGCCTCGAGCCGGAAATCCGCGAGCTCCTGGCCGAGACCACCCGCGAGCTGCAGAGCACGATGCGGACCAACGTCACCGCCCTGGCGGCGGCCCGACTCGTCGTCGAAAGGATCGCCCGGCATCTGGCCGAGGTGCTCGCGGGTCGGCCGCCGTCCGGGGCCGGCGGGACGGCGGAAGTGGTGCCGCTGGCCCTCGATCGGCAGGTCTAGGAACGGATCGCAGGGAGCCTCGCCATGACCCTCACGACGGCTCTTTCCACCGCCCTCACCGGGCTCGACGTGGCCCGGCGCAACCTCCAGGTGACGGCGAACAATGTCGCCAACGTCAACACCGAAGGCTACGTCCGCAAGAGGATGGACCAGTCGCCGCTGGTGCTGGACGGCCGCGGCATGGGCGCGCGGGCGGAGGATGTGGCGCGGATCACCGACGCCTTCCTGACCAACGAGCTCCGCCGCCAGCGCAGCGTCCTCGCCCGCGATTCGGTGCTTTCCGAGGGACTCGTCAGCGCCCAGAACAACCTCTTCGGCCGCCCCGGCGACCCGCGGGGCGGGATCGAGGCTCGGTTGTCGGAGCTGGCGACCGCGCTCGAGAGCTTCGCCCTGCAGCCCGAGAAAACGGCGAGCCGGGTGGCGGTCCTGGGGGCGGTGGCCGATCTGGTGGGGCGGATCGAGGATGCGGGACAACGCATCCAGAAGCAGCGCTACGACACGGACCAGGAGATCGCGCAACTCGTCGGCGAAATCAACAGCGACATTCTCGCCCTCGATCGGATCAACAGGGAGTTCGCGCGCGGGATTCCCACCGCCGAACTCGAGGATCGGCGCGACCGGCTGCTGGAGGGGCTGGCCGGGAAGCTGGACATCAGCGTCGTCAAGCTCGAGCGCAACACGGTCGCCGTCTACGCGCGCGGCGGTACCCCCCTGCTCGAATACACGCCGCGTCAGCTCGTCTATTCTCCCGCCGCCCAGGTTCAGGCGGGCACCTCCTTCGCCGCGATCGAGGTGTACGACATCTCGCAGCTCGACAGGGACAGCGGCGAACCGCTCCCCGGCGAGACCGGGATCACTCTCGTCGGCGGCGGTACGAGCGCCACGACGCCGCTCACCGGTGGCCGGCTCAAGGGTCTTCTCGAGCTGCGGGACGGTCGCCTGCCCCAGTTCGCCGGTCAGTTCGACGAGCTCGCCGAGCTCGTCCGCTTCTCCCTCAACGCGGCTCACAACGCGGCCACCGCCCAGCCGCCGCCCACCGCTCTCACCGGCACCAACGAGACGGCCGCCGCCGTCTACGATGCCGCCACCCGATCGGGGACCGCCTATCTGTCGGTGATCGATCGTACGACCGGCGACACGGTCACCACCGTGGCCATCGACATGAGCGACGACGCCACCACCATGGTGGCCAATCTTTCCGCCGCCCTTTCCGCCTACGGCACGGTGACCCTCACCGGCGACGGGCCGCTCGCCATCGATCTCGGCAGCTACGGGATCGCGATCAACGAAGGCGACAGTTCGATCGCCTTCACCGACGCCGACGGCCGCAGCCGCGACTACGGTTTCTCCCACTATTTCGGCCTCAACGATCTGGTGGTGAAGACCGGGGCCGCCGCCACCTCCCTCGCCGTGAACCCGGCGATCGAGGCCGATCCGACCCGGCTCGCCGCCGCCTATCTCGCGGTCGACACCAGCGGCACGCCGACGGGTACGCTGGGGGGCGCCGGCGACAATCGCGGTGCCCTGGAGCTGGTCGGCGCCCTCGAGCGCAAGTACGAGACCATCACCCGAGGAGCGCTTCCGGGCCGCAGCACCAGCGCCCGCGACTACATCGTCGATATGGTCGCGCTCCAGGCCCAGGCGGTGGATCGCCAGCGCACCGCGGCCGATGTGTCCCGGGAGCTGGTCTCCGATCTCGAGACCCGGCGCGCCGCGGTTTCGGGAGTCAATCTCGACGAGGAGATGTCCCGATTGGTGCTCTACCAGCAGGCCTACACCGCCTCGGCCCGGGTGCTGACGATGACCAGCGAGCTCTTCGACGAGCTCATGAACCTCGCCCGATAGCCACCGCGGAGGATCGCGACGATGACCAGCCGGGTCGGCGACTTCGCCCAGCAGGCCTTCCTCACCCGGGCCCTGCAGACCACCCAGAGCCGGATGCGCGAGACCCAGATGGAGATCGCCTCGGGCAAGCGGGCGCGCAGTTTCGATCGCATCGCGGCCGACGTCCCGCTGCTGTTGAGCACGCGCTACGACCGCACCCTCAACGCCGGCCGCATCCGCCAGAACGAGCATGTGATCGACCGCATGCAGGCGATGGACGGTTCGCTCGAGAGTCTGAGCAGGATCGCCGATCGGGCCCGTACCCTGCTCGTTCAGCGGCTGAGCGACGGGGTGGGGGCCGACGTGCCCCTCGACGCGGAATTCGACGCCATGCTCGAAGAGATCGAATCCCGCCTCAATCTGCGGCTCGACGGCCGCTATCTGTTCGCTGGCAGCCGGACCGACACGCGACCGGTCGCCATTCCCGATCCGCCGCCGGTGACCGCCGACTCCAGCCTCTACTACTCGGGCGACGACGTCGAGCTCGAGGTTCAGGCGGACGACGGGGTGGAAATCGCCTACGGCATCCCCGCCAGCGATCCGGCCTTCGCGCGGCTGATCGGGGCCCTCGGACTCGGCCGCCAGGCGCATCTCGTCAACGACCGTTCCGACCTCGAGACCGCTCTCACCCAACTCACCGGGGCCATCGACGAACTGGCCGATCTGCGCAGCGAGCTGGGCGCCGAACGCAGCCGCCTCGAAGCGATCATCGAGGTGCAGCGGGGCGACGAGGTCTATCTCGCCGAAATCGTCAGCGAGATGGAAGACGTCGATCTGCCCGAAGCCCTGAGCCGGTTGGCACGGGACCGTACCGCGCTCGAGGCGGCCTATCTCGCGGTTTCACGGATCTCGCAGCTCAGCATCGCCGACTATCTGCGATGAGCGGCGATGCTTAGGGAAACGTTAACCTTGGCGTTCTACGCTGCAGCGGCCATCGCGGGCCGCCAACGGAGGTGAAAGGTCATGCACCGAGCGGATACCGACAGACTGCCTTCCGACACCGGGAAGAACGGTGTCGAGGGGACGCGTTCGGCCGAGTCGCGGGAGGCGGTCACCGAGATCGTGGAATTGCCGCGCGGCCTCCCCGGCTTTCCCGGCGCCCGTGGTTTCCGGCTCAGGGAGCTGCCGCGATGTGAAGGCCGCTTCCTGCTGCTCGAGCTCCTGGACGAGGAGCCGGCCTCGCTGATCGTCATGCCCACCGAACCGGGGGCGGTGCCCCTGGCCGAGGCGGATGTCGACGAGGTGCGTGAAGCGCTCGAGATCGCCCCGGCGGATCTCTGTCTGCTGCTGGTGGTGACCCTTTCCCGGGATGGCGACGGGGTCCAGGCCTACGTCAATCTCCGGGCTCCCGTCTTCCTCGACACCCGGCGCCGCCTCGCGGCCCAGGTGGTCCTGCCGGATCCCGGTTACGCGCTGCGTCATCCGTTGGCCAGGCGGGCCGCATGAACGAGGTCGGCCGCGGGCGGAAGGGACCGTCGGTCGCAGCCCGAGGCGGCAGCGCGACATCGACCGCGCCGCCCATCTCCGAGGGGGGCGGTACGGCATCGACGGCCCTTCTCCTGGCCGCCGCGGAACGCCATCGTGCCGGTGACCTGACCCGGGCGGAGACGCTCTATCGAAGGGTCCTGAAGCAGACCCCCGATCAGCCGGACGCTCTCCATCTCCTGGGCGCCCTGATGAGCGCGCGCGGCCGCTTCCGCGAGGCGCGCCGCCTGTTCCGCCGAGCGCTGCGCCTGTGTCCCGACAAGCCGGCGATCCTTTCCAACTACGGCAACATGCTGCTGCGATCGGGACATCCCGAGGAGGCGATCGCCGCCTATCGGGAGGCCTTGACCCGGGAGCCGGAGTTCGCCGACGCGGCGGCCAACATGGCCGGCGCGCTGAACGCTCTGGGGCTGGGGCGGGAAGGCGAGCAGGCGGCGCGCATGGCCCTCGCCCGGGACGAGGGGCATGCCACGGCGCGGGCCAATCTCGCCGGCGCTCTCATTCTCCAGGGGCGCTACGCGGAGGCACGGGAATGTCTCGACGCGCTGGCCGAAGCCGGAATCGAGGCCCCCGAGATCTGGCTCAACCACGGCCATCTGCACCTCGCCGAAGGCCGCCCCGCGGCGGCGGAAACGATGTTCCGGCGGGTGCTCGAAATGCGGCCGGGCGATTTCGAGGCGCGCAAATGGCTGGGTATCGTGCTGGCCCATCTTCGCCGGGTGGCGGAGGCGGAGGAGCTCCTCCGCGACTGCGTCGCCCACGATCCGAGCCCTTCGCCGGCCCTGTCCATGCTCGGCCATCTCGAGGTGATCACCGGCCGCCACGCGTCCGGGATCGCCCGCCTGCGGAAAGGCGTGGAGCGCGATTCGACGGCACCGGCGGAATTCTCCACCTACGTCTTCGATCTCAACTACAGTTCGGAGCTCGGCCGCGACGAGATCTGGTCGGCCCATCGCGAATGGGATCGCCGCTACGCTCCCGTGGTGGAGCCCCGGGATTGGCCCAACCGGCCGGAACCCGAGCGGCGGCTGCGGGTGGGATTCGTCTCCCCCGATCTCCGCGCCCATTCGGTCGCCTTCTTCCTGAAGCCACTGCTGCGCCATCTCGATCGCGAGCAGTTCGAAATCCGGTGTTACAGCAACTGTCCCAACCCGGACAACGTCTCCCTCGAGCTCGCCGAGCTCGCCGACGGCTGGCGGGACATCTGGCTCGTGAACGACCGCGAGGCCGCGGAACGGATCCGGGAGGACGGGATCGACATCCTGATCGATCTCGCAGGCCACAGCGCCAACAACCGTCTGCCGCTGTTCACCCGCCGCCCGGCACCGGTCCAGGTGACCTATCTCGGCTATCCCAACACCACCGGCCTGCGGGCGATGGATGCGCGGATCGTCGATGCCGTCACCGACGGTCCCGAAAGCGATCGTTTCGCCAGCGAGAAGCTCGTTCGTCTGCCCGGTTGCTTTCTCTGCTACGAGCCCGGCTCCTATCCGGCGATCGTTCCGCCGCCGGTGCTGCGCAACGGCTGTGTCACTTTCGGTTCCTTCAACAACTTCGCCAAGATCTCGCCCCCGGTCGTCGCCGCATGGGCGGCGATCCTGCGGCGGGTGCCCGGCGCGCGTCTGCTCTTGAAGCACGATCTGTCGGGCGATCCCGGGACCTGCCGGAGACTGCGGGAAGCATTCGCCGAGGCCGGCGTCGACCCGGACCGGATCGGCTTCCTCGAGCGCGCTCCGGATCTGGAAACGCATCTCGCCTGTTACGGCGAAGTGGACATCGCTCTCGATCCCTGGCCGTACAACGGGACCACGACGACCTGCGAGGCGCTGTGGATGGGCGTGCCGGTGGTCACCCTGATCGGCGACCGGCACGCTTCCCGCGTCGGTGGCACGCTGCTGACCCACGTCGGCTTCGACGCCGGCATCGCCGAGGATCTGGAAGACTATGTGGCGACCGCCGTCTCGCTGGCCGAGAATGCCGACCTGCTCGAGGGGCTGCGTGGTTTCTTCCGGGTCGAGACCGCCGTTTCCCCGCTGTGCGACGGCCCGGCGCACGCCGCCGCCTTCGGCGCCGCGCTCCGCGAGCTGTGGGTCGAGTGGTGTGCCTCCGGTGGCATCGATCGTCCGCTCGCCGCCGCGCCGGATCCGCGGGATCCGTGTCCGGTGTCGGGTCCCTGAAATGCGGGACGGGATCGCATGGGCTCCGCCGCCCCGCGGCCCGGCCGTCGGTCGGAGCCTCCATCCGTCGTCGACGGCCCATGGCGGGTTCGCGATGTCGGTATCGGGGCGGCGACCGGCGGGATCACCGCTCGCCGATCACGACGGGCCTGCGCCGGCCACGGTCGCTGCACGGACGGGTCGGCGTTCCGGCGGGAGAGCGGGACGTCGGAAGGATTTGCCGATCGGCAACTTCGACCGGCCGATCGCGCCCGCCCTGGCGGCTCCTGCCGAGGGAAATCCCGCCTCGAAAGCGGTGGCATCGCATTTGCATCACCGGGAGCAGCGCCCCGGCTCCGGCGAACTGCCGTTCGCGGGCGAGGCTTCCTCCCATCCATCGAGCCTTCTTGGGGAGAACTGAACAATGGTTTTGACCGGCACCACCAACACCGCGGCCAACACCGCGCTGCGCTATCTCGCCCAGAACCAGTCGGCGGCTTCCAGTTCGCTGGCCAAGCTGTCGAGCGGCTCGCGGATCGTCAAGGCCTCCGACGATGCCGCCTCCCTGGCCGTCGGCACCAAGGTGATGGCCGATGTCAGCTCGCTGCGCCAGGCGGCGGTCAACGCCTCCCAGGCCTCCAGCCTGCTGCAGGTGGCGGACGGCGGCATGGCCAAGATCTCCGACATTCTCCAGCGGATGAAGGCGCTGGCGGTGCAGGCCCAGTCCG
>Ga0256839_1002754_pt1 | contig 19132 bp, 14 predicted proteins | sample 354166metaG_FD_185968 | JGI IMG/M metagenome (GOLD analysis project Ga0256839, IMG submission 185968) | Hydrothermal vent microbial communities from Mid Atlantic Ridge, Atlantic Ocean - 354-166 | ecosystem: Environmental > Aquatic > Marine > Hydrothermal vents | place: Atlantic Ocean: Mid... | reverse complement strand
CGTAGTCCTTGAAGTCGCCGTAATACTTCGTGATCGCCGCCGTCAGCGTCGTCTTCCCGTGGTCAACGTGACCAATCGTGCCAACGTTCACATGCGGTTTCGTCCGCTCAAACTTTTCCTTCGCCATGATGGCCTCCTGTTATCTGCTGGCGGAGCCGGTCAGCCGGTCTCACGCGTATTTCTTCTGGATTTCCTCGGCGATCGCCGCAGGCACGGGCTCGTAGTGGTCGAACAGCATCGTGAAGTTCGCACGGCCCGACGACATCGAACGCAGGGTGTTGATGTAGCCGAACATGTTGGCCAGCGGCACGAAGGCGTTGATGACGACGGCGTTGCCGCGCATCTCCTGCCCCGTCACCTGGCCGCGGCGGGAGGTGAGGTCACCGATGATGTTGCCGGTGTATTCCTCCGGCGTGACGACCTCGACCTTCATGATCGGCTCGAGCAGCTTCGGCGCACCCTTCTTGATCGCCTCGCGCATCGCCTGACGCGCCGCGATCTCGAAGGCGAGAACCGAGGAGTCGACCTCGTGATAGGCGCCATCGACGAGACGGGCCTTCACGTCGATCACCGGGAAGCCTGCAAGCGGCCCCGACTCAAGCACCGACTGAATACCCTTCTCGACGCCGGGGATGTATTCCTTCGGCACCACGCCACCGACGATCTGGCTCTCGAAGGAATACCCTTCGCCCGGCTCGGTCGGCTCGACCTCGAGAACGACACGGGCGAACTGACCCGAGCCGCCGGTCTGCTTCTTGTGGGTGTAGTCCACCCTGGACGGCTTCGAGATCGTCTCGCGATAGGCCACCTGCGGCTGGCCGATATTGGCCTCGACCTTGAACTCGCGCTTGAGCCGGTCGATCAGGATGTCGAGATGCAGCTCGCCCATGCCCTTCATGATGGTCTGGCCCGATTCGAGATCGGTCTCGACCCGGAAGGACGGGTCCTCGGCCGCGAGGCGGGCAAGGCCCTGCGCCATCTTCTCCTGGTCGGCCTTCGACTTGGGCTCGACCGCGATCTCGATCACCGGATCGGGGAAGGTCATGGTCTCGAGCACGATCGGCGCCTTCGGGTCGCACAGCGTGTCGCCCGTGGTGGCGGTCTTGAGGCCGGCAAGGGCGATGATGTCGCCGGTGAAGGCCTCGTCGATCTCCTCGCGCTGGTTGGAGTGCATCATCATCATCCGGCCGATGCGCTCCTTCTTGCCCTTGGTCGAGTTGAGGACCTGATCCCCCTTCCGGAGCGTGCCGGCATAGATCCGGGTGAAGGTCAGCGAACCGACGAAGGGGTCGTTCATGATCTTGAACGCCAGCGCCGTGAACGGCTCGTTGTCGTCGGCCTTGCGCTCGAGATTGCGCGTCTCGGTCTCGTCGTCCGGCGAGAAACCGGTGATCGGCGGCACGTCGAGCGGCGAGGGCAGATAGTCGATCACCGCGTTCAGGAGCGGCTGCACGCCCTTGTTCTTGAAGGCCGAACCGGCGAGCACCGGCACGAAGGCCATCTCGAGCGTGCCCTTGCGGATGAGCCCGCGGAGGGTCTCGGCATCGGGCTCCTCGCCCTCGAGATAGGCCTCCATCGCCGCGTCATCCATCTCGACCGCGGTCTCGATCATCCGGCCGCGCCACTCCTCGGCCTGCGCCTTGAGCTCGTCCCGCACCGGCTGACGGGTCCAGGAAGCGCCGAGATCGTCGCCCTTCCAGGTCCATTCCTCCATGGTGATGAGATCGACGATGCCCTCGAACTTATCCTCGGCGCCGATCGGGATCTGGATCGGGCAGGGCGTGGCGCCGGTGCGGTCCTTGATCATCTCCACGCAGTTGAAGAAGTCGGCGCCGATCTTGTCCATCTTGTTGACGAACACGATCCGCGGCACGCCATAGCGGTCGGCCTGTCGCCAGACGGTTTCGGTCTGCGGCTCCACGCCGGCGTTGGCGTCGAGCACGGTCACCGCACCGTCGAGCACGGCGAGCGAACGCTCGACCTCGATGGTGAAGTCCACGTGGCCCGGCGTGTCGATGATGTTGAAGCGGAACTTCGGCGTCTGCGGCGTCTGGCCGTCCTCGGTACGCTCCCAGAAGGTGGTGGTCGCCGCCGAGGTGATGGTGATGCCGCGCTCCTGCTCCTGCTCCATCCAGTCCATCGTCGCGGCGCCGTCATGCACCTCGCCGATCTTGTGGGACTTTCCGGTGTAATAGAGGATGCGCTCGGTCGTGGTGGTCTTGCCGGCATCGATGTGGGCCATGATGCCGAAATTGCGATAGCGCTCGAGAGGATATTCGCGGGCCATTGTCTCGTGTCCTGACTGCTTGTCGCCGTTACCAGCGATAATGGGCGAAGGCCTTGTTGGCTTCGGCCATCTTGTGGGTGTCTTCGCGCTTCTTGACGGCGGCGCCGCGGTTGTTCGCGGCATCGATCAGCTCGGCGGCAAGGCGCTCTTCCATGGTGTTCTCGTTGCGCGCCCGCGCCGCGGCGATCAGCCAGCGGATGGCCAGGGCCTGGCGGCGCTCCGGCCGCACCTCGACCGGCACCTGATAGGTGGCACCGCCCACGCGGCGGGACCGCACCTCGAGCGAGGGCTTCACGTTGTCGAGCGCCTCGTGGAAGAGCTCGAGGGGCGAACGCCGGGTCTTCTGCTCGATCCGGTCGAAGGCACCGTAGAGAATGCGCTCGGCGACCGACTTCTTGCCGTCGATCATCAGCGAGTTCATGAACTTGGTGACGACACGGTCACCAAACTTGGGATCGGGGAGCACTTCCCGCTTTTCGGCGCGATGGCGACGCGACATGGCTCTCTCTCCTTACTTCGGCCGCTTGGTGCCGTATTTCGAACGGCGCTGACGGCGGTCCTTGACGCCCTGCGTGTCGAGCACGCCACGGATGATGTGATAGCGGACGCCCGGAAGGTCCTTCACGCGGCCGCCGCGGATCAGCACGACCGAGTGTTCCTGGAGGTTGTGCCCTTCGCCCGGGATGTAGCTGATCACCTCGTAACCGTTGGTCAGGCGCACCTTGGCAACCTTCCGCATGGCCGAGTTCGGCTTCTTCGGCGTGGTGGTATAGACGCGCGTGCAGACACCGCGCTTCTGCGGGCAGGCCTGCAGGTGCAACGATTTGGACCGTCTGGTTTTCGGCTGCCGCGGCTTGCGGATCAGCTGCTGGATCGTAGGCATTCCGGTTCCCCGTCTCTCAACCTGTTCCTGTTCGGGCGCCTGCATCTGCGCAAACGCCAAAGCCGCCTGCGCCTCCCCTCCTTCCGGGGAACCGCCGCGGTGAAATTCCAGAGGATCGTGGCCCAGGGCCAGGATCTTGACCGCCTGATTGTGGCTATGTCCCCGCCTCGGTCCTCGGGACCGCGCGGGATGTTCGGGGCGTATATGGGGAGTCGCGCCCCTTGTCAACAGCCCTTCGCACAAGGCCGCGGCCCTCCTCCCGGCCACCGCGGCCGATGCGACCGCCACCAAGGGAAAGGGCCCCTGCAGGGGCCCTTTCGCGATGGCGTGTCACGGCGATGTTCAGCTCTCGGCGCCGCCCTCGTCCGAGATATCGGCCGAAGGCGCACCTTCTCCCGATGCCGTCCCTTCCGAAGCCGGCTCCGCCTCGGGGGCGACGAGCGCCGCCTCGGCCGCCGCCTTGCGGGCCTCGATCACCTTCTGGTCGCGCTCCTGGGCGATCCTGCGGACCTGGCGCGCCACCGAACCGGTGCCGGCGGGGATCAGCCGGCCGACGATCACGTTCTCCTTGAGACCGAGAAGCCGGTCGCGCTTGCCCTGCACCGCCGCCTCCGTCAGCACCCGGGTGGTCTCCTGGAAGGAGGCCGCCGAGATGAAGGAGCGGGTCGAGAGCGAGGCCTTGGTGATGCCGAGCAGCACCGGCTCGCCCTCCGCCGGACGCCGCCCCTCGGCCAGCGCCTTCTCGTTGATCTCGTTGAGTTCGGCCTTGTCCACATGCTCGCCCTTGAGCAGCGTGGTCTCGCCCGGGTCGGTGATCTCGACCTTCTGCAGCATCTGGCGGATGATGACCTCGATGTGCTTGTCGTCGATCTTCACGCCCTGCAGACGATAGACGTCCTGAACCTCGTCGACCAGGTATTCCGCCAACGCCTCGAGACCAAGCACCCTGAGGATGTCATGGGGGGCCGGGTGGCCATCCATGATGTAGTCGCCCTTCTGGACGAAATCGCCATCCTGCACCGGAATGTGCTTGCCCTTCGGCACGAGATACTCCACGGGCTCGAGGGTCTCGTCGGTCGGTTCGATGACGATCCGGCGCTTGTTCTTGTAGTCCTTGCCGAAGCGGACGACACCGTCGATCTCGGCGATGATGGCATGGTCCTTCGGCCGGCGCGCCTCGAAGAGTTCCGCCACGCGCGGCAGACCCCCGGTGATGTCCCGGGTCTTGGCGCCTTCCCGCGGGATCCGCGCCAGCACCTCGCCGGCAGCGATCTTCTGGCCGTCCTCGACCGAAAGGATCGCATCGACCGACATCGGATAGACCGCCGGATTGCCGTTCTCGAGCCGGACGGGTTCGCCCGTATCGGGATCGGCGATGATGATCGCCGGCTTGATCTGGTTGGCCTTGGGAGCGGCGCGCCAGTCGGCGACGATCTTCTGGGTGATGCCGGTGGCCTCGTCGATCTCCTCCTTGAGCGAGATGCCGGGAATGAGATCGACGAACTTCACCACGCCGCCCTTCTCCACGAGGATCGGCAGGGCATAGGGATCCCATTCGAAGAGCTTCTGGCCGGGCTCGACCGTCTGTCCCTCCTCGACCAGAACCTTCGCCCCGTAGAGCAGCCGGTGCGATGCCCGCTCCACCCCGTTCTCGTCGATGATGACGAGCTGCATGTTGCGACCGATGACGAGCTTTTCACCCTCTGGGTTAGTGATGAGCCGCGGATTGCGGAACTCGACCTTGCCGGCATGGCTGGCCTCGACATAGGACTGCTGGCCGCCCTGGGCGATCCCGCCGATGTGGAAGGTCCGCATGGTGAGCTGCGTGCCCGGCTCGCCGATCGACTGGGCGGCGATGATGCCGATGGCCTCGCCGACATTGACCGGCGTGCCGCGGGCGAGGTCGCGCCCGTAGCACTTGGCACAGACGCCGTCCTCGGCCTCGCAGGTGAGCGGCGAACGGACCCGCACCTCACGCACACCGGCCGCCTCGATCCGCTCGGCCATGCGCTCGTCCACCATGTCGCCGCGCCGGGCGAGCACCTCTCCCGAAGCCGGGTCGAGCACGTCCTCGGCCAGCACCCGGCCGAGGATCCGCTCGGCAAGCGACACGACCACCTCGCCATCGTTGACGGCCGGCTTGATGGTCAGGGCCCGGTCCGTGCCGCAATCCTCGATCCGGATGATGCAGTCCTGCGAGACATCGACAAGGCGGCGGGTGAGATAGCCCGAGTTCGCCGTCTTGAGCGCCGTGTCGGCCAGGCCCTTGCGGGCGCCGTGGGTCGAGTTGAAGTATTCGAGGACGGTCAGGCCCTCCTTGAAGTTCGAGATGATCGGCGTCTCGATGATCTCGCCCGAAGGCTTGGCCATCAGGCCGCGCATCCCGCCGAGCTGCTTCATCTGGGCGGGCGAACCCCGGGCGCCCGAATGGGCCATCATCCAGATCGAGTTCGGCTCGCGTTCGCGCCCCTCCTCGTCCACCTGCACCGCCGAGATCTCGTCCATCATCGCCTTGGCGACCTCGTCGGAGCATTTCGACCAGGCATCGACCACCTTGTTGTACTTCTCGCCCTGGGTGATGAGACCGTCGAGATACTGCTGCTCGTATTCCTTGACGAGCTCGCGCGTGCGGTTGACGATCTCCCACTTCGCCTTCGGCACGACGATGTCGTCCTTGCCGAAGGAGATGCCGGCGGTGAAGGCCTCGCGGAAGCCGAGCCCCATGATCCGGTCGGCAAAGATGACCGTCTCCTTCTGCCCGGTGTGGCGATAGACCGTGTCGATGACCTCGGCCACCTCCTTCTTCCGCAGATGGCGGTTGACGAGATCGAACGGGGTCTTGGCGTTGAGCGGCAGAAGCTGCCCGAGGCGGACGCGACCGGGCGTCGTCTCGTAGCGCTTCATGATCTCGTTGCCCTGTTCGTCGATCTGCGGGATGCGGGCGGTGATCTTCGCGTGCAGATGCACCTCGCCCGCCGCCAACGCCGCCTCGACCTCGGCCGGATCGGCGAAGGCCATGCCCTCGCCCTTCATCCCCTTGCGCTCCATGGTGATGTAGTAGAGGCCGAGGATCATGTCCTGCGACGGCACGATGATCGGCTTGCCGTTCGCGGGGCTGAGAACGTTGTTGGTGGACATCATCAGCACCCGCGCCTCGAGCTGGGCCTCGAGCGAGAGCGGCACGTGGACGGCCATCTGGTCGCCGTCGAAATCGGCGTTGAAGGCGGCGCAGACCAGGGGGTGCAGCTGGATCGCCTTGCCCTCGATCAGCACCGGCTCGAAAGCCTGGATGCCGAGGCGATGCAGCGTCGGCGCCCGGTTGAGCAGCACCGGATGTTCACGGATCACCTCGTCAAGGGCGTCCCAGACCTCGGGCCGCTCCTTCTCGACGAGCTTCTTCGCCTGCTTCACCGTGCCGGCATGGCCGTGGGCCATGAGGCGTGAATAGATGAAGGGCTTGAAGAGCTCGAGCGCCATCTTCTTCGGCAGGCCGCACTGATGCAGCTTGAGCTCGGGACCGGTCACGATCACCGAGCGGCCCGAGAAGTCCACCCGCTTGCCCAGGAGGTTCTGGCGGAAGCGGCCCTGCTTGCCCTTGAGCATGTCCGAGAGCGACTTCAGCGGCCGGCGGTTGGTGCCGGTGATGACCCGGCCCCGGCGGCCGTTGTCGAAGAGCGCATCCACCGCCTCCTGCAGCATCCGCTTCTCGTTGCGGATGATGATGTCGGGGGCGCGCAGCTCGATCAGCCGCTTGAGGCGGTTGTTGCGGTTGATGACCCGGCGATAGAGATCGTTGAGGTCGGATGTGGCGAACCGGCCGCCGTCGAGCGGCACGAGGGGCCTGAGCTCGGGCGGGATCACCGGAATGACGGTGAGGATCATCCATTCGGGCCGGTTGCCAGATTCGATGAATGCCTCGACCAGCTTCAGCCGCTTGGCGATCTTTTTCGGCTTGATCTCGCCCGTGGCCTCGGCCAGATCGGCCCTGAGCTGGTCGCGCTCGGCCTCGAGGTCGATATTGGCGAGCATCTCGCGAATGGCCTCGGCACCGATGCCGGCGGTGAAGGCCTCGGCCCCGTACTGGTCCTGGGCATCGAGATATTCTTCCTCGGTCAGGAGCTGACCGTAGGACAGATCCGTGAGCCCCGGGTCGATGACGACATAGTTCTCGAAATAGAGGATGCGCTCGAGATCGCGCAGCGTCATGTCGAGCATGAGCCCGATGCGCGAGGGCAGCGACTTGAGGAACCAGATATGCGCCACCGGCGCGGCCAGCTCGATATGGCCCATGCGCTCGCGCCGCACCTTCTGCAAGGTGACCTCGACGCCGCATTTCTCGCAGACCACGCCGCGATACTTCATGCGCTTGTACTTGCCGCAGAGGCACTCGTAGTCCTTGATCGGGCCGAAGATGCGCGCGCAGAACAGCCCGTCACGCTCCGGCTTGAAGGTGCGGTAGTTGATTGTCTCCGGCTTCTTGATCTCGCCATAGGACCACGAGAGGATCCGCTCGGGGCTCGCGAGCGAGATGCGGATCTCGTCGAAATCCTTGTTGGTGATCTGCGGGGCGAACGGATTTCGGATCAGTTCCTGGTTCATTGGGGCAATCCCGTGACTGTTTCGCGAGGGGGGAGGAGAGGGTGACGGCGCCCCGTCACTCCTCCTCTTCCTCCGCCTCGACGAGTTCCATGTTCAGGGCGAGGCCGCGCACTTCCTTCACGAGCACGTTGAAGCTCTCGGGCACGCCGGCTTCGAAATTGTCCTCGCCCTTGACGATGGCTTCGTAGACCTTGGTCCGACCGGCCACATCGTCCGACTTGACGGTGAGCATTTCCTGGAGCGTGTAGGCGGCGCCATAGGCTTCGAGCGCCCACACCTCCATCTCGCCGAAGCGCTGACCGCCGAACTGCGCCTTGCCGCCCAGGGGCTGCTGGGTGACGAGCGAGTAGGGGCCGGTGGAGCGGGCATGGATCTTCTCGTCCACGAGGTGATGCAGCTTGAGAAGATACTTCATGCCCACGGTCACCGGGCGGGCGAAGCGCTCGCCGGTGCGCCCGTCATAGAGCACCGACTGGCCGGAGGTCTCGAAGCCGGCACGCGCGAGCATGTCGTTGATGTCGGGCTCGCGGGCACCGTCGAAGACCGGCGAGGCCACGGGCACGCCCCTCGTGACGTTCCGGGCCAGCTCCAGCACCGTCTCGTCGTCGAGGCCGGCAAACTCCTTCTCGTAGGTCTCGTCGCCATAGGCCTTGCGCAGCGCCTCGCGGACCTGTTCGAAGCCCCCGTCGCGGCGATAGTTCTCGATCGCCTCGGCGATGGACTGCCCGAGCGCCCGGGCCGCCCAGCCCATATGGGTCTCGAAGATCTGGCCGATGTTCATCCGCGAGGGCACGCCGAGCGGGTTGAGCACGATATCGACCGGGGTGCCGTCCTCGAGGAAGGGCATGTCCTCCATCGGCACCACCTTCGAGACCACGCCCTTGTTGCCGTGACGGCCGGCCATCTTGTCGCCCGGCTGCAGCTTGCGCTTCACCGCGACGAAGACCTTGACCATCTTCATCACGCCCGGCGGCATGTCGTCGCCGCGGCGCACCTTCTCGACCTTGTCCTGGAAACGGGCCTCGATCGCGCGCTTCTGGGCCTGATACTGGGCGTTGAGCGCCTCGACCGCGGCCGCGTCCTCCTCCTCGCCGAGCGCCAGCTGCCACCACTGGCCCCGCGACAGGCTCTCGAGCAGCTCCTCGGTGATGGTCGATCCGGCCTTGATCCCTTTCGGCCCCTTCACCGCCACCTTGCCGAGCAGCATGTCCTTCAGGCGCGAATAGGTGTTGCGGTCGAGAATGGCGAGCTCGTCGTCGCGGTCACGCGCCAGCCGCTCGATCTCCTCACGCTCGATCTGGAGCGCGCGCTCGTCCTTCTCGATGCCGTGGCGGTTGAACACCCGCACCTCGACCACCGTGCCCGAATCGCCCGGCGGCATCCGCAGCGAGGTGTCGCGCACGTCGGAGGCCTTCTCGCCGAAGATCGCGCGCAAGAGCTTCTCTTCCGGCGTCATCGGCGATTCGCCCTTGGGCGTGATCTTGCCGACGAGAATGTCCCCCGGCCCGACCTCGGCACCGACATAGACGATCCCGGCCTCGTCGAGGTTGCGCAGCGCATCCTCGCCGACATTGGGAATGTCGCGGGTGATCTCCTCGGGGCCGAGCTTGGTGTCGCGGGCCGCCACCTCGAACTCCTCGATATGGATCGAGGTGAAGACGTCGTCGCGGGCGATCCGTTCGGAAATGAGGATCGAGTCCTCGTAGTTGTAGCCGTTCCACGGCATGAAGGCGACGAGAACGTTCTTCCCGAGCGCGAGTTCGCCAAGGTCGGTCGAGGGGCCGTCGGCGATCACCTCGCCGCGTTCGACCCTGTCGCCCACCTTCACCAGCGGCCGCTGGTTGATGCAGGTGTTCTGGTTCGAGCGCTGGAACTTCTTGAGACGGTAGATGTCCACCCCCGGATCGCCGGGCTCGAGCTCCTCGGTCACCCGCACGACGATGCGCTGGGCGTCCACCTGATCGATCACGCCGCCGCGGCGCGCGAGAATCGCCGCGCCCGAATCGCGTGCGACCACGCTCTCGATGCCGGTGCCGACGAAGGGGGCCTCGGCCTGGAGGAGCGGCACCGCCTGGCGCTGCATGTTGGAGCCCATCAGCGCGCGGTTGGCGTCGTCATTCTCGAGGAAGGGAATGAGCGCCGCCGCCACCGACACGAGCTGCTTGGGGCTCACGTCGATATATTCGACCTGCTCGCGCGGCGAGAGGACGTATTCGCCGTTCCTGCGGGTCGAGACCAGCTCGTTGACGAACCGGCCCTCCTCGTCGAGCGTGGCATTGGCCTGGGCGATGACGTGGCGCATCTCCTCGGTGGCCGACATGTAGACCACCTCGTCGGTCACCCTGCCGTCCACCACCTTGCGGTAGGGCGTCTCGATGAAGCCATACTTGTTCACCCGGGCATAGGTGGCCAGCGAATTGATGAGGCCGATGTTCGGCCCTTCGGGCGTCTCGATCGGGCAGATGCGGCCGTAATGGGTCGGGTGCACGTCGCGCACCTCGAAACCCGCCCGCTCGCGCGTGAGCCCGCCCGGGCCGAGCGCCGAGAGCCGCCGCTTGTGCGTGATCTCCGAGAGCGGGTTGTTCTGGTCCATGAACTGGCTGAGCTGCGAGGAGCCGAAGAACTCGCGCACCGCCGCCGCCGCCGGCTTGGCGTTGATCAGGTCCTGCGGCATCACCGTGTCGATCTCGACGGTGGACATCCGCTCCTTGATCGCCCGCTCCATCCGCAGGAGACCGACGCGATACTGGTTCTCCAGGAGCTCGCCGACCGACCGCACCCGGCGGTTGCCCAGATGGTCGATGTCGTCGATCTCGCCCCTGCCGTCGCGCAGATCCACCAGCGCCTTGACGCAGGCGACGATGTCCTCCCGGGTCAGGGTGCGCTGGGTGTCGGGAGCGTCGAGATTGAGCCGCATGTTCATCTTGACGCGGCCGACGGCGGAAAGATCGTAGCGCTCCGGGTCGAAGAACAGCGAGTGGAACAGCGCCTCGGCGGCTTCGGCGGTGGGCGGCTCGCCCGGCCGGAGCACGCGATAGATGTCCATCAGCGCGGTCTCGCGATTCCAGTTCTTGTCGACCTTCATCGTGTTGCGGATGTAGGGGCCGACATTGATGCCGTCGATGTCGAGCACCGGGATCTCGGTCACGCCGTTGTCGAGAAGGAGCTTGAGGGTGCCGCCGACGACCTCGCCGTCCTTGTCCACCTCCCAGGTGAGCTCGTCCCCGGCCTCGACCCAGATCTCGCCGGTCTTCTCGTCGATGATGTCGCGGGCGACATAGCGGCCGACGATCTCCTCGAAGGGCACGAGGATCTCCCTGACCTTGCCTTCGTCGATGAGCTTGCGCACCTGCCGCGGCGTGACCTTCCTGCCCGCCTCGAGGATGACCTCGCCGGTTTCGGCGTCGATCACGTCATAGGGCGGGCGCACACCGCGCAGCCGCTCGGGGAAGAAGGTCGTCCGCCAGCGATTGGTCTTCCTGTCGAGCCTGAACGGCACCGTCTCGTAGAACAGCTCCATGATGCCGTCCTGGTCGTAGCCGAGGGCATAGAGCAGGGTGGTCACCGGCAGCTTGCGGCGCCGGTCGATGCGGGCATGGACGATGTCCTTGGCGTCGAACTCGAAATCGAGCCAGGAACCGCGATAGGGGATGATGCGGCACTGGAACAGGAGCTTGCCCGAGGAATGGGTCTTGCCCCTGTCATGGTCGAAGAACACGCCGGGCGAACGGTGCATCTGCGAGACGATGACCCGCTCGGTGCCGTTGATGATGAAGGTGCCGTGGGGCGTCATCAGGGGCATGTCGCCCATGTAGACGTCCTGCTCCTTGATGTCCTTGACCGACTTGGCGCCGGTTTCCTCGTCCACGTCGAAGACGATGAGGCGCAGCTTGACCTTGAGCGGCGCGCCATAGGTCATGTCGCGCTGCATGCATTCCTCGATGTCGTATTTCGGCTTCTCGAGCTCGTAATCGACGAATTCGAGCTGCGCCGTCTCGTTGAAGTCCTTGATCGGGAAGACCGACTGGAACACGCCGCGCAGCCCTTCGCCGTCCCTGGGCTCGTCCTCGCCGCCGGAGGTGAGGAAATGATGGTAGGACCGCTTCTGGACCTCGATGAGGTTCGGCATTTCGAGGACTTCGCGGATCTTGCCGAAATTCTTGCGGATGCGTTTCAGGCCTGAACGGGTCTGAGCCATGCTCTCTACCTCTTTCTCTTCGCGCATTCCCGCCGCCGGCTACGGCGGGAGGCGCTCCCAGGACGGATCGCCGGCTCCATTCCTGCACACCCCGCCACGGATGCACGCCCGAGCCTCGGCTTTCCATCTTGTCTGCGTCTTGCAGGACCCCTCGTCTCTCCTCGGCGCGGCCCGCGGCCGGCAAGGGGTCGTGAAAGACGGCGGCAGGCAGGGCCGGCAAAAGCCGACCCTGCCTCCGTGTCAGGCTGCTGACGCGAAGCGCCGCAGGATCACTTGAGCTCGACTTCGGCGCCTGCCTCTTCGAGCTTCTTCTTGATCTCCTCGGCTTCCTCCTTGGGGACACCTTCCTTGACGGCCTTGCCGCCCGCCTCGACCAGCTCCTTGGCTTCCTTGAGGCCAAGACCGGTGATGGCGCGGACTTCCTTGATGACGTTGATCTTCTTCGGGCCGGCGGCCTTCAGGATCACGTCGAACTCGGTCTTTTCCTCGGCCGCGCCGCCGGCATCGCCGGCCGGGCCCGCCATCACGACCGCGCCACCGGCGGCCGGCTCGATGCCGTATTCGTCCTTGAGGATCTGCTTGAGCTCCTGCGCCTCGAGGAGGGTCAGGTTCACGATTTCTTCAGCCAGTTTCTTGAGATCAGCCATTGTCTTTCGTCCTTGTGAGATTGGGGTTCCGGCACGGGTTTTCCACCACGCGCCTCACGGGTTGCGGCCCATCACGCGGCAGCCTTCTCCTCGATCGTCTCGAGAATGCCGGCGATGTTCGAAGCAGGCGCGCCGATCGCTGCCGCCAGGTTCGAGGCCGGAGCACCGATCATGCCGGCGATCTGAGCGATGAGCTCTTCACGCGACGGCAGAGCGGCGACCGACTTCACGCCGGCAGCATCGAGGATCTCCTCGCCCATGGCCCCGCCGACAATCTCCAGCTTGGGATTGTCCTTCATGTAGTTGTCCACGACCTTGGCCGCGGCAACGGGGTCCTCGGAATAGGCAAGAAGCGTCATGCCCGTGAGGAACTGGCCGATCCCCTCCTGGGGACGGCCCTCGAGGGCGATCTTGGCGAGGCTGTTCTTGGCGACGCGGATCCCGGCGCCGGCCTCGCGGGCACGACGACGCAGATCCTGCATCTCCGCAACTGTGAGGCCCGTGTAGTGCGCCACCACGACGATGCCGGAGCTGTCGAAGATCTGGCCGAGTTCCTCGACCACTCTTGCTTTCTTCGCTCTGTCCACAGTCTTGCTCCAGTTTGTGGGGAGGTCGCCCTCCCCGGCTCGGTTGGCCCCGGCCGGAGCCGGAGCGTTCGGGTCCTTGACCACGGGTCCCGAGAACCAGGATCGCCCGAGGAGCCTGTCCCCGGCTTTCCATCTCGTTTCCCGTCTCGGGCAGGATATTAAGGCCTTGGCCGCAGCCGCCGCCACCCACCGTCTCGGACAGAAGACGCCACCCCCCCTCAGGGGAGACGCCATTCCCCGGCGGCGAACCGCCGGAGGAATTCCTCATTCGTTGCCGGTCGCCGACGCGATATCCACCGACACCCCCGGCCCCATCGTCGAGGACACGGAGATCTTCTTCATGTAGGTGCCCTTGGCCCCGGAGGGCTTGGCCTTCTGAACCGCATCGACGAAGGCGCGCACGTTCTCCACCAGCTTGTCGGCCTCGAAGGACGCCTTGCCGACCGGCGAGTGAATGATGCCGTAACGATCGACCTTGAACTGCACCTGCCCGGCCTTCGCCGCCTTCACGGCCTCGGCCACGTCCATGGTTACCGTGCCCACCTTCGGGTTCGGCATCAGGTTGCGCGGACCGAGGATCTTCCCGAGCCGGCCGACGAGCGGCATCATGTCGGGCGTGGCGATCACGCGATCGAAGTTGATGTTGCCCTTCTGGACCTCCTCGACCAGATCCTCCGCACCGACGACATCGGCCCCGGCTTCCTTCGCCTCGTCGGCCTTGGCGCCGCGCGCGAACACCGCGACGCGAACTTCCTTGCCGGTGCCGTGGGGCAGGGAGACGGTGCCCCGCACCATCTGGTCGGCATGGCGGGGATCGACGCCGAGATTCATGGCGATCTCGAAGGTTTCGTCGAAGCGGGCGGTGGCATTGTCCTTGACGATCTTCACCGCCTCCTCGAGCGGGAGGTTGCGCCTGCCCTTCACCGCCTCGCGGATGGCGCGCATGCGCTTGGAAAGTTTCGCCATCGCCCCTACTCCCTGATCTCGATGCCCATCGAACGGGCCGAGCCCTCGATGATTCGCATGGCCGCGTCGATGTCGCTGGCGTTGAGATCCTTCATCTTCGCCTCGGCGATCTCGCGGATCTGGTCACGGGTCACCGAGCCGACGATCTCGCGGCTCGGGGTCTGCGCCCCCTTCTGGATGCCCGCCGCCTTCTTCAGGAAATAGGACGCCGGCGGCGTCTTGATTTCCATCGTGAAGGACTTGTCCTGATAATAGGTGATGACGGTCGGGCAGGGCGCACCGGGCTCGAAATTCTGCGTGCGGGCGTTGAAGGCCTTGCAGAATTCCATGATGTTGATGCCGCGCTGACCAAGCGCCGGACCCACGGGGGGCGACGGGTTCGCCTGGCCGGCAGGCACCTGCAGCTTGAGCGTGCCGACTACTTTCTTGGCCATCTGGCCATCCTCCTTTCAAACCACCCCCGCGGCGCGCCGCAGGAGCGTTGCGGTTTCGTGGTCCGGCGTCGCCGACGCGTCGGCTCGGCCTCCCACAGGGAATCACCCGGGCGGCCTTGGCAGCACGGGCAGGCCGCCCCATACCGCCTCGACGGGAAAAGCGCAAGTCGCCGCCCACTCCTGTCGCGACGCGGACCGCCCCGCGATCGCCGGGGGATCAGCGTTCCTTGCTGACCTGGCCGAATTCGAGCTCGACCGGGGTCGGCCGCCCGAAGATCGAGACCGACAGCTTGAGGCGCTGATTGTCGTCGTCCACCTCCTCGACGGTGCCGGAGAAGCCCTCGAACGGGCCGCTGATGACCTTGACCTCCTCGCCGACCTCGAAGGTGATCAGCTGCCGCGGCTTCTCCTCGTTCTCCTTGACCCGCCTGAGAATGGTGTTCACCTCCTCGTCGCGCATCGGCGTCGGCCGCCCCTGAGGGCCGAGAAAGCCCAGAACCCGCGGCGTGGAGTTGACGAGATGATAGGCACGATCGGTCATGTCCATGCGGATGAGGACATAGCCCGGCATGATGCGCCGCTCGGACTTGACCTTCTTGCCTCGCCGCACCTCGAGCACCTCCTCGGTGGGAACGAGCACTTCCTCGATCTCGTCCTCGAGGCCCTCCTCGGCGACGGCCTGCCTGATCTGGTCGGCCACGCGCTTCTCGAAATTGGAGAGCACGCCCACTGAATACCACCGCTTCGCCATTGTTCCGTCACCTCTCGGGGCCTCTCGGCCCATGTTCCTGTCGATATGTGCCATGCTGGTGCCGGCCGCGCCGGGCCGCTCCGCCGGCCTTGCCCCCCACTCCAGGGCAGCCGGCCGCCGCCCGGCAGGGCTGGCCTCCTCTAGCCGCGAGACCGGGGGAAATCAACCCTTCCGCCCGGCGTTTCCCCGTGCCGGAACCGGGCTGGCAGCCAAGGGGAGAGGGAAGGGCGGCGAGCCCCGGAGCGCCGTCAGAACAGGCCGAGAATCGTCGTCAGTCCCAGGCGGATGACCTGATCCACGAGCGCGAAGAAGATGGCCGTCAGAGTCGCCAGGGCAAAGACCATTGCCGTGGTGATGAGGGTCTCCCGGCGGGTCGGCCAGACGATCTTGGCCGCTTCGGCCCGGACCTGCTGAATGAACTGGAAAGGGTTGGTGCGCGCCATCGGCCTTCCTCGCGTTCCTGCCCCGATCGTGCTGAACCGGGCTCGTCGCCCGCCCTTACGCGCCCGAAAGCGGGATTGCAAGATCCTCCATGCACGGCGCCCGCACTCCGATCGGCTCCGGCCATGGGTAAACCGGCTCACACCTTCCGGGCCCGTGCCTGGCAGGGGAGGAGGGACTCGAACCCCCGACCCTCGGTTTTGGAGACCGATGCTCTACCAACTGAGCTACTCCCCTAGGGCACGGGGAGCTAGCTATTGCCATCGGCGTCGGAAATCAAGAGCCGACGCTCACCCGGGGAACAAACGCTCCGCTCGGCCGGCAGGAAAGGCCGCCTGCAAGCGGCCGGCGTTCCCTGATCGAGCCGGATCGAGGGAAGGAAGCCCGGCAGGGGGCGGGCATGTTCGCTCTTCCGGACCGGAGGCTTCCCCCGGCGGAACCTCGCCGGAGATTCGCACCCTGCCGGCATTGCAATGCGCATGAGGCGCTCACCCGAAGGTCGAGAAGGGGAGACAACCCGATTCCCTTCCGGGATGTGCGGATGTCGTCGGGTGACGCGGGCGCGGCACAGGGCATTTTCCACATGTGACACCGGCGATCCGCCCCTGCCCCGGAATCGACAAAATGTCGCAACGCAGCTTTTTTTCTCGCATTGCGGGCATGACGCAATAAAATCTTCGTGAATTTGAATGGCTGAATAGGTGAATGCGATCGGCCGGGCCGATCGGAGGGAGGGCCGGATCGACGGGCTTGCAGCCGCTCGACCGGCTGGAGATCCCCAGCAGGGCGTTTCGGGCGCCTTGTCGGGTGTGGCGCCGCAGTCCTGCGGCATTTCTGCAATGGGGAGAACTGACATGACGGAACGCAAGACCAATGGCATCGGCCGCCGCGGCTTCCTGAAGCTCGGCGCAGCCGGGGTCGCCGGGGCGGCCACCATCGGGGGCAAGGCGAAGCCGGCTGCGGCCGCCGTTGCCGGCGGCACCATGACGGCCGCTCCGCTGCCGGCGGCGAAGGGGCCGCGCGTGGTGGTGGTCGGCGGCGGCTGGTCCGGCCTGACGATGGCGAAATATCTCAAGAAGGCGAAGCCCGACTTCGATGTCGTCCTGCTCGAGCCGAGCTCGGTCTTCTTCTCCTGCCCGCTGTCCAATCTGTGGCTGCATGGCGTGGTCGAGACCGACATGCTGATCCACTCCTATGTCGATGCGGCCCGCAACAACGGCTATGTCTGGCTCCAGGCCGCCCTCGTCGATCTCGATCGCGAGAAGCGGCGGGCCTACACCAGCCTCGGCACCATCGATTACGACTACATCGTCCTCTCGCCCGGAATCGACTACATGTATGAATCCTTCGGCGTGGAGGATCCGGCCGAGCAGTTCATGGTCGCGCAGAACTGGCCGGCGGCCTTCAAGCCGGCCTCGGAGCACCTCACCCTCAAGGGCAAGCTCGAGGATTTCGAAGAAGGCGTGTTCCTGCTGACGGTGCCGCCCGGCAACTACCGCTGCCTGCCCGGCCCCTACGAGCGGGCCTGCATGATCGCCTCCTATTTCAAGAAGGAGGACATCCCCGGCAAGGTCGTGCTGATCGACCCGAACGAGAAGCCGACCATCAAGGCAGAGGGCTTCCTTGCCGCCTTCGATCAGCTCTACAAGGGCGTGCTCGAATACATGCCTTCCACCAAGATCGAGGGAATCGACATCGGCAAGAAGAAGGTCATCACCGATTTCGAGGAGATCGAATTCGCCGACGCGGCCATCTATCCGCGGGTTCGGGCGGCCCGGCTGATCGAGAATCTCGGCCTCGTGGATCCGAAGAGCCCGCAGAAGGAAGCGGCCATCGATCCGCTCAAGTATCACGTCGTCGGCGACGAGCACACCTATGTCGCCGGCGATGCCCGGCCGATGCCGTTCTCGAAGTCGGGCAACACGGCCAATTCGGAGGCCAAGATCGTCGCCCGCATGATCGCCGCCCATGCCGAGGGCAAGGAGGTTCCGTGGCAGAGCCCGGAGACCATCTGCTACTCGGCGGTCAGCGCCGATCCGATCCAGTCGATCATGGTCGATGCCAAATACAAGCATGACGGCACCGGCCAGGGCTGGGGCTTCACCGACGTGGTGATGATCAACGAATGGTCGAAGGATCTCGGCAAGGCCAACATCGAATGGGGCAAGGGGCTCTGGCGCGACATGTTCGAGGCCTGATCCCCGCCCGGCCCGCCCTGCCAGGCGCCGGGCGGGCCGCCTTGCGGACCGAACGGCACGATCCGGCCTGTCTGGGTCGTGCCTTTCTCGCCTCTCCCGCAGAACCCGATCCACCCGCAGGGAACGGCCGGGAGCCGGCAGCCGGTTGCAGCGCTCCGCCCCCCTGCCATCTCAGCCGCCATGACATCCGTCATGACTGCCGAAGGAGTTTGCCATGACCCATGAGATCGACCGCAGGCTGTTCCTCAAGGCCTGCGCCCGCACCGCCATCGCCACCGCGGCGCTCGGCGTCGCCGGCAGGGCGGATCCGGCTCTTGCCGACATACTCGACGATCCCCCCCGCTCCCGCCTTGTCGATGCCGACGGCGCCCCGATCCGCGCATCGGCCCTCGAGGAGGGCCAGACCCTCGTCTTCAACTATCCCTACAACGCGACCCCGGCCCTCCTGATCCGGCTCGACCGGGACCCGGCGACCGGGATCGACACCAGGGACATCGAGGGCCATGAATATGTCTGGCCGGGCGGGGTCGGCCCCGGCAACCGCATCGTGGCCTATGCGGGCATCTGCCCCCATGCGCTGAGCTACATCGCCCACGACACCGCCTTCCTCCACTACACGACGGGGCCGACGAGCTTTTCCGACCACGATCACGTCATCGTCTGTTGCGCCCATGGCAGCGTCTACGATCCCGCCAGCGGCGCCCGGGTGGTGGCGGGGCCGGCGCCCGCCCCGCTGGCGGCGATCACCCTCGAGCACGACCCGCAGACCGACGAGATCTTCGCCACCGGCGCCGTCGGCACCGAACTCTTCGTGCGCTTCTACAAGGCCTACAAGCGCGAGCTGCGCAAGGAATACGGGCGCAAGGCCTACAGGAAGCTGGCCGGAAGCGATGTCGTCGCCCTGCCCCCCGAAGCCTATTCGGAGGATGTGCTCGACTGCTGAAGCCGGAAGCGACAACCGGGCCACTCCCGGCGCTGTCCACACACACGAGAAAAGGGCCCGCGGAAGCGGGCCCTTTTCATCCATGTCCGACGGAAAGCGCCGGAGCGCCCCTTGGGGAGGGTCCGCTCCGGTCTTCGGTTTTCCGCGTTACTCGATGATCCTGGAGACGACGCCGGCGCCGACGGTGCGGCCGCCCTC
>Ga0256839_1002753_pt1 | contig 19132 bp, 16 predicted proteins | sample 354166metaG_FD_185968 | JGI IMG/M metagenome (GOLD analysis project Ga0256839, IMG submission 185968) | Hydrothermal vent microbial communities from Mid Atlantic Ridge, Atlantic Ocean - 354-166 | ecosystem: Environmental > Aquatic > Marine > Hydrothermal vents | place: Atlantic Ocean: Mid... | reverse complement strand
GGACCACCAGTCTTGACAGTGTCTACGTGAGTGGAGCTTTTCGTGCGATTGGGCGTGTTGTTCTTTCAGAGAATTTTGACTCCGGTGCACCCTACTGGTACACCTCACGGTGGAAAGTTTATGCAGGTTCATACTACGGAGAAGAGATGGTGGATGAGGCTCTGAGCTATCGTGATGCAGGCTGGTTGACGGATTTCGTGTACCAGCTCAGCCTGAGTCTCTTGGAGGCGGACGAAAGTCTCTGGGGTACCGCGGGCATGGTATTCAGGTACCGTGACGAGAACAACTACTATCTGCTCTCCCTTTACCCGGGAGACAACCGTGTCAGACTGCTGAGCAGAGTCAACGGCACCTGGTATCTGCTTGATGAGGCACCGGTGCAGCTGAGCTATGGTAGATGGTACACACTCAGGGTAGAGGTAGCTGGTAGCAGAGCCACGGGCTTCCTCAACGAAATACAGGTAGTGCGCTTTGATGGTCTGAGCTCGCACCCATACGGCAGAGCAGGTGTAAGGGTGAGAAACGCCGCCGCTGAATTTGATTACATAAGAGTTGAAGAATAGTCTGTCATCCCACATACTGTTCAGGAGGTATCTCAATCTTATAACCCCCTGTCAGCCGCTCATTTAAGTTTGCGAGAATCCGCTCTTTATCATATAAATTGTGGGGTTATTAAATCTTCCCGCAGCAGCAGCGTGCATTTCACCGGGCTTCTCCCATCCCAAGCTCCACGTTATCCACGATTCTGCGAATCCGCGCTGCTCAGGAGGAGCTTCCAATTCACCACCATCAATTCCATGCACATGTCCGGCAAAAACCTCAGCGGCGCTGCTATACGGGTCAGCCTCAATCAGAACCCGGTCCCGGGGGCTGCTGGAGGGTGTGATTCAGACAGCACCGGCACAGCATCGCAAAAGATATAAGGCATGCACCGTGAAAGTTAGTCCATGCGTATCAGAGCGAGTGAGCTTGAGAAAAAAGGGCGGCTGGTTAAGAAGGACGATCGGTATGAGGTGTATGACATAGAGATGGAGAACCTGGTGCTCTCAATGACCAAGCTGTTTCCCGGGAAGAGCACCTCCGGGCACTACCACGAGGACAGCGAGGAGGTTTACTACTTCTTGGAGGGTGAAGGCGAGATAAAGCTGGGCGAGGAGGTGTTTCCGGCGTCAGCCGGCGACGTCTTCACGGTGCCCAAGGACACCTTCCATCAGGTTAGAAACACGGGCAGCACCACCCTGAAGTTCATGGCAGTTTTTGAAAAGTACGAGGGCAGGGGGACCAAGCTCAAGGCGATAATTCCTGCCGCGGGGCACGGGACACGCTTCCTGCCCATAACAAAAGCGCAGCCCAAGGAGATGCTGCCCGTGCTTGACAAGCCCGTGATCCAGTACGTGGTTGAGGAGGCGCTGGATGCGGGTATAGACAACATACTCATAATCACCGGCAGGGGCAAGCGTGCCATAGAGGACCACTTTGACCGTGCGCCTGAGCTGGAGCAGTTTCTCCGGGAGGCTGGCAAGCTGGTTCAGCTTGAGGAGATAAAGCGCATAAGCGAGCTGGCAAACATCACCTACATACGCCAGAAGGAAGCCCTGGGGCTGGGGCATGCGGTGCTGCAGGCGAGGGAGTTTGTGGGCAACGCCTACTTTGCGGTGCTGCTGGGCGATGTTATAACCATGCCCTCCTGCATGAACGAGATGCTTGAGATTCACAAGCGCTACAGGGCGAGCGTCATAGCCCTGCAGGAGGTGTCGCAGGAGGAGACCAAGAAGTACGGCATTGCACAGCTCGGAGAGCAGCTTGACACCAAGGTTTACGAGCTTGAGGACGTGGTTGAGAAGCCCGAGCCCGAGAGGGCGCCCTCAAGGCTTGCCATAACCGGCAGGTACGTGCTGAGCAGCAAGATATTCAGGTACTTAGCGGAAGGGCGTCGCGGCTACGGCAACGAGATTCAGCTCACCGACGCCATAAGGAGGCTGATTCAGGAGGGCGAGCGTGTGGTTGGCTACCTGTACCCGGGCAGGGTATTTGACATCGGCAACAAGCTGGACTGGATGAAGAGCAACATAATATTCAGCCTGGAAGGCGACTGCGGAGAGGAGATAGAGAAGTTCCTGGAGAGCCTGGGCTACAGGAAGGGTTAGAGGCTTCAGCCTCTGTTCAGGAGGTTAGTGATGAGGAAGGCGAGGAAGGAGCAGGCGGTGCCCGTGTACTTCGTGAGTGACTTCTATGAGCACGGGCACGACCTCTACCTCTACGATTCCAAGGAGGAGCAGCGCTACCGCATACTCAAAGCCTTCCTGCAGGCTGGCGTTGAGAGGGGGAGGCTGTGCATCTACGCCTATCCCATGGAGAAGCACCGCTACAGCTTTTCAGGGCTTGAGGAGCGTCTGCACGAGGTTGAGCTGGTGCGTGGCAAGATAAAGATGCTGAAGAAGGAGGACCTTCAGGAGTTCTACCGCGAGCTTGAGGCTCTTATCCTGGAGTCAGAGAGGGGTGTGAACCTGCTGGTGGACTACGGCAGGGTGCGGGAGGAGCTGTTGGGGGAGCTTCTGGAGCTGGAGCGCAGGATGCACGAGCTGCTCTCCGGGGAGGAGCACGCCAGCATAAGCTCCTTCAACCTGAACTACCTGACGCAAGATTTCGTGAATGAGCTTATAAAGATGCACGACAGAGTTATGCTCACCACGCAGGAGGGCAAAACATCTATGGTGTTCCACAGCAGGCGTGCAAAACCCGTGCACATCCCCCGCATAGAGGTCATATCCTCCGAGATAATGGAGCACAGCGTGAAGAAGGCGCTGCACTTCCTGATACTCGCCATGCTGCGCCAGCGTCCCATGTGCGGCTTTGACATAATAAAGAGCCTGGTGGAGAACTTCAACGTGCTTCTGAGCCAGGGCACCGTTTATCCCATACTCTACTCCTTGGAGAAGGAGGGCTACCTCAGGACAGAGATAAAGCCTGACAACAAGACCAAGCTCTACGTGCCCACCGAGAAGGCTATCTCCTACATAGACCGCCAGATAAAGGAGTACATTCAGGCTCAGGAGAAGATACTCAGCCTGATTTCCAAGGGTCTTGAGGAGAGCGGGTAGCGAGCTCCAGCAGCCTGCTCACCGCAAATGCCATGTTGGGGTCCCAGCGTCCTGGCATGCTCGGGAGTATGCAGGGTGCAGCAAAGCCGTAGCTCTCTGCGACTGCGAACCCCTGCAGTGCCATTGCCGTGCCGTCTCCGGCGAGGGTGCCGTTGGTGTACAGCACGCCATAGTAGCCGTCCTCCTTTCTGAGCCTCTCAAAGAAGGCAATGCCCGCGAGCACTCCCGCTCTGAGCCTCCCCCTCTCCCCGGGCGGTGTGCTGGCGTAGCCTGCGAGCATGCCCGAGAGTGCCATGCTCTGGTAGGCTGTGCTTATGTCGCGCCAGCCTGGTGCAAGCCTGTAGGGTCCATCCCTCCAGGCGCCGCTGCTTTCCTGCATTCTGAGCAGCGCCCTCCCCACCTCAGCCGCCTTTTTCCTGTACCTCCTGGCTCTCTCCTGCTCGCCCATAGCCTCTGCCGCCACCGAGGCGCGCTCAAGGGCGAGGGCTGCGTAGCCTATGGCATTCGGTTTCAGCCCGAAGCTGTAGCTGAAGAAGGTGAGCAGCTCCAGCTTTCTCAGCAGCGCATCGCTGCCCGCGAGCAGCTCAGCCTCTCTTCCACTGCCCACGCCCTGCAGGTACGCCTCCGACAGCGCCCAGACTGCAGCCGAGGTCTCAAGCAGCGAGTAGCTTGACTGTGGCACAGCCTCTTCCTCACCCCAGCCCCACCGCCGCCTCTCAGAGAGGAGCTCCTTCGCAAGCCTCTCCGCCCTCATCAGGTGCTCCCTGCCCTGCCCCGCGCGGTACATGTTCAGGTGGTAGAGCAGCGCGTAGGCTTTACGCTTGGTGCCGTTGGGCGCCTCAGGGGGCTCAAGCTCCCCTGCCAGCCTGCTCAGCTCCTGCTCTGAATATCTGCATCCACCGCTCTCAAAGCCTCCCAGCTCAACCAGCTCCTCCAGCCTTCTCAGCGCTCTACCATCTAAGTATGCGGGGTGGATGCTCAGCCTGTAAACCTCGCTCTTCGTCAGCAGCAGCGAAAGCTCGCTGAGGCGGAAGAGCAGCCCCGAAAGCACGGGTGTGGTGAAGTCGTGGCTCATGTAGGGCAGCCATCTGCCGTGTTTAACCACCCCCGTGAGCAGGTCAACCTCCTCAAACTCCCTCTCCAGCACCTCCATGCTCCAGGGCGTCACCGCATAGCGTGGCGGATAGAAGAGCTCTGCCTCAAAGCCTGCACGCCTGAGCTCCCGCCTGCCAGCCTCAGCCCTTAGCGCCGCCTCTTCTGCAGAGGTGAAGAACTCAAACCCCCCGTGAGTGTAGCCGTGCATGCCGATGAGCATTCCCCTGCCCTGCCACTTCCTCAGGAAGCTCACAAACTCAGGACGCTCAGAGACCCTCTCACCTGCCTTCCTTGCGGGAATCACCAGCAGCACCACCCTCTCTGCTCTGCCCTGCAGGAGCTGCAGCGCCTCCTCCACCCTCTCCAGCCTGTAGCCAGGTGAGAGGTCGTGCACCTCCACCCACAGCGCCGGCTTGGAGCGGGGCTGCTGTGCAGCGAGCACCGCCAGGAGCATGAGCAGCAGCATCACCAGGCTAAGGCGCATGCATGCTTAGGCGTAGGCTAACCACAGGAAGAGGGGGTAAAGGGCGAGCATCACCGCTCCCTTCAGCCTGCCCAGCCTTCTGCCGTGCATGAAAGCAAGCAGCAGCAGCGTCGCCAGAATCACCATACCCATGCCCCTCATACCAGCAGCATCCACCGGCAGGGCACCTGCAAGCGCCGCAGCCCCGAGCACTAAGGTCAGGTTGAATACGTTGCTCCCCAGCACGTTGCCTATGAGCATGGAGGTGTAGCCCTTTCTGGCAGCCACCACACTCACCGCAAGCTCCGGCAGGCTGGTGCCGAAGGCTACCACGGTGAGCCCGATTACGCTTTCTGGTATGCCGAAGTCTCTGGCAAGCTGCGCCGCCGAGTCAACCAGCAGCACGCTGCCGAGAAGCACCCCGGCAAGCCCCGCGGCGGTGGGAAGCACCACCCTGCCCCTCTCCTCGCCCCTCTCCACCGCCCTGTGATTGCTCACCGAGTAGGCTAAGTACGCCAGAAACACCAGCACCAGCAGCGCACCCTCGGCACGGGTGAGCACCCCGCCCAGCATGAGCGCCCATGCCAGCAGGGTTATGCCCGTGCATATCACGGCGTTCCTGAGCTCAACGCCCTTAGTGGTGGCTGGGAACAGGAGCACAGAGCTGCCCAGAATCAGGGCTATGTTCGTGAGGTTTGAGCCCACTGCATTTCCTACCGCTATACCACCCGAGCCGCGCAGCGATGCGTAAACCGAGGTGAACAGCTCGGGTGCAGAGGTTCCAAAGCCTATTATCAGCGCTCCAACCACGAACTTTGAGATTCCGAACCTCCTGGCAGCTCTCGCGCAGCCTTCGGTGAGCCAGTCGCTGGCATAGGCGAGCATGAGGATACCCAGCAGCAGCTGTGCGAGTGTGGCGAGCATTCAATCACGCCTGCTCCTGCTCTATGTAAACCGGCAGGCGGAGCTGCTCGTAGTGGGCGACCTCCACCGGGTACCTGCCGGTGATGCATCCCAGGCAGAGCTCCCTCTCCTTCAAGCCTATTGCCCTTACAAGCGCCTCTACGGAGGTGTACCTCAGCGTATCTGCACCAATCTCCCGGCGAATCTCCTCAACGCTTCTTGAGCCTGCTATCAGCTCCGAGCGGGTGGGCATGTCTATGCCCAGCATGCAGGGCGAGCGTATGGGCGGGCAGCCCACGCGCATGTGCACCTCCTCGGCTCCCGCATCCCTGAGCAGGGAGATTATCCTCCGCGAGGTGGTGCCCCTCACGATGCTGTCATCAAACAGCACCACCCTCCTGCCCCTGAGCTGCCTCACTAAGGGGTTGAGCTTGAGCTTTACCGCAAGCTCCCTCGCCTGCTGGCTGGGAAGTATGAAGGTCCTGCCCACGTAGCGGTTCCTTATCAGCCCCTCCCTGTAGGGTATCCCCTTTGCCCTGGAGTAGCCCAGGGCGAAGGGTATCGCGGAGTCAGGAATGGGAGTTACCAGGTCAGCCTCCACCCCATCCTCCTCTGCCATGAACATCCCGAGCTTCTCCCTCACCTCGTACACCGGGATGCCGTTTAGAATGGAATCCGGCCTGGAGAAGTAAACGTACTCAAACATGCAGTGGGCTCTTCTGGGCAGCTTGTAGGGGCGGTGGCTGTGCACGCCCTCGTCAGTGACCACCACTATCTCACCCGGCTTAACATCACGCTCAAACCTGGCGTTTATAACATCAAACGCCACCGTCTCGGAGGCGAAGATCACCCCGCTTCTGCCCATCCTGCCGATGGAGAGGGGACGTATCCCCAAGGGGTCTCTCACGCCTATGAGCGCCTCTTCCGTCAGGAGAACCAAGGAGTAGGAGCCCACGAGACGGCGCATGGTCATGCTTATAGCCTCCACCATATCTCCTGTGCGCAGGTACTCCCGCACTATCAGGTGGGCTATAACCTCCGTGTCCGTGGTTGAGACGAAAGCCTGCCCTCCCGCCTTCAGCTTCTCCCTGAGCTCCCCCGCATTGACTATGTTGCCGTTGTGGGCTATCGCTATGGTGCCGTGGGAGTGGCGCACCAGGAAGGGCTGCGCATTGAAGAGCTCGGATTCACCGGTGGTGGAGTAGCGCACATGCCCTATTCCAGCCTCTCCCTTGAGCGTGCTGAGCTTCTCAAAGCTGAACACCTCGCTCACCTGTCCCATGCCCTTCTCTGTTGCGAACTCCTCCCCGCTGCGCACCGTTATTCCGCAGGACTCCTGACCCCTGTGCTGCAGTGCAAGAAGGGCATAAAAAATGTAGTAGGAGAGCTTTCCGTTCTCAGGCGCGTGCAGTCCCACAACACCGCACATAATAACAGCCTTTTCTACACCACCCTTCTGCCATTAACCTTCTTGTTCTGCCAGGAGTAGCTCCTGATCCTCCTGCTCCTCCCGAAGCCGCACGCGGCGCACCGGCGCTTCCTGAGGTGGTAGGAGTTGCGCCCGCACCTCCTGCACCTTACATGCAGGAGCTTGTTCCTCTTACCCATGGATGGCGTGCCCTTGCTCATTCACAGCACCCGCAAAGACACTAAGCCTTCCCGTCTATAAAAAAGTTTATGTTGCCGCGGGTAGAGCACCTGCACATGGAGATACACTTTCTCGGCTCTGGCGGTGGCAGGTGGGTCACGCTGACCCAGAGGCTGCGCACCGGCGGTATAAGGCTGCACGCGGAGGCGAAGGTGCACGTTGACCCCGGACCAGGAGCGGTGCTCAGCATGGCTCAGGCAGACATAAACGCCCTTGACACCGATGCAGTTTTTGTAACCCACTCCCATCCCGACCACTACACCGACTCCCACGTGGTGATTGAGGGCATGACCCGCGGGATGCGCACTAAGCGAGGTGTTTTTGCAGGAAGCAGGAGCGTGATTCTGGGCGAGGGCGACGCGGGGCCGGTGGTGACCAGGTACCACCTCCACAAGGTGGGCGAAAGCCACGTGCTGAGTCCCGGGAGCACGGTGAGCACGCTCAGCTTCAGGGTCAGAGCCCTTCCCGCCAGGCACAGCGACCCCACCACCGTGGGGCTGAGCTTTGAGTTTGAGGATGGCGTCGTCGCCTACACCAGCGACACCGAGTACTTTCAGGGGATGAGCCAGAGCTACGAGGAGGCGAGGGTGCTCATCCTAAACGTCATCCGCCCCTCGGGCAGGCGGATACCCTGGCACCTGTGCACGAAGGACGTTATAAAAATTCTGGAGGAGGTAAAGCCCGAGCTTGCTATACTGAACCACTTCGGCATGAACATGATAGGCGTTGCAGGAAAGGAGGCGCAGAAGGTCCAGAATGCCACGGGTGTGAGAACCATTGCTGCAAGCGACTTCATGCGTGTGGTCATGAACGAGAGCATAGAGGTTGAGGCTGGAGAGGTGCGCTGATGCTGGCGGAGAGGTACTCGCCTGAGGAGATTGAGGAGAAGTGGCAGCGCAGGTGGGAGGAGCTCGGCATATACAGGTTTGAGCCTGAAAGCGACAAGCCCATCTTCTCCATAGACACGCCGCCGCCCACGGTGAGCGGCAGGATGCACCTGGGGCATGCCTTCTCCTACTCGCAGATGGACTTCATCGCCCGCTACAAGCGCATGCGCGGCTACAACCTCTTCTATCCCTTCGGCACCGACGACAACGGTCTGCCCACTGAGAGGCTGGTGGAGAGGCTGAACAACGTGAGAGCTAAGGAGATGAACCGCGAGGAGTTCGTGGAGCTGTGCCTGCGCACCCTTGAGAAGCTCCGCCCGGAGTTTGTGCAGGACTGGAAGCGCATAGGGATAAGCGCAGACTGGTCGCTGAGCTACTCAACCATAGACGAGCACTGCAGGCGGATATCCCAGCGCTCCTTCATCCAGCTCTACCGCATGGGCAGGGAGTACCGGCGTGAGATGCCCTTTATATGGTGCCCCACCTGTGAGACCGCCATTGCCCAGGTGGAGCTTGAGGACAGGGAGGTGGAGAGCAGCTTCAACGACATAGCCTTTGAGCTTGAGGACGGAGGTAAGGTGGTGATAGCCACCACCCGCCCCGAGCTTCTGCCGGCATGCGTGGCTATCTTCGCCCATCCTGAGGATGAGAGGTACTCTGAGCTTTTCGGGAAGCGTGCGAGGGTGCCCATCTTCGGGCACAGCGTTGAGATAATGCCGGATGAGAAGGTAGACCCGCAGAAGGGCACGGGCATAGTTATGTGCTGCACCTTCGGGGATGTGCAGGACATTGAGTGGTACATGAAGCACAACTTGGAGCTCAGGGTGGCGATAACCAGGGACGGCAGGATGAGCGAGCTTGCGGGCAGGTATGCGGGGATGAAGATAAAGGAGGCGAGGCAGGCTGTAATAAGGGACCTGAAGGAGCAGGGCTACCTGCTGCGCTCCAGAAAGATAACCCACGTGGTAAATGTGCACGAGCGCTGCGGGACTGAGATAGAGATTCTCAACACCAAGCAGTGGTTCATCCGCTACCTTGACCTGAAGGACAGGCTGATTGAGGCTGGCAGGCGCATACGCTGGCATCCCGAGCACATGCGCTCTCGCTACGAGAACTGGATTCACGGGCTGCGCTGGGACTGGTGCATCTCACGGCAGCGCTACTTCGGCGTGCCCTTCCCGGTGTGGTACTGCAGAGCCTGCGGCGAGGTTATCTTAGCCAGGGAGGAGGAGCTGCCCGTTGATCCCCTCTACGACACCCCCTCCGAGCCCTGCCCCAGGTGCGGCAGCAGGGAGTTTGAGCCGGAGAAGGACGTGCTTGACACCTGGGCTACCAGCTCGCTCACCCCGGTGATTGCGGCGGAGCTGGTGGAGAAGGAGGAGGTCAGGAGGAAGCTCTACCCCATGTCCCTGCGCCCGCAGGCGCACGACATAATAACCTTCTGGCTCTTCAACACCGTGGTAAAGGGCATACTGCACTTCGGCGAGGTGCCCTGGCGCAACGCCATGATAAGCGGCTGGGCGCTTGACCCGCAGGGGAAGAAGATGAGCAAGAGCAAGGGCAACGTTATAGAGCCGGAGTACGTGCTCTCAAAGTACGGTGCCGACGCTCTGAGGCTGTGGGCTGCGGAGAGCAAGCTGGGCGAGGACCTGCCCTTCCAGGAGAAGGACCTGGTGGCTGCGAGGCGCTTCCTGAACAAGCTCTGGAATGCCTCAAGGTTTGCATTCATGCACCTGAAGGACTACGACGGCTCCGAGCCTGAGAGACTGCACCTGATTGACGCCTGGCTTCTTTCAAAGCTTCAGGAGCTGATTGAGGAGTGCACGGCTCACTTTGAGGAGTACCGCTACTCAAAGGTGAAGAAGAGGCTTGTCAGGTTCTTCCTCTCAGACTTCTGCGACAATTACTTGGAGATGGTGAAGCACAGGCTGTACAGCCCCGAGCGCTACGGAGAAGAGGCGAGAAAAAGTGCCCTGTACACCCTGCATCACGTACTGCTGAGCGTGCTCAAGCTTCTTGCACCCTTTGCGCCGCACATCACCGAGGAGCTGTACCAGGCACACTTTGCACGTGTTGAGGGGAGGAAGAGCATCCACGTCTCCCCCTGGCCCGAGGTGCGGAGGGAGCTGAAGAGCCCGGAGCTGGAGGCGAGGGCGGAGCAGGTGGTGAAGCTGGTGGAGGCGGTGCGCAGGTTCAAGGGCGAACGTGGCATGGCGCTGAACGCTCCGCTTGGGAAGCTTGTGGTGGTTGCTTCTGGAGAGGTGCTTGAGGCTCTCAGGGAGGGTGCCGACACCATAGAGGGCACGCTGCACCTTAAGGAGCTGGTGCTCACCGAGCAGGCGGAGCTGGAGGAGCGTGTGGCTGAGCTGGTGCCTGACTTCTCAAGGCTCGGTCCGGAGTTCAGGGAGCATGCGGGAAGGGTTGCTGAATACATGCGCAGCCATGCGGAGGAGGTGGCGAGGAACCTGGAGGCTGCCGGCGTGCACCGCTTCACCCTTGACGGAAGAAGCTTTGAGCTCAGGAGGGAGCATGTTAAAAGCGTGCGCAGGGAAGTGCTGCTGAGGGGAGAGGCGCTGGAGAGCGTGCAGCACGGGCTGGGGGATGCCGTGGTTCTGGTAGGTGTATGAGGTCTCGGAATGGGCGTGCTGCTCCACTACATGGGCACGATAGCACTCTGCACGGGCATGCTCATGTTCATCCCCGCGCTCCTTGCTCTGGTGCTGGATGAGCCGGGGATGCCTCAGGCTTTTGCGCTTCCCGCTGCGGTGTCTGTGCTGCTGGGGTATGGAGTGCACAGGCTTAGCCCCAAGGGTGAGCTCAACCTCAGACTGGCTTTTGCTGTCTCTGCTCTGGGATGGGCGCTGGTGGCACTGCTCGGCAGCATGCCCTACGTGCTCTCGGGGATACTCTCACCCCTGGATGCGTACTTTGAGGCTATGGCTGGCTTCACCACCACCGGCATAACCATGGTAACTCCTGGAGAGCTGCCCAAGAGCGTGCTGCTGTGGCGCTCCATGACCCAGTGGGTCGGAGGGATGGGGATTGTGGTGCTGTTTCTTGCGCTATTCGCACCCGCAGGTGCGGCAAAGCTGTACACCGCGGAGGCGAGAACCGAGCGCCTTGAGCCCAGCCTCGCAAGAACCGCACGCAGAATCTTCTACATATACACCTACCTCACGCTGGCAGGGATTTTGCTCATCTACCTGAGCGGCTCCAGCGTGTTTGAGGCTGTGAACCACGGGCTCACAGCGATCTCCTCTGGAGGTTTTTCTCCCCTGAACGACAGCTATGCGGGGATGCCCGAGGGTGTGAAGCTCGCCACGGTGCTGGTGATGCTCATGGGCGGCACCAGCTTTGCGCTGCACCAGCGCTGGCTTGAGGGCAGACTCAGGGACGTGCTGGAGAGCACGGAGTTCAGGGCGATGCTTGGCTTCGTGGCTGCAGGTGCGCTGGCGCTGTATCTGGATGGCGTCAGCACAGTGGATGCCCTCTTTACCTCCATGTCTGCCGTCACCACCACAGGCTTCAGCGTGGTGGAGCTGAACAGCCTGAGCGATGCCTCCAAGTATGTGCTCCTGCTTCTCCTGCTGGTGGGCGGTGGCTATGGCTCAACTGCCGGCGGGCTGAAGGTTATAAGGGCGGTTGCCTGCCTGAAGGCTGTGCTCTGGTTCCTGCGCAGGAGCACCTCGCCCAGGAGCAGGATAGTCAGAACCAGGCTGCAGGGCAGGGTAATGGAGGAGGAGGAGATGCTGGCGGTGGTGCTCTTCACCCTGCTCTACCTGCTCTTCATAGCCATTGGCACGGGGGTGTTCGTGTATCTGGGGCATGACCTGCTCACCTCAGCCTTCACCGTTGCCACCGCCCAGGGCAACAACGGGCTGGTGGTGCTCTCGGAGTATCAGACGGTGGAGAAGGTGCTGCTGGTGTTCTACATGTGGCTGGGCAGGCTTGAGCTGCTTCCCGTGCTCATACTCTTCATGTGGAGGGGCGGCAGATGAGCTTCTTTGTGGTGCACGAGCATCATGCGAGGAGGCTGCACTACGACCTGAGAATCGCCTTAGGTGGTGTGCTGAAGAGCTGGGCGATTCCCAAGGAGCCACCCACCGAGCCGGGGGTGAGGAGGCTGGCAATCCAGACAGAGCCTCACGGGCTTGAGTATGCGGACTTTGAGGGTGTTATTGAGGAGGGGTACGGCGCTGGGGAGGTGAGGATATGGGACAGGGGGGAGTGCGAGTTTGAGAGCATTAGAGAGGAGAAGCTGGTGATGCATCTACAGGGGGAGAGGCTGAGGGGACGCTACGTGCTGCTGAGGTTCCCGAAGGGCGGTGAGAATGCCTGGCTGTTCTTCAGGGCGGGGGATAGAAAGCAGGGGTAGCTACTCCTCCACGCGACGCTCGCCCAGCTTGAGGATATCACTCTTCAGCAGCAGCCCCACCACCCTTTCGCCCTCAACCACCACGAGGGTCTTGAGCTCTTTTTCTTCCATGTATTCCAGCGCCTCCAGCAGCGACTTCTCGGGGGTGATGGTGTGCACCTCCCGGTCCATGAGCTCTCCCACGCTAACCTCACTCCAGCGCTCCGCAGGCAGGCTGAGCACGTCCCTCATCCTGAGCATGCCCACCAGCCTGCCTGACTCAAACACGGGCAGGGCGGTTATCCCGTGCCTCATGCGCAGCACCACCTGACGCAGGGTTTCGTGGGGCTCAGCCACAGGAAAGCTGCGGCGCATGGCTTCACTCACCCTGTGGAGCACCAGTATGTCTCTCAGGTACTCGCCCATGTGCGCTGGAGAATGCAGCCTGGTGGGCACCTGCTCGCGGTATATGCTCTCCGAGCCGGTGAGGGTGTAGGAGCCGACTATCGCCACCATGGCTGGAAAGAGCAGGGAGTAGTCGCCGGTCATCTCGCTCACCATTATCAGCACTGCTATGGGGGCTTTGCTGACGCCTCCGAAGAGCGCCATCATGCCTATTATAACGAAAGCCGGCACAGCTTCAGGAGGCACCAGGGAGGGCAGGAGCTTTGAGAAGATAGCGCCAAAGGCGCCGCCCACCATCGCGCCTATTACCAGCCCGGGCGCAAACACCCCTCCAGAACCGCCGCTGCCTATGGTGAGGGCGGTCATGGCTATCTTGCTGAAGATGAGCACGCCCATCACCTCGGGTGAGAGGGCGTTGTACAGGGCAAGCTGGATGTAGCCGTAGCCCATGCCCAGGGCTCCTAAGGCAGCGGCACCGCCGTCTGAGGGGAAGAGCTTGAGCAGCGCCACCGCAAGCACGCCGACCAGAAAGCTTCCTAAGGCGGGCTTCAGGAAGGCGGGAATTCTGAGCCGCTGGAAGATGTCTCTTACACCGTAGAAGGCTTTTATGTACAGCAGCCCGAAGGCTGCGCACACGCCACCGAGCAGCATGTACAGCGGGAGCTGGGCGAGGGTCCAGTGGTACTCCTCGGCGGTGAAAACGGGCGAGAAGCCGTCGTAGAGGCTGAAGATGGAGTATGCAACCACGCTCGCCATGACGCTGGGTATGAGCGCCTCCTTCTCAAAGTCGTTGTGGTAGAGTATCTCCACGCTGAGCAGTGCACCGCCCAAGGGTGCCTTGAAGATTGCACCCACACCCGAGCCTATGCCAACCGCCAGGGCAATCCTGCGCTCCCGCTCGCTCAGCCTGAAGAGCTCGCCTATGAGCGAGCCAAAGCCCGCACCTATCTGGGCTATCGGACCTTCTCTGCCCGCGCTGCCCCCGGTGGAAATGGTAAGCGAGGAGGCAATCATCTTCACCAGAGGTATGCGTCTCCTGATTCTGCCACCCTCGCGGTGAAACGCCCTTATCGCGGCGTCTGTGCCGTGACCCTCAGCTTCTGGAGCGAGGGTGAAGACGATTATGCCGGAGAGCAGACCCCCCAGCGTGAGAACGGGTATGAGCAGCAGGGGCTCTGCGGGTGGCTGCCAGGCGAGCACCTCCCGCAGGGGTGCGCCGGATTCAGGAGGTATGAAGCCGGCACCGTAGCCCAGAAACAGCCTTGTGCCGTAGTTGAGCATCTCGTAGAAGAGGATTGCACCAAGCCCGGCCACCACGCCTATGACGCTGGCTATAACCGACCACCTGAGCAGGAACCTGAACTCCCGGCTGCTTCTCCAGCTCCCGAGCATTGGGCAGGAGTAAGCACGGGGATAATATAAATTTTGGCATCGTTAGCAGAGCCACTGTTAATAGCCGCCGGTACGAAGACCGGCTGAGCAGGCGTTAGCCAGCGATGAGTGCCGGGGCAAGCCGGCGGTGACACGGCGTGCCCGGGCTCCTCCCCGAACCTGCGCAGGCTGAGGATGTGGGTGAGGGCAACAACACGCCGAACACGGGTCCGTCAGCACATGCCCGCCTCGGAGAGGGTCCCCGGGTGAGCCAGGCACGAGCCAGCGATGAGCCGCGGGTGTTAGAGAGCGGGGGACATGACGGGCTGTTGATACTCTCCCAGACGTAAAGTTTTTATATCAATAAATTTTAACATTCTGTGAGGTGGTAGCATGGGAGTGCTGGCAAATTTTGTTGTGAATGTACTGCCATACATAACCCTGCTCGTCTTTGTCGTGGGGGTTGTGTACAGGGTTGCGGTGTGGTGGAGCAGACCTTCACCGGCGCCGATACCCGTGTTTCCGGGACAGCGCAGCGTTGGCAGCGCCGTGGCGAGAGTGCTGGCTGACGTGCTCCTGTTCAGGTCGCTTTTCAGGTTCGGCGGAAACAGGATACTGTGGCTCGGCTCATGGCTGTTTCACATAAGCTTCGGGCTAATACTGCTGAGACACCTGAGGTACTTCTTGGGTGCGGAGAGAGTTCCCGGGTGGGTGAATGCGCTCCAGGGCATAGGCGTTGCAGCGGCAGTGGTGATAAGCATCCCGCTTCTCTACCTGCTGCTGCGCAGAATCGTGCATGCAGACATAAAGTGGATTTCAACGCCTGCCGACTACTTTGTGCTCCTGCTGATACTCAGCGTGGTGCTTTCGGGGCTTTACGCCAAGTTCTTTGCCAAGCCCTTCGTGGTTGACGTTAAGTACGTTATAAGGAGCCTGATGGCTTTCCAGCCAGTGGACCTGAGCAAGGTGTACCTGAGCACGTCCTTCTTGGTGCACTTCTTCTTAGTGCAGGTGCTGCTGATGTACATACCCTTCAGCAAGGTGATGCACTTCGGCGGGGTGTTCTTCTCACCCACGCGAACCCACTACTTCGGCGGAGAGGCGCACACCAAGAGCAGCGAGGAGGTGTAGGCTATGGGTGAGCAGCTTGAGAAGATGTATGATGTTGAGCTGAAACCGGGTGCGGGCGAGAATTACGTGTGCAACCTCACCAAGCCTGAATTTGCGGAGGTCATGGCTACCGACATTCCGAAGGAGCCGCTGCCTGATCACGAGATGGTGCCCGTGGCGCTCAAAAAGCTTGACCAGATGCGCAAGGAGAGGAAGAGCGTCCAGCTCTACTTAGACATCTGCGTGCGCTGCGGCGCCTGCATAAAGCAGTGCCACTACTTCATAGGCACGGGTGACCCAAAAAACACGCCCGTGGGCAGGGCGGAGCTTCTCAGGAAGGTCTACCGTGCGCACTTCACCATAAGCGGCAAGCTCTTCGGCTCGCTGGTTGGCGCCCAGAAGCTGACGCCGGAGATTTTGAAGAACGAGTGGTACAAGTACTTCTACCAGTGCTCCGAGTGCAGGCGGTGCTCGGTTTTCTGCCCCTACGGCATAGACCAGGCTGAAATTACGATGGCTGGCAGAGAGGTGCTGAACAGCGTGGGTCTCGCGCCGAAGTACGTCACTCAGGTGATTTCGCAGGTTTACAAGCACGGCAACAACCTGGGCATTCCAGAGCCCGCCTTCAAGTACAACTGCCAGTTCTTAGAGGAGGAGATCAAGGAGAGCACGGGTGTTGACGTCAAAATACCAGTGGACAAGGAGAAGGCTGATATACTCTACCTGCCGCCGAGCGCTGACCTCTTCACCAACACCGACACCATGATAGGCGTAGCCAAGGTCTTCCACGCCATAGGCGCTGACTGGACCATGAGCACCTACGCCAGCGAGGCTGCCAACTTCGGGCTGTTCTTCAGCTACGACGACCTGAAGACCATCAACCTCAGGGTTGTGGAGACTGCCAAGAAAATTGGAGCAAAGCTGGTTATCTTCGGCGAGTGCGGGCACGCCTGGCGTGCGGCGAGGCAGTTCATGGAGGCTATGAACGGTCCCCTGCCCTTCAAGTTCATGAACATCCTTGAGTTCACCGCCGACCTCCTCAGGAAGGGCAAGCTGAAGAACATTGACAAGTCCAGAAACGATGACGTGGTGGTCACGCTGCACGACCCGTGCAACTACGCCAGAGCAGGAGACCTGGTGGAGGAGACCAGGTACATCATCCAGCAGGTGTGCAACAACTTCCACGACATGGACCCGAGTGTAACAAAGGAGAGAACCTTCTGCTGCGGTGGCGGCGGAGGTCTGCTCACCGAGGAGCTCATGGAGCTCAGGATGAAGGGTGGTCTGCCGAGAGCCACGGCGGTTAAGGAGGTTGTGGAGGCTCACGGCGTGAACTACTTGGCAGCGCCCTGCGCCATAGACAAGGCGCAGCTCCCGCTGGTGATGCAGCACTACAACATACCGGTGCAGGTTGGCGGGATACACGACCTGGTGGGCAAGGCGCTGATCCTGGAGGGTCAGGAGGAGTTTGAGGCGAAGAAGAAGGCTGAGGAGGAGGCAGCAAAGGCGGCGGCTGCGGCGGTGCCTGCGGTCTGCGGTCTCTGCGATGCTGAGTTTGCGAGCATGGATGAGTGCTGCGAGCATGCAGAGAAGGAGCACAAGATATCCAAAGAGCAGTGCGATATGGCGTGTGAGAGCAAGGAGGGCGCAGGTGCAGCGGCGGTGCCTGCGGTCTGCGGTCTCTGCGATGCTGAGTTTGCGAGCATGGACGAGTGCTGCGAGCATGCAGAGAAGGAGCACAAGATATCCAAAGAGCAGTGCGATATGGTGTGTGAGAGCAAGCAATGAGGGAGATTAGCGAAGCCACCTGGCACCAGGAGGTAACCTGTTCAAGTATACCCGTGGCGGTGCATTTCTATGCAGTGTGGTCGCCGGCATCAGCGAAAATAGAGTGTCTGCTGGAGGAGTACGAGCAGAGGTTTGCAGGGAGGCTGAAGTTCGTGAAGATAGACGTGGACGCAAACCCTGGCATAAGGCTGGCGAACCGCATAATAGCGCCTCCCTCCTTCATAATTTTCTACAGGGGGGTGCCGGTGAACGGGATAGCAGGTCCGCAGCCGAGGTGGGTGTACGAGAACAGGATCCTGCGTGCCGTAAGGCTTTATGAGAGGAGGCTAAGGTATCAGGAGGTTAGGATATGAGAGTTGTAGTCTTGGTGCTTCTTGCAGTTGCGGTACTGGTGCTGCTCGGCGGCTGTGTGGCACCGCCCGAGAAGCCGGTGAAGGACTCCAAGCTGGAGAAGCATCCATACCCTGCTGGCAACATAGAGATGAATGAGTGGAAGGCGGAGCACGGTGAGTACGTGGAAGAGAATGAGGAGACCGCACTTCAGGCGTGCAAGAACTGCCACCCCCAGCCGGAGAACTTCTGCAACAAGTGCCACGCATACGTGGGAGGTGCGCCTGAAATAAGGTACTGACACCTCCCCGCTCTACTGTTTTTTTACTGTGCAGGCTTGAAGAGCTCTGTGAATTCCTCGTAATCTTCCCGGTAATCCTTCCGGTTTCTGTCAGAAGGCAGCTCCACCCCGTACCTCTTCTGCGCTTCCACCATGCCAGCACAGCTCCCTGCTCTGCATGCTATGCAGCGGGTTATAAGGCACCTGTATATGGCATCGGTGCGGGTATCTTCAAGGCAGTAGGCTTTCATCCTGCCTGCGCCGGCGGTGTCGTGGTAGATGTCTTCAAAGTCCCTGCTCCAGCAGGCTCTTCTGAACATGCTCTCGCGGGTGCGGGGATGCACGAACTGAATCCCGCCAGGGCTGTGCCCTGTGCCCAGCGCCGCTTTAACCTCAACCCTGTCACTGCGGACAGACCCGAGGTGCCAGTAGCAGGCGAGCTGGCAGTTGAAGTACCTGCCGTCTATGCCAGAGAGAACGGCAAACTCCTCCTCACAGGTGCCCATGAGGTGGATTTCAAAGGTTACTTGGAGGCTGTCAAGCTCTTTAAGTGTGCTGAAGAACCCGGGCACACCCTTCCTGCCGAGATAGTGTCCGTTTGTTCTGCAAACCACCTCAACTTCCCTATCCCCTCCGGTTAGCCTGTCAAGCTCCAGCAGCATTTCAACCAGCTCTCCGGCAGCTTGTCTGCTCTGAATGGGCTCACCGCCGGTGAGCAGCAGCCTGCGCACCTCAGGATGCTCCTCAAGAAAAGACGCCAAGCACTCTGCAAGCTCACGGCTGCTGAGCTGTAGCTTACTGTGCTCATCCATCACGAACTCCGTGCTTCCAAACCTGCCGCTGTAGCTGTGCTCCTGACCGGGACAGAAGGGGCACCTGAAGTTGCAGCCGTAAAAGCGCACCACACCCTCACGCGCTCCCAGGACTACAGCTCCTCCACCTCTGTCAGCATATATCTCCACCTTTCCCACCTCTTCTCCATTTTTACCACTTCTCAAGCTCGTGCACGACCAGCCCTGTCAGAGGCTTGGGATGGAAGTAGGTTGCCTTGCCGGGCATCCTCTCACCCTCCTCAGCCACCCTGCAAACCTCCTGTACGGTGGTGGGGTTGAGGAAGAACACTGCATCATACCTGCCGCTGTCAACCTGCTCCACACACTCCTGCTCGGAGACGCTGTAGCTGGTGTTGTGCTCGTGGCTCTCAAAGCCCATGAGCTTCCGGAATATCAGCGAGTGCAGCACGCTCACGGGCAGCCTGCGCACCGCCTCAGAGCGCTTAGCGAGAAGCTCGTCCATGACCGAGTAGTCCCTGAGGGTGAGCAGGTGGTAGCCGTCTCCAGCGTATAAACCTGTGTTGCGCCTGTCCGCATACAGGGCGTCAAGAAACTCGTCAAGTG
>Ga0256839_1002752_pt1 | contig 19133 bp, 21 predicted proteins | sample 354166metaG_FD_185968 | JGI IMG/M metagenome (GOLD analysis project Ga0256839, IMG submission 185968) | Hydrothermal vent microbial communities from Mid Atlantic Ridge, Atlantic Ocean - 354-166 | ecosystem: Environmental > Aquatic > Marine > Hydrothermal vents | place: Atlantic Ocean: Mid... | reverse complement strand
GCGGGGTGGGGGGAGAAGGGGTCGGATCCGTTCCCATTGCTCGTCGGTCAGTTCTGTGTCCCTCATGGCTTCCCATTGTACCCACCCCCATCCTTTTTTGAAAGGAGTTCTAGTATAAGGCTCGACAAGTTCATCCAGGAGGTCTAGATCCTCTCGTATGCGCAACATCTGCCTAACTTCGCTTACAGAATAATAATCGTTGACGTCAATTCCAAAGCATTCACAAATCTTGTTCTGAAACGGCTTACGACGGTGTTGTAGATCGCGTTGATGATCCCTTATTAGCTCACGGATTTTCTCAAGTTCTTTACGATGATCTATTTGATGGTAAATGCTTAACACATTGGCCTTCCTGCAGATAAGGTACTCTTGGGGGTCATCGCGAATTAACCACCATTTATTGGCTCTGCGTCGGACGACCTTAGCCTTATCGGAAAGCGTAAGTCCATAGGCTTGGAACTGTTCTTTCACCCGATCGGGAATTCTGCCGCTATTGAGCCCATCCGCTAGAGACTGTTTTAAATGGCAAGGGGAGGGCTATAATGGGGCATTATGGCCAAGCGATATCCCAGCGACCTGACGGATGCGGAGTGGGCAGTGCTGGAACCCTTACTCCCTAAGCCCAAGGGGACCGGACGGCCTCGCAAGCACCCCTTGCGGGAGATCCTCAACGGGATCTTCTACGTGCTGCGCAGCGGTTGCTCCTGGCGGATGCTCCCCAAGGACCTCCCTCCCTGGCAGACGGTCTACACCTACTTCCGGCGCTGGAAGTTGGATGGGACCTGGGAACGGATCCACACCGCCCTGCGGGAGCGGACCCGGGAGAAGATGGGGCGGGACCCCACCCCCAGCGCAGCGATTCTCGACAGCCAATCGGTTCGGACGAGTTCAAAAGGGGGGAGCGGGGCTACGACGGGGCCAAGCGGCTGATGGGGAGGAAGCGCCATCTGTTGGTGGACACCCTGGGGTTGGTGCTGGCAGTGAAGGTGACCCCCGCCGATCGGAAGGATCGAGAAGGGGGACGAGCCGTTCTGAAAGCGATTCGAGGCCGTTTCCCCCGGCTGCGCAAGATCGGGGCCGATCAGGGATATGCCGGGGAGTTTGCCCGCTGGGCGGAGGAGTTCCTGGGGGTAAGCTTTGAGGTGGTCTATCCCTGGTGGCGTCAGCTCAAACGGTATCTGCCGGAGCTGTACCGGCAGCTCAAGCAGGGCTTTCAGGTGATCCCCAAGCGGTGGATTGTGGAGCGGACGTTTGCTTGGCTGACGTTCCAGCGGCGGTTGGTGAAGGACTATGAGTACTGGCCGCAGACGAGCGAGAGTTGGATCTACTTGGCGATGATCCGGCTCATGGTGAGAAGACTCGCTGTAGATGGGATTTAAAACAGTCTCTATGCTTTCCCACCAAATTCGCACAAGTTTCGGTGTCCTCTCTGCAACCTCTGCAACCTGAACCGTTGCATTCTCTACTTCGAACAAGAGCAGGTGGTCAATGGCCAACTTATCATGGGCTTTTCGAGCGATTTGTCCGACCCTTGCGGAGCTAATGTTAAGCGCATCTGCAATCTCCTTGTAGCTGCGTGGAGATCCGTCCCAGAGACCATATCTCATCTTGAGGAGAAACTGTTCACGAGGAGAGAGTCTCATCAACGCTTGCTGCAGAGGGAAGCTGAGCAGAGCCTGTAATTCCTTTTGCAGCCTCCTGCGACGTTCGGTGCAAACCTCGTAAAACCTTCGAGCTTCTTCAGGGGAGACCTCACGTACTTCTACTGGATCTTCTACAGATCGGCCCTCGAAGCATCGAACGACAACGAAGTAGCGTCTCTTCTCCCAAGGTTTCCCTACAGGCCACGTGTCGTAAAGCTTCGTAAGAAGAAAGCGGGAGAGCTGAGAATCGTAACGGATTTGGAAAGATACGCCTGCGCTAAGCATGCTTCCCCATCCTAGCGGACTTAGGCCTAGGATTCCCCCTTAGCCCGCTCACCCACCATGCGATAGATTTTCCCGGCCTCCCGCTCGCCGATTCCCCAGACCTCGACTTCCTTTTGCTCCTCTAAAATGCGATAGATAATGCGATACTTTCCCTTGTAGAAGCGCAGCACGTGATACCCCGTGAGGTCCACGCCCATCTTGTGGCCCAGCTCCTTGCCCAGCTGGGGACTGCGCTTGAGCTTCTCGAACTGCTTGAGGGCCTGCTTCTGGACGCTCGGATCCAGGGCCTCGAAGTCCCGAACGGCCACGTCGCGGAGAGTGACTTTATAGTGCTCTGAACTCATCGGCTACTTCGTCCGAATCCGAGCCGCGAGGCGCTCTTCCAGTTCCTCCAGGGTGGTCTTCCCCTGGCTCTCCCGCTCGCGCCTATCGAGCTCGGCTCGCAGCTGTAAGCGGTCGAGGAGCTCCTCGAAGGCTTCTAGGCCCACCAGTAGGGCAGCGGGCTTCCCGTGGCGCAGGATGAGCAGCGGGCCTTCTTGGGAAGCCTCTACCCACTTGGCCGTGTCCGTATGCAGCTCGGAGATCTTGACCAAGCGATCCGGCTCGATCTTTACGGTCATGTTTGCCACTTCCTTTGATTGGCCAAATTTAGTACTATAGCTTAGGGAAGATCGGAGCAACGAGCAAACGACTCGACTTTGCGCTCGAGGAGCTCCAGCTGCAGCCCGCAGGCTATAAGCCCCTGCCCTGTTCTTCCAATAAGAAGCCTTAGGCAAGCTACTCATACCGCAGCGCCTCCACGGGCGGCAGCAGCGCCGCGCGCCGGGCGGGCAGCCACCCCGCGAGCATCCCCAGCCCCACGGCTACCAACAGCGCCAGGGCGATGAGCCCGGCGCTCGCGCCCGGGGCGAGCGCCGCGCCCTCCACCCACTGCCTCAGGACGACAGAGAGGCTGAGCGCGAAGCCGTACCCGAGCACCACCCCCGCGACGCCGCCCAGGAACCCGAGCCAGCCCGCTTCCAACACGAACAACAGCAGGATCTGCCCGGGCCGCGCCCCCAGGGCGCTTAAGACCCCGATCTCCCGCGTCCGCTCCACCACCGCCGTGTACATCGTGTTCATCAAGCCCAGACCCCCCACAAAGAGCGCCACGGCGGCGATGGCCGTAAGCGTCGCGTTCAGGACGCGCAACGCCGTCCGCACGACCTCGAAGATCCGCTGCGAGCTTTGGACGAGGGCGGCTGCGCCCGCCTCCCGCAACACCTCTTGCAGCTCTCGTTCCAGCCGAACGACGTCATACCCGGGCCGGGCCTTCACCCAGGCGAACGTGAGCGTGTCCCGTTTGCCCGTGAGCTCCCAGAGCCTCTCCATCGGGACGAAGAGCGCCCCCTGCGGAGGGGGATCGTCCTCCCAGCGGACGATCCCGGAGACGCGGAGCTCCCGACCGCGGACGCGCACGGAATCGCCCACGCCCACCCCGAGGTCGCGGGCGGCCCCGGCGCTGAGGAGCACCTCGTCGTCTGCGGCCTCGTGCGGGACCCGTCCCTCCACGAGAGAGGCCCCGCCCCCCAGGGGGCCTTCCAGCTCGGAGAGGTCGGGATAGATCCCCACCACCGGCAAGAAACCCTGAGCCCGCCCGGCGGCCACCGGGAGGGTCCGGCGTAGCCAAGCCCCCACCCGCGCTACGCCCTCCCGCTCCTCGAGCAGGCGGAGGTCCAGGGAGAGTTCCCCCCAGCCCCCGGGTCCGGGTCCGGACGCCGCTCCCGGCCCGGGTCCGGCACCCGGGGGGAGCACGAACACGACGTCGTAGCCCAAGCGCTCCAGCTGCTGGGTGACGGCGCGCTGAGCCCCCAGGCTGAGGCTCCCCAGGGCGACCACGGCGGCCATCCCGATCGCCACGCCCAGGGCCGTCAGGCCCGAACGGAGGGGCCTGCGGGTCGCGCCCCGCAGGGAGAGCCGCCCGAGCTCCCCGAGCTGCCTTAGGGGGCTTAGGGGGGACCCAAGGGGGGACTCACTCACGGCGCTCGAACTCCACCAGCTGGAGCCGGAAGACCTCCACAAACCGCCGCCCCGGGGCCAGGGCCGTCAGCGTCAAGGAGGTGCACACGCGGAGCGAGTGGGGCGTCCCGCCCGTGGGGCGGTCCTCCTCGAGCTGCATCCACGGCGGGAACGGGACCGTGGGGTCCTCCGTGATCGCCAGGAACGTCCGACGGTCCGGCTTCTCGGGGTCCGTGAGCAGCCCGCAGATCACGGGCACGCCCGCGATCGTCTCCCGAGCGCCCGTCACGAAGCGGGCTCCCCCCGAGAGGAGGAACGTGGTGTGCGGCTCGAGGCTCTCGCGGTTCGCCAAGAGCGCTTGAACGGCCTCGTCCTGGAGCAGGAGCTGCGCCCGGGCGACGCCGTTGGCCACCTCCGTCTCCAGCTGGTCCCGGCGGGCGACCACCTCGTTGGTCGTGGTCACCTTCAACCGGTCCTCGGAGCCGGGACCGGGGGCGGGCTCCACCGTCCAGCTCAGGCGGATGGGTTCATCCAGCCCTTCGGTGACGATCTCGTAGTCCGCTTGGGTATACCCCCCGGGATACTGCTGGAAGTACTGGGGGGGCTGTGCTGCGACGAATCCCCCCAATGCTACCGCCAATGTTCCTAGGCCTGTCCAGTGCCTAAGGTTTACCCCCGCTCGGACGAACCTTCTCCCCTGCATGGGCAGCCATCCTCCCTCGCAAACAATGTAATCCCGATCACAGACTCGACGCTTCTGGGCAATTATAATGAACTTGTCCCTCTACTCTAACTTCCTCTCACCACCGCAAGTGGAGGACGCAGCCCCTGCCCCCGAGCAGGGGCTGGTTTCTTCTTCAGGTTCTTCAGCTTCCGCCTCCGCCTTGCGCTTGGGCGCGATACTTCTCCTCCAAGAAGCGATAGACCTCCGCGTCGATGCGATCGGGTTCCTCCAACCGTCGCATCTCGAGGTTCTCCACGTTGTGGAAGTCCTCCAGGGCCTTGCGGGTGGGCTCGTCCAGCTCGCCCGTGGCCTCGCCCGAATAGTATCCCAGGGCGCGGAGCATCGTCTGGATCGCCCGGACCCGTTCCGGGGTGAGCTTCCAGATCTCCTGAGGGCTTCCGAAGTAGAGGCGCTGCAGTTTCCATAGGCGCGCCAGCTCCTCGATGGGCTGGGGGTGGTCGTCCACCCGCAAATCCACGAGGCGATCCGTGAAGCCCCCGTAGCCGCCCTTCTCCTTGACGACCAGGAGGGCCGCCGACTGCTGGCCGCGGCGGTCCCCCCCGGCGGCCTGGCCCGCCCTCAAGGCGGCGAGGAGCCGATCCGCCAGCGGTCCCTCCGTCCGCTCGAAGGCCTCGGCCATCGCCTCGACGACCCGCTGCGACGCCAGGATGTTCCCTTGGCAGGCGTACCCCTCTCCCACGAGGTGCCCGGCCCAGTCGTAGCACTCCTTCCCCGTGAACGCCGCGGCCCGGCCCTGGGCGTCGACCACCCCCAGCTGGCGGTGCTCCCGTCCCTCGTCCTCCTCCGTGAGCTTTTTTACCACTTCCTCGGCGCTGAGCCCCGAGCGCAGCAGCTCCAGCCCGCGGGGTCCGTAGCTCGTGTTCGCGTACGCTTGGGTGGCGATCGCCCCCACGTTCGCCGCCGCCCAGGGGACCACGGGCCCCACGGCCAAGAACTTCGACTCGACGGCCACCCCCCACTCGCCCGCCTCGAGATCGCAGGCCACGATGGAGAACGTCGCAGGTCTTGCCATCTCATCCCTCCTGTAAGCATTTGGTCTCAATCGATCGGAAACTCCTCGGCGGCCTCCTCCCCGAGCCGGAGGAGCTTGAGCCGCGCGTTCGACGGTAGCGCATTCAGCCACTCGGGATCAAGCGGGCCGGGACGGCCCACCACCACCAATCCCACCATCCCCAACGTCTCGTGGAGGCGACAGCGGTAGGGATAGCTCCCCTCCGGGAGGTCCGAAGGGACGGTCCACTCGTAGCGCTCCCCCTCGGCCAGGGGGCCGGAGTCCCACAGGATCTCTTCGTCGAGGGCGTAGGCCGTGGCCGTATGGGGACAGCCGCGGGCGCAGACCCAGCGCACCCGGTCGCCGGGCCGGACAAACAGCAGTTCCGGATCGAAGAGATATCGCCCCTCCGGGGTGACGACCAAGCGCACCTCCCAAAGTCGGCTTACGGGGGGCTTCGGCGCCTCGACGCGGATCGTCACGGAGGCCGTGGCCTGCGCGCCGTCCTCGTCGGTCACGGTGAGCGTCGCCGTAAAGACCCCTGCGGCCTCGTAGAGGTGCTCCACCCGCTCTCCCCGGGCCGTCGTCCCGTCGCCGAAGGTCCACTCATAGCGCGCGATCGAGCCGTCGGGGTCTTGGGAACCCGAGGCGTCGAACGCGACGCGCAGGGGCGCGGTTCCCTCCCGGGGCTCGGCGGCGATCTCCGCGCGGGGCGGGGCGTTCCTCACCGTGATCGTGAGCGAGGCGGGCGGGCTCTCGGCCCCTCGGGGATCGACGGCGATCACGGTCACGGTGTAGCGCCCCGGGCGGGCGTAGCGGTGCTCCACCTCCCCCCGGGACGTCTCCCGGGTCGTGCCGTCGCCGAAGTCCCAGCGGAAGCGGAGCGTCTCGCCCGAAGGGAGGTCGGGATCCTCGCCGACTGCGACGAAGCGCACGACCTTGGCGGCGGTCTCCGGGTTCGTGGGCGAGGGGCTCTCGAAGCGCACCGACGGCGGAGCGTTCCGCGCCCCGCAGCCCGTCAGTCCCAGCGCCAACCCCGCTCCCAGGAGCAGGAGCAGGAGCAGAAGCAGGGGCCGCAGTCGTCCTCGCGGTCGTGGCGTTTTGACCCACGGCACAGAGCAAGCCGATCTCATGGCGGTGATTCGTCGTCTTCCGGCTCCGGCCCACAGGGGCGTTCGGCGTGCTCCGGGGGCCAGCCCTCCTCCCCGATGAGGGGGAGGAAGCTGCACTCGCACAGCTCCCGTTCCCCGAACGCGTCCCCGTGGCGCTCGAGGAGCTGCAGCGTCTGATAGTGCCGTCCGCCGACGGGGATCACGAGCCGTCCGCCGTCGGCGAGCTGCTCCTTGAGGGACGGGGGCACCCGGGGGACGGAGCCCGTGGCGAGGATCCCGTCGTAGGGGGCGAACTCCGGCCAGCCCACCGTCCCGTCCCCGCACTTGTAGCGAACGTTTTGGAACCCTAGAGTCTCCAGCCGGGCGCGGGCCTTCTCCAGCAGGGTGGGGAAGCGCTCGATCGTGTAGACCTCCGCGGCGAGGGTGGCCAAGATCGCCGTCTGATACCCGGAGCCGGTGCCGATCTCCAGCACGCGGTCCTGGGGGGTGAGCCGGAGGGCCTCGGTCATGAGCGCGACGATGTAGGGCTGGGAGATCGTCTGGCCCTCGTCGATGGGGAGGGGCCGGTTCTCGTAGGCGTGCTCCCGATACGCCTCGGGGACGAACTCGTGGCGCGGGATCTCATGCAGGGCCTCGAGGACGCGTTCGTCTCGAATCCCTAAGGCGCGCAGCTCTTCCACCAACCGGTGGCGGGCGGCTTCCCAGGAGTCCATGGGCGGGCCGGCCTCCTTCCCCCGTCTCTTCGCGTTCCGTTAGATAGGGCCATTCTAGGTTCCGGGGGAAGCGGATTCAAGAGCCAGGAGTGAAGATCGTTGCGAGGCAGGAGCTCGGCAGACCTCTGCCTGCGGAGGAGCCCTCTGTTCATCCGCCCCCGAGGAAGGCGTCCGGATACGGCCTCCCAGGGAATGGCGCGTCGTGCTCAGGGAAGGGAAGAGAGAGGGAAAGACGGGAGCTCTGGCATTCCCCCTAGAAGGGACTACAATGCTCTTCGGTGATCGAGATGGCCCGCATCCAGGTGGTGGCCACCCATCCCACGGCGAAGCGCGACTACGAGATCGAGGAGGTCTACGAGGCGGGGATGGTGCTCACCGGCACCGAGGTCAAGAGCCTCCGCCGAGGGAGCTGCTCCTTGAAAGACGGCTTCGCCCACGTCAAGAACGGAGAGGTCTTCTTGGAGAACGTTTACATCGCCCCGTACGAGGAGGGCAACCGCTACAACCACGAACCCCGAAGGGCCCGCAAACTGCTCCTCAAGAAGCGGGAGATCGCCCGCCTCATCGGGAAGACGGAGCAGCGGGGCTACACCCTGATCCCCCTCAAAATTTACTTCAAGAACGGCTACGCCAAGGTGGAACTGGCCGTGGCCAAGGGGTTGGCGAAGTACGACAAGCGGGAGAAGATCAAGCGCAAAGAACAAGAGCGCGAGATCCGGCGGGCCCTGCGGGAGTTCCAGAAGGGGCGCTAAAGTCTAAGACGATCGCAAGAGCGCCTGCGCTTCCCTCCGCAGCGGTACGGATTGTTGTCGTTTTCCGCTGGTATTCGAAGATCCCGCGCACTCCGGGCCGCAGACCCTTTGCGTGCGGCGGGTAAGGAGGGAGACGAGCCGCACCACGGCGGGATAGGCCCAGAACGCCAGCCGGGCGATCGGGCGGGGCAGCCCCAGCGTCTGAACGACGCGCCGAGCCGCCTCCCGGCCCCAGCTCACTTGGCCCCCTTCGCCCTCTCCGCCCTCAACGCCCCGCTCCAGCTCGAAGAGGTACATCGCGAAGCCGTAGTGCGCTCCGAACTGGGCCCGCAGCAACGCCTGCGCTTGGGGGGAGGCGAACTCCACCGTGCGGACCCGCCCCGCGCGATCGAGCCTTCTCAGCATCGAGGCGAAGGCCCGGCAGTAGGCACAGTTCCCGTCGTAGAGGAGGACCGTTCGGGGAGCCATCGCTCAGAGCTCAAAGATACCGTCGGATCATCGCTGCGATCGCGGCGTCGCACGCTCGAAAGGCCCGTTCGGAACCGCAGTTCGTCGCGGCGAGGAAGGCGGCGTCCCGCCTCGGGGCGAGCCACACCACGGCGAACCACAGGGTGTTGCTCCCGGCGTGGGTGAGCGCCGTCCCCCCGGCCCAGTCCCTCCGGGTCACGACCCACCCGAGGGCGTATCCCTGTCGATAGCGATCTTCGTGGAGCTCCTGAAAGGTCTCCGGACGGAGCGGCAGGCCCTCCTCGCCCCGGGCTCCACGCAGGTGGAGGGCCGCGAACTTCGCCCAGTCGGCCAGCGCGCTGTGGACCCGTCCGGCGGGGCCGAGCACGGGCGGGTTGTCCGCGTCGGGGCCGGGCGGGACGGGTCGACACCCGTTAGCCGTGTGCCCCCAGGGGGCCTCCTCCGCAGGTCCGGGGGGACCGAAGCCCGCCGTGGCCATCCCTAAGGGCATGAAGAGCCGTTCCTCGATCAGCTCTTCCCAGGACTTCCCGGTCCACTGCTCGGCGAAGGCGGCGGCGATCGCGTACCCCGCGTTGGAGTACAGGAAGCGGGAGCCGGGCGCGGCGGCGGGCGGACGACTGAGCACCAGCCGGGCCAGCTCCAAGCGCTGCTCGGGGAGGGGTCCCGAAAGGGCACGCACCCGGGGCCAAAGCTCCGGGTCGGGAACGCGGTCGTCGGGGAGGCCCCCCCGGTGCGCGAGGAGTTGGTGGAGCGTCACCCCGCGGTAGACGGGCCGGATCTTGTCCACGACCTCCCTCGGGAGCGCCTCGGCGAGGGTCGTCTCCCAGGCGAGCTCGCCCTCCTCGACGAACCGGGCGAGCAGGGTCGCCGTCATCGCCTTCGTGCACGAGCCCAGGTGGAACCGATCGTCGAGCTGTATGGGGTCCGCGCCCTCGTCATCCGAGCGACGGACCCCGACGACCTCGAGCGCGACGACCCCTTCGCTCCGGACGAAGGCGGCCCCCAGCGCGGGCACCCCATGAGCCCGACGAAGGCCTTCCAACTGCTCCCGAAACCCCGACGAGGCCGTGCTTTTCTGTCCTGGGACGCTTAGAAGGGAACCACTAAGGATTATGCCCAAGGCCTTAAGAAAAGCCCTGCGTGTCATTTGCTTTGCTCCCTTTTTGTCCCTCCACGCCCTCGCTTTGCGATCACGTACGTGCACGTCCGATCCCCCCGGATCATATGCTTCTCCCGGGTCACGGTGCAATCCGGGAGCGCGGCCCGGAAGAGCTCCAGCTCGGCCTGACACGCTTGAGGGACGCGCTTGGCGACTTGGCAGATCGCGCAATTGCGCTCAATCAGCAAAAAGCGCCCGTCGTCCCGCTTCTCCGCGTCGGCCCAATAGCCCTCCTCCGTACGGATTCGCGCGAGCTCTTGGACCCGCTCCTCCAGGGGTTTTCCGTCGAGGCGCGCCCGATAGCTCCGGAGGAGCTCCTCGTTGCGCTTCTCAAAGAGCTTCTCGATCGCTTGATCCCCGTAGAGCGCGCGCAGGGCGTCGAGCAGGCTGAGGGCCAGCTGCGGGTACGTCCGGGGGAAGAGCTCGTCGCCCGCCTCCGTGAGCTCGTAGACAAACCCGGGCCGCCCCCGTGGGCGCCGTTCTACCCGGTGTGTAACGAGCCCGTCCCGCTCCAGGGCCGCCAGATGCCCCCGCACCCCCATGGCCGTCATCCCCAACGCCTCGGCGAGCTGTTGAGGCGTCTGCGGCCCGCGGAGCTTCAAGATCTCTACGATCTTCCGGCGGGTCTCCGACCTCGGCTGCGTCAGTCCCTCCATCGCCATAGGCCCATTGTAACGCTCCCCGTCCTTTTTGACAATTATAACAACAATATAATTGACAAAATGGCAGACCTGTGCTATAGTCGGGCTAAGTGAAGCCGGCCCACCGGCGGGAGGGAGGCATGAAAAGGAGATGGAGACGAAGAAGGCACACATCCTCGGGCTCGGGGGGAGCCTGCGGCGCCCCTCGCGGACCCGGAGAGCTCTGGAGGTCGCCCTGCAGGCCGCCGCGGAGGCGGGCGCCGAGACCCGCCTTCTCGACCTTAGGACGCTGAAGTTGCCGCTCTACGACGACCGCCCTGACCCCCAAACGTACCCGGAGGACGTCTTTCGGCTCGTCGAAGAGGTGCGGTGGGCCGACGGGCTGCTCTTGGCGACGCCCGTCTACCACGGGACGCTGAGCGGCTCGATGAAGAACGCGCTCGACTTCCTGGAGCTTTTGGCCGACGACGACCCGCCGTGGCTCGGAGGGCGCGTGGTGGGGCTGATCGCGGTCGCCGGGGGGAGCGCCGGGACGAACGCCATCAACTCGATGCTGTTCACCTGCAGAACGCTCCACGCCTGGGTGGTGCCCACGGCGGTGGTGGTGCCGGGCGGCGCCTTTCAGGACGACGAGCTGCGCGATCCCAAGGTCGAAGAGCGGCTGAAGCGCTTAGGGAGGGAGGTCGCTCGCGCTGCCGCGGTTCTGGCTCCCCTTTACAAAGGGGGGTGATCCCACCGTGGTCCTGGAGCTCAAGCCCCCTACGGAAAGGGAAGAGGAGCCGGAGCACGAGAGGGGCCTGCGGGGGTATTGGGCCAACATACGGCGCTTCAGCCGCAACGCAAGGCTCTACTTGGTGCACGTGGTCGGGATGGACCTCATCCACGGGACGTGGGAGGTGCTCTTTAACCTCTATTTGCTGGAGCTGGGCTTCGGGATCGAGTTCATCGGGTTGCGTCTGGCGGTGATGGGCGTCGCGGGCGCCGTGGCCTCGGTCCCGATGGGCTGGCTCTCCGACCGCATCGGGAGGAAAGCGGGCTTCATCCTGGGCGACGGCGGCGGGGCCCTGATGGCGCTCCTCCAGATCCTGAGCGTGAACCCCGTGGTGCTGCTCACAGCTCCGGCGATCTCGGCCATGTTCGGGGCGCTCCACCACGTGACGGAGTCGCCGTTCATGGCCGAGAACAGCGAGCGGCGCGAGCGGGTGCACCTCTTCAGCGTCTCCGACGGGCTGAGAACCCTCTCGGCCATGGCTGGGAGCTTGATCGCGGGTTTTCTGCCCCTGTGGCTGGCCGCAGAGCTCTCGATCGAGAAGGTGACGGCGTACCGCTACGCCGTCTTCATCGGGATCAGCTGGTGGTTCCTCTCGCTCATCCCGGCGCTGATGCTCCGGCAGCACGTCTCGCAAGAGGTCGCTGAGGCCCGACAAGAAGCCACCCCAGAGGCTGCAACGCGAAGGGGCCTGCGGAGGCTCTTCGCCAACGTGAAGAACCCCGTGATCATCGGGAAGTTTCTGCTGGTGGATGGGCTGCTCAGCCTGGGGGCGGGGTTCGTGCTGCCGCTGATGAACGTCTTCTTCAAAGAAGGGGTGCACGCGCAGGAGCACGAGATCGGCTTGACGTTCGCAGGCGGGTCGCTCTTCTTGGCGCTGGGGGCCTTCTTCGCGCCGTTTGTGGCCGAGCGGTTGGGCAAAGTCGCCTCCGTCTTCTGGACCCGGCTGGCGGCGGTGCCCTTTATTCTGCTCATCGGGCTCGCTCCCGAGTTGGCGACCCCCGCCACGGTGATGTCGCTCGCGGGAGCGGCTTATATTTTGCGTACGACGCTCTTCAATTTAGCGAACCCCGTGGTGGAAGCGTTCCAGATGGAGCTTTTCCACCCCCTGGAGCGGGCGACGGCCACGGGGCTGGAGGCCACCTTAGGACGGATCCTCACAGCCGTGGGCGGCTTTTTAGGCGCGCAGCTCATGGCCCTGGGAGATTTTCGGGCGCCCTTCTTCGTGATGGCTGCGCTGTATCTTGCATCTACCCTGCTGTTTTGGACGTTCTTCCGGAGGGTGGAACGGTAAACGAGAACGACGCAAAGGAGGGGGACTATGGCAGAACTTTCCCCAAGGGATCGTCGGTGCTATCTGCTCTTTGGGTACGCCCCCAAGGGGGTCTCCCATCGGCGGGCCAATCTCGCATTGAACGAGTTCGTGGCGGATACGAGGCGCGGGCTTGTGCTCTATCACGATCACTTCGTCGATCGGCCCGGCGGGCTGGCCATCGTCGCCGTAGAGACCCCGGAGGACTTGGAAGCCTTACGCGATCCGGGACCTCTGGCGGGCTGGACCCTGTACCTTCATCCGCTCATCTTCTCGGACAGCGCGGTGCGCTTTCTCTATCAGGTGGACTACACGATGACGGCCTATCGGGCGAAGCGGCTTCGGGAGCTGATGGGGCAGTACGAGGCCAGCGAGTGGGGGCAGGCCCTCGACCGGCAGTGGGAGGAGATACGGACTATAAGGGCCGACCCGGCGCATGTGTGCAACTCCTGCGCACACAAATCGAGCTCTCCGTCGAAGAGGGCACCCTCACAGACGAGGAGGTGAAAGCCATCTTGGAAGGGCTTGTCCCGGCCACTCCGGAGCCTGGCTGGGCCGTGTGCCAAGCCCCTTTCCATCGGCTGAGCTATTGGGCCCGTTACCGGATTCACCCACCGGAAGTGCCCCATGGGCTCTGGCGCTACCGCCATCCCCACCGCTACGACCACAGCCGTATCGTCTCTCTCGAAGAGCTTCGCCGTCATGGTCCCATTAGGCTTTTCGTGCCTCAAGGTGGACCCTTCGAATTCGATTCGGCCGTCTTTATTGAAGATCCGGAAATCCAACACCGGGAGATGGAGCTGATTTACCGCCACAGGAGCAATCGGAGCGATCACCTTTGGATCTTAGCCGTAAACCGCGGCCCCTTGGCTCCTCTCCTCCCTCCGCAGCCCGATGAGCAGGCCGCAGAGGTCCGTGAGGGGAGGGCACTGCGGGGGACGACGGTCTGGTATGCGGCGCTGACGGAGAGGTACGGTGCCTGGGAGGCCCACTGGGAGGAAGGTGGAGTACGCTATGCTGTATGGGCCAGCGCATCCCAATTTGGGGCGGGCGATCGCTTCTTAGAGGGGATCGCATCGGAATCATGAGCAAGGGACACGCGCTCGTCGTGGGCGGCACTGGGATGCTCTGGGGCGTCTCGCTGGAGCTGGCTCGTCATGGCTACGTCGTCTCTGTGATCGCCCGCCGGAAAGCGAAGCTGAACGAGCTAGCCGAAGCTGCGCGGGTCGAAGGAGGTATCGTTCACCCGATCGCGGTGGACGTTCTAGACGAGTCGGCGCTAACGAAGGCCCTAAAAGACGCGATCGAGCGATTTGGACCCATTCGGCTTACGGTGGATTGGGTCTCGCCCAACGACTCGCTGACCGTGGCCCGGCTCATCGGCTCCGAAGAGAACCCGGTGATCTCTTCCACGTGCTGGGGAGCGGCGCCGCCGACCCTTCACGTTACGACCCCGAGCGCCGCGCCCGCTTTGAGGCGCTTCCCAACCTCCGCTACCATGAGGTGATCTTGGGCTTCGTGAGCGAGCGTGGGCGTTCACGTTGGCTCACGCACGAGGAGATTTGCCGAGGCGTTCTCCAAGCGATCGACCAAGGAGTCCCATGTTTCGTCGTGGGGACCGTCGAGCCTTGGTCGGCGCGCCCTTGATCTTAGGAGGTGAACGACGTGAAGCGGGTCTACACGGCGGTGATCAAGCGGGACGGCGATTGGTGGATCGGGTGGATCGAGGAGATTCCGGGGGTGAACTGCCAAGAAGCCTCCCGTGAGGAACTCCTGGAAACTCTAAAAGGTACGCTTCAGGAAGCTTTGGAGCTCAATCGAGAGGCCGCTCTCGCCGCTGCCGGAGAGGGCTATGAGGAAGTATCCATTTCGTTATGAACCAGAATGAAACGGAGCGAACTCCTTCGCCATCTTCGTGCCCACGGCTGTAAGCTCCTGCGGGAGGGCAGACGCCACTCTTGGTGGCACAACCCGGTCCTCAACAAACGATCTGCGGTTCCAAGACACAGCGAAATCAGCGATGTCCTCGCTAAGAAGATCTGTAAGGATCTCGGGATACCTCCAATCCAATGAGCAACTACTTCTTCATCACCGAATTCCCAAGGTGGAAGGAGCGCCCTCGGTGGTAGAGGGGCGGGCTCTTTTGGGGATGGGCTCAGGCCAGAAGCGGCGTTTTCCCCGACTGCGGAGAGAACCCCGAGCGCTGCGCCCGCTTTGAGGCGCTCTTGCACCCCTGCTACCATAAGGCGAAAGGGGGTAAGCAGACGATGACCGTGACAACCACCCCGACCCTAGAGGGTCGCCGGATCGTGAAGTACTTAGGGCTGGTGAGCGGAGAAGCTATCCTGGGTGCGAATATCGTTCGGGACTTCTTCGCCGGGATCCGCGACATCGTCGGCGGACGTGCGGCAGCCTATGAGCAGGAACTCACCCGAGCTAAGGAGATCGCCATCCGGGAGATGGTCGAGCGGGCCGAGGCGCTGGGGGCCAACGCCGTCGTCGGCGTCGACCTCGATTACGAGGTGTTGGGCGATAGCATGCTCATGGTAAGCGCCAACGGCACTGCCGTCGTCTGCGAGTGATCCCCCAAGCCTCGAGCACGGAAGGCGCGGCTCGGGACCTTGGGGCTCCAACAGGGTGAAGTGGGGGATCAATGCCCCGGCTCGCCGAGGAGCACGAACGACGTGGGAAGCAGCCCCTCGTCCCGGAAGGCTTCCACGGTTGCGATCTCTCGGCCCGTGGCCAACTCGACCACGGAGATCGTCCCTGCGTTCATCCCCTCCCGCCCTAGCAGGTTGTTCTGCACGAACATGTAGCGTCCGTCGGGGCTAAAGAGGATGTGATGGGCTCCGGGGTCGGCAGGGAGCGTGCGCAGGAACCGGGGCCGTTCGGGGTCCTCTAGGCTGTAGACGTTCACCTCGCCCGGCTGGGCGAAGCTCACGTAGAGGTTCCCGTCCGGACCGAGGGTCACCTCCAAGGGCCAGCTCTGCCCTCGTGCGGTCCCGTCGTCCACCACCGAGAAGGAAAACCCCTCCGACCCCTCGTCCCAGACGGCTGCCCAGATCGTTCCTTCCAACATAGCCGTGATGAACGCAATGGGCCGGTCCGGCAAGAAGAAGACTTCCACGGGAGCGCTGGGACGATCCGGGCTCTGTGCCAGGGACTCCCGCGCGAGGACCTCTCCCGTGCTCAGCTCCAGCACGTTGACCGCCGAGTGGGCTTCCCCCGTTCCCGGTCGGATGGTGTTCGTCACGATCATGCGGTCAATCGCCTCGAAAGCCGAGATGCCGTGAGGGTTCATGAGCAACGGGGACTCGATTTGGCCCACCGGTCGATCGGTCTGTGCGTCGAAGATCAACACGCGATCCGACCCCATGCAGGTCAGATAGAATGTGGATCCGTCCTCGGCGAAGTAGAGGTCCTCGCCCACAGCGCACGGCTCGGACTCGAGGGGCACTGCCTCAAGGAGGCGTTCGTCTTGGACCTCGACCCGATAGAGGGTGGGGGAAGCGAGGGCGGTGGTGTAGATCCGGCTCCCGTCGCGGTTGGTGTAGAGGTGGTGTGGGACGGCTTGAGGGCCGAGCGGCAGTCGTTGCTTCAGCTCTCCGAACGTCGGAGAGTTCGGGTTCAGGTCCACCAGGGCGATTCCGTCGGGACCCTCGGCGTTCGTGTAGTCGACCAGAGCGAGTAGGGGCTCCGGCGCGCCGGACCGCGGCCACCACAGCAAGAGCACCGCTCCTACCGCGACCAGGACGGCGAGGATCAGCCACTTGTTCCCGAAGACATCCATAGGATCGAATCACTCCTTCATTCTTGCGTTCTTGCTTACTGTCCGTACCGGGGGCGAGGGATCCCCCCCGGAGCCTTAGAGCAGGGGAAAGGCTTGCGACTTCCCCGGACGCTTGCGATCGTCCAGCTTTTCCATCGTACTGGATCCCCCTCTCCGCTGCCAGTTCCCGATGTCGACAGCGGGCAACGGACGAAGTCGTTCCCTACGCTCGACGGCAACGGGGATCTCCGTCTATACTTGCTGGGGGTCGGTGCGGGGAGACGAGCCTCCGACAGGAGCCCCCTGCGCCCGCGCCCGGCCGACAGACAGAACAGACGGAAGCGACACCCCACACGCGCTACGATACGAACGGAGGGGAGGGACGGGATTGATCTACCTCAAGCGGGCTCTTCTGAGCGTGTCGGACAAGAGGGGCCTCAAGGAATTGGCTTGCGGCTTACGGGACTTGGGTGTGGAACTTTGGGCCTCCGGAGGCACGGCTCGTCACCTACGGGAGGGGGGCGTCGAGGTCCGTGCGCTCGAGGCGCTTACGGGATTCACCGAGCTCTTGGGAGGGCGTGTCAAAACCCTTCATCCCCACGTCCATGCGGCCCTCCTTGCCCGGCGGGACGACCCTCGGCAGCTGGAGGAGCTCCGGGCTCAAGGGGTCGAGCCCTTTGACCTCGCCGTGGTGAACCTGTATCCCTTCGAACGGAGGGTTTCTCAAGGGACACCCCCGGAGGAGGCGATGGAGTGGGTGGACATCGGAGGGGAAGCCCTGATCCGGGCCGCAGCCAAAAACTTTCGCTACGTGGGGGTCGTCGTCGACCCCGAGGACTACCCCCACCTGCTGCGTGAACTCCGGGAGCACGGAGGGCTGCGGGAGGAGTTCAGCCGGGAGCTGGCGGCCAAGGCGTTCGTCCACGTGACCCGCTACAACGCCCAAATCGCCCGCTGGTTCTCCTCGGCGGTTCCGGGACCTCCTCCCATCCTTGCCTGGGCCTCCCCTCGACGGCTCGTGCTTCGCTACGGGGAGAACCCTCACCAACAAGGAGCTCTCTACGGCTCCCGACCCCCAGCACAGCTCCAGGGGAAAACCCTCTCGTATGTGAACCTGCTGGATGCCGATGCGGCGTGGGGATGCGCGCAGGAGTTTGAACGCCCCACCGCCGTGATCGTCAAACACGCCACGCCCTGTGGCGTCGCCTCCGGAGCGACGTTGGCCGAGGCGTTGGAGCGGGCGTTGCAGGCGGACGAGAAATCGGCCTTCGGCGGGATCATCGGGGTCAACGTCCCCTTGGACGAGGAGACGGCTCGGCAGATCGTGCAGCGCTTCTTTGAAGTCGTGATCGCTCCCGACGTCACGGACGAGGCGCGCGAGGTCCTCCTCCGGAGGACGAATCTGCGGGTGCTCAAGGCACCTTCCGCCGACGGTTCGTCGGAGGAGGGCGCGCAGTGGGAGGTTCGCACGACGGCCTTTGGTCTCCTCGCGCAGACGCCGAGCCGTCGTCCCCTCACGGAGCGCGACCTCGAGACGGTCACGAGACGCACGCCCGCGGAGGCGGAGCTGCGGGACTTGCTCTTCGCATGGCGGGTGGTCAAGTGGGCCAAATCGAATGCCATCGTGTTGGCAAAGGACGAGCAGACGGTAGGGATCGGAGCGGGGCAGGTTTCGCGGGTAGACGCGGTTGCGCTGGCGGTGCGCAAAGCGAGGGAGGGCCAAGGGGTGGAGGGAAGCGTGCTGGCCTCCGACGCCTTCTTCCCGTTCCGGGATAGCGTGGACCTCGCCGCTCAGGCGGGGGTCCGGGCGATCGCCCAGCCCGGGGGCTCCGTGCGCGACGAGGAGGTCATCCAAGCGGCAAACGAGCACGGGCTCGCGATGGTCTTCACGCGGGTTCGGGAGTTCCGGCATTGAGCCAAGCGGCCGTGTTTCGGCACGGTGACCGTGTCTTGGGCTACAGACCCCGAGGCGGTGGAGGGATACAATCCCGTCCAAATCTCCGGCCAAAGGAAGGAGGAGGAAGGCAGGTGGGAAGGCGGGGAGGGCAGGCCCCGCCTTCCCGGGGAATGAGGTTAGCTGCCTGCGGAAGGGTTGCGGTTTCCCTCGCCCTGGGGACTCGAACCCCGGCCGCAGCCGGACTGGGGAAAAATCCACGCCGCAGGAGGTTGGCAGGGACGGCGTGGCAAAACCCTGGTCCGGCTCCGGCTGACGCCTTGTCGCGGACTCCGTTCCCTTCCGGGGCCGGTTGAGCGATCATCCCCCTACCCTACTCCCCCAACCGGTGGAGGACGTAGGACCTCGGTGCGCTCGGGAAGGCCTTTCGGTCGGTTTGTGGGGTGCTCAGTGTCCCCACAAGAGGGTCTCGGATCGCCCCAGCCCCTAGGGCCTCCCTTCCGCTCGGCGGTTTGTATTCTAGATCTCCCTCGGTGGAAAAGCCATGACTGCTCGGTGAAAATCGGGTTCCAACGCCCTCCTCCCCCGTACGTCCCCACGGGGCAGCAAATCTCACTCCGTACCGGCGGAGAGGCCGCTTCCCTGAGGGGGCAGCTCCGAGATCCGCCAGTAATCCAGGACGGTCTCGAGCACCTTGGCGAAGTCCGCCGAGCTGGGGGGCTTGGTGATGTACCCGGAGGCGCCCGAGTCGTACGCCTTGACCATGTCCTCCTCGCGCTCGCTCACCGTGAGCACGATCACCGGGATGCGCCGTAAATTTTCGTCCTTCTTGATCTCGGCCAGCACCTCGTGCCCGCTCACCTTGGGGAGCTTTAAGTCTAA
>Ga0256839_1002751_pt1 | contig 19143 bp, 17 predicted proteins | sample 354166metaG_FD_185968 | JGI IMG/M metagenome (GOLD analysis project Ga0256839, IMG submission 185968) | Hydrothermal vent microbial communities from Mid Atlantic Ridge, Atlantic Ocean - 354-166 | ecosystem: Environmental > Aquatic > Marine > Hydrothermal vents | place: Atlantic Ocean: Mid... | reverse complement strand
GGCTTGGTGGGTATTGCCGGTGTTAGAAGACGGCGTAGCTGATGGGTGGCTGTGTTGTTTTCTGGTTCCCACGATCTCGTGGGAATCCATACTGTACAAAATAATAGCGCCGTATGCCTCCCCATACCCCACAAAAGATTCAAACATAAACGTAGGAGCAAGCTTTAGCTTGCGATAGGCTTTGCAAAAAATCAGCTGCCGGGCACCCGCTTCGCCATCTGAAGATAGCTCCTACAACCCCCCCCATGGCGATTAACATTAGGAGTAATCGTCCATAATCAGTATCTGCGATATGCCAAGTGGCGGTTTGAGGCTTTACTGGCTGCTTTTGTTGGTAAATTGAATAATCTGGCGGCGTTTTCGTTTTGAGGGGCGGCCTTTTCCGTCGTAGTGGTGGGTGGAGGCGTTCTCTATTTTTAGTTGCTCGGTGAGTTGTTGTCGCTTTTTCAGGCTCTCTTCTGTTTCGTTGTAGAGCAGGGTGGCTATTTTAGCGGGGCCGCGTTTGTCGGATAGCTCAAGTACTTCTACGGTGGTTTTATAGGGGCCTTTGCTGATGGTCACCTGTTCACCTGTTTTCAGTGGGCGTGAGGGTTTGGTGCGTTGGTTGTTGATGGCCACTTTGCCACCATTAATCGCTTCGGTGGCCAGTGAGCGGGTTTTATAAAAACGTGCTGCCCAGAGCCATTTGTCGATGCGTACCCTCTCCGTTCTCTTGTTTTCAGTCATCTTTTATTCCCATAAAACCCACTCGATAGGCTCCCACAGGATTGTGCCAGGGGCAAGCTTTAGCTTGTGATTGCAGCCTCCTAAGGCTTCAGAAAAAGCTGAGCTGTCCCTTCTGCTCTGTTCTGTTGCGAGTCTCTGGGGTGGTTTGGCGGTCACTCTCTTTAAGCAAAATACCGATGGTTTTACCTTTACGGGCTGCTTTTCTCAGCTGCTGTAGCTCTTGTGTGTTGTGCTGTTTTGATCTGGCGATAACAGCGCTGCAACGGCCGGTTGAGAGGGCTTTGCCCAATATTTTAAGATGATTCTCTTGCTCTCTGAGATGTACATGAAGCAGGCGGTGGTGTGAGGCGGATAGCTCTTGAAGCTTGATGTTGTCAGAACGAAGCGAGGCACCTACCCAGGCTATCCAGCGGTCATGTGGGGTGATCAGGGTTAATGTGGAGAGGATTAAGTCCAGTTGGTCACTTTTATTATGGGTGGTGATTATTTCAATAATTCCTCCCCGCAATAGGATCTCATCCGGGATTAATGGATGAGTTGAACGGGGTGTGGCGGGTTGTGTCTGGATTTTTTGAATCTTCATTTTAGAGTGCTCCCCCATGGCGAATGATGCCCACACCCAGTCCTTCAATCTCAAAGCTATGATGACGTAAGTCGACTTCAATGGGGGCAAAATCAGGGTTTTCGGCAATTAGTGTGACCAGGTGCTCGTTTTGATGAAAACGCTTCACCGTCACTTCATCTTCTATGCGGGCAACCACGATGTCGCCGTTTTTAGCCTGTTTGGTGGCGTGCACCGCCAGCAGGTCTTCATCGAGTATACCGATATCTTTCATACTCATGCCCCGTACTTTTAACAGGTAGCTGGCGGCGGGGTGAAAGAGCTCTGCTTCGACGCTGATATACTCTTCAATATGTTGTTCGGCGAGTAGCGGGCTACCTGCGGCAACACGCCCAACCACCGGTAGCCCTTTTGGTTTTTTGGGACGACCGATGATCTGAATGCCCCTTGAGGTGCCTGCCGTCATTTTAATGGCCCCTTTTTTGGCCAGTGCCCGCAAATGTTGTTCAGCGGCATTCGCAGATTTAAAACCCAGCGCCTTGGCGATTTCGCTGCGAGTTGGCGGCATCCCGGTATTGTTAATATGTTGGCGAATCAGTTTGAGTACATCTTTTTGTCGCGGTGTTAGATTTTCCATGGCTTCCACGCATATGTATGAATAAACATGCATGTAAGTATATACATGTTTGATTGTTGTGCAAGTGTAATTTTGCACTCTCATCTGAGTTAACGCGGTTTGAATCGATGGGTGCTTGATGATATGTTGCTTGGCATAAGAAAAATAGAGCAGGGGGAAGTGTGCTTGATAATAAATCGCTACTGATAACGGGGGGAACTGGCTCGTTTGGCAAGATGTTTATCCGTATGTTGCTTGCTAAATACAAGCCACGCCGGGTGGTTGTCTACTCCCGAGATGAGCTTAAGCAGTCGGAGATGCAGCGGGAGTTTGATCAACCCTGTATGCGTTATTTTATTGGTGATGTGCGCGATCGGGATCGCTTGGAGCAGGCGATGCGCGGTATTGAACTGGTGATACATGCGGCGGCACTCAAACAGGTGCCGGCGGCTGAATATAACCCGATGGAGTGCGTGAAAACCAATATCTATGGCGCTGAGAATGTAATTAAGGCGGCGCTGCATGCGGGTGTTGAGAAGGTGATTGCGCTCTCAACCGATAAGGCGGTTAATCCGGCCAACCTTTATGGCGCGACCAAACTCGCTTCGGATAAGCTGTTTGTGGCGGCTAATAATATGGTGGGTTCACTGCCGACCCGCTTTAGTGTGGTGCGTTATGGAAATGTTGTCTGTTCCCGAGGCTCTGTGGTTCCCTATTTTCAGCGTTTATTAAAAGAGGGGTGTGACGCGCTGCCTATTACTGATGAGCGTATGACTCGTTTCTGGATCACCCTTCCTGAGGCGACTGATTTTGTGATGATGAGCTTTAAGCGTATGTTGGGTGGCGAAATTTTTGTGCCTAAGATCCCCTCGGTTCGCATCTTGGATCTGGCTCAATCCATTGCCCCCGATTTCCCAACCAAAGTGGTGGGCATTCGCCCTGGGGAAAAACTACATGAGGTGATGTGTCCGGTGGATGATTCTCATCTGACACTGGAGTTTAAAGACCACTTTTTAATTAAACCGGCAATACGTTTCTATAACCGCTCGATGGATTATGCCCATAATGAAATGGGTGAGGTCGGGGTGCCGGTGGTTGAGGGGTTTGAATATAGCTCTGCATTGAATGAGCGATTTTTAACGGTTGCGGAGTTGATTGAGTTGAATAAGCCGCTGCCATGATTCCCTACGCCAAGCAATCGATAGATGAGAGTGATATTGAGGCGGTGTGTGAGGTGCTGCGTAGTGAGTTCTTAACGACGGGCCCTGTTGTCTCACTATTTGAACGTGCAGTGGCTCGCCGGGTGGCTATGCCTCACGCGGTGGCGTTTAGTAGTGGCACGGCGGCGCTGCATGCGGCATTAGTTGCCATTGGCATTGGGCCGGGTGATGAGGTTATTGTTCCGCCAATTACCTTTGTCGCCACCGCGAATGCCGTTATCTATTGCGGTGCCACGCCGGTTTTTGCTGATGTTGATCCCAATACTTTGCTGCTCGACCCGCAAAAAGTGCAGCAGAAAATAACCTCGGCCACCCGGGCGGTGATCGCCGTAGATTATGCGGGGCAGCCTGCGAATTATCCCGCTTTGAGGGCTATCACCGACCAGCACGATCTTGTTCTGCTGGCGGATGCCTGCCACAGTTTGGGGGCGGCGTTAAATGAGACCCCTGCGGGAGCCTTGGCCGATCTCTCTATTTTTAGTTTTCATCCGGTAAAGCCGATTACCGCCGGTGAAGGGGGGATGGTGATGACAGGTAACCCGCTTTATGCCGAGCGGATGATGCGCTTTCGTAACCATGGTATTGATAAAGACCATAGCCAGCGGGCGGCACTGGAGAGCTGGGAGTACGATATGGTCGAGTTGGGTTACAACTATCGCTTGACGGATATTCAGTCGGCACTGGGGTTAAGCCAGTTAAAACGTCTGGATGAGTTTACTCGGCGGAGAGGGGAGATTGCGAATCGCTATCTCGATGGTTTTTCTGCTCAAGCTGGCTTCTCTCCACTGGCGGTTCGTGCTGGGGTGAAGCACGCCTATCACCTGTTTGTGATCAAGCTGCATGACGCTTTTGAACAGCAACATCGGCTGGCGCTCTACAGGCGATTGAGATCAGTTGGGGTTGGGGTGAATGTCCACTATCGTCCGGTCTACAATAATCGCTATTACCAAACCTCTGTTGAGCCGGGAGACGTGCTCTGCCCCGTCGCTGAACAGAGTTACCAGCGTATCCTCTCTCTGCCGATCTACCCCTCCATGGTGGATGCCGATATTCAGTTTGTTATTGACCAGGTGTTGATGGCAACGGATGAGATATTGACGGTAGATTAAGGAACCTCTGATTAAGTTTGGATGAATTTAGGCTGAGAGGAAATTGTTCTCATTTGTTCCGACATGCACAGCAATAGTTGCTCTATTGGTGTGGTTTTCGGGATAAATGAGGGCGATTTAAGCCAGCATAAAGCATTCATGACTTGATCAGAGTTTCCTTAAGGAAACTCTAATTCATCCAGACTTAATCAGAGATTCCTTAATGCTCAAAGTACTTAAACGCTTCCCACTTATTCAAAAAAACCCCGGATCCTATTACTCTTTTCCTACCCTGGCAGTAGTGGCGGGAGAGTTGTTTATGGCGCTACGGGTTGCCACGGTTGATGAGGATGAACCCCATGGACGGGAAGGGGGTGTTGTACTCTATGAAGCTACGGCGGAAAATTTACAGCAGTGGCAGCCGGTCAGGTTTGATGCGAGCGCGGATGAGCGTTGGGAGATCGATGCGATTCTCTCTGTTGTGGATGATGAGCTCTACCTTCAAACCCGCCAGTATCGGCAAGACCGTTATAATGAGGTTTTTCTCAGTCGGTTATTCCGAAGTGAAATACCACAGGGTTTGTGTGAGCTAGAGCGTCGCTCTCTCTCGTCGCTGCAACCCTGCTTGTCGGCATCTTATGGGCATCTTGTTCGTGCTGCCGATGGTGCGCTGCTGTTGCCCGCTTATGGTGGTTTGAGTGAGAGTGGCATCACCTCGCCGCTGCTTTTTCACTCTTATAATGGCGGTGAAGAGTGGCAACTGCGTGCAGTGGTGGCAGATTCTGACCGGCTGGGTAAGTATTTAAACGAATATTCCATGCTCAACCTAGGTGGGAAACGCTGGTTGGCATTGATGCGAGATAACCACAAACCGTGGGTATTGTGGCAGCTCTACTCTGAAGATGATGGTTTTAGTTGGAGTGAGTTGCAGGATAGCGGTCTGCGTGGTCATGCGCCGATGTTGTGCGCGGTGAAGGGTGGCGTGGTTGCGATCTACCGTGAGCTCTCCACATCGACACCCGGCATAGGTTTTGCCTATAAAGCTAGGGGTGATGATCGGTGGGTTAATGCTGCAATTAGCCGTGACTACAGCGGTGCGCTTTATAATGGTGGTTATGGTGATGTGGTGGCGCTGGCAGATAACCGTCTGTTTGCAGCCTATTATGTGGCTGATGATGATCAATCTCCCTGGATTGAGGGGGCTATTTTGGCATGGGGTGACGAAGGTGATGAAACAGTATGAAAGTCAGTAATCAACCCGAGCCAGCGCCTCGTCAAGTGGTGGATGTGCTCTTTATCAACCCAGGGTCAAGGGCCTCGCTCTACCAAGGGTTGGGGGCAAACCTCTCGGCAGTTGAGCCACCAATTTTGGCCGCCCACTTCGCCGGCTATGTGCGGGGTAAGGGGTTAACGACTGATATTATTGACGCACCGGTTTTTAATCTCGGTATTGATGATGTGGTGGCGCAGGTGGATAGCCGCTATCAGGCGACACTGATTGTTATTCCGGTGTATGGTTTCCAACCCTCTGCCTCGACACAAAATATGACGATTGTTGGCGAGTTATGCCGCGCACTCAAGGCCAAACAGATCACCACGCCGATTCTGTTGACGGGCACCCACCCCGCCGCACTGCCTCGCTTGACTATGGAGCAGGAGGCGGTGGAGTTTGTTTGTGACCAAGAGGGGCCGCAGACGATCTACGCTCTTCATGCTCAACTCTGCCAAGAGGTGGCCGACTACCGCGCTGTGCCTAATCTCTGGTTCCGGCAGGGTGGTGAGATTTTATCTACTGAAGCGGGGCCGCTGATGGTGGACCTGGATAGCGAGATGCCGATGCCTGCTTGGGATCTGTTGCCGATGTCGGATTACCGCGCCCACAACTGGCACTGTTTTGAACATATTAATGAGCGGCAACCCTACGCCTCTATTTACACCTCATTGGGCTGCCCCTATAAATGTTCTTTTTGCTGTATTAACGCCCCTTTTGGTAAGCCCGCCTATCGTATGTGGTCACCGGAGGTTGTGCTCAGGCAGATTGAGACCTTGGTGAATGAGTATGGGATTAAAAATATAAAAATATCGGATGAGATGTTTGTGCTGAATGCCCGCCATCTGCTCGAGATTTGTGATCGGCTGATCGAGCGGGGCTACGACCTTAATATCTGGGCCTATGCCCGGGTGGATACGGTCAAAGATGAGTATCTGGAGAAGCTGTTTAGAGCAGGTTTCCGCTGGCTGGCGCTGGGTATCGAGTCCGCCAGCAAACAGGTGCGTGATGGTGTGGAGAAAGGGCGTTTTGGCGATGTGGATATTATCGATACCGTGCGCCGGATTCAGGGCGCGGGCATTAATGTGATCGGTAACTACATCTTTGGCCTGCCGGATGATACCGAACAGAGCATGCAACAAACCCTGGCGCTGGCACTGGAAGCGCGCTGTGAATTTGCCAACTTTTATAGTGCCATGGCCTACCCAGGCTCACCACTCTACACGCAAGCCATCGCCCATGGCCCGGCACTGCCTGAGCGTTGGGTTGGCTACTCGCAGCACAGTTACGACTGCCTGCCGCTGGCCACCCAAACGCTGAGTGCAGCACAAGTGCTGCGCTTTAGAGATGAGGCTTTTCAGCGTTACTATTCGGATGAGGGCTACCTCGCCTTGGTGGGCGAAAAGTTTGGCCCAGAGGTGCGCTCGCATATTCAAGAGATGGCGGCGGTACCGCTTAAGCGTAAAATTTACAGATAGCGATTTGGCTAAATTATGATCATAAGTAAAACACCTTTCAGAATCTCATTTTTTGGTGGCGGCACCGATTACCCCGACTGGTATCACCAGCACGGCGGGACTGTCTTGGCGGCGGGGATCGATAAATATTGCTACCTCAGTTGCCGCTATCTACCGCCCTTTTTTGATCATAAATACCGTATTGTTTACTCGAATATTGAGAATGTAAAAGAGATCTCTGAAATCCAGCACCCCTCGGTTCGCGCCGTACTCGACTACCAGCAGTGTTACAAAGGGTTGGAGATACACCACGATGGTGACCTGCCTGCACGCTCCGGCCTTGGTTCCAGCTCCAGCTTTACCGTGGGGTTGCTACATGCCATCTCGGCGCTGAAAGGCAACCATATCTCCCAGGAAGAGCTGGCGCGCCAGGCGATCCATGTAGAGCAACAGCTGATTGGTGAACAGGTGGGTTCGCAGGATCAAATCACCGCTGCACTGGGCGGCTTTAATCGCATTCGGTTTTTTCAGGATGGCCACTTCAGTGCTGAACCGGTGATACTGAGCAATCAACGCCGGGAGGAGCTACAAGATCATCTCATGCTCTTCTTTACCGGCCTGCAACGCAATGCCCCCGATATTGCCAAATCGAAAATCGAAAACCTGAACCAGCGGGTGGATGAGCTGACCACCATGGGCGCGATGGTCGATGAGGCGTTGGCCATCTTGAGCAGTGAACAGCGTGATATTGGCGAGTTTGGTAAGCTGCTGGATCAGAGTTGGCAGCTGAAGCGAACACTCTCCCATAAGGTGAGTACCCCGATGATCGATGAGCTGTATCACGCTGCAAAACAAGCCGGGGCGCTGGGTGGCAAGCTATTGGGTGCCGGTGGCGGTGGCTTCTTTTTACTGTTTGTGCGGCCTGAGCTGCAAAGCAGAGTGCGTGAGGCGCTGAGTCAGTTGATTCATGTGCCGGTGCGTTTTGATAATGGTGGCTCTAAAATTGTCCTCTATCAACCCAATGGGTTGGGGTAGTCGTATGTCTATTGATGGTATGCGCGTCTACATTCCAGGCCATACCGGTATGGTGGGTTCCGCACTGCTTGCACGGTTAACGGAAAATAAAACCGTGACCCTGATCACCGCCTCACACCAGGCGCTTGATCTCTGTAATCAAGCGGCTGTCGATGCCTTTTTTGCCCGAGAGAAGCCACAAGTGGTGATTATGGCGGCGGGTGTGGTGGGGGGTATTATCGAAAATAGAGACCACCCCGGGGACTTTATTCACGATAACTTAGCCATGCAGCTCAATCTGATGGCCGCCGCACGCCGTCAGGGTGTGGTACGTTTCATCTTTTTAGCCTCTTCTTGTATGTACCCGCGCCAGACCGCTCAACCCATGGCCGAATCACAACTGTTTAGCGGGCCGATGGAGCCAACCAGTCAAGCTTATGCGGTGGCAAAATTGGCAGGATTGCAGATGTGTCTGGCCTTTAACCAGCAGGCGCACTGTAACCGCTTTATACCGCTGATACCCAATACCATTTATGGCCCTCATGATAATTTTGAGTTGGCATCAGGGCATGTTTTGCCGGTTTTAATCAGGCGCTTTAGTCAAGCCAAACAAGCTCAGAGTGATACCCTTACCCTCTGGGGGAGTGGTCGGCCAGTGCGCGAGTTTATCTATGTGGATGATGTGGTTGCGGCGATACTTTTGATTCTGAATCAACCCCAAGAAGAGCTACAGCCACCCTATAATATTGGCCATGGTGAGGGGGTCAGTATTGCAGAGTTGGCGGCGAAAATTGCCGCAGTTGTTGGCTTTTCAGGGGCTATTTTGTGGGATAAATCGAAGCCGGATGGTGTCGCAAAAAAGGTGCTGGATGGTAGCCGCTTACAGCAGTTGGGTTGGCAGCACCAAACCTCTCTGGATGAGGGGATTGTGAAGAGTGTTGCGTGGTTTAAGGAGAGTCTGAACAAGTTAATCGCAGGCTAAAGCCTGCTCCTACGGGTGATGTGACAAAGGGGGCGCTTTGCATGAAAAATAGTTTTTGTTCCAGCAAGGAAAATATGAATCGAGCAAAGCTCTCAAAGGAGATTGATGGTGATTAATTTTCCCTATCAGGGGAGTGATTTTGAAGATTGTGGTGATTTTGTTGCACGTTACGAAGCCAGCTTTTTGACTCAAATGTTCCACAGCATGTTGCGTATTCGACGTATTGAAGAGGCCATTGAGAGTCAATATCACCAAGATCAGATGAAGACCCCGATTCACCTGGTGATCGGTCAAGAGGCGGCCTCGGTGGGGGCGTGTAGCGCATTGAAAAAAAGTGACATTCTCTACTGTGGACACCGCACAAATGGCGCTTATCTGGCTAAAGGGGGTGACCTTAAAGGGATGTTGTCGGAGTTCTTTTGTCGGAAAAATGGCTGCGTAGGCTCCCGTGGTGGCTCCATGCACCTTTTGGATAAGTCGGTGGGTATGGCCGGTTCATCGGCGATTGTCGCCGGTGCGGTACCGATTGCTACCGGCGCTGCGTTGAGTGCACAGCTGCGGGGTGATGATTATGTCAGCACTGTTTTTCTCGGTGATGCCGCTACCGAAGAGGGCGTTGTCTGGGAGAGCCTCAACTTTGCGGCACTGAAAAAACTGCCGATTGTCTATTTTTGTGAAAACAACTTCTTCTCAGTCTGTACCCCACTTGAAGAGAGGCAGCCGCTGGATACGCCCATTTATAAAAAAGCCGCCGCATTTGGCCTGCACAGTGTTCAAGTGGATGGCTCTAATGTATTGAAAGTTTACGAAGCAGTTACCAGCGCGGTGGCACGGGCGCGACGAGGTGATGGCCCCAGTTTTATTGAGGTGCCGGTCTATCGTTGGCGTGGACATGGTGGCGCGGGGGATGACAGCGCCAGTGGATACCGGGATCCGGCAGAGGTGGCGGATTGGCAAAAACATTGCCCGGTTGAAGGGTATGCCGGTTTTCTGCAACGGGAAGGCTTATTGGATTCTCAGCAGCGAGCCGCCATGGAGCAGCAGATCAGCACAGAAATTGCGGAGGCTTTTCAACATGCCGAACAGAGCGAAAATCCCACTGAAGAGGATCTCTATAGCCATGTCTATTGCAACTAAAAGGGTAACGACTCAGCACATTCACCTTTTGCCCCAACTCTTGGTTATTTTCGCACCCAATCGGTTACATACTTCCAATATGCTCCCTCTTTGCGTGCGAAAATGCCTCGATTTGAGACAAAATATAAACACGCTGAATAGCCAGCTAAAAGCGAGATAAATCATGCCGTGGAGTGAAGCCTTTCTCGAATCACAACAAACGCACACTACAACCCAGGTTGTAGGGCGTGAGTTGAGTTACACCCAAGCGTTAAATGAGGCGTTAAGCTTGGCCATGGCGCTGGACCCCAATGTCTTTGTTTTAGGCCAGGGGGTAGATGACCCTTCAACAATGTTTGGTGTGACCAAAGGGTTGGCCGAGCAATTTGGCTCGCCGAGAGTCTTTGAAACACCTCTTTCGGAGGAGGGGTTAACCGGTATCTGCACCGGCGCTGCCATGCATGGGCTGCGGCCCGTCTACTGTCACAATCGCCCCGATTTTCTACTGTTAGCGTTTAACCAAATCGTTAATCACGCCTCGAAAATACACTATATGGATAACGGCCAGAACCGCGTGCCGATGGTGATCTGGTCAGCTATCGGGCGCGGTTGGGGGTCGGGCGCGCAACACTCCCAGGCTATTCAGGGGCTGTTGATGAGTGTGCCGGGTTTGAAAATCGTAATGCCCAGCACTCCCTACGATGCTAAAGGGTTGATGCTGAGTGCCATTGCCGATAACAACCCGGTGTTGATCTTTGAGCACCGCTGGCTAATGAAACAGCAGGGTGTGGTACCCGAGGGAATCTACAATGTACCGATTGGTAAAGGGATCTACCGTGAGCGTGGCACAGACCTCTCAATTATCGGTACATCCCACGCGCTGGCACTGGCACAACAGGCGCTGGCATCACTTAAAGAGCAGGGGATTAGCGCTGATGTGGTCGATCTTCGCACCCTTAAACCATTGGATCATGAGATTATTCTTGAGTCGGTTAAAAAAACCGGTCGCGCTTTGATCGTCGATACCGGCTGGGCCATGGGCGGCGTTTGTGCCGAAATTGGCTGCGTGATTGCCGAAAACTGCCCGCAAATTTTAAAAGCACCCATCAAGCGGGTCGGGCTACCGGATCTACCGACCCCAGCGGGCCATACGCTGGAGCAGCTCTACTACCCTTCAGAAGAGAGCATGGCCCGCGCTATTCTTGAACTATTAAACCCGATTGGAATGGAATGAGTGCAATGTTTTATGAGTTAGCCAGTAGTTCATGGGGTGATGAGGAGTTGCAGGCGATTCAGCAGGTGATCACTCGGGATCGCTTCACCATGGGTGAGCAGGTAAAGCTGTTTGAACAGAATTTTGCCGCCAAAATGGGCGCAAAACACGCTGTAATGGTCAGCTCAGGCTCGGCCGCCAATCTGGTGAGCGTGGCCGCCCTATGCCACAAAAAAGAGCGCCCATTACAGCGGGGAGATGAGGTGATTGTACCGGCTATTTCATGGGCGACCACCTACTACCCACTACAGCAGTATGGCCTGAAGTTACGCTTTGTTGATGTAGAGCGCGATACCCTTAACCTGGATGTCAGTCAGCTTGAAGCGGCACTGACCCCTAAAACGCGCATGGTAGTGGGGGTGAGTATTTTGGGGAATCCGGCGGCACTGGATCTAATGAGGGTCTTTTGTGATCAGCACAACCTCTACTTTTTTGAAGATAATTGCGAATCCATGGGCGCAAAGCTCAATGGCCAATATTGTGGTACTTTTGGTGATATTAACACCTACAGTACCTTCTTTTCCCACCACATTGCCACCATGGAAGGGGGGATGATTCTTACCGATGATGAAGAGTTATACCATCTGTCACTCTCGCTACGAGCACATGGCTGGGTGCGTGACCTGCCGCAGGACACCTCATTGTGTGATCGCCGTGATGATGCCTTTGGGGAGGCGTATCGCTTTATTCTGCCTGGCTTTAATGCCCGCCCACTGGAGATGAGCGGTGCTATTGGTGTCGAGCAACTGAAAAAACTGGATGCGATGTTGCAGGTGCGGCGAAAAAATGCTGAACAGTTTCAAGCACTCTTTAGTGATGATGAACGCTTTATTCTACAGCGTGAAAATGGCGAGAGCTCTTGGTTTGCATTTACCCTGCAAATTCACCCCGAGAGCGGTTTAACCCGCGCTGGAATATTTGAAAAATTACGCGCATCCGAGATCGGCTTTCGCATGATTACCGGCGGCAACTTTCTGCGCCACGATGTGATTAAATATTTTGATTATGATGTGGTAGGCGGCAGCACGCCCCATGCGGATCACGCCCATGATCATGGTTTCTTTGTGGGTAATCATCCCCACGATATTAAGCCCCAGCTCGAGCGGCTCAGGCAGGTGCTGAGTGAGTGCTGAAACAGGGGTAATTAACCAAGCGATTATTTTGGCTGGGGGGCTGGGAAGTCGCTTGAAATCGGTGGTCTCTGATCGACCCAAGCCGATGGCGTTGGTGGCTGGACGACCCTTTTTGGCGTATCAAATTGAGTACCTTATTGCTCAGGGAGTTCAAAGAGTAGTGCTCTCGGTAGGGTATAAAAAAGAGCAGATTATTCGGCACTTTGCCCAGCACTATAGCGGCATCGAAATTGCCTATGGGGTAGAAGAGAACCCTATGGGAACCGGCGGTGGGCTGCTGCTGGCACTACAACAGAGTGATCAAGATGAGGCGGTGCTGGTGGTGAATGGTGATACCTGGTTTCCATTGGATATCGCACCGATGATGCACTTACACCAAAAGAAGCAGGCCGATGTCACCCTGGCTCTTCGCAAAGGAGCGGGTGAGGGGCGTTACGGTGGCATAGATCTTGATGGGTTCCAGCGTATCGTCAATTTTTCATCACAGGGTGAGCGGGGTGACTACATTAACGGCGGCGCTTACCTGGTCTCACCCGCTTGCCAACGCCGCTGGTTAGCCCAAGGTGTGCGCAAATGCTCGCTGGAGACAGATCTGCTTGAGAGAGGGATCAGTGAGGGGCTGCACTGCTTTGGTTTTCCCAGTGATGCGGCATTTATCGATATTGGTCTGCCCGCTGATTATGCGCGGGCGGCGAACGTGATTAACCCGAAATAGAGGTGGGTAGCAATGGGCTTTAATATTTTAGTAACCGGTGGTGCAGGCTATCTAGGCTCGATTCTGGTGCCCGAGCTACTGGCTCGGGGGCATCATGTCACGGTGCTGGATAACTTTATGTTTCGCCAAAACAGTCTGGCGCAGCTCTGTATCGACCCCCATTTCAGCGTGGTCAATGGTGATGTGCGCAGTGCTGAGGTGGTCAACCCACTGCTTAAAAAAGCAGACATCATCATCCCACTGGCGGCGCTGGTGGGGGCACCGCTGTGCAATAAAGACCCGGTGGGGGCAACCACAACCAACCGCGATGCTATTTTTTCCATGCTGGCGCGCCTCTCACCGGAGCAGCGAGTATTGATGCCCACCACCAATAGCGCCTACGGTAGCGGTGATGAAAATAACTTCTGTGATGAAAACTCGCCACTGAATCCCATCTCCCATTACGCCATGGAAAAAGTGGAGGTGGAGAAGCGTCTGCTGGCACACGGCAATGCAATCAGTTACCGCCTTGCCACCGTCTTCGGTATGGCCCCGCGCATGCGTACCGACCTGCTGGTTAATGACTTTGTCTACCGTGCGGTGTATGACCGCGCCGTGGTACTGTTTGAGAGCCACTTCAAACGTAACTACATTCATGTCCGCGATGTCACTCGGGCATTTTTACACGGCATCGAACATTTTGATGCTATGAAGGGTGAAATCTTCAATGTGGGCCTCTCCAATGCCAATATCTCGAAATGGGAGCTGTGTGAGGCGATTAAAAAACAGCTCCCCTCGTTTGTCTTTGTAGAGGCAGGCGAGGGCAAAGACCCGGATCAGCGAAACTACATTGTCTCCAATCAGAAGATCGAAAAAACTGGCTTTGAGCCAGCCTATTCTCTGGATGACGGTATTGCTGAGCTGATGAAAGGGTATGTCATGATTAAAAACAGTTGCTATGGGAATGCTTAGCTCTTCTCAACAAGCAGACCTCTCACCACAGGCACTTGCGCATATAAAAAACGTCGCCATCTGGGGAGCATCCCGCTCGGGGGTGGCGTGTTTGTCACAATTAAAGCAGCAAAATATTGCTGTTTTGACCTTTATTGATAAAGACGCAGATCGTGTGGCCGAGGTGGAGGGCATCCCGGTGGTGGCATCCATTGCAATCAAGGATAGCCCCGAATTTTTGCATGAGATTGATGCTGTCATCTTGGCGATGGGTGCTGACTCGACTGTTCCACGGCAGATGCTGCTTGAAGCTGGTTTCTCAAAACCCGTTATTCCTTTTCTTGACGGTGCTTCGGTCGAAAAAATATTTAAGGGACAATTTTCAGTCAATCACCTTTTCAAATATGACCACGGTGAGGGGGATCGGTTACTGTTGGAGTCGCTCTTTGGCTCACTCCCTGATCTGAACAAAACAGTCATTTACGGTGCGGGTAAATTGACCCGCTATGCGTTTGAAATGCTTGGTGGATTGAGTGAGAAGATTGCCGTTATCATCGATGATAATGCCGACAATCAATCAGCCTCAATACCCAATGTTGAGGTGATTGCGCCAGAAAAACTGACAACGCTTCCAGAGGCGGTTTTCCTTGCATCGACGAAATACCTGACGATTGAGCAGCTGAGTAAAAGGGCTAAACGCCTGTTTGGCGAAGCCCCCACCCTGCGCGTAGTGGAGGAGATAAAAGAGTTACTCGATCCGGCTGATATTCCCCGATCAGCCTGGCGGCCTCCTGAAAACACCATCTACCCCATTGATATTCCAGAAATTGAATTTGAAAAAAACCGAGATGTGATTCTGTTGGACTTTCCGGCACGCTTTTTGGGGATGATGCCGAATGGCCTAGGGTATGTTCATAATATCTTAAGTCAGAGTGGTGCTAAGTTGCAGACCCTCGATCTGGATATGATCTTTTATCATCGTTACCACGCCTCTCGTATTATTGACGGGGTCGATTCGATTTTTGCACCCAGTGGCTATGAGATGAAAAAGGATCCCTGGGCACTGGATAGTGTTGAAAGCGAGTGGTCAAACCCTGAGGTTATTGAGTTTTTTCGCCCTGAAATTGAGATGATTATCAGTGGCTTGATCGAAGCTGCGCCAAAAATAATGGCCATCTCCTTGCACACCACTAATCTTATTATCGCCCGTGAGGTTGTGGCGAGAGTGCGTCAGGCGTTGCCGGATATTATCGTGCTGGTGGGGGGGTATGATTGCATTCGACCAGAGCAGGGGCCTCACATCTTCGCCGATTTTGACTACATGGTTATCTTTGAGGCTGAGCCCTCCCTGCCTGGGTTAATTAAAAAGCTACTCTGCGGCGAAAAGCCTAAAAACCTGCCTGGAATAATCTCAAAATATGACAATTCGGCCTTTCCATTTGTCGCCGCCACGCTACTCGAAGAGCTGGACTCTATCGACTTTCCTCGCTACGAGTGGGCTAAAATCAGTCACTACCGTAGCTACAATGGAATGCAACTCACACCGATTGTTTTGAGCCGTGGTTGTCGATGGTCACGCTGTACTTTTTGTGGCGAGCGCTTCCACTGGCGAAAGCGTTCACCTTCAAACCTAGTTGATGAAATAGCGTGGCTGGCAGCGCAAGGGTGTCGAACATTCCACTTTAATGACAGCGACCTTTCAGGCGACCCTGAGACGGTGCGAGAGGTTTGCGAAGAGATCATCTCTCGGGGTTTGAGTGGCCTATCTTTTGTTGGTCAGCTAAGGGTTCAAAAAGGGTATACGCAGGCGTATTTTCACACCTTGAAACAGGCCGGTTTCTCCAACCTTCGTTACGGTATTGATGGGTGGTCAAAGCATACCCTCAAACTGCACCGCAAAGGCTATACGCTAGCGATGATTGAAGATGTGATTAGAATGACCAGCCAGGCAGGTATTAATGTCACCATCAATCTTGTGATTGGTATTCCAGGTGAAACAGAGCAGGATGTTGAAGAGACTATTCAAAATATGATTAAAAATAAGTCACACTTTGACTCCATCGAAAACATAAACACCCTAATGCTCTTTTCAGGCAGCCTCTACTGGGATGACCCGGATAAATATGGCATTGTTTTTCACGAAGATAGAGATGCACTCTATAAAAAATATCCCCAGTGCGTTCCTGTTGAGTACTGGCATAGCGTAGAACCCTACATCGACCAGGCAGTTAGGAAGGAGCGGTTGAAGCGAATTGTAGATACCGCAATCGCCGAGGGTATTGCGATGGGCTCATTTGCACAAAAGCGGGTTGAAAAAAGATTGGCAGATTGATGGTGATTGTCGGGTTAAGTAGGGAATCTCTGATATGGTTTACAAAGTGAGTCTTTCAAGTGCCAAGAGCCTGGTGGTGGGTGCCCCTCGTACCGGCTTTGCGCTGCTGTTGAATATATTAGGCGAGCTAGGCAGGCCGTCCTATCAGGCTGATGACAAGGTGCAACGCTCAGTTAACATACTCATGCCGGTGCTGGGTGAATACCTCTACACAAAAATAATCAATTTTTTGAGCGAAACATACTCTGAAAGTGACATTATTTATAACCAGACATTTCGCCAGCTATTGGGTGGGCCGCGTTGGTTGGATGATGTTAACCGGGAGCAGGCTTGCGTTAGAAAATATATCGGTATCAAGGATGTTGGTGATTTTACGCTGCTGATCTATTTGCCGAAAAAAACACTCCATTATCACGACAGAATTCACTCACACTACGCCCCCGCCCGGTGGGTAGCGACTCCTGAATTTGCGGACTGTATACGTTTTGCCACAATCCGCAATCCACTGGGTGCACTCTACTCAGCAGCCTTCTCAATTAATGCCATTACAGGGGAGTATATTGATCGCTTTATGGGTGATGAGGGTGGTTTGAGGGAGAAGTTTGCACAATTTCGCCTCTCGGATGCCAAAATGGTTGATGGGCTGATCTCACATGCCAGCGGGTATTTGAAAGAGTTCAGCACGGTTCAAGATGCTTTTAATCTATTTCGCTGGGAGGATATCATCCAAAACCCGGCATCTACGATTGTAGATATAGCAAAGTGCCGAGGAGTCACTCTTTCAGCAAATGAAGCACAACAGCTATGGGATAAAATATCTTATAAAAATCTGACCGGAAAACATCAATACAACTTCAGAAAGAATAAGCAAATGGGTCGGGTTGATGATTGGCGCTGTTTTTTGACCAATGAACATCTTGAGCAGATGAAAGAGCACGGCATTGACCACTATTTGACTGAATTTGGCTATGATCCCATTACCCTGTTTGATGAGCGTGATTACACTCCATTTCAGAAAAAAATAAGTGCGGCGCTTAAAAAGGGCAGGGTATTGACAGAGGGTTTGGAGGATCGAAATTTACAGGTTTTTAACTGGAATAAATCCAACATTACAACAACAGACCACGCATTTGACCGTTACCCCCGTAAAGATTTTAGCTGTATCGAGCGTGCCCACTTTTCTGATACTGCTGTTTTAGATCAGTTCTCTGAGCAGATTGAAGAGGAGATGTCTTTTATAAATCGATTTATTGATGAGGTCTATGAAGCCGGTGGCGAGCCAGATCTGAATCGCTGGAAGGCACGACTGGCCCATATTCAAAATGAGTATCGTGAACGGCTCACGGTGTCGAATGACAAGGCGCTAGCGGATATTTACACACAGCGGTTTAATTTGCTTTTTGACGCTCTTTTTTAACGCGCTGTATTACAAACAGGTAGCTTATCCGTGGATAATTTTATTGTTTTTGTCGAGGAGTATTCAGTCGCCTCCCTGCTTGCTGCCATCAGAGCGCAAGTAAAACGCTTTGGCAGGCCGGTTAAGCTTTTAGTGAAGGGTGAGGGTGAAGTCTATTCTGGCCTGTTGAGTGAACTTGCTAACTGGGATGCTATCTCGATTGTAATGGATGAAAAAGAGCACGCGGATATTGATGTTATCTGCCTGGATGAAGCGGCTCAACTCGACGCAGCGTTACACACCTCTATCGATAAAGAAAACAGAACGATCATTGCCCCCGTTACCGGTTCATATTATAAAAAACGCCCTCTTTATCTGATTGGAATACCCAAGGCGGGTACACACTTACTGATGGAGCTGGTTAAGATATTTGGTTACGTGGCACGAGGTGTCTCACCGGAAAAACCCAAAGGGGGTGAGTGGTACTATGTGGAGAGTAGCAATGCCCACACCGTTCCAAAGCGCTTTTTTGTTGATAGCGTCTATCGTGGGGATTTTGGCCTAAGAGACCACCCCTTTATCTACTCTCCCGCACTGTTTATCTACAGAAATCCTGCGGATGTCGTTGTCTCTGAGGCAAACTACTATCATAAAAAAGGCAACAGTGCCTTCTACAACTATTTTAGTGGGCAGACGTTTGAGCAGCGACTGTCGCGGCTGATTAATGACCCCTATTTACTGGGTACGATTCGGGATAGGGTTATTCAATACGTTCCCTGGCTCTCTTTTCCCAATGTGATTCCACTCTCTTTTGAAGAGTTTATCGGCACCCGTCGAGGTGGCGAAGATCGACTGCTTCATCAGTTAATCTGGTCTCTTCAGCTGAAACTTCATATTCCCGGCTCCCCCGTAGAGTATGCAAAGCGGCTACTGGCCTCATCGAGTGATACACATTACAAGGGGCTGAGTGGTGTCTATAAAGAGCAATTTTCTGCACAACACTACGATGCGTTTAATGCATTAGCAACCGACTTCACGCAGCTATTTGGGTATACGTGTGACCCGCAAAACGCGGTCTTTTCCTCCCTTATTACCCAGCACAGAAGGCAAAAATTAAAGATAGATTCACCTCCCGAGTGGCCTCCAATTATCAGGGAAAACCAATTTCTTGATCACCGGGTTATTGAGTATCAGGGCAAATTGTATGGTGTACCGTTTGGAACCGCACTGGCAGATATAAAAGAACTATTGAAAGGTGACAACTCACCGATTGTAACCGGGCGATATGTGGAAGAGGTGAAGGTGAAGTTAAT
>Ga0256839_1002750_pt1 | contig 19145 bp, 16 predicted proteins | sample 354166metaG_FD_185968 | JGI IMG/M metagenome (GOLD analysis project Ga0256839, IMG submission 185968) | Hydrothermal vent microbial communities from Mid Atlantic Ridge, Atlantic Ocean - 354-166 | ecosystem: Environmental > Aquatic > Marine > Hydrothermal vents | place: Atlantic Ocean: Mid... | reverse complement strand
AGATTTCAGCGAGGAATCCGAAAGAGCGGATACTGAAACTCGTAGACATACCCCAAAATCTGGCCGCCTTTGGGGAATTTCAGCGAGGAATCCGAAAGAGCGGATACTGAAACGTGCCTACATCGGAGAGCGTGACGCGCCGGAGCCCCTGCATTTCAGCGAGGAATCCGAAAGAGCGGATACTGAAACGTGTATTTGTCCTGCCCCGACGCGGGGGCGATCTCCATTTCAGCGAGGAATCCGAAAGAGCGGATACTGAAACGAGAGGCGGCCGCTCTGGCGGTGGCCGGCTCGGTCATTTCAGCGAGGAATCCGAAAGAGCGGATACTGAAACCGATCCCCGCTTTCTTTACCGCGACGCGCAACGCGTCATTTCAGCGAGGAATCCGAAAGAGCGGATACTGAAACGCATCCACGCCACCGGAGCAGGCGTTGAATACATGAAAATTTCAGCGAGGAATCCGAAAGAGCGGATACTGAAACTCTCGGCGACGCGGATAATCTCCCGTGTCCCTCGGAAATTTCAGCGAGGAATCCGAAAGAGCGGATACTGAAACCCTCGGGCAAAAGGCCAGCGGCTTTTGCCCACGCGCGAAATTTCAGCGAGGAATCCGAAAGAGCGGATACTGAAACTGAGGGACTAGACGGCTTTTTTGACACTGTGCAAGCCAATTTCAGCGAGGAATCCGAAAGAGCGGATACTGAAACCTCGTACTCGAGGGGATCAGCCCCGTAGTGGGCCCGGACAATTTCAGCGAGGAATCCGAAAGAGCGGATACTGAAACCCCTTATGTTTGCCCCGATGAGGGGCCGGCGCCGGGAATTTCAGCGAGGAATCCGAAAGAGCGGATACTGAAACCAGGAGTCGGCCAGAAATTGCCTAGCGTTGGCAAACCAATTTCAGCGAGGAATCCGAAAGAGCGGATACTGAAACTTCGTAAGCCCGCGTGCGCGTATATATAATGTCAAGCTTTATTTCAGCGAGGAATCCGAAAGAGCGGATACTGAAACCTGCGTCCGTAGACGCTAACGATGACCTGCTCCCCTCATTTCAGCGAGGAATCCGAAAGAGCGGATACTGAAACGGCTTCAGGGCAGTTGTACCGGTTTTGTGGATAATCAGTAATTCACGATTTTAGCCAAACGGAGGAGTGAGCATCCTCAGATGCGGCATCGCCCTCTGGAATCGGCATCTGAGGATGCCGACTCCGCTACGAATTCGTGAACTGCTGATAATGGTAAGCTTGGGCAAAGAAGCGAGCGGAAGATACCCAGAAACACCTCCACCATATCCAAAGAGTGCCGCCCACAGATCTGGGCATTGATTCCGGTAGCCGTACGCCAGCGGAGCTGGCGAAAGGAAGTTCGAGCCCTCGGTGCAGATCTTCCGCAACGCAGGCAGGCGGATCTGGACAGCAGTCGGCGTCGTGACGGCCTGCCCCAAGAGTTTCTCCTTCAGACCAACTTCACGAGGTTTCATCGGGACATGGACGCTCCAAACAATGCTCCGATAAAGATCGGCTTTCCCCTCAGGGGCGTTTGGCAGGTCTTGATCTCGCCCGCAGACAGAGTCCCCAGTCACTTCCTCGGTCGAGGACAGGAAATCGATCAGCTTGCTCCCTGATGCGTTATCGAGCTTGAGAGCCCTGTGCATGGGTCCTTGGGATGATTACGGGGCGATGTTCGGAAATTACTACGTCATTGTGAGGTCTGCGGAGGCGTATTGTCTGCTGGCACACTTGATGAAGGGCTCCATACCGTACCAGGTCAGAGATCCGGTGGCGGTGGGTGACGTGGTGGGGAGATTGGGACATGGTGGAAGTTCACATTTTCCCCACCTGCACTTTCAGGTAATGGACTCTATGGACCTGAAGAGCGCGACAGGGCTCCCCTGTTGTTTTGAAGGGTATTATGAGGAGCGGGATGGAAAGTGGAACAAGGTGATCTGTGGGATACCGCACAGCGGGCGTGTGGTCAAGGCATAGGGATGAAGCCCCAGCGGACATGCAGCAGCGCCACGCGTTTGCGGAAAGGCCGCAAAAGTCGCTCCCCCTCTCCGTCGCTCCTGCGCGATTCCCCCTTCATTCTCCATGACGCGACGGCCGGATCACGCCGCTCACGCCTGGAGCGGACCGGACCTCGTCGGACAATATGGCGGCCACCGCCCCTTCTTGGCACGGCACGGGCCCTTCACCCAACCGCTTGCGCCGGGGCCGAGAAGGGCCAAGGCCCGCGGCCGTTCCCCGGGAACGGGGCCGCGCGGCAAGTTCTGGGACGGAGGACCGCGTATGGGCCCGTCGGCAGGGCACAGCAGCCGGACCGGACCCGAGCCTTTGCCCTCACAGGCCCAGGTACGCGCTGCGGATGGCCGGATCCGCCAGCAGCTCCTGGCCGGTGCCGCTGAGGACGATGCGGCCGTTCTCCAGGACGTAGCCCCGGTCCGCGATCTCCAGGGTCTGCACCGCGTTCTGCTCCACCACCAGGACTGTGGTCCCCGCGTCTCGGACCTGTCGGATCACCTGAAAGATGTCCTGCACGATCAGAGGGGCCAGGCCCAGGGAGGGTTCATCCAGCATGAGCAGCCGAGGGCGGGCCATCAGGGCTCGACCGATGGCCAACATCTGCTGCTCCCCGCCGCTCAGGGTCCCGGCCCACTGGCCTCGACGTTCTGCCAGACGGGGGAAGAGCCCGTACACCTCCCGCAGAGTTCGGCCCCGCTCCGGACGCCCCCGCCGGAACGCGCCCAGCTCCAGGTTCTCCTGGACGGTCATCTCGGGAAACAGGTGACGACCTTCCGGCACCTGGACCAGGCCGGCCTGGACGATCCGGTGGGAGGGCCAGGTGTGGATGGGCTGGCCGTCGAAGACGATCCGGCCCCGCCAGGGCCGGAGGAGGCCGGAGATGGTGCGCAGGGTGGTGGTCTTCCCCGCACCGTTGGCCCCGATGAGGGCCACGATCTGGCCTTCCCCCACCTCCAGGTGAAGATCCCAGAGGACCCGGATGCCCTCGTAGCCGGAGTGGACAGCCTCAAGCTGCAGAAGCACGGAACTCCTCCCCCAGATAGGCCTCGATGACCCGGGGATCCCGGGCCACCACATCCGGTGGATCCACCGCGATCAGCTCCCCATGGTGCAGGACCGCCACCCGGTCCGACAGGCTCATGATGGCCTTCATCACGTGCTCGATGACCAGCAGGGTGATCCCCTCCTCCCGGATCTGGCGGACCAGGGCCACGAACTCCTGGCTCTCCGTGGGCGTCAGGCCGGCCATGACCTCGTCCAAGAGCAGCAGCCGGGGCCCGGTGGCCAGGGCCCGGGCCAGCTCCAGCCGTTTGCGGCCGGCCGTGGTCAGGGCGGAGGCAGGGACGTCCCGGTAGGGGTCCAGACCCATCCGGGCCACGATCTCCCGAGCCCGGGCCTCCGCGGCGTCCGGGTGGGGATGGCGCAGGAACGCGCCGATGCGGACGTTCTCCAGGACGCTCAGGCGGGCAAAAGGGCGGGCGATCTGGAAGGTCCGGGCGATGCCCAGGGCGCAGATGCGGTGTGGGGGCAGCCCTGTGATCTCCTGGCCCGCGAAGAGGATCCGCCCCTGGGAGGGGGCCAGAGCTCCGCTGATCAGGTTGAACAGGGTGGTCTTGCCCGCGCCGTTTGGGCCGATGAGCCCCAGGATCTCCCCTTCCGCCAGCTCCAGGGAGACGTCCTGGACCGCGACCAGGCCGCCGAACTGTTTGGAGAGGCCCTGGACGGCCAACAGTGGGGTCACGACGGCCTCCTTCCCCCGCGAGGGCCCGGGGACAGCCGGCCCCACAGCCGGCGGCCCGCGCCCACCAGCCCGTCGGGGATGAAGAGGATCACCAGGATGAGGAGGGCGCCGTAGATCATCACGTCCACGCCGGAACGTCCGCGCAGGAACTCCAGGGAGGGCGGCGGTGTGCGGACGAAGGCCCGGGTCAGCTCGGCCAGGGGGGTGAGCAGGAGCGCGCCCACCAGGGGGCCCCACACGGTGCCCACGCCGCCTACGATGGGGCGCAACAGGATCTGCACCGAGACGGAGACGCCGAAGGCCAGGGTGGGATCGATGAAGAGGAAGTACTGGGCGAAGAAGGAGCCGCCCATGGCGGTCAGGGCCGCGCTGAGGGCCACCGCGTAGACCTTGTAGCGCAGCACGTCCACCCCCAGGGCGGCCGCGGCCTCCTCGTTCTCCCGGATGGCCTGGAAGTAGGCGCCCAGATGGCTTCGATGCAGCCCGATGGTCACGGCCATGCCCAGGACGAACAGGCCCAGGATCACGAAGTAGTAGTTGCCCTGGGTGCGCTCGAACTGGAGGCGCCACCAGGAATCTCCCCGGATCAGGGGGATGTGGACCCCGATGGAGCGGTTGATGAACTCGGTCTCCGCGGCGATGAGGCGCAACATCTCGGCCAGGGCGAAGGTGCCCAGCGCGAAGAAGTGGCCTCGGACGCCGAAGCGAAAGAGCAGGTAGCCGGCCCCGGCACCGAAGAGCGCGGCCAGCCCCGCGCCGGCCAGCATCCCCAGCCAGGGGCTGACCTGGAAGCGCAGGAGCAGCATGGTGGAGGTGTACGCGCCGATGCCGTAGAACATGGCGTGGCCGAAGGAGAACTGGCCCGCGTAGCCGCCCATGATGTTCCAGGCGTTGCCCAGATAGGCCCAATAGAGGGTCAGGATGGCCAGGCTGACCAGGAAAGGGTCCACCAGGAAGGGGACGGCCAGGAGGGGGAGGGCCACCGCGGCCAGTCGGGCGTAGTCCTGCAACAGGCGCTGACGGTGGTTCATAGACGCCTCCCCAGCAGCCCCTGAGGGCGGAACAGCAGGGCCAGGATGAAGACCAGGAACACGCCCAGCAGCTTGGTGGACCCCGGGGCGAAGACCACGCTCAGCTCCTGGGTCAGGCCGATGAGAAGGCCCCCTAGGAGCGCACCGGGAATGCTCCCCATGCCGCCCAGAACCACGATGACGAAGGCGGTGATGTTGAAGGTGTTGCCCACCTGGGGGTCCACCGAGAGGAAGGGGAGCACCAGGGCCGCCGCGGCGCCCACGCAGGCCGTGCCCAGGCCGAAGGTGACCAGGTGGATGCGGTGGATGTCCACGCCCACCAGCCGGGCGCCCACCCGGTCCTGGGCCGTGGCCCGGATGGCCTTGCCCAGGTCCGTGTGTTGGAGCAGCAGGGAGAGGGCGCCGGTCAGCAGCAGGGCGAAGACGAAGGCAGCCAGTTTGGGCAGGGTGATGGTGGTGCCCCAGATGCGCAGGGGGAAGTCCACCACCAGGGGGCCGATCCCGATGGGATCCCGCTCGTAGGGCAGACGGATGGCCCGGGGCGTGGCGGTGAAGGCCACCAGGAGCGCGTTCTCAATGAACAGGGCCAGTCCCAGGGTCAGGAGGAGTTGGTTGTGGGGGGGCGCGTTCCGGGCTGGGTGGATGATCAGCCGCTGGACCAGGCCGCCGAACAGGAAGAGCGCGGCCCCCACCAGGGGCACGGCCAGGTAGGGGTCCACCCCGAACCGGTCGTAGAGGAGGAAGGTGAGGTACATGCCCACGGTGAGGAGCGCGCCGTGGGCAAAGTTGATGATGTCCAACACGCCGAAGATCAGGGTGAGCCCCATGGCCACCAGCCCGTACACCCCACCGATCAGGAGGCCGGTGACCATGGCCTGGCGCAGGACCACGCTGTTGGCCGCGAACCAGGCCTCGATCCGGGTGGGGCCGACCCCCAGGCCCACCAGGGCCAGGAGGGCCAGCCCCCCGAACAGCCCGAGAAGACGTCGGTCCATCGGCGCCTCAGCCTATTGCTTCCACGATACGCACATCCTTGGCTCGGCCTCGGCCACGGCCGGGGGCCACACCTGGACCACCCGACCGTCCTGGACCTGCATGACCACCGGCCGGGCGTTGATGTTCTCGCCGGCCTCATCGAACTGGATGGGGCCCGGGTAGGGGAGGATGTGGTCCGCGTAGTCGGTGGTGGCCAGCGCGTCCCGGATGGCCGTGGGCTCCGCGGAGCCGGCCCGTTGGATGGCGTCCGCGATGATGTACATGGCCTGATAGGCCAGGACCGCGGAGGTGCGCATGGGTTCGCCGTACTGTTGCTGGAACTTCTCCCGGACGGCCAGGGCCTTGGGGTTCGAGGCGTCCCAGTGGTAGTTGCTGTCCAGGAAGCACTCCGCCAGGTCGCCCGCGTCCTCCACGAACTGGGGCTGGTCATAGGTCCCCTGGGCCACGCCATAGACCAGCTTCACGTCCAGGTCCACGTCCTCCGCGTTGCGGGCGATGAGGAGGCCATCGTTGTAGTAGCCGGTGACCAGCAGCACGTCCGGGGCCAGTTGGTCGATCCGGGTGAGCTCCGTGGTCAGGTCGGCGACGCCGAAGGGATCGTAGCCCACCTCGGCCACCAGCTCGATGCCCACCTCCGGGGCCTTGCGGGCAAAGGCAGCCCGGACGCTGTCGCCGTAGCCGGTGGTGCCGTCGTACATGTACGCGGCCGTCTGCACGGTCGCGCCCAGGGCATCCGCCAGCTCCCGCAGGTACTGGGCTCCGTAGACCCCCATGGCCGTGGCGTTGGGCTGGAGGCGGAAGACGTACCGGTAGCCCTGCTGGAGGATGGCGTCCGCCACGGCCACGTCGATGACCAGGGGAACGCTGCTGCGCTCGGCGATGGCGGCCACGTTGCTGGTCACCGAGGACTGGAAGCAGCAGATGAGGGCCACCGCGCCCTGGTTGACCAGGCGCTCGGCCTCGGTCTGCCCCACCTCGGCCGAGCCGGTGGAGTCCGCGGAGAGGTACTCGAAGGTGCGGCCCCCCAGCACGCCGCCGGCCTCGTTCAGCTCCTGGATGGCCATGCGGATGGCGTTGTCCATCTGGATGCCGTCCGCGGCCAGCCCGCCGGTGAGGGGATGGATGCCGCCGATGCGGATGGGCTCGGCCTGGGCCTCCTCTGGCCCGGGGGCCTCTGCCGGGGCCACCTCCTCCGGGGCGGCCCCGCCGCCGGTCTCGGCCTGGGGAGCGGCCGGCGCGGCACACGCGCTCAACACCAGGACCGCCAGGACCAGGACAGCCAGCCAGGCCCATACAGGACGTTGTGACATGGGTCTTCCTCCTTTCGGAACGGTGGAAAACGGCAGCGAACCGGACAGAGAACGAGAAGAGGTGGGCCCCTCCCGCCGGGAGGGGCCGCGGCCGGGGCACGAGATACGGCCGGCATCCCGATGCGGGGCGGCCCGGGAAGGCCTTCCGACCGGCTTGCCCCCTCACGGAAGGCGTCCAGGGTCCGGCGGATGTCCGATCTGGTACTGGAAGCGGTCCCCCCGGTAATGGGCCCACATGACCTCGATGGGCCGGCCGTCCGCGTCCCAGACCACCCGGCGAATGCGCAGGAGGGGGCTGCCCGCCTCCACAGCCAGCCTCTCGGCCACCCGCTCCGGCGCGGGCACGGCCTCCAGGATCCGCTGGGCCCGGCTGCCCAGCAGGCCCGGGTACCCTTCCAGGTAGGCCAGGGAGCCGCCCCGGGTGAACGCCTCGGGCCGGATGCCGTCCCGGGCCATCGGCGCCACGTAGGCCAGGTGGTGGCCGATGGGCTCGGCATCGGCCAGCCGGAGGCGTTCCAGACAGAAGATGGGCGTGCTCGGCTCCACCTCCAGCGCCAGGGCCACGTCCCCGGGCGCGGGGACCTCGTCGGCCAGCAGCACCTGCCAGCCCGGCCGGCTGCCCTGGCGGAGGAGCTGCTCGGTCAGGCCGAACCGGGGCTCGGGGCTGTGGGCCACCTTGGGCCGGGCCACGAAGGTTCCCCGCCCCCGGAAGCGGGTGATCAGCCCCTCGAACTCCAGCTCCTTCAGCGCCAGCCGAACGGTGGTTCGGCTGACCCCGTAGGTATCCTGGAGCTGTTCCTCGGTGGGGAGCATCTCGCCCGGGCGCAGCTCCCCCCGGAGGATGCGGGCTCGCAGGAGCTCCTTGAGCTGGTAGTAGAGGGGGATGGGCGACGATCGCTCGATCATGGCGGGCCCTCGTCTTCCGGGAGCTGGGGCCCTGGGGTGGGGCGGTGCAGGTAGCGTCCCTGGGGCGGGCCGATGAAGGTGCCCCGGTCGTAGATGCAGCGTCCCCGGAGGAAGGTGGCCTTGACCCGGCCGGTGAGCTCCAGCCCCTCGAAGGGGGTGTAGCCCTGGCCCGAGGGGGAGTCCTCGGCCCGGACCACGAAGCGCTCGTTGGGGTCCAGGAGCACCAGGTCCGCGTCGTAGCCCACCGCGATGTCCCCTTTGCTCCGCAGGCCGAAGCGCTGGGCCGGGTTCCAGCTCAACAGCTCTGCCATGTGGGGGTAGGACATGCCCCGTCGGCTCCCCTCGCTGAAGACGCCGGAGAGGAGATACTCGGTGCCGCCGAAGCCGGACTTGGCCAGCCAGATGTTGTCCGGCTGCTCTGGGTCCCACTTCGCCTCCGCGGCGCAGCAGGCATGGTCGCTGACGATCCAGTCCACCCGGCGCTCCAGGACCGCCTCCCACAGGTACTCCACGTCCTCCCGAGAGCGGATGGGCGGGTTCACCTTGGCCTTGGGGCCCGCGGGGGCGTCGTAGTCCAGGAGGAGATGGCCCACGGTCACCTCTCGGCGGAACCGGATGTGGGGGAAGAGCTGCTGCATCATCCAGGCAGCCTCCACGGCCTTGCGAGAGCTGAGGTGGAGCAGGTTGATGTTCAGGCATTCGGTCTCGTAGGCCAGGTAGGACGCGATCCAGATGGCCAGCCCCTCCGAGTGGGGAGGCCGGGCCGCGCTGTAGGCCCGGAGGCCTGTGAGGGAGGGATCCCGTTGGACCAGGCGGGTGTAGGCGTTGAGGATGTCCGCGACCTCGCAGTGAAGGCTGACGCTGATGGTGTCGGCCAGCTCGGGGTGGGCCTGCATGAGGCGGGTGGCCTCCCGCATGATGAACTCGAAGTGGGCCAGGTCGTAGCTGTCCCCCTCGTCCAGCATGAGGAAGCGCCGTTGGGCCGCGGGGTCGGCCTGGCCGTGGAGCCCGTAGCCGCCGTAGAACATGAAGATCTTGAAGGAGGGGACGCCGAACCGGGTGAGGAGCAGCTCCATCTCGCCGATGTGGGAGCCCTGGATGGGGGCCAGGTGGTAGCCGTAGTCCACCCAGTAACGTCCCTGGGAGATGGCCAGCACCTGGGGGAAGAAGTCCGCGTAGGGGCCGCCCCGGTTCAGGTAGTACTGACCGGTTCGGAAGTAGGTGAGCATGGAGGTGACGCCCCCCATGGCCGCGGCCCGGCTCTCGCTCTCCGCGTCCTGTTCCAGGGGCGCGTAGATCCCCGCGTGCATGTGGGCGTCCACCAGCCCTGGAAAGGCCAGCCAGCCCCGACCATCGTACACCTCCCGGGCCTGGTCCGGGGGGATCGCGGGCGCGAGGTGGACGAACTTGCCGTCCCGGATGCCCAGGTCCAGCCGCTCCACCGCGGGTTGCCTGGGCCGCACCACCTGGACGTTCTTCACCACCAGATCGTAGGGGCTCTCCCGGTTCATGGCTTCTCCTTCTCCGAAGGGGCGTGGGGCGAAGGGAGGCGACCGTCCACCACGATCTGGGCCTGGTGGAGGCGGCGGATCTCCGCCTCGTGGAAGCCCAGGGACTGGAGGATGGCCGCGGTGTCCGCGCCGATGGCCGGCGGATCCCGACGTAGCCCGTAGCGGACGTGGCGGATCGCGATGGGCAGCCGGGGGAGGCGGATCCGCTGTCCGTTGGGCAGGGCCACATCCACCAGGCCGTGGCTCTGGACCAGATGGGGGTCCTGGAACAGGTCCTCGGGCCGGGCCACCGGCGCGAAGGGGATCCCGGCCTCCTGGCAGCGGTCCACGATCTCCTCCAGGGACATGCGGCCGAACATCCGCTCCAGCTCGGGATGCAGACGGTCCCGGGCGTCCACTCGTTGGGCGTTGGTGGCCAGGCTCTCGTCGGCCAGGAGATCCGGCCGCTGGAAGGCCTGGCAGAAGGCCTGCCAGTGCTTGTCGCTGGTGATGCCCACGAAGACCTGTTGGCCGTCCGCGGTGTGGAACAGTCGGTAGACGGCCCAGGGGCTCACCCGGGCCGGCATGGGCGGCACCGGCTCCTGGGCCATGGCCGCGTAGGCCATGTGTTGGCCCATGATGTAGGCCGCGGTCTCGAAGAGGCCGTTCTGGACAAAGGCCCCCTGGCCCGTGCGTTCCCGCTCCCGCAGGGCGGTCAGGATGGCCACCGCGCCGAAGGTGCCTCCCAGGATGTCCACGATGGAGGCCCCGGCCCGCAGGGGCTGCCCCGGGGGGCCGGTCATGTAGGCCAGGCCGGACATCATCTGGACCACCTCGTCCAGTGCGGTTCGATGCTGGTAGGGTCCCTCCATGAAGCCCTTGAGGCTGCAGTAGATGATGGTCGGGTTCAGCTCGCGGACGGCCGGGTAGCCCAGGCCCAGCCGCTCCATGGTGCCGGGCGCGAAGTTCTCGATGAGCACGTCCATCGTGGCCAACAGGGCCCGGACGATCTCCTGCCCCTCGGGGGTCTTGAGGTCGACGGCCAGGCTCTTCTTGTTGCGGTTGAAGAAGGTGTAGTAGCCGCTGCCGAAGCCCTTGAGCCGTCGGGTGTGGTCGCCCTGGGGCGCGGGCTCCACCCGGATCACCTCCGCGCCCAGGTCCGCCAGGATCAGCCCCGCGGCCGGTCCCATGACCGCGTGGGTGAACTCCACCACCCGGATGTCCTGGAGGGGCAGTGCCTCCGGGGAGCTCTGCGCCGCTCGGGCCGTGGGGTCAGGGCGCTCCATGTTCGTCCCCCAGGCGATAGTCGCGGTGTTCCCGCAGGTAGTTCACCAGGCCACCGGCCCGGAGGATGGCCAACATCACCCGGGGCATGGGGGTGGCCGGGTACTCCTCTCCCTGGGTGAGGTCTCGGACCACGCCGGCCCGGAGGTCCACCTCCAGCCGGTGCCCGGAACGGATACGGTGGGGGCCGATCTCCACCGCGGGCAGGCCGATGTTGATGGCGTTTCGGTAGAAGATGCGGGCGAAGGAGCGGGCCACCACCGCGGCCACGCCCGCGGCCTTCAGGGCCAGGGGAGCCTGCTCCCGGGAGGAGCCGCAGCCGAAGTTCGCCCCGGCCACCAGGATGTCCCCGGGCTGGACCCGCTGCCGAAAGTCTGGGTCCAGGTCCTCCAACACGTGCTCGGCCAGGTGGGAGAGATCCAGGGTCTTGGTGTACTTGCCCGGGATGATCCGATCCGTGTCGATGTGGTCGCCGTAGACGTGGGCCCGGCCCACCAGGCGGGCCTGGGAGGCCCGTTTCAGCGAAGTTCCCACGGTGTCTCCTCGCTTTCCAGGATGGGCACCGGGTCTGCGATGGCGCCCACCAGGGCCGAGGCCGCCACCACGGCCGGCGAGGCCAGGTAGATGGAGGCCCGGGGGTTGCCCATCCGTCCCTGGAAGTTGCGGTTGGTGCTGGCGATGACCGCCTCGCCGTCGCCCGGGATCCCCTGGTGGGTGCCCACACAGGGGCCACAGCCCGCGGGGATGAAGGTGGCCCCGGCCTGGGAGAGGACCTGCACTGTGCCGTCCTCCAGCGCGGCGTGGAAGACCCGCCGGGAGGCCGGCGCGATGAGGAGCCGGACCCGGGGATGGATCCGCTTGCCCCGGAGCACCTGGGCGGCCATCTGCAGGTCTTCCAGCCGGGCATTGGTGCAGGAGCCGATGAAGGCCTGGTGGATGGGCTGGCCCACCACCTCCCGGACAGGCACTACCCGGTCGGGGGAATGGGGCGCGGCCACCAAGGGCTCCAGGGTGGAGACGTCGAACCGGTGGACGGCCGCGTAGGGGGCCCCGGGATCCGGATGGACCGGAGAGAAGGGGTAGGGCAGCTCCAGCCCGGTGGGATCCACCAGGCCGGTCTTGGCCCCCATCTCCGCGGACATGTTGGCCACGGTCATCCGGCTGGCCAGGCTCAGGCCATGGATGGCCGAGCCGGTGTACTCGATGGCCTGGTAGATGGCGCCGGCCACGCCCAGGTGGCCCACCAGGAAGAGGGCCAGGTCCTTGGCCGTGATGCCCTTGGGCAGCCGACCTTCCAGCTCGATCCGGATGGTCTCCGGCACCTTGAGCCAGATCTTGCCGGTCAGCCAGACCGCGGCCAGGTCGGTGGAACCCACCCCCACCGCGAAGGCGTTCACCGCGCCGTAGGTGGGGGTATGGGAGTCCGCGCCCACGAAGAGCTCCCCGGGCCGCACCCGGGCGTCCTCCACCATGAGCTGGTGGCAGATGCCCTCCCCCACCTCGTAGAGATGCCCGCCCATGCGCTGTTGGAACTCCCGCATGAGCCGGTGTAGGTTGCCGATCCGCTCGTTGGGCGGGGGCGTGGCGTGGTCCAGGACCAGGAAGCAGCGGGCCGGATCCCACAGGGCCTGCCCCCCCATGGCCTGGAAGGCCCGGATGGCCAGGGGCCCGGTGGCGTCGGTGGCCATGGCGCCATCCACCGAGGCCACCACCAGTTCCCCGGCCCGGACCGGCCGCCCCACGTGGGCCGAGAGGATCTTCTCGGCCACGGTCTGGGCCGGGGCAGCATCTCGGTGTGAGGGAGGGTTCCCGGCCATGGATGTCGACCTCCTACGGGGCCATCTCGGACGGCGAGAGCTCCACCCGGTCCGGTGCCCGTTCCACCAGGGCTGCGATCCGGCTGGGCAGATCCCCTCGTCCCAGGGCCTCTCGGGCCTGGAGGGAGACCCGGGCCACCTGCACCGGATCCACGCCGGTGGCGATGCCCATCCGGTGCAACATGTGGACGGTGTCCTCGGTGGCGATGTTGCCGGCGGCTCCATCGATGAAGGGACAGCCCCCCAGGCCGCCGAACGCGGTGTCGAAGGCTCGAACGCCACAGGCCAGCCCTGCCAACAGGTTGGCCAGGCCCAGGCCCCGGGTATCGTGGAGGTGGAGCACCACAGGCACCGGGTGTGCCTGTTCTACCAGGGGAGCCACCCGGCGAAACAGGCTCCGCGGATCGGCCAGGCCCGCGGAGTCGGCCAGGGCCAACTGGTCCACTCCCATGGCCAGGATGGTGTCGGCCAGCTCGCGCACCCGTTCGGAGGAGACGTCGTCGGGCCGGCGGTACCCGAAGGCACACTGGATCCCACCCCGGACCTGGAGCCCGTGGGAGCGGGCCAGGGCCACCATCTGGACCATCTCGGCCAGGGCCTGGTCCACGCTTCGATTCGCGTTGCGGCGGCTGTGGTCCTCGTTGGCGGATACGGACACGTCCACGGCCTGGATGCCGCCCGCCTGGACGGCCCGCTCCACGCCTCGGAGGTTCAGGGCCAGTCCGGTGAAGACCACACCCTCCACCTGGGGCAGCCGCCGGCACAGCGCCTCCGCGTCGGCCATCTGGGGCACCCGCCGCGGGTGCACGAACGCGGTCACCTGGATGGTGCGCAGCCCCGCATCCACCAGCCCCTGGATCAGGGCGAGCTTGGCCTCGGTGGAGAGCACCGGCTCCCGTTGCAGCCCGTCCCGGGGGCCCACCTCCACGATCTCCACGGAGGGGGGCAGGGCCTCCAAGAGGGGAGGGGACATGGCAGCTCCTCATCGTCCAGTGTGGCGTTGGCAAGGGCGGACCGCGAGGCCCGTGGCAGCCGGGGGATTTGTTACAACATTATATCATATTGTCCGGCCATGCCAAATCTCCCAGACACCTGGGTTGGGCCTCTCGCCTGGTGAGGTGGAACTCCTGCAAACGCGCGCCGAGGGTTGGCCGGCCGGTTTGCGCCTCCTGGCCGCTTCGCTGGGCCGCCTGCCCGCCGGCGCAGACCGCCGCGCCTCCATCGAGCACCTGGCCCACACCGACCGCCTGGTCTTCGACTTCCTGGCCGAGGAGGTGCTGAACCAGCAGGAGCCGGAGCTGAAAGCGTTTTTATTGCAAACGGCCATTCTTGCCGAACTGACCCCCGCCCTGTGCCAGGCCGTCACCGGCCGAGCCGATGCCGCCGTCCTCCTGGACGAACTGTACCGCCGCAACCTTTTTCTCGTGGCGGTGGACGAAGCCGGAAAGCAGAAGAGAGCATCTCTCCCCGGCGCCTCTGCACCCCTGCACCCCCGCACCTACCGCTATCACGATCTCTTCGCCGAATTCCTGCGTCACCGCCTCCAGCAGGAGATGCCGGAGCGCATCTCCGACCTGCACCGACGGGCCGCCCAGGCCGAAAGCGACCCCACTCGCGCCGTCGCCCATTATCTGGCGGCGGCCAGGTGGTCGGAGGCGGCCGCGCTCATCGAACAGGTTGGGGCCGAGATATCCGCCCGGGGTTACCTGGACACCCCCAGCCGCTGGATCAACGCTTTGCCCATCCCTGTCCAAGAAAGCCGACCAAGGCTAAACCAGTATCTGGCGGTCTGCGCCTGGCAAAAAGACAGACTGACAGAAGCGCAGTCCCTGCTGGAACAGGCCCGGCAAGGCTTCAAGGCGGCCGGCGACGCAAGGGGCCAGGGCGAAATGCTGGCCAATCTGGCCCACCTGGCGCTGCACCAGGCTGAGTGGGAGCGCAGCGCCGCCTTGGCTGACCGCGCCCTGACCCATCCTGCGCCGCCCCACATCCAGGCCCAACTACTGATGGGTCGCGCCGTGCAGAAGTTAAACTCTGGTGACTGGACGGGGGGCGAACGAGACTTCAAAACCGCTGTAGACCTGATCCAGACCTCTGAAGAACTAGACCTGTTGAGCCTGCTGACCACCAACCTCGAACCCGCCTTCGCCTTTCTGCCGGGCAGCCTGGAAGGCATTCTGCGGCAGAAAGGCGTGCAGCCATCACCGGGCTGATTTGGAACGCCGCCTGGGTGCTGGTGGCCGCGCCGGCCGCGGTGGGGATCAACGTGCTGGCCGGGGGCGAGGGCGCGTTCAGCTTCGGCATCCTGGCCGTGGCTGCCGTGGCCTTGGCCGGCCAACTGCTGGCCCGGCAGGAGATGACCTCCTGAGCGGGTGCGCCATGAACGATGCTCGCGCGGTGCTCGTCTTATCGTATTCTTCTGTGTTTCAACGGGAGGCGCAACATGACCACAGCGAACTTTATCCCGAATTTTGGGATGGTTGACAGGCCCAATCTCTGCACATATACTTTGTCCAAACGCCTTCAAGACCGGCCGGTTGATTTCCAAGACGTTTGGATTGCCGCCACCGCTCTGGTGAACAAAAGTCGCTTTGGTCACGCACAACACGGAAGCATTCGAGAAAATCGCGTCGTTGCAGCGAAAAAGTTGATTTTTTTTGAACGATGAACGCCCCGGTTCAACCAGAAACACGTTGGGGGGACTTTGGGTTGGCCGCCGCCCGGCTGGCCTGGATGGCCGCCTTTTTGCTGGCGGCCGGGCTGTGGATCATGGGCAGCGTCGAGACGGTCGGCCGCCCGCCCCCCTCCTGCGTAGAAACCGCGTGCGACCCGTTCGCGCTCTCGGCCGAAGACCTGGAAATGATGGTGAGCCTCGGCCTGCCGGCGGATAGGATCAGCGCGTTTTGGGCCCTCACCAACATGGGGTTTGCCATCGTTTTCTTCCTCATCGCCCTGGTGATCTTCTGGCGCGCGCCCAACGCCTGGGTGGGGCTGGTGGTTTCATTCACGCTGGTCTATTTGGGAGCGGTCTTCTTCACAGAAAGCGACGACGCCCTGTGGCGGGCCCGTCCTGACCTGCGCTGGCTGCTGGCCGTTGTGTATGCCTTGGGATACAGCGCCTTGATGTGCTTGTTCTTTTACTTTCCCGACGGGAAATTCGCCCCGCGCGCGAAGCACCTGGGGATGATAGCTGTCCCCCTGATCCTCCTGATCGCGCCGTTCACCGTCAACGCGACCCGGGGCGAACAGCCGGCCGCCGGCCTGTTCGTAGGCTCTGTGGCCGCAGGCGTCGCGGCGCAGATCCATCGCTACCGTCGCCTGTCTAACCGGTTACAACGGCAGCAAACCAAGTGGGTGCTGTTTGGCCTGATGAGCGCACTCCTCGTCATGCTGATCTGGCTGTTCACCGGGGCCAACCTGCCGCCCGGTCAACCCCGCCCGGAACGAATTTATTTTTTGCTTTTTACCCGGGCCCTCATCATCGTCCTGATCCCGCTGCTTCCTCTGTCCATCGCCTTTTCGATTCTGCGCTACCGGCTGTTTGACATCGATGTGATCATCAACCGGGCGTTGGTTTACGGCGCGTTGACCGCGCTCATTGGTGGCCTGTACGTCTTGCTGGTTGGTTCGGCGGGTGTGGTGTTGCAGACAAACAGCGATCTGGCCGCTCTGCTGCTGACGGCCGTGCTGGCGGCGGCAGCCTTCAGGCCGGCCCGCTCATTCATACAGCAAGGGGTGGATCGGATGATTCAGGTTCAACAGCCGCGTCCACCCCCCATTTCCCCGGTAAAAACAGATGAAGCTGCCCGTCCGCGCCTGTCCGGTCGCTGGCTTCAGGTTGCGCGGGGCGGTTGGATCGCGCTCACCATCGCCGCCTTTGGCGTTCTCATCGCCTCCATCCCCGGCTACGCGGCCAAATTCGGCGGGCAACTCGACCACGTAACCGGGGGCGAACTTCCACCGGGCGCCCACTTTTTCGCCGCGGCCAGCGGCGCGGTTTCGCTGGCCGCGGCGCTGCTCTCCATAGGGTTGGCCACACTGCTTTTCCGCCGCCGGTTCAGGGAACCCATCGCCGCTTTGCTCTCCTTCTTCCTGCTCGCTTATGGCGTGGCCATGTCCGGGCCGCTGGAAGCGGCCGGCGCCTACTGGCTCGGCTCTGTAGAAACCGCGCAGGCTCTGCAAGGCGTTTTGCTGGCGACGCCCATGATGGCGCTCCTGGCGCTCTTCCCCAATGGACGATTCACACCCCCCTGGACGCGCTGGATCGTCTTGCTCTCCGTGCCGGGGAGCCTGGGATTGTTGGTGATTGCCCCTTTCGACGCCGAAGGCATCAATCAGAATCCCGCTCTCTTTGTTGTCACCGCTCTCCTGTTCATTGGCCTCGGTCTGGGCGGTGTGTATGCCCAATTCATCCGCTATCGAAAGGTTTCCACCCCGGCCGAGCGGCGGCAAACCCGCTGGGCGGTTTTCGGCTTCGCCCTTTGGATGGCGTACATCATCCTTTCCACTATTCCCTATTTTTATCTCACCGGCCTCCCGCCGGATGCGCCCACACCATGGTGGGCGCCGGCCAGCGAACTGAGCTGGTGGCTCAGCATGAGCATCATCCCCGTTTGTCTGACGATTGCCATCACCCGCGGCCGGCTCTGGGATATCGACCTGGTCATCAACCGCGTTCTGGTCTATGGCGCGCTGACGGCCGTGGTGACTGCGCTGTACGTATTCATCGTCGGTGGGTTGGGGCTACTCCTTCAATCCGGCAGCAACCTGCTGCTGGCGTTGCTGGCCACGGGCCTGGCCGCGGCCCTGTTCCAACCGCTGCGACAGCGTTTGCAGTCCGCGGTCAATCGCCTGATGTACGGCGAGCGGGACGAGCCGGCCGCGCTGCTGGCCCGGTTAGGCGAGCATCTGGAGCAAACCGGCTCCCCGCAAGCCGCGCTGATAGGCATTGTGGAGACGGTGGCCCAGGCGCTCAAACTGCCCTATGCGGCCATTGAGCTGGGCGAGCGGGGCGAAATGGCCGCCAGCTACGGCCTGCCGGTGGATGAGACGCAGTCGTTCCCCCTGATCTACCAGGGAGAAACGGTCGGGCAGATGCGGGTCGCGCCGCGCGCGCCCGGCGAGTCGCTCACCGCCAAGGACCAGCGCCTGCTGGAAACCATCGCGCGGCAGGCCGGGGCCGTGGCCTACGCCGCCCGCCTGACGGCCGATTTGCGCCGCTCCCGCCAACGCCTGGTCATCGCCCGCGAAGAAGAACGCCGCCGCATCCGCCGCGACCTGCACGACGGGCTGGGTCCCGTCCTGGCCAGCCAGGGGCTTAAGATGGCCGCCGTCGGCCAACTCATCGAGGAGGATCCCGCCAAAGCCCGGCGCTTTCTCGACGAGTTGGCCGCCCAGAACCAGGCTGCGGTCAGCGAGATCCGCCGCCTGGTCTATGATTTGCGGCCCCCTGCGCTGGATGATTTGGGTCTGGCAGGGGCGATCCGCGATTACGCCATAGGCCTGCAGGTTGGCGCCGGCAGCCCGGAAATCGACGTGCAAGCGCCGGCCGCCGGCCTGCCTCCCTTGCCGGCCGCCATCGAAGTGGCCGCCTACCGCATCGCGGCCGAAGCCTTGACCAACATCGCCCGCCACGCCCAGGCCCGCCACGGCACAGTGGCATTTAGACTCGAGTCCACCGGCCGGGGAAAAACGCTCCTTCTGGAGATTACAGACGACGGCGTGGGCCTGTCGCCGGAAAGCAAAGCCGGGGTTGGCCTGATCTCCATGCGCGAGCGGGCCGAGGAGATCGGCGGCAGCCTGCACATCGAGTCTGCGCCCGGCCGCGGCTGCCGCGTGCTGGCCGCGCTGCCCCTGGAAACGGAGGTCTGATCGTGGCAACTATTCGTCTCCTGGTGGCCGATGACCACGCCCTCTTCCGCGAGGGGCTGCAAGCCCTCCTGGCGGCCATTCCAGATATCGAGATGGTGGGCCAGGCCACGAACGGTGAAGAAGCGGTGGCCCTGGCCCGCGAGGTGCAGCCGGATGTGGCGCTCATGGACATCAACATGCCCGGACTGAACGGCATCGAGGCCACCCGGCAGATTTTGCGCGCCAACCCGGCCGTGGGCGTCATCATGGTCACCATGCTGGAGGATGACGCCTCTCTCTTTGCCGCCATGCGCGCCGGCGCGCGCGGCTACGTGCTCAAAGGCGCCCATCATCAGGAGTTGTTGAACGCCATCCGGGCCGTGGCCCGGGGAGAGGCGCTCTTTGGACCGGCCATCGCTGCCAAACTGACCCATTTCTTTGCCCGGTCCCGGCCAGCGGCGCCGGAAGCCTTCCCCGAACTCACCGACCGCGAGGGCGAAGTCCTGGCCCTGATCGCGCAGGGTCACAATAACGCCACCATCGCCCGGCAGTTGGCGATCAGCCCCAAGACGGTGCGCAACCACGTCTCCAACATCCTCAACAAGCTCCAGGTGGCCGACCGGGCCGAGGCCATCATCCGGGCGCGGGAAGCGGGGCTGGGAGAGGCGCAATAGGAATTCCCCCGACCCGGTAAACCAC
>Ga0256839_1002749_pt1 | contig 19157 bp, 17 predicted proteins | sample 354166metaG_FD_185968 | JGI IMG/M metagenome (GOLD analysis project Ga0256839, IMG submission 185968) | Hydrothermal vent microbial communities from Mid Atlantic Ridge, Atlantic Ocean - 354-166 | ecosystem: Environmental > Aquatic > Marine > Hydrothermal vents | place: Atlantic Ocean: Mid... | reverse complement strand
CCGAAGCGTTGGGGACCGAAGAAGTTGGGTACCCCGCAGGCGGCGGCGCGGCCCAGGCGGCGCTCCATGTCGGGCGCGGGCACCGTGCACTCGCGCAGCACCAGGCGGAAGCGGTTGGCGCGGTGGGTGCCGCGGCGCAGCTTGCGGCCGTGGCGGGTCACCGCGAGCACCTTCAGCCCCCGGCCCTCCAGGCGTTCCCAGGCCGGCTCGCGGATGCCCCCCAGGTCCACCGAGAACCACTGCCGGGCCACGGCATGGCGGTCCTTGAGCCCCGACCAGCCCACCCGCACCAGCGGCACGCCCGCCAGGCGCGCCAGGCGGCGGGCCACCTCCTCGGTGTTGAGCCCGCGCTTCTCCAGCCACAGCCAGGCGTGCTGGCCGGCGCCCTCGGGCACGAAGCCCAGGACTTCCTCCACCGCGAAGTCCTCGGCCCGCGCCCGGTAGCGGAAGGCGCCCGCCGGCGGTCCCAGCGCCCGGGGCCACGGCCCGCACGGGGTCATGGTGGCCACGGTTCAGCGGGCCGGGCCCAGCAGCGCCACCGCCAGCGCGGCGATGCCCTCGCCGCGCCCGGTGAACCCCAGGCCCTCGGTGGTGGTGGCCTTGACGTTGACCCGCGCCGGGTCGATGCCCAGGTCCGCGGCCAGGTTGGCGCACATGGCCTCCACGTGCGGCGCCAGCCGGGGCGCCTGCGCCACCACCGTGACGTCGGCGTTGATCACGGCCAGCCCCCGTTCCCGCGCCATGGCCGCCACCGCGCGCAGGAAGGTGCGGCTGTCGGCACCGCGCCAGCGCGGGTCGTGGTCGGGGAAGTGGCGCCCGATGTCGCCCAGCCCGGCGGCCCCCAGCACGGCGTCGCACAGAGCGTGGATCACCACGTCGCCGTCGGAATGGGCCTGGAGCCCCCGGCCGTGGGGAATGCGCACGCCGCCCAGGACCACGTGGTCCCCGGCGCCGAAGCGGTGCACGTCGAAGCCCTGTCCCACCCTGAGCGCCATGCCGCTCATCACCCGCCGTCGTCCAGCCCGGTCTGCTGCGCGAGGTGCTCCTGGTCCTGCCGGCGGAGGAAAAAGGCGGCCAGGGCCAGGTCCTCGGGCAGCGTGATCTTGATGTTGTCGGCGTGACCGGCCACCAGGCGCGGGGCCAGGCCCGCGCGCTCCATGGCCGCCGCCTCGTCGGTGACCAGCTCGCCGGCGGCGATGGCCGCGGCCAGGGCCCCGCGCAGGGCCTCGAGCCGGAACATCTGGGGCGTGAGCGCGTGCCAGAGACGGCTCCGGTCCACGGTGACGGCCACGCGGCCCTCGTCGTCGCCGCGCTTCATGGTGTCGCGCACCGGCACCGCCAGCAGGCCGCCCACGGGATCGCGCTTGAGGGTCCACACCAGCCGTTCCAGGTCCGCCGGTCGCACGCAGGGGCGGGCGGCGTCGTGGACCAGGACCCAGTCGGACCCGGCCGCCATGCCGGCCAGCCGCTCCAGGGCGGCGGCCACCGAGTGGCAGCGCTCGGCGCCGCCGGTGACGGTGTACACCGGCACCGCGACCTCCACTTCCAGCTCCGGCCACCAGGGATCGCCGGGGGCCAGCGCCACCACGATGCCCTCCAGGCCGGGCAGGGTGGCCAGCCGTTCCAGGGTGCGCACCAGCACCGGGCGCCCTTCCAGGAGCAGGTACTGCTTGGGCGTGGCGCTCTGCATGCGGCGGCCGGCGCCGGCCGCGGGCACCACCCCCCACAGCGCGGGATCGCGGGCCCGCGCGCTCATGTGGGGATCCGGGGCCGGGTGCCGCGCGCGGTCACCGCCGGCGCGGCTCGACGAACTGGATGAACACCTCGTCGCGGCGGATCATGCCCATCTCGCCGCGGGCGCGCTCCTCGATGGCATCCAGCCCCTGCTTGAGATCGCGCACCTCCGCGGCCAGCGCCCGGTTGCGGGCCCGCAGGGCCTGGTTCTCGGCCCGCTGCGCCGCCACCGCCGCCTCCAGCCGCGCCACCGAGGCCAGGCTGCCCTCGCCCACCCACAGGTCCCATTGCAGGAGCAGGAAGAGTGCGCCGAGCAGGGTGAGGAGAACGCGCATGGCCGCCACGGTGTTCAGGTGTCCTGGCGCAGATTATAGAACGCCGCGCGGCCCGGGTACGAGGCGGCCGGGCCCAGGGCCTCCTGGATCCGCATGAGCTGGTTGTACTTGGCCACGCGGTCCGAGCGCGACAGCGAGCCGGTCTTGATCTGGCCGGCGCCGGTGGCCACCGCCAGGTCGGCGATGGTGGTGTCCTCGGTCTCGCCCGAGCGGTGGGAGATGACCGCGGTGTAGCCGGCATCGCGCGCCGTGCGGATGGCGTCCAGGGTCTCGGTGAGGGTGCCGATCTGGTTGACCTTGATGAGGATGGAGTTGGCCACGCCGCGGGCGATGCCCTGCTCGAGGATGGCGGTGTTGGTCACGAACAGGTCGTCGCCCACCAGCTGCACCCGTGTACCCAGGCGCTCGGTGAGGCGCTTCCACCCGTCCCAGTCGTCCTCGGCCATGCCGTCCTCGATGGAGAGGATGGGATACCGGTCCACCCAGCCCGCCAGCACGTCGATGAACTCGTCCGCGCTCAGGCTGCGGCCCTCCGAGGCCAGCTCGTAGCGGCCGTCGCGGTGGAACTCGCTGGCGGCGGCGTCGATGCCGAGAAAGATGTCCTCGCCGGCGCGGTAACCGGCCCGTTCCACCGCCTCCAGGATCACCTCGATGGCGGCCTCGTTGGAGGGCAGGTCGGGGGCGAAGCCGCCCTCGTCGCCCACCGCGGTGTTGAGCCCGCGCCCGTGCAGGACCTGCTTCAGCGCGTGGAAGACCTCGGCCCCGTAGCGCACCGCCTCGGCCAGGTCCGGCGCGCCCACGGGCAGGATCATGAACTCCTGCAGGTCCACCGAGTTGTCGGCGTGGGCGCCGCCGTTGATGATGTTCATCATGGGCACCGGCAGGACGCAGGCCTCGGTCCCCCCCAGGTAGCGGTACAGGGGCACCCCCTGGTCGGCGGCGGCGGCCCGGGCCGCGGCCAGGGACACGGCGAGAATGGCGTTGGCCCCGAGGCGGCCCTTGTTGTCGGTGCCGTCCAGCTCGATCATGCGCCGGTCCAGGCCGGCCTGGTCCGCGGCATCGTGCCCCAGCAGGGCGTTGCGGATCTCGCCGTTGACGTGGCCCACCGCCTTGAGCACGCCCTTGCCGCCGTAGCGCGCGGGGTCGCCGTCGCGCAGCTCGATGGCCTCGCGGGTGCCGGTGGAGGCCCCCGACGGCACCGCGGCGCGTCCCATGGCGCCCGATTCCAGGATCACGTCGGCCTCCACCGTGGGATTGCCGCGCGAATCGATGATCTCCCGGCCGATGACGGCCTTGATGCAACTGCCTCGCTTGGTCATGGATGTCTCGGTTCTTCCTGAAGGGTTGTGGGATTCCGTGGCGCCGGGCCCGCTCACCCGCCCCGGCGCAGCTCGTCCTCGATGAAGGGCCGCGCCTTGACCGTGCGGTCCAGCTCCAGCAGCGTCTGCAGCAACGCCTCCATGCGCCCCAGGGGCCAGGCGTTGGGCCCGTCCGACAGGGCCCGGTCCGGGTCCGGGTGGGTCTCCATGAACAGCCCCGCCACGCCCGCGGCCACCGCGGCCCGCGCCAGCACCGGCACGAACTCCCGCTGGCCGCCGGAGCGGCTGCCCTGCCCGCCCGGCTGCTGCACCGAGTGGGTGGCGTCGAACACCACCGGGCAGCCGGTGTCGCGCATCACGGCCAGCCCGCGCATGTCCGAGATCAGCGTGTTGTAGCCGAAGGAGACGCCGCGCTCGCACACCAGGATGCGGTCGTTGCCCGCGGCGCGGGCCTTCTCCACCACGTTGACCATGTCCCAGGGGGCGAGAAACTGGCCCTTCTTGATGTTGACCGGCCGCCCCTGCCGGGCCACGTTCTGGATGAAGTTGGTCTGGCGGCAGAGGAAGGCCGGCGTCTGCAGCACGTCGGCCACCGCCGCCACCTCGTCCAGGGGCGTGTCCTCGTGCACGTCGGTGAGCACCGGCACCCCCACCTCGTCCTTCACCTTCTGCAGGATGCGCAGGCCCTCCGCCACGCCGGGCCCGCGGAAGCTGTCGTGGGCGGTGCGGTTGGCCTTGTCGAAGGAGGACTTGTAGATGAAGGGCACGCCCAGGCGCCCGGTGATGTCACGCAGGGCCGCGGCCGTCTCCAGCGCCAGGGCCTCGCTCTCGATGACGCAGGGACCCGCGATCAGGAACAACGGCCGGTCGTTGCCGGCCGGAAAGCCGCACAGCTCCATCATACCGTGGCCGCCTCGGCGGCGGTGGTGGCGCGCACCGCGCGGGCGGCGCGGATGAAGCCGTTGAACAGCGGGTGTCCGTCGCGGGGCGTGGAGGTGAACTCGGGGTGGAACTGGCAGGCCACGAACCAGGGATGGTCGGCGATCTCCACCACCTCCACCAGGCTGCCGTCCACCGAGGTCCCGGCGATGACCAGTCCCGCGGCCTCGAGCACGTCGCGGTAGCGGTTGTTGAACTCGTAACGGTGGCGGTGGCGCTCGACGATGCGCTCGCGCCCGTAGGCCTCGCGCACCCGGGTCCCCGGTGCCAGCAGGCACGGCTGTCCGCCCAGGCGCATGGTGCCCCCCAGGTCGGAGTCTTCGCTGCGGCGCTCGATGGTGCCGTCCTTGTCCTGCCACTCGGTGATGAGGGCGATGACCGGGTGCGGGGTATCGCGCCGGAACTCGGTGCTGTGGGCATCCTCCAGCCCGGCCACGTCACGGGCATACTCGATGACGGCCACCTGCATCCCCAGGCAGATGCCCAGGTAGGGCACGCCGCGGGTGCGGGCATGACGCACCGCCGCCACCTTGCCCTCCACGCCGCGCTCGCCGAATCCGCCCGGCACCAGGATGGCGTCCATTCCCTCCAGGCAGCCGGTGCCGTTGCGCTCGATGTCCTCGGAATCGAGATAGGTGATGTCCACCTGCGTGCGGGTGTGGATGCCGGCGTGGATCAGCGCCTCCGACAGCGACTTGTAGGACTCGGTGAGGTTGACGTACTTGCCCACCATGGCCACCTTCACCTTGCCCTCCGGGTGCCGCTGGGCCTCCACCACCGCGTCCCACTCCGAGAGGTCGGCCGGCCGGGCCTGGATACGCAGGCGGTCCACCACGATGTCGTCCAGCCCCTGCTCGTGCAGCAGGCGCGGGATCCTGTAGATGCTGTCCACGTCGATGGCGGCGATGACCGCCCGCTCCTCGACGTTGGTGAACAGGGAGATCTTGCGCCGCTCGTCGTCGGGGATGGGCCGGTCGGCGCGGCACAGCAGCACGTCGGGCTGGATACCGATGGACCGCAGCTCCTTGACCGAGTGCTGGGTGGGCTTGGTCTTGAGCTCGCCCGAGGTGGGAATGTACGGCAGCAGGGTGAGGTGGATGTAGGCCACGTTGTCGCGGCCCAGCTCCAGGCCCATCTGCCGGATGGCCTCGAGAAACGGCAGCGACTCGATGTCGCCCACCGTGCCGCCGATCTCCACCATCGCCACCTCGGCCCCCTCGGCGCCGGCCAGGATGGACTCCTTGATGGCATCGGTGATGTGGGGGATCACCTGCACCGTGCCCCCCAGGTAGTCGCCGCGGCGCTCCTTGCGGATGACGTCGGCATAGATGCGGCCGGTGGTGAAGTTGTTGCGCCGGGTCATGGTGGTGCGCACGAAGCGCTCGTAGTGGCCCAGGTCCAGGTCGGTCTCCGCCCCGTCCTCGGTGACGAACACCTCGCCGTGCTGGAACGGGCTCATGGTGCCCGGGTCCACGTTGATGTAGGGGTCCAGCTTGAGGAGGGTGACCTTGATGCCGCGCGCTTCGAGGATGGCGGCCAGGGAGGCGGAGGCGATGCCCTTCCCAAGGGAGGACACGACGCCACCGGTAATAAAAACGAATTTCGTCATCCAGCCGCCGGGGTGATCCTGGGAGGCGGCCCGCGCCACATCCCGATGCCGTTATTGTCGTCGTTTTGCCGCGGTGTTTCAATCGCCCGCCGCCAGCGGGACCAGCTCGACCACCACCCCCTCCTCGCCCGGCGCGGCGGCGAAGGGCTCGCACAGGCAATGACTCCCCACCTGGGCCAGCTCGCCGTCCACGCGGATGAGCGGCAGGCGGTCGCGCTGCCACGGCGGCACGCCCCACTCCTGCAGGAGCTTCTTGAGCGCGTGGCGATGACCGCGGCCCGCCGGCCGGCAGCGCTCGCCGCCGCGGCGGAAGGCCACCTCCACCCCGCCGGCCACCGCCGTTGCCGCCAGTCCCTGCCCCCGTGCCCGTCGCGGCACCAGGCGCCAGCCGGCGCCCGGCAGGACCAGCGGCGCGGCCAGGTCCCAGGGCACCACCTGCGCCGGGTCGTGGCGCGGCAGCGGCGCTCCGGCCCACAAGCCATCCCGGTAGCGGCGCACCCAGCCGCCCGGCCATTGCACCGCGGGCACGGCATCGGGCCGGGCCCCCGGCAGCTCGCCGAGCACGCGGGCCAGGTGGCGCCCGTCGGGGGGGGCCAGCCCGCAGACGGACTGCAGCCAGTAGCGCACCAGGTTGGCCCGCCGGTGGGGCGGCGTGCGCTCCAGCACCGCCAGCGGCAGCGGCGCCCCGGGCGCCGGCGGCGGCCCCAGGTCCATGCGGGCCAGGTCGTCCAGCAGGCGCGCGGCCTCCTGCTGGTGCCGCGCCGTTCGCGCCAGCATCTCCGCGGCCGCCGGCCAGCGGGCGGCCAGGCGCGGCATCACCTCGTGGCGCAGGTGGTTGCGGTCCCGGGCGGGATCGCGGTTGCCGGGGTCTTCCACCCAGTGCAGGCCGTGGGCCGCGGCATAGTCCGCCAGCGCCGCGCGGTCCGCTTCCAGCAGCGGCCGGCCCAGCCAGCCCGCGCCCAGGGGCCGCCAGGCGGGCATGGCCGCGAGACCCCGGGGACCGGCCCCGCGCAGGAGCCTCAGCAGCACGGTCTCGGCCTGGTCCTCGCGATGGTGGGCCAGCAGCAGGCCGTCGCCCGGACCCAGCCGCTGCCGGAAGGCCGCGTAGCGCGCGCGCCGGGCCGCGGCCTCCAGCCCGCCTTCCTTCGCCACCCGCACCCGCACCACCTCGCAGGGGATGGCCCAGGCCCGGCAGGCGGCCGCGGCGGCCGCGGCCCATTGGTCGGCCTCCGGATGCAGGCCGTGGTGCACGTGCACCGCGGCCAGGGCGGGGAGGCGCCCGGCCTCGCGCAGGCGCCACAACAGGTGCAGCAGCACGGTGGAATCGCGGCCGCCGGAGAAGGCCACCAGGTAGCGCTCCGCCGCGGGCATGGCCGCCAGCCGCTGCGCCACCCACTCCGGAGACAGTTGCATGGACGCCGGGACTATTCGGTGAAGTGCCCGTAGCGCATGAGGCGCTCGTAGCGGGCGTCGAGCAGCTTGTCGATGCCCATGGCCTGGAGCGACTCCAGCGACTCCAGCAGTGCCGACTTGATGCGGGCGGCGGTGGTGTCCACGTCGCGGTGGGCCCCGCCCAGGGGCTCCGGGATCACCTCGTCCACCAGGTCCAGGCTCTTGAGGCGCTCCGCGGTGAGCCCCATGGCCTCGGCCGCTTCCGGCGCCTTGTCCGCGCTCTTCCACAGGATGGAGGCGCAGCCCTCGGGCGAGATGACCGAGTAGGTGCTGTACTGGAGCATGAGCAGGCGATCGCCCACGCCGATGGCCAGGGCCCCGCCGGAGCCGCCCTCGCCGATCACCGTGCACACCACCGGCGTCTTGAGGCGCGAGAGGACGAACAGGTTGCGGGCGATGGCCTCGCTCTGGCCGCGCTCCTCGGCCCCCACCCCGGGGTAGGCCCCGGGGGTGTCGATGAAGGTGAAAAGCGGCAGGCCGAAGCGTTCCGCCAGCTCCATGAGGCGCTTGGCCTTGCGGTAGCCCTCGGGCCGCGGCATGCCGAAGTTGCGCTTGAGCTTCTCCTGGGTGTCGCGTCCCTTCTGCTGGCCGATGACCACCACCGGCTGGCCGTCGAGACGGGCCACGCCGCCCACGATGGCCGGGTCGTCGGCAAAGGCGCGGTCGCCGTGCAGCTCCTGGAAGTCGGTGAAGATGCGGTCCACGTAGTCGAGGAAGTAGGGCCGCTGGGGATGGCGCGCCAGCTGCGAGATCTGCCACGGGGTGAGGTTGGAGAAGATGGACTCGGTGAGCTCGCGGCTCTTGGCCTGCAGACGCGCGATCTCCTCGCTGATGTTGATCTCGGTGTCGGAGCCCACGTAGCGCAGCTCCTCGATCTTGGCCTCCAGCTCGGCGATGGGCTGCTCAAAATCCAGGAAGTTGAGATTCATGGGCTTGAGAGGGTGCGGCAGGTTCCGGCGGTAAAAGCCGGAAAATCATAACATAACGGGGTGCTGGGTGCTGGGTGCTGGGCGCTGGGGGCCCGGATTCCGCTGCGCTGCATCCGGGCTACGGGCCGGGGGCCGGCCAGCCTGTTTTCTGTCCTCCGTCCTCTGTCCTCCGTCCTCTGTCCTCCGTCCTCCGTCCTCCGTAATCCAGCCGCACCGCGGCCTCGCCCACCAGGTCCTGCAGGCGGTGCAGCAGCTCGTCGGACGGGTGCACCCGCCAATCCTCGCCCAGGGCCACCTCGGCGGCGGCCCCGGCACCGCGGTAGTCCAGCACCACCGGGCAGCGGCCCTCGCGGAACGGCGCCAGCACCCGGGCCAGGTCCTGGGCGAAGCCGTTGGCCGCGCGCGCCGCGTCCACCGCCACCACCAGGCGGCGGGCGAAGCGCTCGCGGGCGTCGTCGATGGCGTGGATCTCGCGGGCGCTCATGCGGTAGCCGCCGGTGTACTCGTCCACGCTCACCTCCCCTTCCACGACGATGAGCCGGTCCCTGGCCAGCAGCTCGCGGCAGCGCTGGAACACGTCGGCGAACACCGCCAGCTCGATGCGGCCGGAGCGGTCATCGATGGTGATGAAGGCCATGCGGTCCCCGCGGCGGGTATTCATGGTGCGCATGGCCACGATGAGTCCCGCCACCACCACGGTCTGGTCCCGGTCCGGCTTGAGCTCCGCGATGCGGGCCGAGACGATGCGCTCCAGCTCGGGCAGGTAGCGGTCGATGGGATGGCCGGTGAGGTACAGCCCCAGCGTCTGCTTCTCGTTGGCCAGGCGCTGGGCCTCGTCCCACGGCGCCACCCGGCGGTAGCTCACCGGCACCCGCTCCGCCACCGGCGCCATGCCGAACAGGTCCTCCTGGCCCAGGTCGGCGTTGCGGCTGTGCTGCTCCGCGAGGCGGATGGCATCGGGCAGGGTGGCCATCAGGGTGGCGCGGTCCTCGCCGAAGGCATCCAGGGCCCCGGCCATGATCAGCGCCTCCAGGGTGCGGCGGTTGGCCCGGCGCAGGTCCACCCGGGCGCAGAGATCGAACAGGTCGCGAAACGGGCCGTTGGCCTCGCGCTCCCCGGTGAGCGCCTCGATGGCCGCCGCCCCCACGCCCTTGATGGCACCGAGGCCGTAGACCACGGTGCGCTCGTCCTGCACCGTGAACCGGTGCTGGCAGCGGTTGATGTCCGGCGGCACCACCTCCAGGCCCATGTCGCGGCACTCGTCGATGAGCGTCACCACCTTGTCGGTGTTGTCCATGTCGGCCGAGAGCACCGCGGCCATGAACGCGGCCGGGTAGTGCGCCTTGAGCCAGGCGGTCTGGTAGGAGACCAGGGCGTAGGCCGCCGAGTGCGACTTGTTGAAGCCGTAGCCGGCGAACTTCTCCATGAGGTCGAAGATGCCGCTGGCGGTCTTCTCGTCCACCCCGTGCGCGCGGGCCCCGTCGAGAAAGATGGCCCGCTGCTTGGCCATCTCCTCCGGCTTCTTCTTGCCCATGGCGCGGCGCAGCAGGTCGGCGCCGCCCAGGGTGTAGCCGGCCAGGACCTGGGCAATCTGCATCACCTGCTCCTGGTACAGGATCACGCCGTAGGTGGGCTTGAGGATGGGCTCCAGCTCCGGGTGGGGGTACTCCACCTTCTGCCGCCCGTGCTTGCGGTTGATGAAGTCGTCCACCATGCCCGACTGCAGCGGCCCGGGCCGGAACAGGGCCACCAGCGCAACGATGTCTTCGAACGTGTCGGGCTGGAGGCGCTGGATCAGGTCCTTCATGCCGCGCGACTCGAGCTGGAACACCGCGGTGGTGTTGCAGGCCTTGAGCAGGGCGAAGGTCTCGGGGTCGTCCAGCGGGACGGCGCCGATGTCGAGCTCCGGCTCGCCGGCGGCCCGGCGCTGCCGGTTCACCGTCTCCACCGCCCAGTCGATGATGGTCAGCGTGCGCAGGCCGAGGAAGTCGAACTTGACCAGGCCGATGGTCTCCACGTCGTCCTTGTCGAACTGGGTCACCACGCCGTCGGAACCCGGCTCGCAGTAGAGCGGGGTGAAGTCGGTGAGCTTCGACGGCGCGATGACCACGCCGCCGGCATGCTTGCCCGCGTTGCGCGCCAGGCCCTCCAGCGACCGGGCCAGGTCGATGATGGCGCGCACGTCCTCGTCCTCGTCGTACAACTGGCGCAGGGCCTCCTCCTGCTCCAGGGCCCGGTCCAGGGTCATGCCCAGCTCGAAGGGAATGAGCTTGGCGATGCGATCCACGAAACCGTAGCTGTGCCCCAGCACCCGGCCCACGTCGCGCACCACCGCCTTGGCCGCCATGGAACCGTAAGTGATGATCTGCGCCACCTTGTCGCGGCCGTAACGCTCGGCCACGTAGTCGATGACCCGGTCGCGCCCCTCCATGCAGAAGTCCACGTCGAAGTCGGGCATGGACACGCGCTCGGGGTTCAGGAACCGCTCGAACAGCAGGTCGTAGCGCAGCGGGTCCAGGTCGGTGATGGTGAGCGCATAGGCCACCAGCGAACCCGCGCCGGAACCCCGTCCCGGGCCCACCGGCACCCCGTTGTGCTTGGCCCACTGGATGAAATCGGCCACGATGAGGAAATAGCCGGAGAACCCCATGCCCGTGATCACGTCGAGTTCGCGCTCCAGGCGCTCGTCGTAGGGCCGGCGCCGCTCGGCGAAGTCCGGCGCCGCCGGATCCAGCAACACGTGCAGGCGCCGGTCCAGCCCGGCACGGGCCTGCTCGCGCAGGTGCTCGTCGATGGTCCGGCCCGCCGGCACCGGGTAGTCGGGCAGGTGGTTCTGGCCGAAGGTCAGTTCCAGGTTGCAGCGGCGCGCGATCTCCACGCTGTTTTCCAGCGCCTCGGGCAGGTCGGCGAACAGCTCGGCCATCTCCTGCGGCGTGCGCAGGTACTGCTGCTCGCTGAACCGGCGCGGCCGGCGCGGATCGTCCAGGGTGCGGCCCTCGTGGATGCAGACCCGGGCCTCGTGGGCCTCGAACTCGTCGGGGCGGATGAACTGGACCTCGTTGGTGGCCACCACCGGCAGTCCCGTGCGCCCGGCCAGCTCCACCGCCCGGTACAAATAGTCCTCCTCCTGCGGGCGGCCGGTACGCGCCACCTGGAGATAGAAACGGTCCGGAAACAGCCCGCGCCAGAACGCCGCCCGGCGCTCCGCCTCGCCGTCGTCGCCCGCCAGCAGCGCCGCCCCCACGTCACCGTCACGGCCGCCGGAGAGCGCGATGAGGCCGTCGGTGTGCCCGGCCAGCCATTCCCGCTGCAGCAGGGGTTCGCCCCGGCCCTGGCCCTCGGTGTAGGTGCGCGACACCAGCTCGGTGAGATTGCGGTACCCGGTGAGGTCCTGGCACAGGAGCACCAGGCGCGAGGGGGCACGGCCGTCCGCCTCCTCCTGCACCCTGAGATCGACGCCCACCACCGGCTTGATGCCGGCCGCCACCGCGGCGCGGTAGAACTTGACCATGGCGAACAGGTTGCCCTGGTCGGTCACCGCCACCGCCGGCATGCCGGCCGCCGCCACCGCCTCCACCAGCGGCCGGATCCTCACCACGCTGTCGGAAAGGGAGTACTCCGAGTGAAGGTGAAGATGAACGAATCCGGGCGGCATGACCCCACGTTACAAACTCGCCCTGCCACTGGCAAGGCTTGACAGGCGGGAACGCCTCAGGCCGGACGGTAGAGGACGAAGCTGATGTCGTCGGGCTTGGAGGGCTGGCCGGGGACCGGCCGCTCCATGCGGGTCACGGCCGCGGCCAGCAGCCGCCGCGCGGCCTCCTCCAGCGGGCCGCAGCGGATCTCGGCCACGATTTCTTCCAGGTGCAGGTTGTCGAACAGGCCGTCGGAGGCCACCAGCACCGTGTCCCGCGGGGCCAGCCGGACCGGCGGCCCCACCTCGATGCGCATGTCGGGCGTGCCCACCATGTTGGACACCAGGTGCCGCTCGGCGTGGTGCAGCGCCTCGCGCTCCTCGAGCAGGCCGGCCTCCACCGCGTAGCCGGTGGGGGAATGGGAGACGGTCTGCAGCTTGATTCGGCCCCGCTGGCCGCAGACCAGGACCATGGAGTCCCCCGCGTGGAAGGGCCGCACCTGGCGCTGCGCGATCTCCACCGCCGCCAGGGTGGTGGCCGCCCCCGTGGCCAGGGCCTGGACCTCGGCGTTGGCCGCCTCGAAGCCGTTGAGGATGGCGTTGCGCAGCGCCGCCTCCTCGTCGCCGGCCCCGGCCACCGCCCGGGCCAGGGCCGCCACCGCCAGCGCCGAGGCCCGGCCGCCGCCGGGCAGCCCCCCGGCCCCGTCGGCCACCAGCGCCACGCCCGCCGCCGGCCCCGCGGGCACCAGGGCCACGGCGTCCTCGTTGGGTGTCTCCTTGCCCGGCGCCTTCCGGGAACACACCACGGCCCGGCCGCCGGCGAAGCGGCGGGCCGTGATCTCCCCGGCGGTGCCGTCCACCAGCACGAGGGGCCCGGTCAGGGCGGGAAACCCCGTCACGGCCCCTGCGCCCCGCCGCAGCCGGGCCTCATGCCGGGTCCCAGTCCAGGGTCTCCAGGTGCTCGCGCAGCTGGCCCGCGGTGCGGAACTTGCGCAGGATGAGAGACCGCTTGAGCCCCATGCAGATGCCCTTGGCCTGGGGCGAGAGCCGGGCGTAATGCGCCCGCCCGCCCGTGCAGTCGTAGAAGATCCGCACCAGGTCGCAGACATCGTCGTGGATGTTGGCCAGGCGCGGGGCCTGCCAGTGGTAGAGATCCACCAGCCGCACCTGGAACCCCAGACCCAGGCGGCGGACGATGACGTTGTCCACGTGCAGATCGCCGTGGTACTCGCGCATGTGGTGGATGGTCTCGATGCCCGCGGCCAGGGCATGGAGCAGATGGAGGGCCTGGAACTCGTCCAGGCGCCCGCCCCGCTGGCGCTTGAGAAAACGCGACAGCAGCTCGCCCTCGACGTAGTCCGACACCAGGAACGAGATGGGCTGGCCGCGGAAGGTGATGGTGTCCTGGGTGTGGTACTGGATCAGGATGGGGCACTGGCGCAGCTTGTGCAGTTTCTTGGCATAGAACAACAGGGTCCGGTTGCGGGGGTTGCGCTGGGGAAAGAAGAACTTGACCGCCCGGTCGATGCCGGTGGCCACCTCGCGCACCCGGTAGACCTCCCCCTCCCAGCCCGCGCCCAGCGGGGCGATGACCTCGTACTTGCGGGCGAGGATGCGCCCCGGCTGGAAACCGAAGGACTTGACGGGCTGGGGGCGTCTGGCCATGGCCGGTCCCTCCCTCTGCTGGCGCCAACTGTAACCCAGGGCGGCGAGGCTTGCCTAGCACGCGGCCCATCCGTTAGTTTGGCGGCCAAACCCGCATACGCCAGCCATCATGCGCATCCTGCACACCATGCTCCGGGTCGGTGACCTGGACCGCTCCATCGCCTTCTACACCGAGGTCCTCGGCATGAGGCTGCTGCGGCGCAAGGACTACCCCGAGGGTCGCTTCACCCTGGCCTTCGTGGGCTACGGCGACGAGTCACGCGAGGCGGTGCTGGAACTCACCTGCAACTGGGACACCCGTCACTACGACCTGGGCAACGGCTTCGGCCACATCGCCATCGAGGTGGACGACGTCCACCGGGCCGCCGAGGCCATCCGGGCCCGGGGCGGCAAGATCATCCGCGAACCCGGACCCATGAACGCCGGCACCACCCTCATCGCCTTCGTCGAGGATCCCGACGGCTATCCCATCGAGCTTCTGGGACCCCGGCCAGGGTGTGAATGAACAATTTACTCAAAATTTGACCTTTAAATACTTGTTTTATAGTAATATCTCGGCTATCTTTCAGCACATGCGGGAGTCCGGGACCGCCCGGGGTGCGGGGCCCGGAGAATCGCCCAACGGGGGAACCGAACAATGAATGCCAGAACGACGATCCTCGCCGCCGCGCTGTTCACCGCCTGCTCCACCACCGCCCAGGGCGCCGACACCTTTCTCGGGGTCGAGACCGGGGAGCGCCGCTTCTACTGGGGACTCAATTATGGTTCGTGGGACGACGTCGATCTCAACCAGTTGACCCTGGTCCTGGGCGCAGATGTCAGCAATTTCCTGGGAGCGGAGATCCACCTGGGCAAGACCAACGACTTCAGCCGCGAGATCTCGCCCGGTGTCACCGGCACCATCCGGACCCGGTTCGTCGCCGCCGCCTTCGTGCGTGCCAACCTGCGCTACAAAAAGACCACCCTCTACGTCATGGGCGGTTACGGCTACATCGACTTTTCGGAGCTGTCCCTCAACCAGTGGAACTTCGCCGACTCCATCAGCGGCCCGGCCTACGGCGTCGGCATGGACTTCTACGGGGGACCCCACACCGCACTCAACGTCAGCGCGATTCGCTACGTGGACGACGACAACAACACCATAGACACCATCAACCTGGGTTTCGTCCACCACTTCGACTGGCCGGGGCTGGCCAGCCGTTACTGAGCCGCTACTGCAGCGCCCAGTCGCGCGCCTGGTCGGTGAACTGCAGGCGCAGGAACTCCATCTGGTCGGCCAGGATGCGCCGGTTGCGCAGGACCAGGTACTCGGCCAGGTTAGGGACATAGGGCACCGCCAGCAACGGCATGCCGCTCTCGTCGGGAGTCCGGCAACCCTTGCGGGCATTGCAGCGGCGGCAGGCCGTGACCACGTTGGACCACACGTCGCGCCCGCCCCGGGAGACCGGCACCACGTGATCCCGGGTGAGCCCGGCGTCGGCGTGGCGGCGCCCGCAGTAGAGGCAGGTGTGGCGATCGCGCCGGAACAGCTCGCGGTTGGTCAGGGGCGGCACCGTGCGCCGCCGCACCGCGCGGTTCTCCCCGCGCACCGCGATGATGGAATTGATCTCCAGCACGGTGCGGCGCCCGTCCAGGCGCGACATCCCGCCGTGCAACGAAAAGGTATGGTCGCCGGCGGTCCAGGCCACCATGCCCCGGGCGTAGAGACACACCGCTTCCTGCCAGCCGATCCAGCGGATCGGCCTGCCGGTGACATCGAGGCGCAGTATGAGCGGCAGGCTCATGGATCCATCATTCCCGGTCGCGGTCAACGGGTTGTGCGATACCTGCCGGTGACCTTATACGAATCCAGGGCTGCACTCAAGCCGCCGCCGCACCGGTCCAAACGAGCGCCGGTGCGCGGCGCATGGCCCCAGTTTCTCCAGCGCCGCCAGGTGCTCCCGCGTGGGATAGCCCTTGTGCCGGGCGAACCCGTACCCGGGATGGCACCGGTCCAGGCGCTCCATTTCCCGGTCCCGGGCCACCTTGGCCAGGATGGAAGCGGCACTGATGGCCGGCACCGTGGCATCGCCGCCCACCACCGCCCGCCCCGGGCAGGGCAGGTCCGGCAGTCGGTTGCCGTCCACCAGCGCCCGCTCCGGCCGGCGGGAAAGTCCCTCCACCGCGCGCGTCATGGCCAGCATCGTGGCCTGCAGGATGTTGTAACGATCGATCTCCTCCACCGATGCGCTGGCCACGCACCACGCCAGCGCGCGCGCCCTGATCTCCGCCTCCAGCTCGGCCCGCTGCGCCGGCGTCAGCTTCTTGGAATCCGCCAGTCCGGTGACGGGGCGGCGGGGGTCCAGGATCACGGCCGCCGCCACCACCGGTCCCGCCAGCGGGCCCCGGCCCGCCTCGTCCACCCCCGCCGTGACACCATCCACTGCCGCGCATCTCCCGTTTGCGTTGCCCGCAAAACGGTGAGATCATTACACCGTCCGCCGGTCGGGGTCCAGCCGCAACACGGGCCCGGTCATCCTTGCCGCAACCCGAACCGCACTCGATGTGAGCCGTTCCCATTCCGTTCCTTCGCTGCGCGCCGCCGTCATCGGGGTCGGCTACCTGGGCCGGTTTCACGCCCAGAAATACGCCGCCCTGCCCGATGTCACCCTGTGCGGCGTGGTGGACGCCGATGCGGATCGCGCGCAGGCGGTGGGCTCGGAGCTGGACGTGCCCGCATACACCTCGCTGGAACCCCTGCTGGGGGACATCGACCTGGTGAGCGTCGTGGTCCCCACCCAGCGCCACTTCGCCGTCGCCCGCCAGTGCCTGGAGCGGGGTCTCCACGTGCTGCTGGAGAAACCCATGACCGTGACCGTGGACGAGGCCGACACCCTCGTCCGGCTGGCCGAGGAACGCGGCCTGGTGCTGCAGGTGGGCCACCTGGAACGCTTCAACCCGGCCATGGTGGCGCTGCAGGGGGTGCTGGCCGAGCCGTTGTTCATCGAGTCACACCGGGTGGCCCCCTTCAACCCGCGCGGGGCCGATGTCAACGTCGTCCTGGATCTCATGATCCACGACATCGACCTGATCCTGGACATGGTGCCCGCCCCCATCACGTCACTGGACGTGAGCGGGGTGCCGGTGCTCACCGGCGAGATCGATATCGCCAACGCCCGCCTGCGCTTCGCCAACGGCTGCGTGGCCAACGTCACCGCCAGCCGCGCGGGACGCAAGACCGAGCGCACCATGCGGGTGTTCCAGCACGATGCCTACATCGTGGTGGACTTCCATGAAAAGCACCTGGCGCTCCACCGGCGCGGCCCCGCCGCCGCCGGTGGCATCCCCGAGATCCTCAGCGAGGAACGCCGGCTCGAGGGCGCCGACGCCCTGCTGGAGGAGATCAAGGCCTTCGTCGCCGCGGTGCGCCACGGCACGCCGCCGGTGGTCAGCGGCCGGGACGGGCGCCGGGCCCTGGAGACCGCCATCCGCATCACCGAGGCCCTGGAACGGGCCGGCGCCCCCACACACACTGCGCCGGCATCCAATGGAGGAATGATTTCATGATCCCCATGGTGGACCTCAAGGAGCAGTACCACAGCCTCAAGGCGGAGATCGACGCCGCCCTGCAGGAGGTGCTGGAGAACACCCATTTCATTCTCGGTCCCAACGTCCGGCAGTTCGAGCAGGAGGCCGCCGCCTATCTCGGCGCCGCCCATGCCGTGAGCTGTGCCTCCGGCACCGACGCCCTGCACCTGGCCCTGCGTGCGGCAGGCATCGGGCCGGGCGACGAGGTCATCCTCCCGGCCTTCACCTTCATCGCCACCGCCGAGGCCGTGTCCTACACCGGGGCCACGCCGGTGTTCGTGGACATCGACCCCCGCACCTTCAACCTGGATCCGCAGCGGGTGGCGGAAGCCGTGACCGCCCGCACCCGCGCCCTGCTGCCGGTCCACCTGTTCGGCCAGCCGGCCGACCTCCCCGCCCTGCAGGCCATCGCCCGGCAGCACGACCTGGTGATCGTCGAGGACTGCGCCCAGTCCTTCGGCGCCCGCCGCGACGGCATCATGACCGGCACCGCCGGGCTGGCCGGCTGCCACAGCTTTTTTCCCAGCAAGAACCTAGGCGCCTACGGCGACGGCGGCATGGTCACCACCCAGTCGGAAACCATGGCCGAGCGCCTGCGCCAGCTCCGCAACCATGGCAGCAGCCGGCGGTATCACCACGATTTCATCGGGTACAACAGCCGGCTGGACGAGATCCAGGCCGCCATCCTGCGCATCAAGCTGCGCCGCATCGATGATTACAACGAAGGACGCCGGAGGGCCGCCCGCCGGTACACCGAGCTGTTGCACGACGTGGTGGAGACCCCGTACGAGGACCCCGCCGGGACCCACGTGTTCCACCAGTACACCATCCTCACCGACCGCCGCGAGGCCATCCAGGAGGCGCTGGCCGAGGCGGGCATCGCCTCCGCCGTGTACTACCCCGTCCCGCTGCACCGCCAGGCGGTCTATGGCGATGCCTGTCGCGACCTCCACCTGCCGGTGACCGAGTCGGTGTGCCGGCGGTGCCTGTCGCTGCCCATCTACCCGGAGCTCCCGCCCGACACCGTGGAGCACATCGCCCAGGTGGTGCGCCGGGCCGCCGGAGGCTGAAAGGCGTGGCCCGGGTACTGATCGTCGCCGGAGAGGCCTCCGGCGACATGCACGCCGCCCACCTGGTGCGCCGCGTTCAGGCACGGGACCCCTCCGTGGCCTTCAGCGGTATCGGCGGGCCGCGCATGCGCGAGGCCGGCGTGGACATCCGCGTCGATGCCGGCCGCCTGGCGGTGGTGGGGCTGGTGGAAGTCCTGCGCCACTGGCACGACATCAAGGCCGCCCTCCGGTCCATGCGCAGCGCACTGCGCGAGGAGCGCCCGGACCTCCTGATCCTGGTGGACTACCCGGAGTTCAACCTGCGCCTGGCGCGCACCGCCCGTGAACTGGGCATTCCGGTGCTCTATTACATCAGCCCCCAGGTCTGGGCCTGGCGCCGCTACCGGGTTCGCCGGATCCGGCGCGACGTGGACCTGATGGCGGTGGTCTTTCCCTTCGAGCAGGACTTCTACCGACGCCACGGCGTCCAGGCCCGGTTCGTGGGCCACCCGCTCCTGGAGCACGCGGTTCCCCGGCCCGACCGAGCCTCTGCCCGCCGGCGCCTGGATCTGCCGGCCGATGCCACCGTGATCGGCCTCTTCCCCGGGAGCCGGCACAGCGAACTGCGCCGGCTCATGCCGTTGCTGCTGGACACCGCCCGGCGCCTGCACGCGCACCGGCCCCGCCTGCGGTTCCTGCTGGCGGTGGCCCCCACGCTGGGCCGCCACGACATCGAGGCCTACACCCGCCAGGGACCACCGCTCCCCCTGATCCTCGCGGACGGCGGCAGCAGCGACGCCATCGCCGCCTGCGATGTCATCGCCACCGCGTCCGGCACCGCCACCCTGGAGATCGGGCTGCACCAGGTCCCCATGGTCATCGTCTACCGTATCGCCCCTCTCAGCTACGCGCTCCTGCGCCACCT
>Ga0256839_1002748_pt1 | contig 19160 bp, 17 predicted proteins | sample 354166metaG_FD_185968 | JGI IMG/M metagenome (GOLD analysis project Ga0256839, IMG submission 185968) | Hydrothermal vent microbial communities from Mid Atlantic Ridge, Atlantic Ocean - 354-166 | ecosystem: Environmental > Aquatic > Marine > Hydrothermal vents | place: Atlantic Ocean: Mid... | reverse complement strand
AGGATCGTACCGAGGCCGACATCGCCGTGATCGCCATGAAGGGCGGCCAGCCGCTGATCCACGAGGACGAGGACGGCGATCCCAGCGTCACCATCCTGTCCGCCGACCCGATGGTCGATCCGGCGAGTCTGACCCTGCCGGCCGGGGCCGACGACGCCGTCGCCGTGCCCTACCGGGCCGCCGACCACGGCCGCGATTACTGGCTGGCGCCGGGCGAACCCCACTGCGCCGATTGCCACGCTCCGCCTTACGTGGAAGGGCAGGGGGGGATCGCCTTCCCCATCAACCAGCCGGGCAAGTACAGCCTGATGCGTTATTCCAAGGGCCACGCCGGTCTGGCCTGCCAGGCGTGCCACCAGTCGATCCACGGGCTGTATCCGGTGACGCCGCGGGTGGACACCACCACTTACAAACAGGCGCCCCAGTACAATCCCGACGGCAGCCACGGTCCCCTCAAGTGCGCCGCTTGTCATGAGACCAACCGTGACGGCGTGCCCTTGATCGCCGAGGGCAAGACCTGGAACGGCAAGAAGATCGACCACGACTTCGACGCCGCGGTGACCTGGATGCACGCCAGCGCCCCGGATCTGGGCGGGCGCAATCCCCGCTGACCTTTCGGGCGCCGGCCCGCCGGCGCCCCCCGTCTTCCGGAGGGAAACCATGCGAATCCATCTCGTCACCGTATTATTGGGCCTGGCACTGCCGCTGCAGGCGCAGGTGCTGGCCACCGTGGACGGCGCTCCGATCACCGAGCGTCAGTTACAGCGGACCCTGCGTTCCTCACCCTTCGCCACCCAGTATCCCGGTCTCGACGCCGACGAGCAGGCGGCTCTGCGCCGGGATCTGTTGCAGCGGCTGGTGCAGGCGGAGGTGCTTCACCAGGAGGCCCGCCGCCTCGGCCTCGATCGGGAAGAGCCCTTCCGCCGGGCGGTGGCCCGCTTCGAGCGCGGGCTGCTGGCCCAGCGCTACCTGCAAACCCTGCGCGACCGCATCCAGGTGCCGGCGGCCCTCGAGGCGGAATGGCGCCGCAAACTGGGCGTCGATCTAGACGCCCTGGCGGCGGCCCGGGCGACATACGTCGCCCGCCGTTACCGGGCCGCCAAGGCCGAGGCGCTGCAGCGCTTGCGGGCCCGCTTCGGCGATCTTCCCGAAACCGATCTTCTCGCCCGCGGCGCCCGAGAGCTCGGCATCGACGTGGCCCCCCAGGTCGACGGTTTCCGCCGCGAGCGGCTCATCCAGTACCTGCTGGAGAAGAAGGAAAAGGAATGGATTCCCGATACGGCGACCTTGCGCGATTACTACCAGCGCCATCCCGAGATCGGCCGGATTCCCGAGCGCCGCCACGTGGCCCAGATCGTGGTCGCCGACCGGAAACAGGCGGAGGCCTTGCGCCGCCGCATCCTCGCCGGGGAAAGCCTGTTCCGTCTGGCGCGGGAATACAGCATCGACCCTTACGGCCGCCGTCATGCCGGTGACCTGGGCTGGCTGCCGGAGGGCAGCGCCATGCCCGCCATCGAGAAGGTCTTGGCGACCTTGAAGGACGGCGAGGTCAGCCCGGTGATCGAAACCCCGAAGGGTTTCCATCTGGTCACCATCGTCGAGCGCCAACCGGCCGAGCAGAAGCCCTTCGCCGCCGTCCACGACCGGGTGCGTCGAGCGCTGTTGGCGGAGAAGCTGCCGGCCTATCTGGAAACCCTGATGGCGCGCCACCGCATCGCCTGGTCGGGGGAGTAGCGCCTCAGCCTTCCAGCAGCCGCTTGCCGATGCGGGCGATCTGGGCCCAATCGTGGCGGGAGAGATCCTGGGCGTGGGCCAGATGGTTGCGGAGCGACTGGAATTGGCGGATCACGGTCTTGGCCGCCCGTCGCGACGGAAGGCCCAGTTTTTCGTGCATCCCCTCCTGCTGGAGCAACAGCGTGGCCTTGTCGGCCAACTGGAGGCAGTCGAGCAGATCGGCTGTCTGCCCGAGCCGCCGCCGTTCCTTCTGGAGATGGCGTGCTTGGCGCAGGCGTGCTTCCGGCAGGGCCTGTTGCCAGGCGTCCGAATCCCCGAAGGTTTGGTGGAGCCAGTCGTTCAACTGCATCTCCATGAGGGTGACGATACCGAACAACCACATGCGCATGTAGGGGTGGTTGATGTCCTGGCGACCGATGACGCCGACGATCTCGGTGCGGCTGCGGACGAAACAGAAATCGTGACGGGTGAGGACGAGGATGACTTCCGGGAACGAGGCGCTGTCCTCAATGACTTGGCCGGGAAGGAATTTCCGCAGGGCGGTGGCAATGTCCGGACATTCGCGCAGGTTTTCGGCGCTGACGTAACCGACGACCCGGCCGGCGCGGCGGAGGGTGGCGATCGGTGGTGTCCGTTTCGCCAGGATGTCCCGGATCTGGTCCGACAGAGTGGCGAGGTCGAAGGAGAGGGCGATCGGTGCGGCGATGTCGCGGGCGCTGAAAAGATGGTTGAATTGGCTGCGGAACGGCTGCCAGGTGCCGGGATCGGCGGTTTCACCCTCGCTGGGATGGTGCGTTTCGCCGAGACGCGCTTGACACTGGGCCAGCACCTGTCGGGCGCGGCGTTTCAGGGTGGAATCCGCCTGGGTCAGGACGTCCAGAGTGGCCGCCATCTCCTCGAGAAAGGTGACGGCGAAACGAGGGTCGTGAGCGGTGATGTCACGGGCGTTGTCGATCAGGTCGGCCAACTTGACGGTCTGGGCCCGGGGCGAGGCCGTAGCCAGGTGGGCGCGGTCGATGGCTTTGCGGGCGGCGCGGTTGCCGTCTCCCGGCCGGCTCACATCGGTCAGTTCCCACACCAGGCGGGCCACCGCTGTGCCGAAACGACGCTCGATGTCTTCCACGGTCGCGGGGGTGTCCTCGACCACGTCGTGAAGCCAGGCGGCGGCGATCATCTCCTCGTCGTCGGTGACCTCGGCGACGATGCGGGCGACGTTACGCAGATGTTCGGTGTAGGGGCGACCGCTGTATTTACGGCGTTGATCGATACGTTCGTGAGCCTCGGTAGCGAAACGGATGGCGCGGTCGATCAGATCGGACATGGAACACGGGACCCGGATGGCTGGGAGGTCATTATGGGAAGGAGACGGGAGGGATGCAAGAGGAAACGGACTGCATTAGAATGTCCCCCCGTGTTCAAGCCCGGACGGCGGTAGGAACCGGCCTGATCCCCGATCTTGAGGTACTTCTCCGTGCATGCCAGGGATTTCGTTTCTCGATTCAGTGCGGTCCCCCGCCGGTTTCCGTGGTTGGTTCTCGTCTTTCTCCTGCTGCTGTCATCCGGTTGCGGTAAGGAGAAAAAGGAACGAGCTTCCCCGGAGATCAGCCGCCCGGTGAAGCTGCTCACCGTCGGCGGCCCCTTGGCTGGGCGGACCCTGCGCATGAGCGGCGAGGTCCGAGCCGCCGAGCGGGCCGATCTGGCCTTCCGGGTGCCGGGACTGATCGTCGAGATGGCGGTCGAGGAAGGTCAACGGGTGGCGGCGGGACAGCTCCTCGCCCGTCTCGATCCCAAGGACTACCAAAGCCGCCTGCGCAACGCCCAAGGCCGCCTGGCCAAGGCCAAAGCCAAGCTTCGCTACGACGCCGCCGAATACCGGCGCTACCGCAAGATCCGCCAGGCCGAGCCGGGGGCGGTGAGCGAGTCGCTCCTGAACCTCAAGCGGGCGGCGCTGGCGATGGCCCGGGCCGAAGTGCAGTCGGCCGAGGCAGCGGTGGCCGAGGCCCGGGAACAGTTAGCCTACACCCGCCTCGAAGCCCCCTTCGACGGCATCGTCGGCCGGCGCTACGTGGACGCCTTCGAATTCGTGACCGCCAACCGCCCCGTCGTCCACCTGCAGAACTTCGAGACCCTGGAGATCCTCCTGGACCTGCCGGAACGGATGGTGATGCCGATCCGGCGGGTCAGTCCGCGCTTCTTCGCCGAATTCGCCGCCACCCCGGGCGAACGCCATCCCCTCACGATCAAGGCGTTCGCCACCCAGGCCGATCCCCTCACCCAGACCTACCGGGCGGTGCTTCAAACCCCCGCGCCGCTGGGTATCCGCATCCTGCCCGGCATGACCGCCACCGTGGTGATCGAACTGCCTCCCGATGCCACGCTCGATGCCGATATCACCGTCCCCACCGCCGCTCTGTTCGCCGATCCCGACGGCCATCGATGCGTCTGGGTCGTCGATCCCGACACCCGTCGGGTTCACAAGCGGGTGGTGACCACCGGCCGCCTCACGGGACGGGACCGCATCGAGATCCGGGCGGGACTGAAAGCGGGCGAAACCATCACCGTCAGCGGCGTCGGCCGTCTCCAGGAGGGTATGATCGTCCGCCCCTACGGCCACGAAGGCGGGGAGGCATCTTGAATCTGGCCGAATGGAGCATCCGCAAGCGCCTGATCACCTGGGTGATGATGGGCCTGGCGGTGGTGCTCGGCTGGCACGCCTACAACACGCTCAGCCGCCTGGAGGACCCGGAGTTCACCATCAAGGACGCGGTGATCGTCACCCCTTATCCCGGCGCTTCCGCCCGCGAGGTGGCGGAGGAAGTCACCAACGTCATCGAAAAGGCGGTCCAGCAGTTGGGCCAGATCGACTGGGTCGAGTCCAACTCCTCGCGCGGCCTGTCCTCGGTCAAGGTGCATATCAAGGACAACTACGACAAGACCGCCCTGCCCCAGGTTTGGGACGAGCTGCGCCGCAAGGTGAACGACGCCCGCCGCCGGTTGCCGCCCGGCGCCGGCGAACCGCAGGTCAACGACGATTTCGGCGACGTCTACGGCATGTACTACGCCATCACCGGCGAAGGCTACACACCGCGGGAACTGTATGACTACGCCAAACTGCTGCAGCGGGAGCTGCTCAAGGCCGAGGACGTCAAGCGCGTCACCCTCTACGGTCACCGCCGCGAGACCATCTACGTGGAGATGCGACGGGACAAGCTGACCAAGCTGGGCATCGCCCCCGCCGACATCTACCGCGCTCTCCGGGCCAAAAATCTGGTGGCAGACGCCGGTCGGCTGGAGCTGGGTACGGAACGCATCCCCATCGACCCCGACGGCGCCTTCCGCTCGGAACGGGACTTCGGCGACCTGCTCATCACCCCCCGCAACCCCAAATCGGACCGCTTGGTATATCTGCGCGACGTGGCCGTCATCCGGCGCGGCTACGAGGAACCGCCCACCGCCCTGGTGCGATACGACGGCCGACCGGCCATCGCCTTGGGTATTTCCACGGTCCAGGGAGGCAACGTCGTCACCATGGCCCGCGCCGTCGAACGACGGTTGCAGGAACTGGAACCGATGCGCCCGGTGGGCATGGAAATCCACGAAATCTCCAACCAGGCCGAATCGGTCACCACCGCCCTCAGCGGTTTCATGACCAACCTGATCGAGGCGGTGGCCATCGTCGTCGGCATCCTGTTGCTGTTCATGGGGCTTCGCAGCGGCCTGATCATCGGTGCGGTGCTGGTGATCACCATCATGGCCACCTTCATCGTGATGAAGTATTTCGACATCACCCTGGAGCGCATCTCCCTCGGCGCTCTCATCATCGCGTTGGGGATGCTGGTGGACAACGCCATCGTGGTCACCGACGGCATCCGCATGCGCATGCAGCGGGGTGAATCCAGCTTCGACGCCGCCTGCGCCGTGGTAGGCCAGAACGCCGTCCCCATGCTCGGCGGCACCGCGGTGGCGATCACCGCCTTCGCCGCCATCGGCACTTCCGACGATTCCACCGGCGAATACTGCCGCTCTCTGTTTTCGGTCATCCTGATCTCCTTGAGCCTGAGCTGGCTCACGGCGGTCACTTGCACCCCGCTGCTGTGCCACACCTTCCTGCCGAAACCCGAAGCGAAAGCCGGGGACGTTCACGATCGCGGCTTCTACGGTTTCTACCGCCGCTTTCTGGGCCGTTGCATCCGCTTCCGCTGGATCCTGGTGGCGGTGGTGCTGACACTGTTCGGGCTGGCCGTGATCGGCTTCGGGCAGGTGAAGAAAAGCTTCTTCCCCGACTCCACCCGGCCCCAGTTCTACGTCGATTTCTGGTTCCCGACAGGCACCGACATCGAGGAAACCGCCCGTCGCCTGACCGAAGCCGAGACCCTGTTGAAGCGCCAGGACGGCGTCACCGCCCTCACCACCCAGGTCGGCGGCGGACAGCTGCGCTTTCTGCTCACCTATTCCCCCGAGAGTCCTTATCCCAGCTATGGCCAGATTCTCGTGGACGTGGACGATTACCGGCGCATCGCCATCCTCGCCCCCGAAATGCAGCGGATCTTGGAGGAACGCTTTCCCGACGCCATCGTCAACGTGCGCCGTTTCGTGCTCGGCCCCTCCACCGGGGGCAAGATCCAGTTGCGCATCTTCGGCCCCGACCCGGCGGAGCTGCGCCGCCTGGCGGCCAAGGCCCGGGCCGTGCTCGAGGCCGAGCCCAGTCTCAAGGCGGTCCGCAACGAATGGCTAGCGCCGGTGAAGACGATCCGTCCCCGCCTGGCCGAGGCCCAAGCGCGCCGCGCCGGCATCGACCGCGCCGACGTCGCCGCCGCCCTGCGCGCCCATTTCGAGGGCCTGCCGGTGGGCCTGTACCGTGAAGGCGACGAACTGATCCCCATCGTCGCCCGCGCCCCGGCGGAAGAGCGGGCCGATCTCGACAGCCTCGCCGCCATTCCCATCTGGAGCCCGGCGGCCGGGGGCATGATCCCGCTCGGCCAGGTGGTCGCCGCCTTTCCCCTGGCCTTCGAGGACGCCCACATCTGGCGCCGTGACCGGCGGACCATGATCCGCCTCCATGCCGATCCCCGAAGCGGCTGGCTTCCCAGCGAAGCGCTAGCCAAGGTCAAAGCGCCGATCGAAAAGGCCCTGGGCGTCGATGCCGCCGCAGTGCTGGGTCGGCCGGTGGACGAGGCGGAATGGGACGCCGACGCCCTGCCGGTGGTCAGCGACGCCCTTTGGCCCCTGAAGGGCAAGCCAGGCTATTATCTGGCCTGGGGCGGTGAGGCGGAGGATTCGGCCCGGGCCAACGCCAACCTGGCCGGTTCCCTGCCGGTCTTCTTCGGCCTGATGGTGCTGATCGTGCTGGTGCTGTTCAATTCCGTCAAGAAGACCCTCATCATCTGGCTGACGGTGCCCCTGTCCCTGATCGGCGTCACGTTGGGGCTGTTGCTGTTTCGCCAGCCTTTCGGCTTCATGGCTCTCCTGGGACTGATGAGCCTGTCGGGCATGCTGATCAAATCGGCCATCATCCTCATCGACGAGATCGACGCCCAACTGCGCCGGGGTGCGGCGCCGTTCCAGGCCGTGGTCGACGCCGGCGTCGGTCGCCTGATTCCGGTGAGCATGTCGTCGAGCACCACCATGTTGGGCATGATCCCTTTGTTCACCGACGCCTTTTTCGTCTCCATGGCGGTGACCATCGTCTTCGGCCTTGGCGTGGCGACGGTGCTGATCCTCATCGTGGTGCCGGTGCTCTACGCCCTGTTCTTCGACATCCGCGAAGATAGCGGGGAATCGGCATGAGGCGTCCGTGCCCGATCCTCGTTCTGGCCGCCGTTCTCGCCGGTTGCGCCGTGGGACCCGACTACCGCACGCCCCGGTCCCCGGTCGCCGCCGACTGGGTCGGTGCGGCCGATCCGACCCTGAAGCGTACCGAGGCCGATCTGGCCCGTTGGTGGCAGGTCTTCGGCGACCCGGTCCTGAACCGTCTGGTGACCCTGACCCGACATCAAAACCTCAGCCTTCAGGCCGCCGCCATCCGCATTCTCGAAGCCCGGGCCCGGTTGGGTATCGCTTCGGGATCGCTGTATCCTCAGCGGCAACGGATCACCGGTGATCTGAGCCGGCAGACGGTCAGCCAGCACGCCCCCAATACCTCGCCGGCGATGGACCGCCACTTCACCACCGCCGGCATCGGTTTCGACGTAGGCTGGGAACTGGACGTGTGGGGTAAGTTCCGCCGCGGGGTGGAGGCAGCGGAAGCCAATCTGGCCGCAGCGGCGGCCGACCACGACGATCTGCTGGTCTCTCTCACTGCCGAAACCGCCCGCACCTACGTCCTCGTCCGGGCGTTGCAGGCCCGTATCCGGGTCGCCGAGGAGAATCGGGCGATCCAGCGCCGAACCTTGCGGATCGCCGAAGCCCTCTACCGCGGTGGCGCCATCGACGAACTCGATCTTCTCCAAGCACGGAGCCTGCTGCATACCACCGAAGCTTCCATTCCACCACTGCGGGCCGCCCTGCGCCAGAGTAAGAACGCCCTGGCGGTGCTGGTGGGGCGGCCGCCGGGCACCGTGGATACGATCGTAGCCGAACCCCGTCCCATCCCGGCCCCGCCGGTGACGGTGGTGATCGGCGTGCCGGCGGATCTGCTGCGGCGTCGTCCCGACGTACGCCGTGCCGAACGGCGCCTGGCGACCCAGAGCGCCTTGATCGGCGTCGCCAAGGCGGATCTCTATCCCCACTTCTCCCTGTTGGGATCGCTCAACCTGCGCGCCAGCGACGCTGCCCTGACCTTCGCTTCCGGCGGCGCCAGCAAGCTGGCCGACCTGTTCAGCGCCCGAAGCTTCCAATATTTCGTCGGGCCCAGCCTCAGCTGGGACGTGTTCAACTACGGCCGCCTGCGCAACCAGGTCCGCGCCGAGGACGCCCGTTTCCAGGCATTGGTCGCCACCTACCGCCAGACCGTCCTGACGGCGGCGCGCGAGGCCGAGGACGCCATCGCCGCTTTCGTCAACGCCCGGGTGCGCCAAGAAAAACTGCGCCACAGCTACGAGGCGGCGCGGCGTTCGGTGGCCCTCTCCCTGCTCCAATACCGAGAAGGGCTGGTCGGTTATCAGCGGGTGCTCGACTCCCAGCGCAGCCTGCTGACCACCCAGGACGCCCTGACCCGGGCACGCGGTGACGTCGCCATTCAGTTGGTTCGTCTGTATAAGGCGCTGGGCGGGGGCTGGCAGGGTCACGGCCGGGCCATCCCCGAGGCGGTCCGTCGGGAAATGGCGGAGCGGACCGAATGGGGTTCGTGGTTACGGTTGGAGGACGGGACGGATCCCGATGGGAGCTGGTGACGTCGGAGCGTCAGGGCAGCAACGGCCGGACGACCGCCGCGAAGGCTTCCTCGTCGAAGGGTCCGGCACGGCGGAAGACGATGGTACCGTCGCGGTCGATCACCACGGTGTAGGGCAGGACGCCCGGGGTGTCGCCCCATCGGCGCAACAACGCCGTGGCCGTCGTCACGGGTCCCCGCAGTACGGGAAACGGTAGTTCCAGGGTGCGGGCCACGTTGGCCAGTTTGGCCGGATCGTCGAGGCCGACGCCGATCACCTGGAGACCGCGGTCGCCGTAACGGTGCTGCCAGTCCGCCAGGTGCGGCAGTTCCGTCATGCACGGCCCGCACCAGCCGGCCCAGAAGTTGAGCAGGATCACCTTTCCCCGCCAATCGTAGAGCCGGTGGTGCCGGCCCGACAGATCGGGCAGAACCAGCGGCGGCAGATCCCAGGCGTTGGCGGCGGGGGCTGCCGTCGCCGACGCCGGGGTCAGGAGCGCCGCCGCCAGGATCAGGCTACGGTGCCAGGGCGCCATAGTAAGCGGCCAGACCTTCGATCTCCTCGTCGGTGAGCTGCTCGGCGATCAGGCGCATGCGGCCGTAGATGTCGTTGTGCCGCTGCCCGGTGCGGTAGGCCTTGAGGGTCTGGGCCAGATAGGTCTGGGACTGGCCGGAGATGCGAGGGGTGTCGATCCGTTCCCCCTGACCGTGATCCCCGTGGCAGACCCGGCACGGCGGAATGATGCGTTTGCTGTCGCCGTGCTCGATCAGGCGCAGCACCCCGGCGCCGAGCTTCCCCGCCGCCGCGGCCGGTTTGGCCGGCGGCTGACGGCTGTAGAAGGCGGCCAGGTCGGCCATGTCCTGCTCCGACAGGCCGGCGGCGAAGCCCTGCATGATCGGGTTCTCCCGGCTGCCGTCCTTGTAGTCGTGCATCTGGCGGTAGAGGTAGGTCGCCAGCTGGCCGGCGAGATTGGGAAACACCGGATTGGCGCTGACGCCCGTTTCACCGTGGCAAGCAGCACAGCGGCCGGCCAGGGCTTTGCCTTTCTCCGGATCGCCGCGCTCGACCCGTTCCAGGGTTTCCTCGGTCCAGGCGACCTGGGTCGCGGGGCCGGCCTGGGCGGCGGTCATCAGCAGGGCGCTCAGTCCAACGATCCAACGCTTCATGTCAGTACCCCCAGGGCAGCGATTCGTAGGTTTTCAGGAAGAAGAACTGGGCGATGGGCCAGCCGAAGCTGATCAGCATCAGCACCAGGATCACCAGATTCCAGGTCCTGATGTTTTCCACCCAGGCAGGGAGTCCTTCGGGGGGGTGGATCGGTTCGGCGTAGGCGATGCCGGTGTCGGTTTCGGCTTCCGGGTTCTTCCAAGTGCGCCACAGGATGACGCCGAACAGCACCGCCGAGCTCAGCAGCACCGCGCCGCCCATGATCATGAACAGTTCGTAGGGCTGCCAGGCCAGGGTCAGCAGGCTGTTGTAGGTGACGCTGGAGATGCGCCGTGGCTGTCCCAGAAGGCCGAGGACGTGCCAGGGGGTGCTGAGCAGGGTCATGCCCACGAACCAGGTCCACAGTTGGATCAGCGCCAGGGTGTTGGACACCAGCTTCCGTCCGGTGATCTTGGGCCAGAGGTGATAGGCGATGGCGAAATAGAGGATCACCGTGGTGCCGGCGAAGATCAGATGGAAGTGGCCGGGCACCCAGGCGGTGTTGTGGATCATGGTGTTGAGGGCGTAACTGGCGTTGACGATGCCGCCGAAACCGCCCAGGATCAGCATCAGCAGAGCCAGGATGGCCGCCAGCACCATGGGGTTGCGCCAGGGGAGGGTGCCGATCCAGCCGAACAGGCCCTTGCCGCCATTGAGGCGGCCGGCGATCTCCATCGACGCCAGCACGGTGAAGCCGGTCACCAGAGTCGGCACCGCCACCAGGAAGGTGCCGACGCCGTGCCACAGTTTCCAGCCGGCGCCCTGCTCCGGATCCACGTACAGGTGGTGGAAGCCGATGGGCAGGCTGAAGATCAACAGTCCCAGGAAGGCGAACTTGGCCATCTCCTCGCTGAACAGATAACCGCCGGCCTCCCGGGGGACGAAGCAATACAGGGCGATGTAGGCCGGGATCAGCCAGAAATAGACGATCGGATGCAGCGTCCAGGCGAACAGGGTGCGGGCCAGGCCGGGATCGAGGGTGTCGTTCCAGCCCAGGGCCCAGGGAATCAGCTGGAACACCACCTCCAACGCCACCCCGGCGCTGGTCCACAGCCACAGCAGGGCGTTGGCGACGGTGGCGTACATCGCCAGGGGCAGCGTCTTGCCGGGATCGTCACGGTGCCACTGCACCGCCATCACCACCATGATGGCGCACCAGACCCAGGAACCGACCACCAACAGGGCGGCGCCGATGTAGAACAGGGCGTGGGCCTGGATCGGCGGATAGAAGGTGTAGAGCACCGAAGCCTTGCCGGTCAGCAGAGGAATGGCCGCCAGTACGGTGCCGATCAGGCTGACGAAGAAGCCGGCCCAGGCCAGCCCCGGCTGCCACAGGGGCCGCTTCAGGCTGGTGGTGGCGGTCAGATAGCCGAAGCCCATGATGAAGAAGGTGGTGAGGATGTAGGCCATCAGCACCCCGTGGGTGCTGACCGAGGCGAAGTATCCCTTGGGGGATTCCAGGAAATCGAACAGGCCGCTGCGTTCCACCACCTGATAGAAGCCCAGGAAAGAGGCGAACAGGAAGGCGGCGAAGGCGACCGTCCAGTTCCACAGGGCCAGTCGACGGCTTTGATGGTCGTTCATGATTCACCTCCCTTGGAAGCATGTTCGCGTTCCCAGGTCTGCTTGGCCACCACCGTGACCTTGCTCCACATGTAGTCGTGGCCCAGACCGCAATATTCGTTGCACAGCATCGGATAGTCGCCGGGTTTGGGGAAAGTGGTGGTGACCTCGGACACGTAGCCGGGCACCACCATCGTGCTCATGTTGGTCATGGGCATGTGGACGCCGTGGAGCACGTCGATACTGGCCCAGCGGAAGGTGATGGGGGTGTCGGCGGGAATGGTGATGTGGCGGGGAAAGAAGCCGTAGCGCCCGGCCACCATGACGACCTTGATGCTGCCGTCGGGTTGGATGTGAACCCCCAGGTTGTCCTCGGCGAATTCCTCGCTCAGGTGCAGCCGGGCCGAATCGATGGTCTCGACGTTACTGGGAGGTTTGATCCCCAGGGCCAGGGAGAGGAAGATCGAACCCAGAAACAGAACGACCATCCCGAGGGCGACGTACAGCCATTTCTTCTCCAACGGATCGATGTGCATGGCTCACCTCACTGGACCGCGCCGCGGGGGATGAAGACGCCGTAGTAGAGGAACAGCCAGGCTGCCGCCATGCCCGCCGCGACGATGAGCATGAGCGCCCAGGTGCCTTTGGGTGGGGATTCGAGTATCCGGCGTTTTTCTTCTTCAGGCAAAGACATGGGGGAACCTCCTCCGATTCGTGAGCATTAGAGCTTGCTAAAAGATAGCAAACTTGCCAAGTTTTCGTGAAAAAATTTTCGTACTCAGTATAGTAATGAACGTTGATCGAATCGGAGCAGGGCCATGGCCAGCTTCACCTTGGACGGCCGGGAAATCTCCTTTCGGCCCGGCCAGACCATCATCCAGGCGGCATTGGCTGCTGGAGTCTACATTCCCCATCTGTGTTGGCATCCCCGGTTTCCTCCCCACGGCAGCTGCAAGCTGTGCACCGTCAAGGTCAACGGCCGGCTGTGTTCGGCCTGCACCTTTCCCGCCGCCGAGGGCCAGGAGGTGGTGTCCGGGTCCGACGAACTGCGCCGCCTGCGCCAGCGCCTGACCCAGATGCTGTTCGTGGAGGGCAATCATTTCTGCCCCTCGTGCGAGAAGAGCGGCCAGTGCGAGCTCCAGGCGATGGGCTATCACCTCGGGATGACCGACAGCCATTATCCCCATTTCTACCCGCGCCGCGACCTCGACGCCAGCCACCCGCAGGTGCTGCTCGACCGCGACCGCTGCATCTTCTGCGAACTGTGCGTGCGTGCCAGCCGCGCCGAGGGCAAGAACGTCTTCGAGCTGGCCGGCCGCGGCGTCCATACCCGCCTGGTGGTCAATTCCCCCAGCGGCAGATTGGGCGACAGTGCGCTGGAGGCCGGCGATCTGGCCGCCCGTATCTGTCCGGTGGGGGCGATCGTCCTCCGCGACACCGCCTTCCGGGTGCCGATCGGCCGGCGCAAATACGATCACCGGACCATCGCCGAGGTCAGCGTCGAGGAAGAGAGGCCGTTGCTGGGGGAGGGGGATGGCTGAATCCCGCTGGCGTCAACGAATGGAAAGCTTCGCCCGTGCCATGGCGCAGCTGCGGGAGGCCTGCCGGCGAGAGCGATACAGCGAACTGGAACGGGCCGGCCTGATTCAGATGTTCGAGTTTTCCCTGGAATTAGCCTGGAAGACCCTGAAGGACTGGCTTTCGGAGGAAGGTTATGCGGTGGCTACGCCGCGTGAGACGATTCGCCAAGCGTTCGAGGCCGGCCTGTTGCCGGAAACGGATGCAGGGGTGCTGTTGGAGGCTTTGAGACAACGCAATCTGCTGGCGCATACCTACCGGGAAGAACTGGCACGGGAAGCCGTCGAACTGATCAGAAAACGCTACTTTCCGGTATTGCAACGGGTGTTGGGGCGATTGGAGACGAAATGACGGGTGCTGAAGTGAAACCGGAATATCGTCGCCGCATCGTTGAAATCCTGGCGGCCCATCCCAAGGTGGAACGGGTGGTTCTGTTCGGGTCCCGCGCCTGGGGGCGGCCGAGGCCGGCTTCGGACATCGATTTGGCCCTGTATGGCAGAAATCTGACTATGGCCGATGTGGCCGCGTTGCAGGCTGAGCTGGAAGAAACCGATATCCCGCAACGGATCGATCTGGTGCTTGCCGGAGATATCGCAGACCCGAATCTGCGCCGGCGTATCGAAAACGAGGGTGTCGAATGGTTCCGGCGTGTCCGGGCGGAGGCGGTCTCTTGAAGCCCAGGATCCGCATCGCCACCACCTCCCTGGCCGGCTGTTTCGGCTGCCACATGTCGTTCATGGACATCGACGAACGCCTGCTGGCGCTGGCCGAGATCGCCGATTTCGACCGCTCTCCCCTGAGCGACGTCAAGCGCTGCGAACGGTGCGACATCGGCATCGTCGAGGGCGGGGTGTGCAACGCCGAGAACGTCGAGGTGCTGCGCGAGTTCCGCCGCCACTGCAAAATCCTGGTGGCCATCGGCGCTTGCGCCCTCAACGGCGGCATTCCGGCGTTGCGCAACCGCTACGATCTGGGCGACTGCCTCGAGGAAGCCTTCCTCACCGGCATCGGCGTCACCGACCCCAAGGTTCCCGGCGATCCGGAGCTGCCGCTCCTGCTCGACAAGGTCCATCCGATTCACGAGGTGGTGAAGGTGGATTATTCCATTCCCGGCTGTCCCCCCTCGGCCGACACCATCTGGACGGTGCTGACCGCCCTGATCGCGGGCAACGAACCGCGACTGTCCGGCGAGTCGATTCGCTATGACTGAACAGCGCTACCGCCATCTGGAGACCGCCGAAAACCCCCAGGATCTGCGCCGGGTCGCCATCGATCCGGTGACCCGGGTGGAAGGCCACGGCAAGGTGACCCTCCTGCTCGACGAGGCGGGCCGTGTACACCAGGCCCGGCTTCACATCGTGGAATTCCGCGGCTTCGAGAAGTTCATCCAGGGACGCCCCTACTGGGAGGTACCGGTACTGGTGCAGCGGCTGTGCGGTATCTGCCCGGTGAGCCACCTGCTCGCCGGGGCCAAGGCGGTGGACCGCCTGGTGGGGGTGGAGACGCTTCCCCCGGCCGCCGAGAAACTGCGCCGCCTGCTCCATTACGGCCAGGTGCTCCAGTCCCACGCCTTGCATTTCTTCCACCTGGTCTCTCCGGATCTGCTGTTCGGCTTCGACAGCGAGGCGGAGAGGCGCAACGTGCTGGAACTGTTGCGCTGCGGGCGCTTCCGCGACATCGCCCTGGAAGGAATCAAGCTGCGCAAGTTCGGCCAGGAGGTGATCCGGGCGGTGATCGGCAAGCGCATTCACGGAACCGGGCCGATTCCCGGCGGCATGAACAAGCATCTGGACGCCGCCGACCGGGACCGGCTGGCGCCGCAGCTGGACGAGGTGTTGCGCTGGGCGCGAAACGGCCTGGAACTGGTTCGTTCCCTTTATCTGGCCAACGCCGATTATCACCACCGCTTCGCCGTCATCCGCTCCCATTTCATGGCCCTGGTGACGGAGGATGGAGGCCACGAACTCTACGACGGCCGCATCCGGGTGCGGGGCGACGACGGGCGGATTCTCTTCGACGGACTCTGCGACCGGGACTACACCGGCTACATCCACGAGCAGGTCAAGGCGTGGAGCTACATGAAATTCCCTTATCTGGCCGCCCTGGGGCCGGAGGAGGGCTGGTATCGCGTCGGCCCCCTGGCGCGGATCAATACCTGTGATTTCATCGACACCCCGGAGGCGGAGGCGGCGCGGCGGGAATTTCTGCGGCTGGACGGAGGGCTGCCGGTGCAGGCGTCGCTGGCTTATCACTGGGCGCGGATGATCGAGATCCTCCACTGTGCCGAGAAGATCCGCGATCTGTTGGCCGACCCGGATCTCTACGCCGGCGATTTGGAAACCCGGGGAAGCCGGTGCCACGAAGGTGTCGGCGTCATCGAGGCCCCCCGTGGAGTGCTGATCCATCATTACCGTATCGACGACGACGGACTGGTGACCAAGGCGAACCTGATCGTCTCCACCACCCATAACAACACCGCCATGAACGAAGCCATCCGTCAGGTGGCGGCGGAATATCTCGACGGCCGCGAACTGACCGAGGCGCTTCTCAACCGTATCGAGGTTGCCATCCGCGCCTACGATCCCTGTCTGTCGTGCGCCACCCACGCCATCGGCAAGATGCCGCTGGTGGTGGATCTGGTGACGGCCGAGGGAGAAGCGGTGCAACGTCTGGTGCGCCACGGCGACGGCACCGTGGTCGCGCCATGAAGACCCTGATCCTGGGTTACGGCAATCCCGGCCGCGGCGACGACGGCCTGGGGCCCGAGTTGGTGGCACGGCTCGAAAAGCACCCGGTGACCGCCGTGACCCTGCTGGCGGCGCTGCAGTTGCAGCCCGAGCATGTCTTCGATCTCGCGGACCACGACCGGGTGCTGCTGGTGGACGCCGGTCTCACCACGCCGGCGCCGTTCACCTGGGATCGCCTGCATCCCGCTCGTGACCCCGGCGTTTTCACCCATGCTCTCGGCCCCCGGGCCCTGTTGGCCATCTACCGGGAGGCGCTGCGTCGTGAGCCGCCCGTCACCTGGCTGGTGACGATCCGCGGCGAACGCTTCGGCCTGGGGGAATCGCTTTCGGAAGCGGCCCGGCGCCATCTGGCCCGGGCGTTGGAATCCGTGACCGCCTGGCTCGCCGATGCACGAACTGTCCCTGGCTGAGAGTCTGCGGGAGATCATCGAAACCGAGGCCCGGCGTCAGGGGTTTTCCCGGGTCCGGACCGTGCGCCTCCAGGTCGGTCGCCTCTCCTGCGTGGAGCCGGAGGCGCTGCGCTTCTGCTTTGCCGAGGTGATGCGCGGCGGCGTTGCCGAGGGGGCACACCTGGAAATCGTTCCCGTGGCCGGGGAGGGCTGCTGTTCCGCCTGCGGGCGGCGGGTGCCGATGACCGAACTTTACGATCTCTGTCCCCGGTGCCGGCGTCCCCTGGCGGTCGTCCAGGGCATGGAGATCCGGCTTCAGGAACTGGAGGTTTCCGGCTGACGCACCACCACCTGCAGCGGTGTTTTGCCGTCGAGGTGGACGTCGCGCTGCGGGAAGGCGATCTCGATGCCGGCCTCCGCCAGTTTCCGGTAGATCCGGCGGTGCAGGTCGGTGATGGTGGAAAGGCGGTTGTCGAGGGTGCCGAGATAGGCGCGCAGAATGATGAGCAGGGCGTTGTCGCCGAATTCTTCGAAGGTGACCAGCGGGGCCGGATCCTCGAGGATTTCCGGATGGGAGCGGGCGCTCTCCAGGACGATCCCCATCGCCTGTTCCACGTCGCAGCCGTAGGCCACCCCGATCTTGATCACGATCCGGTTGGTGGTGTCGGTCAGGGTCCAGTTGATGAACTGGCCGGTGATGAAATTCTTGTTCGGAATCACCAGTTCCTGGCGGTCCCAGTTGAGGATGGTGGTGGCGCGGATGTGAATCCGGTAGACGGTACCGGTGACGTCGCCCACGGTGACCACGTCGCCGACCCGGATCGGGCGCTCGAACAGGAGGATCAGACCGCTGACGAAGTTGGCCACCACTTCCTGAAGCCCGAAACCCAGTCCCACCGAGAGGGCGGCGATCAGCCACTGGATCTCCGACCATTGCACCCCCAGGGAGGTGAAGATGACGTAGATGCCGACGGCGGTGATCAGGTATTGCGACAGGGCGCTCCAGGCGTAGCGGGCGCCCTGGTCCAGGGGCAGGCGGCGCAGGATCGCGAATTCCAGCAGGCCGGGTAGGTTTTTCGCCGCCAGCATGGTCAGGACGCCCAGCAGAACGCCGGTCAGCACGTCTGCCAGGGTCAGCGGGACGACCTTGGTGATGCCCCCGACCACTCGGGTGGTGGTCATGGGCAGGGTGACGCGCTGTAGGAAATTCAGCGCCGGGATCGCGTCCCGCCAGATCAGCCAGAGGCCGGCGACGGCGGCGCTGAAGAATCCGATTCGCAGCAGGCGCCGGGTCTGCTCGCTCAGGCGGCCGAAATCGACCTCCGGCTCCTCCACCGGCGGCAATTCGCTGCTCTGTTCCCCTTTTTGCGCCTGTAGTTCAGACCGTTTGCGCAGGATTTCCTGATAGCGCAACCGCCGTTCGGTGATGAAGAGCCAGCGCAACAGCAGATCCTTGAGCAGCATCAGGAAGACGAAGAACCACAGGGTGCGAAACCCCTTTTCGGCCAGATAGAAAGCGGCGTAGTAATAACCGGCGAGCGCGGCCAGGGCCAGTCCCAGCGGAACGAGAACGGCGAGGGGGAACCAGAGCGGATGGTAGGTGACGATCCATCCGGGCCGGGAGGCGGCCAGTCGGGTCATGATCGGGCCGTTGCGGCGCCACAGTTTCCAGATCACCATCACCGCCGAGAGCAGGAACACCACGAAGATCGACCGCCCCAGCGTCAGGGAGACCGGCGTCAGATTGGGGCTGTCGGTGACGCCGACGACGAAGGCGCTGAAGATCGCCCAGGGATGGAACCAGCGCAGCTCGGTCCAAAGGTTTTCCCGGGTGACCTGGAGCCAGCGCAGGTGGCGCTGGGCCAGCCCGTCGGGGCGGCAGATCTGGCGCAGCAGGCCGAAACCGGCGGCGGGCCTGGCGGCGAGCAGCAGGCCGTCGGCCAGGGAAATCATGGCCTCGTCCGCCACGGCGGCGCGCTGTAACCAGGTGCCCAGGCCGAACAAGAGCAGCGGTGCCGGCGCGGCGAGCACGATGGTCTCGCCCAAGGCCTGTAGGGTGTTCCGAAAGCGGTCGGTGCGGATGCTGCGCACCGCCTGTCCCAGACGCTGGATGTCCCGGACGATCCAGGAGCGCGCCCGGAGCAGAGCCAAGCTGATCAGAACCAGTGCCAGCGGGAACCACGGCTCGGCACGGAGCAGGGAAAGCAAGCGCTTGCCGAACGGGCGCCAGGCGGACGGTGACAGCGCGTCGCCGAGGTCGTCCAGGGCCGCCCGGACGATACCCGGTTCGCCGGGGTAGGGAATCCAGATCAGCTGGCGCTGGAGAAAACGGCGATAGTTCTGCACCAGCCGGTACAGTTGCTGCTCCGCCGCTTCCACTTCCGACAGGATTCCCAGATAGCGGGTATATTCCTGCTGCAGGGCTTGAAGGACTTCTTTGCGGTTCTGCCAGACTTCCCGAAGCTGCAGGTGGATCAGGGCGCGGCGGGCGGGGGGGAGATCCGGTGGCAGGTGTTGCAACTGGTCTTGGATCCAGCGGTCGACGTCTTCCAGCTGGCGCAGTTCTTCTTCGACGTTGAAACGCTGTACCACGATCTGCTTGATGCGCAGACGCCGGATGCGTTCCTGACGGC
>Ga0256839_1002747_pt1 | contig 19170 bp, 11 predicted proteins | sample 354166metaG_FD_185968 | JGI IMG/M metagenome (GOLD analysis project Ga0256839, IMG submission 185968) | Hydrothermal vent microbial communities from Mid Atlantic Ridge, Atlantic Ocean - 354-166 | ecosystem: Environmental > Aquatic > Marine > Hydrothermal vents | place: Atlantic Ocean: Mid... | reverse complement strand
GGGCAGACCACCCATGGCGCCGTTCAGTGAAGGGGGACTCCCCCGCTCCACTCGACCCATAACCCCGCAACCAAAAGGGGACACTTCTGAATGGCAGAAAAGGGGACATTTCTGAATTGGGTTGACAGGGATGGGCGCGGCTGCGCGCAGACGCGGGCGGCGTTATTTTGTATAATCCGCCTTTATGCATTGCTGGGGGTGTCCCTTGTTGTCATGGGGGACTGAGAAATACCCTTTGAACCTGACCCGGTTTGCACCGGCGTAGGGAAGCGAGATTCTGCGTCTTCTTGCGTCCGTGTCGCCTCCAGCTGAATCAGACAACGAGAGGACGACCTCATGAGCGCCATCCCCGAAGAATTCCAACAGCGGACAGCCAGATTGTCCGAAGAGGTCACGCGGCCTTTTCCCAACGCGACGAAAATCTATGTGCAGGGTTCACGCCCGGATCTGCGCGTGCCCATGCGCGAGATCGCCCAGTCACCCACCGCGGGCATGCTGGGCGAGGAAGAGAATCCGCCCATTACCGTCTACGACACCTCCGGCCCCTTTGGCGACCCGGCCATCGAGGTGGACCTGATGAAGGGCATGCCCGACGTGCGCAGCGCCTGGATCGAGGAGCGCGGCGATACCGAGCGGCTGGCCGGGCCGACGTCCGACTATGGCCGGCAGCGTCAGGGCGCCGAGGATCTGGCGCACCTGCGTTTCGAGCACATCCGGCCGCCGCGCCGCGCCCTGCCGGGGCGCAATGTCACCCAGATGCACTATGCCCGCCAAGGTATCATCACCCCGGAGATGGAATACGTCGCCATCCGCGAGAACCAGCGCCTCGACGAACTGCGCAACGATCCGCGCTACGAAAAGCTGTTGCGCCAGCACCCGGGGCAGGACTTCGGCGCCCGCCTGCCGCAGAGCATCACCCCCGAGTTCGTGCGCAGCGAGGTGGCTAGCGGCCGCGCCATCATCCCCGCCAACATCAACCACCCCGAGCTGGAGCCGATGATCATCGGCCGCAACTTCCGGGTGAAGATCAACACCAACATCGGCAACTCCGCGGTGTCCTCCTCCATCGAGGAAGAGGTGGAGAAGATGGCCTGGTCGGCGCGCTGGGGCGGCGACACCCTGATGGACCTGTCCACCGGCAAGAACATCCACGAGACCCGCGAGTGGATCCTGCGCAACGCCCCCATGCCCATCGGCACCGTGCCCATCTACCAGGCGCTGGAAAAGGTCAACGGCAAGGCCGAGGACCTCACCTGGGAGATCTTCCGCGACACCCTCATCGAACAGGCCGAGCAGGGCGTGGACTACTTCACCATCCACGCCGGCGTGCTGCTGCGCCATGTGCCACTGACGGCGAAGCGCGTCACCGGCATCGTCTCCAGAGGCGGCTCCATCATGGCCAAGTGGTGCCTGGCGCATCACCAGGAGAACTTCCTCTACACCCACTTCGAGGATATCTGCGAGATCATGAAGGCCTATGACGTCAGCTTCTCGCTGGGCGACGGCCTGCGCCCCGGCTGCCTGGCCGACGCCAACGACGAGGCCCAGTTCGGCGAGTTGGAGGCCCTGGGTGAGCTGACGAAGATCGCCTGGAAACACGACGTGCAGGTGATGATCGAGGGCCCTGGCCACGTGCCCATGCAGATGATCAAGGAAAACATGGACAAGGAACTTGCCGACTGCTTCGAGGCCCCCTTCTACACCCTCGGCCCGCTGGTCACCGACATCGCCCCCGGCTACGACCACATCACCTCCGGCATCGGCGCCGCGCAGATCGGCTGGTACGGCTGCGCCATGCTCTGCTACGTCACCCCCAAGGAACATCTGGGCCTGCCCAACAAGGAAGACGTGCGCGAGGGCATCATCACCTACAAGCTGGCGGCCCACGCCGCCGACCTGGCCAAGGGCCTGCCCGGCGCCCAGTTGCGCGACAACGCCTTGTCCAAGGCGCGCTTCGAGTTCCGCTGGGAGGACCAGTTCAACCTCGGCCTGGACCCGGAGCGGGCGCGCGAATACCATGACGAGACCCTGCCCAAGGACTCCGCCAAGGTGGCCCACTTCTGTTCCATGTGCGGGCCGAACTTCTGCTCCATGAAGATCACCCAGGACGTGCGCGACTACGCGGCCAAACAGGGCCTCTCCGCCGAAGAGGTGCTGAACAAGGGCATGCAGGAAAAGGCCGTCGAGTTCGTCCAGGGTGGGGCGGAGATATACAAAAAGGCCTGATCAGGCCCCAGACGCAGAAAACCCGCCGTGAGGCGGGTTTTCTGTAATGCCGAAAGCAGCGTCGGTCTTATTCAGGCATGACGTTGGCAGCGGCTGGGCCCTTGGGACCTTGCTGGACTTCATAGCTGACTCGCTGACCCTCAGTCAGGGTCTTGAAGCCTGATCCCGAAATGGCGCTGAAATGCACAAACAAATCATCACCACCCTCTTCAGGAGCAATGAATCCGAAGCCCTTGGACTCATTGAACCACTTAACAGTACCTGTAGCCATTACACTTAACCTTTCTGAATTTCAAAATTATCCTGCGTACGCATGCCGGGGGGAACGTCACCGCTGAAGCCTGGTGGGCAAACCCTTTGGAAATCCGCAGCGTAACCGAGTATACGCCAGCATTTATCCCGATGCCACAGCCTGACAAGGTTAATTTCGCCTGATTTTCACGGTCCGGAAACGCCCCCGCAGCCCTTTGCCGGCGGGTGTTTCCGCCTATATCCCGGACGAAAGGCCCCGAAAATAATGACTGATTGTTTTGCTGGGTCATAAAGGTGCATTTACAATATATTATAGAGCGACTACCATCGTTCAGCTTGTGTTAATGAGGAGAGGAGTGAGAGATGTTCAAAGCAATAATGAAAATGTTTGGTGGGGGTTCGAGCAACGAAGAGGCGGCGCAGACCGCCAGTCTGTTCGAGCGCATCGGTGGGGAAGGCGCGGTGGAGGCCGCGGTGGACGTGTTCTATCGCAAGGTGCTGGCCGACGACCGCGTCAACAAGTTCTTCGAGGGCGTGGACATGGAGCAGCAGGCGGCCAAGCAGAAGGCCTTCCTGACCATGGCCTTCGGCGGCCCCAACAACTACACCGGCGAGGACATGCGCAAGGGCCACGCCCACCTGGTGGAGCAGGGCATGAACGCCAGCCATTTCGACGTGATCATGGAGCACCTGGGCGCGACGCTGAAGGAACTGGGCGTGCCCGACGACCTGATCGGCGAGGCCGCGGCCATCGCCGAGAGCGTGCGCGGCGACGTGCTGGCCGGCTACACCGACGAAGAGAAGGCGGCCAGGGAGCAGAGCCTGTTCGAGCGCATCGGTGGCGAAGGCGCCGTCGACGCCGCGGTGGACATCTTCTATCGCAAGGTGCTGGCCGATGACCGCATCAAGGACTTCTTCGAGGGCGTGGACATGGACAAGCAGGCGGCCAAGCAGAAGGCCTTCCTGACCATGGCCTTCGGCGGTCCCAACAACTACACCGGCGAGGACATGCGCAAGGGCCATGCCCACCTGGTGGAGCGCGGCCTCAATGACAGCCACTTCGACGCGGTGATGGAAAACCTGGCGGCGACGCTGCAGGAACTGAAGGTGCCTGATGAGCTGATCGCCGAGGCCGCGGCCATCGCCGAGAGCACGCGCAACGATGTGCTAGGGAAATAGCCGGTCATAGTCCGCTATCGTTGCAGATCAAGGGGCGCCCATCGGGCGCCTCTTTTTGTCTTGGTTTTTTCCGACTCACGCCCGCCTGCGCGCCTTTGCCGCCATGCCCTTGACCGCCAGTTGGCAGAGCTGGCGGAAGCGTTGATAGGTGGCTTCGTCGAGGTTGCAGTCCTGGCTGTGGCGGTCGGCGTAGAACAGGCCCACGGGCTTGCCGTTGATGTGCACGGACTGGGCGCAAAAGCTGTTGGTCTTGATCAGGGCCTTGATGGCATCGGGCACCAGTCCCCAGAATTTTTCCCGGTTGCCGTCGTGGATGCGGATGCTCTGCGGTTTTTCCATCAGGCGCGTGAACAGGTGCGGCTGGTCGAGGCGGATGCGGAAGCGATTGAAGTAGGGGTCGCTGTCGGTACCGATCAGGAAACGCGCCTGAAGATAGCGGCGGTCGCTGCTCAGCATGGCGAACAGGGCGCGGTTGAGGCCGGCGCCATCGTGCATGCCGTGGATGGCCTTGCGTAGCAAATCGTTGATCTCCAGGCTGCCGATGCCCGCTTCCATTTCCTCGCGGATGGCGTCGAAAACCGCCGGCTGGGGCAGCAGGCAGACGGTGGTGGCCTCTGCCTGTGGCGGGCCTTCTTCGTGGCCGGAGGGGGCGCTGGTGACCTCGTCGGCCTCGGGGGGGAATTCCTCGTCGATGAGCAGCTGCTCGCCGCCGGGCAGCAAGGGCAGCAGCGAGGCCGGCACGCGCGCGCCGTGGAAGGCGGCCTCGCGCGCGGCGCGCACGGCGGCGCGGTGCACGTGGACCGTGGTCTCTTCGAGGCCGGCGCCCAGGTGCTCGGCGATCATCGCCAGGGTTTCCTCCACCTGCGGGCTGTACCAGCCCCATTCCACCTGCCGCGCCAGCTGCACGGCCAGCACCACGCCGCGTACCCGTGGTTCGTTGCTGTACTCCGGGCGCAGCGCCTCGTGCACCAGCTGTGGCAGGTTCCATCTTTCCGCCAGGCGGCGGCCATAGTGTTCCAGGCTGTCGCCGAGGGCGATGTACTGGGCCTCGGCCGCGGACATCTTGTCGCGCAGGGTGAGGCGGCGCAGTTGGTGAATCCGCTCGGGGGCATTGACCCACAGGGTCAGCTCCGCCGAATCGTGCATCAGGGCGGACAGCAGCACCTCGTCGGGGGCGTGATCGCGCTTGATGTGGGCCCAGTCCCAGGCCTGGTAGGCGGCGTGGAAGGCGCGCGTGACGGCGCGCTGGTAGCCCTCGCGGGCGCGCCCCTGCAGGGACTCGTCCACCCGTGGGCAGTCCAGCGGCAGGCGTTGCACGCGCGCCATGCCCAGCAGCATGGCCGCCTGCTCCATGCTGGCGACTTCCTGTTCGCGGGGCTTGCCGTCGGAGGCCAGTTGCAGTTGTTTCAGGGTCTGCAGCGCCAGCCCGGGGTCCTTGAGGATGATGTCGCCGTATTTCTCCCAGGGCGCGGTCTTTTCGGAACGCAACTGCTGGAAGCCCTGCACGGAATGGGCAAAGACCGGCAGCGGACGTGCGGTGATGTCGTCGGTGGTGATGGGGGCGCTGCTGCTCACGGGGGCTGGCTGGACTCGGTCTTGGGTTCGTCACCGTGATTTCGGCATGGGCGGCCGGGAACTTTAGTTGGCGGCGGTCTGTTCGCGGCGGCGTGCTATTCTCTGCGCCTGAGTTTTTTCGACGGCGAAACCCATGTCCCAGACACCCCTTCCATTACCCGACTGGTTGACCCGCCGCCGCCTCGATGTCGCCGCCCTCGCCCTGCTGGCGCTGGCGGTGCTGTGGCTGATGTGGGGGCCGCTGGTGGCAGGCCATGCGCTGTATTTCCGCGACCTGCAGGTGTTCTTCATCCCCCTCAAGCAGTTCCTCGCCGACAGCCTGGCGCGCGGCGAGCTGCCGTTCTGGAATCCCGGCGTCTCCCTGGGCGCGCCCTATTTCGCCGAGATGCAGACCGGGGTGCTGTATCCGCCCTCGTGGCTGTTGCTGCTGGCCGACGGCAACCACGGCATCGGCCTGCTGCTGACCTTTCACCTGCTGCTGGCCGCCGTCGGCGCCTACGGCCTGGCGCGCCGCATGGGGCTGGCGCCGCCCGCCGCCCTGGCCAGCGCCAGTGTGTTCAGCCTTGGCGGCTGCATGCTCAGCAGCGTCAACATGATCAATTTCATGCAGGCCCTGGCCTGGCTGCCGTGGGTGCTGTGGGCCTTCGAGCGCGATGCCCGCGCACCGGGGCCGCGCAGCTGGGTGCTGGCCGCGCTGGCGGTGGGCCTGCAGACCCTGGCCGGCGCGCCGGACGTGAGCATCATGACCGGCCTGGTGGTGGCCGGGCGGCAGATCATGCTGGCGCCCGGCGGGCGGCGCCTGGCCTGGCTGCCGCGCGTGGCGGCGGCCTATCTCGCCGCCCTGCTGCTGGCCAGCCCGCAGCTGCTGGCGACCTTCGAACTGTACCGCCAGTCGGTGCGCACCGCTGGTCTGTCGGCGGCGGAGATCCAGAGCTATTCCTTGCGCCCTGGCGAGCTGTGGAGCCTGATCCGGCCGCCGCCCCTGTCGCGCGAGGACTGGCGCATCAGCGAGGTCTACAGCGGCGGCTATGTGCCCCTGTTCCTGTCCCTGTACATCGGCGCCATCGCCACCGCCTTCGCCCTGTTCGCGCTGTGGGCGCGGCGCGGGCCGGCGATCTTCTGGTTGGGCCTCGGCGGCGCCGGCGTGTTTCTCGCCCTGGGCGGCAACAATCCAGCGGCCATGTGGGTGTACGAGGCCATTGCCATCTTCCGCTATCCGGAAAAATACGTGGTGCTGCTGCACGTTGGCCTGGCCATGCTGGTGGGGCTGGGCGTGGATGCCTGGCTGCGAAAATACGCCCGGCGGCCGCGCTGGCTGCTGGCCGGAGTGGCGGCGGTGCTGGTGATGATGGTCGACCTGGCCGGCTTCAACGGCGAGATCAATCTCGAGGCGCCGGGCGACTATTACACCCTGGACGACATCCCCGAGACCCGCTGGCTGGGCCGGGCGGATGCCGGCTTCGTCTACACCCGTCCCTGGTACCGCGACCAGCCGGACAGCGTGCGTGAGGTGTATGCCGAATACCGCCGCCAGCTGTCGCCGCACATCGGCACCCTCGCCGGCGTGCGCTATGTACAGGGCACCGAAGGGCTGGTGATCCGCGATCATGCACTGATCTCGACCCTGCTCGACGAGCTGCCGCCCAATGGCCGCTTCCTCAATCACCTGGCCTTCCTCAACGTGCGCTACGTCATGACCGACGCGCCGCTGTTTCAGCGCAGCCGCTGGCTGAAACAATCGGCGCGGCAGCTGACGCCGCTGCTGTGGGACGTGGGCCAGCCACGGCCGATGCTGTACTTCCCCCGCGTGGTGCTGAATCGCGGCAGTGACTATCTGCAAATAGCCAGCCAGGATCGTGCCACCATCGTCGGTCAGCGCGCCTTCGCGGTGACGCCGTCGGGCCGTGACGAGAGCGGCCTGCGCGGTCGCGTGCTGAGCAACGAGCGCCCCTCGCCCAACCGGATGCTGGCGCGGGTGCAGGTCGAGGGCCGTGCCCTGCTGGTGTGGAACGAGGCCTACTATCCTGGTTGGCAGGTGCGCGTGGACGGTGAATCGCTGCCCGTGGTGCGCGCCAATCACCTGTTCAACGGCGTGTGGCTGGAGGCGGGCGAACACGATGTCGAGTTTGAGTTCGTGCCCAACAATTTCCATCTTGGCCTGGGCCTGTCGGCGCTGGTACTGTTGCTGCTGGCAATGCTGTATTTCAATACAATGCCGTCAGCACTCAAAAACTTGAGGGAGCGGCTTCAGCCGCGAAGCCATGCTTGATATCGCCATCGCGGCTGAAGCCGCTCCCACCGCCCCGTTCCTCATTATCCTCAGGCAGGTAATGGCAAAATAATGACAACAAAAAACACACAGCCAATACGCCACCTGACCCTCGTCGTCCCCGTCTACAACGAGGCCGACGGCCTGCGCCAGCATGTCGATGAAATCCTGCGCCAGCTCGAAGCCCTGCCGGCGTCCATCCGCAGCGACCTGCTGATGGTCGACGACGGCTCCACGGACGCCACCACGAGCATCGTGCAGGCCCTGTGCGAACAACGCGACGATATCTCGTTGCTGGCGCTGAATCGCAACTTCGGCAAGGAGGCCGCCATCATGGCCGGCCTGGATCACAGTGATGCCGATGCCGTGGTGGTGATGGACAGCGATCTGCAACACCCGCCCGCGCTGCTTCCCAAGATGGTCGATTTATGGTTAGGCGGCGCCGACGTGGTGGAGGCGGTGAAGGTTTCCCGAAACACCCGTAGCGGCCTGTACCGCTATTTTGCCAACGCCTTCTACCGCATCTTCGACGCCCTCACCGGCCTCGACCTGCACAACCATTCCGACTACAAACTGCTGGATCGCAAGGTCATCGAGGCCTACCGTTCCCTGCCGGAGCGCACGCGCTTCTTTCGCGGCCTGGTGAGCTGGATGCACTTCCCCGCCGCGCAGATCCCCTTCGAGGAGCCGGCGCGCGCGGCGGGCGAAAGCAAGTGGGGTGCCTTGCGGCTGCTCAAGCTGTCGTGGCAATCCATTTCCTCGTTTACCGCGCTGCCCCTGCAACTGGTGACCCTGCTCGGCGGGGTGACATTTCTGGTTAGTCTCGTGCTCGGCGCCAAGGCCCTGTACGACAAGCTGTCCGGCCAGGCCCTGGATGGTTTCACCACCGTGATCCTGCTGCTGCTGATCATCGGCAGCGTGCTGATGTTCAGCCTCGGCCTGCTGGGCAGTTACGTGGCGCGCATCTACGACGAGATCAAGGCGCGGCCGCATTACCTGGTCGACCACCGCAACAGCCGCCTGTCCGCCCTGGAAGGCCGCGACAAAAAACCGGAGGAAAGATGACGACGCCGGCGCCGGAACCCGTCACCCGGGGCATTCATCACCTCGGCCTCAACGTCGGCCGCCTGGAGGCATCGGCGGCCTTTTTCACCGACGTGCTGGGCTGGCGGGAGCTGCGCCGTGACCCGGACTATCCCGCCATCTTCGTCAGCGACGGCGTCGTGACGGTCACCCTGTGGGGCGCCGGCGAAGGCGCGCGCAGTTTCGATTTCCGCCGAAACGTCGGCCTGCACCACGTCGCCTTCGGCGTCACCAGCCGCGAAGCGCTGGAAGCCGTGTACGCGCGCATTCGCGACGCCGCAGATGCTTGCATCGAATTTGCCCCGCAACAATTGCGTGACGGCCCCGCCATGCACATGATGTGTTTCGATCCCAGCGGCATCCGCATCGAATTCATCTGGCCCGGCTAACGGCTATTTGCAGTGATGTTGCGAACCCCGTGTTTCTTCCTGCTGCTGTTTTTCACCGCCGTCGCCACTGCCGGCACGCTGGTTGTGGCGACGCCCGATGGCGAGGAAATCCCCGTCGTCACCCATCCCGCGAGCGGCGGGCGCCTGTTCGTCTGGTTTCCCGCCGAGGCCGGGCCGCAGGCAGTGGACGCGTGGCTGGCGGCGCAGTTGACGAAACGGGGTGTCGAGATGTGGCGGGTCGATCTGCTGGAGGCGCGCTTTCTGCCGCTGGCGGACAGCAGCCTGCCGCAGGTGCCGGACACCGACGTGGCCGCCGTTCTGCGGCGGGCGCTGGGTGATGGCGGCAAGCGGGTGTTCCTCATTGCCAGCGGCCGCAGCGCCATTCCCGTGCTGCGCGGCGTGCGCCGCTGGCAGCGGGATGGCGGCGACGATAGCCGCTTCGCCGGTGTGATGCTCATCAGCCCCAAGCTGTTCGTGCAGACGCCGGAGCCGGGCGAGGCCGCCGAGCTGTTTCCCGTCGTCGCGGCCAGCAACGCGCCCATTTACTGGCTGCAGCCGGACCAGTCGCCCTGGTACTGGAAGGTGAATCAGGTGCTGCCGGTGCTGGCGCGTGGCGGCAGCGATGTCTTCGTGCGCGTGCTGCGCGGCGTGCGTGATCGCTTCTATTATCGCCCCGATGCCAATGGGGCAGAGGATGCCATGCGCGAAAAACTGCCGGCGCTGCTGCTATCGGCGGCGCGGGCCCTGGAGGCCCTGCCTGCGCGTGTGCGCCGACCCGTGGCGATGGACATACAGCCGCCGGCCGTGGCGGCGGGGAAGAAGGCCCATGGTCTGAAGACGTACCGCGGCGATCCCCTGCCACCGCCGTTGCGCTTGCCGGACCTGTCGGGGCAACCCGTGTCACTGGCGGATTATCGCGGCCGCGTGGTGCTGGTGAATTTCTGGGCCAGCTGGTGCCCGCCCTGTGTGCACGAGATGCCGTCCATGCAGCGCCTGGCGGATACGCTGGCCGATGCGCCTTTCGAGATTCTGGCGGTAAACATGGCCGAGTCGCCGGCGGTGATCCGGGGATTCCTGCAAACGAAGGTCCGTGTGGATTTCCCGATCCTGCTCGACCGCAACGGCGCGGCGCTGAAACGCTGGCAGGTGTTCGCCTTTCCCACCAGTTTCGTCATCGACAAGGCCGGACGGATTCGCTATGCCCTGTTTGGCGCGGCGGAGTGGGATGATCCAGCCATCGTCACGACCCTGCGCGCGCTGCTGGCCGAGGACGGCGGCGCAGGCCCGTGACCGGGGCCTGCGCCGCCGCCTGGCGTGCCGTGCGGCGTTTCCAGCATCCTCACTCGAAGCTTCCGAGGCGCGGCGCGAGCTGGTAGACCACGCCGTCGCGGGCGAAGCCGATGAAGTCGGCGCGGCCGTCGCCGTTCACGTCGCCCACCTGGCGCGGCATGTAGTACCGCCGGCAGAGGTTGGCGGGGTTGGTGCTGTACAGCCGCGGGCCGGTGAAGTCGGCCACGGGGAAGGCGTCGGAGTGCAGGGCGAAGCCGGTGAACAGGCGGCGTCCGGCCTGGTCCGGGTCCCGGCGGTTGTAGGCCACGTACACCCCGGCGCCGCCGAAGCCCACCACGTCGCGCAGGCCGTCGCCGTCCACGTCGGCCAGGTAACGCGGATGGACGCCGTAATGCAGGGTGGCCTTCACCGTCGCGGCGGTGCATTCCTCGTCCCGCAGGCCGATGTCGTCGCGCCAGCCGCGGTTGAAACCGAACTGGTCGATCCAGGGTATGAAATCGCCGAAGGTGCCGTTTTCGCTGTCGTAGCGGGCCACCGTGACTCCGTCGGCGCCGAACAGCACCAGGTCGGGGCGCTGATCGCCGTCGAGGTCGGCCAGGCGGCGCGGGTAGGCGCGGTCGCCCAGTCCGGGGGTGGGGGCGTCGGTGACGAGGCGGTAGGGGTCGAAACGGCCGTTGCACAGCCCCGGGGTCAGGTGGGCGCCGCGTGCGTCGATGCCCACCAGGTCGGCACAGCGATCGCCGTCGAGGTCCGCCGCCAGTACCGGATTGCCGCTGGGGCGCCAGCCGGCGGAGGCCATGAAGGCGGCGCTGCCGTCGACGATGGCGTCGCTGATCGTCAGGGCGTTGTTGAGGGTGCTGATCACCGCCGAGTCGCCCACCGCCAGGGGCTCGGGCAGGTTGTCGCCATTGAGGTCGGCGGTCAGGCGGTGGTAGTCGGCGCCGTAGCCCTGGGCGGAGGTGAATTCGGCGATCCAGGCGCTGGGCGCGGCGAAGCGGTCTCCCTCGTTGCGCGCGTAGTAGAGTTGGTCGGCGCCGTAGATCAGCAGGTCCAGGTCGCCGTCGCCGTCGAGGTCGGCCAGCCGCCGGGGGTGCCGCTGCGGGTCGGACCCGGTGGCGAAGCCTACCTCGGTGCTCCAGGTGGTGGGGGTCTGGAAGACACCGCCCTCGGCGAGGGCCACGAAGGCGCCGCTGTCGCTGATGCCGATGAGGTCGGCGTCGCCGTCGCCGTCGATGTCGGCCACGCGGCGCCAGTGTTTGTCGCTGCGCCAGCCCAGCTCGTAGGAGAAGGACTGTTCCAGACGGCGCGGCTGGTACAGGGTGAAGCTGGCGCTTTGGGTCTTGCTCATGCCCTCGCTGTCGGTGACCGTGACCTGTACCTGGTAGTCGCCGTCGGCCTGGTAGCGATGGGTGACGGGCGGGTCGAGGCGGCGGTTGTTGCTGGCCCCGGGTGCGCTGACGATTTCGTCGGCCTGGCTGCCGTCGCCCCAGTCGATAACGATGCGCTGCGGATAGCGGCCGTCGGGCACCACCACCAAGCCCCCTACGCCCACGGTCATCGGCTCGCTCATCATCAGCTCCAGGTTCATGATGATGATGGGATCGGCGCCGCTGATGGAGGCGTCGCGGTCGTCGGGAATGCCGTCACCGTCGGAATCCGCCACGTTGGGGTCGGTGCCCTTGGCGCATTCCGCGGCGTCATCGAGGTTGTCACCGTCGGCGTCGGCGAGCAGGGGGTTGCTGTAGACGTTGGCAGGGTAGCGGTCAGGGTCGGTGACATGGACGGCCTGGACCAGGCAGGGGTTCCGGATCTCCTCGTAGTCGCTGCGGCCGTCGCCATCGGTGTCCGCGTTTTCGGGGTCGGTGCCGTAGAGGGCCTCCTCGCGGATCCCGATGCCGTCACCGTCGGCGTCTTCGAGATAGAGCACCAGGAAGACGTCGCCGGCCAGGGCCTCCACCGTGGACATGTCATAGGCGGCTTTCTTTGGGTCGAACACGGTGGTTTCACTGCTGATGCCGGTGTTGCGGGTGCGGCTGATCACCCAGCGGGCGTCGCTGCCCTCGGGGGGGGTGATGTCGCGTACGGCCTGCAGCCCGCTGTCGTCATGCACCACGGGGATGCCCAGGATCTCGCCGAGCATCCGTGCCAGTGTGCCTCCCGGGCGCTCGGGATCGGTGTTGGTGGCCACCTGGTATCGCTCGCCGGGCTGCTTGGCACCGTAGTCGATGATGATCTCGGCGGTGCGTGAGCGCGCCTCGGCGGCATCGTAGGCGAAGGAGGTCCCATCGCGGCCCACCAGCTCATGGACCGGGGCGAGGGTCAGGCTGTTGCTGGCGGTGAGCAGGGCCTTGAGAGTGGTGTCCACGTCCAGGTCGTTTTTCTCGAAGGTCAATACCGCCGTGGTCTGGCCGGGTTCCAGGCTGAGTTCGCCCAGGTCGCCGTCTGGGCGCAGGTTGCCCAGGGGTTCGAAGGACGCTCCCGCCCCCGAGCGGCTGGCCGCCAGCACGAGCTGCCGGATGGTGAAGGCCAGCTCACCCTGATTGGTCAGGCGAACCCCGGTGCGCAGGAAACCGCTGCTCTGGGTCACCGATTCCTCCTTGCTGAGTTCCCTGGCCTGCTCCCAGGTGCGTTGGTTTTCCACGCTCTGTTCATAGGTGTAGGAGGCGGTGAGTTCGGCGCTGACGGAGGCGCTCACGCTGGGACCGGCGATGCTTCCGCTCACGCTGACCTCGGTGGCGATGCTGGTGCTGATGGTGCCGCTGTTGGTCACCGTGGTGGCACTGGAACCCCCCAGGCTGTTGCTCAACGAGCTGCTGCTGCTATCGGTGCGCTGGTAGTTCATGCCGATCACCGGGTCGCCTACCAGCTCGATGCCGAGCAGCGGCCGGTCGGCCACCAGTGGGTTGTAGCGCAGCGGGTTGGCCTCGGGGTTGAATCCCAGTTCCCCGACCTCGCGGCCGTCGTCGAGGCCGTCACCGTCGGTGTCGGCCAGTTCGGGGTTGGTGCCCAGGCGTCGCTCCTCGGCGTCGCTGAGGCCGTCACCGTCGGTGTCGCCGACCGGGTCGCCAGGGTTGTCTGGCGAATCCGGGGCGGGATTTCCGTTGGTGCCCGCGCCACAGGCGCTCAGCGCCAGGAGCACGGGGAGCATGATCAGCAGTTTTTGCATGGTTTTCTCCTTTGCCGGTGCGTTGGGGCGTGAGGGACCGCGCAGAGCCGTGCGCGGCGCATCGGCGGGGATGCTAGGTGGTTCCGGTAACATCCTGGTAACACGCGCGAGGCCAGGGGGATCAGTGCCGCGGGGAGGGAAGCAGCTGGCGGGTGGCGGAGGAGGGGGGAAGACCCAGGCCGTGGCGCATTCGCTGTTCGCAGCGCCGATAGAGGCGGGCTGCCTCGCCCTCCCGGCCCAGCCGCAGGTAGGCGCGCATCAATTCCCGGTAGAAGGGTTCGTGCAGATCGTCGGTGTCGAGCCCGCGCCGGTAGTGTTCGATGAGCGATTTCCATTCCGCGGCCCGGGCGAGTTCCCGGCCCAGTCGTTCATAGCCGTGGAGTACCGCGTCGTGCAGGCGCTCGCGGGTGGCCAGTAGCCAGTAGGCGTCGCCTTCTTCCGGCAGAAACACCCCCTGGTAGTATCGCAGAGCCGGCTCGAGGCGTCTTGCTTCCGGTACGCGCAGGGCGGATTCCAGGGCCCAGACATCCAGCCAGACATCCCGGCCGTCGAGGGTCAGGCGGCCGTCGTCGAAGCGGATCAGCTTGCTATCTCCCAGCAGGCGGCGCAGTCGCTGCAGGGTGGTGATGAGAGAACGGTGGGCATCGTTTCCCTCGGCCTCGGGCCAGAGGATGTCTTCGATGCGCGCGGCCGGCACACCGCGCCCGCCCAGGGCAATGAGCACTTTGAGCAGGCGCAGGGGCTTGCGGTGGGAGCGTCCGCCGGTGTCCAGCGTCAGGCCGCTTCGCTGGATGCTGAAACGTCCAAGGGTGTGGATGCGGAAGGTGCAGGGCCAGTCGTGCAGCGCGGCGCCACCGGGCGGGCGGGGCAGGCGGTTGCGGCGGATGAAATTCTGTACGAAGGTGGTTTCGATGCCGTGCTCCAGGGCGATGGCGCAGAGCTGGGACAGCACCGGGGGCAGGTGCCACAACACCACTTGAAGCTCCATTTCACGGGCGCAGGCGAAGGCCGGGCGCAGCAGCGCGGGGATCTCTTCGCGGCGCCCTTCGCGCCAGGCCTGCCAGGCCGCCAGCAGGCCCAGGTAGTATTGCTCCACGCTGCGGCTGTGCGTGCGCGCGGCCAGGCGGCGGGCGCGCTGGAGGGCAGCGCGGGCCTCCCCGAAGTCTCCTGCCTCGATGAGCACGTAGGCATGGGCGGACAGGGCGAGCAGTTCGAAATGCGGGGTGTGCAGGGCGGCGGTGTCGGCGCAGGCGCGGGCGGTGTGTTCCCGCGCCAGTTCAGGCTCTCCCTGCTGCCAGGCGAGCCAGCCGGCCAGGTAGTGATAGTGGCCCTGCTCGTGACGGTTGTCGGGCTGGATGTTTTCGCGATAGCGCGCCAGCAGGCTGGCCGCTCGGGCGGCGTCTTCCCGGGTGAGGTAGTAGAGGATGGCGGCCGACAGCAGCCATTGCCGGCCCACGGTGACACCATGGCGCGCCACCAGGGCCAGGGCGTGGTCGATGAGTTCCGGGGTGCCGCCGGTCTCGCCGGTGGTCCAGCGCCGGGTGATCTCGACCAGGCTGGCGATTACCCGGGCGATGGGGGCGATCTGCGGGTCTTTGATGAGGGGGTGAAGGTCGTCGGCCAGCAGGCGCAGGCGGGCTGGCTGGGGGTGCCAGGTGAAACACATGGCGAGGCTGGCGGCGGCCAGGCAGCGGGCGGTGTGGTCGGGAATCCTTGGCAACTGGCGGCGCAGGGCTTCGGCTTCCGCCGCCCAGGCATCGGCCGGTTGCCGCTCCGGACAGGCCAGGAACCCCATGTTGAAGGCGGTGAAGGCGATCCGGCCAGTGATCGCTGGATCGGGCGGCGGGCCGAACGTCTCCAGCAGGCGTTCGCGTTGCGCCAGCCAGTGCGGCACCTCGGCGAGACTGTCGTTGGCGTACATGATTCCGTCCATGATGCCCAGCCAGGCCAGACAGAGGCCGGTGGTGTCCTGCGCGGAGCCGAAGCCGTCGTAGGCCTTGCGAAAATAATCCCCGGCCGTGCGCGGATCCTCCGCCAGGGTCGCACAGCCCTGCCAGTAGCGCAGCCAGGGATCGCTTGCCAGTACCTCGGTGGGGAGTCCGTGAAGCCAGTCCTGCAGGCGCCGGTGCCTTCCCTGACGCAGCCAGTCGGCCGCCCGGGCGCGGATCAGTCCAGCCAGCGCTGGCCACTGCGCGGTGGCCTGAAACAGGTCGGCAGCCGAATCGGCATCACCCGCCTCCAGGAGGAGGGCGCCGGTTTCCCGCAGGATGCGCTCCCGCGTGGCGACCGGCAGGTGTCGTTTCGCACGGGCCTGGAGGAAGTCGCGAAACAGGGGGTGATAGACATAGCCATCGCCTTGACGGGTGACGAAGACTTGATGGTGCGCCAGCCAATCCAGGCGGGCCCGGGCGTCGCGCACGCCGGTCAGTCGGGCGGCGGTCTCTGGGCTCACTGTGCGCAGCCAGGCGCTGCGCAACAGCAGTTTTCGTGTCTGGCGAGGCAGGTGGCGGTAGACCTCATTGGCGAAATAGGCGGCGAAGCGCTGGTGGAGCCGGCGGTCTTCGCCACCTGTCGCCGGGCCGGCGGGCGTTTTCCCGGGGGCGCCCAGTTGCAGGATCAGCCCGGTCATCCAGCCTCCGGCCCGCTGTTGCAGTGTCTGGATTCGTGATGGGGGCAGGGGGCCATCGTCCGTGAGCCGCCCGGCGATGGCGCGGACTTCTTCGTCATCGAGTCGCAGATCCTGCCAGTCCAGTCGCGCCAGACGGTTCTCGCCCAGGGCGCGGGCATAGAGCCCGGGCGGCATGCCGCGGCTGATCAGGATGAGTCGGTGGCCGGGTGGAATTTCGCGGATGGCCTGGAGCAGGGCCTGGTGGAGTGGGGCATTGTCCGCAAGGCAGTCCAGGTCGTCGAACACCAGCGTACTGGGCGGCTTCAGCGCGGTGAACAATTCGCGGAAGAAATCGCGTGCCAGGGCCGCGGGCTCGGTCGTGCGGTCCGGTGGGAGGCAGGAGGCCATCTGCTGGCGGGCGCGTTCGTGTTGCCTGAGCGCCTTCCTCAGATAGTGGAAGACGGAGGTCGGGTCGCGGTCACCCGGGTCGATCCGGTACCACAGCGGCGTGATCTTCCGGGTCTGAAGGTAGCTGGCGATCAGGGTCGTCTTGCCGGCCCCCGCGGGGGAGGTGATCCAGAGCGCGGGGGTGTCGCGCAGACTGTCCAATCGTCTGAACAGGCGGGTCCTCGGGTGCGTTCCGGACAGGGATGGCGGGGTGAGCTTGACGGGTGTGGTGGACATGATGCATGGCCGCCGGGCCTGGTCCCTCCTTGATCAAGGGAGTCGGGGCGGGAATATACGACGGTTCGGCTTCGCAGTTCAATAACGGGTGGCCGGGAAGGGCAGTGGAAGGTGGGCCCTCAGAATCCCCCATGCCCCTGCGCGCTCATGAAATAGATCAGCGGCAGCGACAACACGAGATTGACGCGCGCGGTGAGGGCGACGGTCTTTTTTGCGCGCTGTTTCTGTTCGTCCGTGGCGGGCGTCATGCCGAGTATCTTTTTCTGGTTGGGCCAGATGATCGCCCAGACGTTGAACAGCAGAATAGTGCCCAGCCAGGAGCCGATGCCGATGTCGACGAAGCCCGGTTGCAGGGTGAAGGCGGCGGTGAAGGCGGGACCGAGCAGGGCGGCGCCGGCCAGCCAGGTGACGACCGAGGCCCAGCGGAACCACAGCAGGGCGCGTGGCACGATGTATTTCAGGATCGCCTGCGGCCCGGGGCCGTTGGCGTCCCTTGTCGCGGCGGCGATGGCCGGCATCTGCACCAGATTGAAGAAATACAGCAGGCCGACCCAGAGGATGCCGGCGGTGATGTGCAGCCAGCGTTCGAGGATGATGGCGGTTTCCATGGCGAGTTCCTGCGGCGCGGTGATGATGGGTGCAGATGATAGACGGGCAAGAAAAAAGGGGCCAATGGCCCCTTTTTATGTGCTGATTAACGGACTTGTTCAGCCGGCGAAGTTTTTCGCCACGAAGTCCCAGTTGACCAGGTTCCAGAAGTGCTCGACGTACTTGGGACGGGCGTTGCGGTAGTCGATGTAGTAGGCGTGCTCCCATACGTCGCAGGTCAGCAGCGGGGTCTGGCCGGCGGTCAGCGGGGTGCCGGCGTTGCTGGTGTTGACGATCTCCAGGCTGCCGTCCTTGTTCTTCACCAGCCAGGTCCAGCCGGAGCCGAAGTTGGTGGCGCAGGCGGTGGCGAACTTCTGCTTGAACTCGTCGAAGGAACCGAAGGTGCTGTCGATGGCCGCGGCCAGCTCACCGCTGGGGGCGCCGCCGGCGTTGGGGGCCATGCAGTTCCAGTAGAAGGTGTGGTTCCAGACCTGGGCGGCGTTGTTGAACAGACCACCCTCGGCCTTGAGGATGATGTCCTCGAGGGAGGCGTCGGCGAACTCGGTGCCCTCGATGAGCTTGTTGAGGTTGGTGACGTAGGTCTGGTGATGCTTGCCGTAGTGGTATTCCAGGGTCTCGGCGGAGATGTGCGGCTCGAGGGCGTCCTGGGCGTAGGGAAGCGGGGGCAATTCATGTGCCATGGGTGTTCTCCTGTGTGTCTGTTTGATGTTAGATGGAAATTCGGCGCTCGCGGTAACCACTCATTCTAGCGGTTGGCGCCGGGCTTGGCGATGAGCTGGACTCATTCTAACCTGTTTGGCGGAAATAACCAACCAAAACCCTGCGGTAAAGGGCGTTTGGCAGGCGTGGCCATGCCGGCGAAGATTTTCCACCGGGCTTCATTGCCATCTCACAGGTAGCGCCTTCAGGCGCGAATGCTTTTTCGCGTCTGATTTTCGCGCCTGAAGGCGCTTACAGGTGCAGGGGTTGTGTTTTGTGGGGGAAGCCATCGCGGGCATGGCCCGCTCCTGCGGTGGTCTTTGGGGAACAGCGTTTTCCCTGGGCTTAATGCCGCCGGGCGCAGAGGGTACACTGCCCGCCATGAACGCCATCGAACTCAGTATCTTCGCCAGCCGCATCGAGGCGGTGTGCGACGAAATGGGCGCGGTGCTGCAGCGCACCGCCTTCTCGCCCAACATCAAGGACCGCCTCGACTACTCCTGCGCGGTGTTCGACGCCGCCGGCGAACTCTGCGCCCAGGCCGCCCACATCCCCGTGCATCTCGGCTCCATGGCCTACGCCATGCGCGGCATCGTGCGCGAGGTGGGCTGGTCGCCGGGCGACATGGTGATCCTCAACGATCCCTTCCTCGGCGGCACCCACCTGCCCGACGTGACCCTCATCGCGCCGCTGTTCGTGGCGGACGAGCTCGCGGGCTTCGTCGCCAACCGCGCCCACCATGCCGATATCGGCGCCAGCACCCCCGGCTCCATGCCCATCTCCCGCCGGCTCGACGAGGAGGGCCTCATCATCCCGCCCTCGTATCTGCTGCGCGCCTTCGAGACGGACACCGCCATGCTCGACCACATCGCCGGCGTCACCGCCAATCCGCAACAGTCGCGCGGCGACTTCGCCGCCCAGATCAGCGCCAACCGCACCGGCCTGGCGCGCCTGCAGGCGCTGGTCGGCGACGATGCAGGGGCTTACCGGCGTGGCCTGCAACAGCTCAACGACTACGCCGAACGCCTGGCGCAGAGCGCCCTCGCCGAGATCCCCGACGGCGAATACCGTTTCCGCGACTGGATGGACGACGATGGCTGCGGCAACACGGACCTGCCCATCGAAGTGAGTCTTCACGTGC
>Ga0256839_1002746_pt1 | contig 19171 bp, 17 predicted proteins | sample 354166metaG_FD_185968 | JGI IMG/M metagenome (GOLD analysis project Ga0256839, IMG submission 185968) | Hydrothermal vent microbial communities from Mid Atlantic Ridge, Atlantic Ocean - 354-166 | ecosystem: Environmental > Aquatic > Marine > Hydrothermal vents | place: Atlantic Ocean: Mid... | reverse complement strand
CCAGCGTCACTTAGCCAGCTTATGGATGGGGAGTAAAGCTTTTTCGAACTATAATCCTCGCCAATGGCTCAGGGGTTTTGATTCGGTTTTTGCCAATTTCTTAACATTTGATTTTGCCTGACCACGCCCCGGCTGGACTATTTGTCTCATGCATTGTTTTTGCAAAAAATATGCGGACGAATTGTCCAGTTTTGACCGAAATTCGGGATTTTCCCAATAAACTGTTTGTGTGCTTTGGGGGATGGGCTAGGCTGGACGGGAACGTGTTGAATTTCCAGCCTATGGGGTTTCTGTTGACGAATATGCAGCAAAAAAATCTGGTTTTGCCCTTGGGGATTGTGGTCCGGAAGTCTCCGGGGGTTACGCGCTGGGCAAAATGGGTCTGGAAGGCAGTTGCGGTATTGCCCGGTGCCGGGCCTGCAAACTGGCGCGAATTGCGCCGCCAAGGTGACGTGGTCGAATATCATGCCGCGACAGTGCCGCTGGAATTGTGGCGCACCGATACCGAGGCCTACAGGACCGAGCTTTCAACCAAAGTGCCGTCAATTTATGTAGTGATGCGCGAAACCGATCAGCCTGATGGGCAGCACCAACCGGAAGTTCTGCTGGCGACAGCATCGCCGTTTGATGGACAGGATTATGCCGATAACGGTGAAGACATCGTGGAGCTGGTGCCCATGCCCGACGCATTGATTGCACTGGTTAATGACTGGGTGGCAACCCACCACAAAGAAGAGAAATTCGTTAAGCGCAAGCGCAACAAGCACCATGAGGAAACCACCGAAGACGGCATTGGCGATGCGCGTATTCAGCAGTTAACAGACGTTTATCGCGCCCCGCGCCCCAAAACGGAGACACTCCATTGAGCGTATGGGCCAACAGAAAAGCCGCCGTTCAGGCCGAAGCCAAAGCCGCAGAGCAGGCGGATGTGCATGCGGCTGTCGCCGAACAGCAGGCCGCGCTTGCCGAAAAGCCCGAGGCGGAAATTCTGGAGGAGCTGGATTTGCCCAACCCTGACAGCATGGAAAAGGGCGATGATTTTAGCGCATTTATGAAATCAACCGTGCCGTCGGCGTTGCGAAACCGGGCGTTGCGCAAGCTTTGGCTTAGCGATCCGGTTTTGGCCAATGTTGACATGCTGGTCGATTACGGCGAAGATTTCACCGGCAAGGGTGACGTGGCCGGCGTAATTAAAACCGTATACCGGGTTGGGAAAGGTATGTTGAAAGACGAACCCGAGCCAACCAAACCAACGGTTTTACCGGCGCCGGAAGCAGATATAGCAGAAGAAGTAGGTATAGAAGAAGTCGAAACCAAAGAGGTGTCTGAAGCCCCGCAGGAGGTTATCGAAACACCTGTCGCGGCCCCTGAAGCTTTGGCGATTTTGCCGCGGCGCCGGATGCAGTTTGAATTTGCGGAGCCTGAAAGCAGCCGCAACCAAGGATCGGAAGCTTAATGAACGCCACAAAAACAGATATCGAGATCACCGAAGAAGACCGGCTTCGGGCGGATATGTATAATTTCCTCGGGTTGTTGCTGGCCCGCCCGCCCGGCAAGCCGATCCTGGATCAAACCGCCGCGCTGACCGGGGATGGCAGCGATATGGGCGAGGCAATCAATGCAATGGCGCGGGTTGCGAAGGCCACTCGCGCTGCCGCGGTTGAAAGCGAGTTTATGGCATTGTTCATCGGGCTTGGGCGTGGTGAATTATTGCCTTATGCCAGTTTTTATCTGACCGGATTTTTGAACGAAAAACCGTTGGCGATGCTGCGCGGGGATATGACTAATCTGCGTATCAGCCGCGCCGCCAATGTGTTTGAACCCGAAGACAATATCGCCAGCTTGCTGGAAATGATGGGTGGCATGATTTTAGGCCGTTTCGGCGAGGTCGTTTCGGTAAAGCAGCAAGCGGCGTTTTTTAACAAACATATCGGATCCTGGGCAGAACACTTCTTTGCCGATCTGGAATCCGCAAAATCATCGGTGTTTTATGCCCCTGTGGGCAGCGCCGGCAAAGCTTTTATGGAGATCGAGCGCGAAGCGTTTCGAATGGATGCGGGCTAACCCGCTTAACCGGCCCGTCGGGGTCAAATAACTGGAGGAAACCAGATGGCTAAGATGGAAGATGATAAAGCGGCCAGTCGCCGTGATTTTCTGAAACTTGCGGCTGTTTCGGCGCCGGCAGCTGCTGCTGCCACAGCTTTGGGTGGCACAGCCGCATCAGCTGCTGAACCGAAAGAAAACGGCAGTGGCCTGCGTGATACCGCACATACTGCCGCTTATTACAAAAGTTTGACATTCTAAAGGGGTTTTAGCGAAAGGCCAATGGTTGCGAGACGCCCGAAGGCCCGAAACCTAAACCCATCAACTAGGGAGAATAAAATGCTGAGGAAAAAAACCAACGGGGTTGCGAGACGCCCCCAGCGGACAAGCCTCTTGTCAAATATCGCCGAGAAATCGGTAGACCGCCGCAGCTTTTTGCGCGGATCCGGCCTTGCGGTTGGTGGATTGGCCACGATCGGTGCCTTTGGCGGCACGGTTGCACAGGCTGAATCCCACGCAATGGTCGATAGTGCGGTTAGTACCGTAAAATCGATTTGCTGTAATTGCTCGGTCGGTTGCACCGTGATCGCAGAGGTCGATAACGGCGTCTGGGTTGGACAGGAGCCGGGCTTTGACAGTCCGTTTAATCTGGGTGCCCATTGTGCCAAAGGCGCGGCAGCCCGGGATGCTGCCCATAGCGAACGCCGCCTGAAATATCCGATGAAAAAAGAAAATGGCGAATGGAAACGCATCAGCTGGGAGCAGGCGATTGATGAAATCGGTGACCAGATGGGCGACATCCGCGAAGAAAGCGGACCAGACAGTGTTTACTGGCTTGGATCGGCCAAGTTCAACAATGAGCAGGCCTATTTGTTCCGTAAATTTGCCGCCTATTGGGGCAGCAATAACGTAGACCACCAAGCACGGATTTGCCATTCAACCACCGTGGCCGGTGTGGCCAATACATGGGGCTATGGCGCCATGACCAATTCGTATAACGATATTCACAACTCCAAGGTCATGCTGGTAATCGGCGGCAACCCCGCCGAAGCGCATCCGGTATCTTTGCTGCATCTGCTGCGTGCAAAAGAACAAAACAACGCACAGCTTATTGTTTGTGATCCGCGCTTTACCCGCACCGCCGCCCATTCCGATGAATATGTCCGTATCCGTCCGGGTTCGGATGTTGCGTTGATCTGGGGCTTTTTGTGGCATATTTTCGAAAATGGCTGGGAAGACAAAGAATTCATTCGCACCCGCGTTTACGGCATGGATGAAATCCGTGCCGAGGTGGCCAAATGGCCCCCCAGCGAGGTAGAGCGCGTAACCGGTGTGCCCGGCAGCCAGATGGAGCGTGTAGCACGCACTTTGGCCAATAACCGCCCCGGCACCTTGATCTGGTGCATGGGTGGCACCCAGCACCATACGGGCAACAACAACACCCGCGCCTATTGCATCTTGCAACTTGCGCTTGGCAATATGGGTATCGAAGGTGGCGGCACCAATATTTTCCGCGGCCATGACAATGTTCAGGGCGCCACGGATATGTGCATCCTTTCCCATTCACTGCCGGGCTATTATGGCTTGTCAGCCGGGGCTTGGGCCCATTGGGCGCGTGTCTGGAACGAAGATATCGACTGGCTTAAAGGAAGGTTCGATGACCTGACCGCTGCGGATGGTTCGACAAAATCCCTGATGAACCTGAAAGGCATTCCGGTTTCGCGCTGGATCGACGGGGTTCTGGAAGACAAGGAAAATATCGACCAGCCCGATAATGTGCGCGCCATGGTTCTGTGGGGCCATGCGCCCAACAGCCAGACGCGCGGTGTGGAAATGAAAGCGGCAATGGAAAAGCTGGATATGCTGGTTGTGATTGACCCGTATCCGACTATTTCCGCGGTGCTGCATGATCGCACCGACGGGGTTTATCTGCTGCCGGCCACCACCCAATACGAAACCCGTGGTTCGGTAACGGCTTCCAACCGTTCATTGCAATGGCGTGACAAGGTGGTTGACCCGCTATTCGAGGCATTACCCGACCATATTATCATGGCAAAATTTGCCAAAAAGTTCGGCTGGGCCGACCGGCTTTTCCGTAATATCGGCATGGACGGCGAAGACGAGCCGAACATCGAGGATATCACCCGCGAATTCAACGGTGGCATGTGGACGATCGGCTATACCGGCCAATCGCCCGAGCGGATCAAATCGCATATGGCCAATCAGCATACATTTGACAAAACCACCCTTCAGGCCGTCGGTGGCCCGAATGATGGCGAGTATTATGGCCTGCCATGGCCGTGCTGGGGCAATGCAAAAGACATGCACCCGGGCACGCCCAACCTTTACGATATGTCTAAACCCGTATCCAAAGGCGGCCTGACCTTCCGCGCCCGTTTTGGCGTTGAACGTGACGGGGTTAATCTTCTGGCCGAGGGGGTCTATTCCCAGGGTTCCGATATTCAGGACGGGTATCCTGAATTTACACTGGCCATGTTGAAAGAGCTTGGCTGGGACAGCGAGCTGACCGAGGAAGAGCTGGCAACCATGGCGGCTGGTGCCGGCGATGGCACCAACTGGAAAACCGACCTTTCGGGCGGGATCCAGCGGGTGGCAATTGCCCATGAATGCGCGCCGTTTGGCAATGCCAAGGCCCGCGCTGTGGTCTGGACCTTCCCTGATCCGATCCCGCTGCACCGTGAACCGCTTTATACCAACCGCCGTGATCTGGTCGAAGATTATCCGACCTATGCGGATAAGCAGGATTATCGTTTGCCAACCATGTATGAATCGATCCAGAAAAACGACTTTAGCAAGGATTACCCGATGATCCTGACCTCGGGCCGTCTGGTGGAATACGAGGGCGGGGGTGATGAAAGCCGCTCCAACCCTTGGCTGGCGGAACTTCAGCAGGAAATGTTTGTTGAAATCAACACACGCGATGCCAATAATCTTGGCATTCGCGATGGTCAACAGGTCTGGCTGGAAGGCCCGGAGGGGGGCAAGGTCAAGGTTGCGGCTTTGGTTACCCAGCGGGTCGGCGAGGGCGTTGCCTTTATGCCGTTCCATTTCGGCGGGCAGTTTCAGGGCAAAGACCTGCGGGATAAATACCCCGAAGGCTCAGCCCCGATTGTGCTTGGCGAATCCGCCAATACCGCGCTGACATATGGTTATGACAGCGTTACCCAAATGCAGGAGACAAAAGCGTCTCTTTGCAAAATCACTGCAGCATAAGGAGAATTGAGAAATGGCAAGAGTAAAATTTCTCTGTGATGCGGAACGCTGCATTGAATGCAACGCCTGCGTAACCGCTTGTAAAAACGAACACGAAGTCCCTTGGGGGATCAACCGCCGCAAGGTTGTCACCGTGGGGGATGGCAAACCCGGCGAGAGGTCGATTTCAATCGCCTGTATGCATTGTTCGGATGCGCCCTGTATGGCCGTATGTCCGACCGACTGTTTTTATCAAACAGAAGACGGCATCGTGCTGCACTCCAAAGACCTGTGCATTGGTTGTGGATATTGTTTCTATGCGTGCCCGTTCGGCGCGCCGCAATTTCCGCAGGCGGGCAATTACGGGTCGCGTGGCAAGATGGACAAATGCACATTCTGCGCCGGTGGTCCCGAAGAGGACCATTCAGCAGCCGAATTCCAGAAATACGGACGTAACCGTATTGCGGAAGGCAAGCTGCCGATCTGCGCCGAGATGTGTTCCACCAAAGCATTGCTGGCCGGTGACGGAGACCTTGTTGCCGCCATCTATCGCGAACGGGTGGTGCTGCGCGGCTTTGGTTCCGGTGCTTGGGGCTGGGGCACGGCCTATGACCAGAAAGCCGGCTGATCGGCTGACTGAAAAAAAGGAGGCGCGCGGGGTTCGCGCGCCTCTGTCTAACGGCTTGTTTGAGAGGTCACGGCTGTGCAAAACCAAATCCATTCCTTCCGAAATTTTCTGAGTCTCGGCATTCTTATGCTGATGTTTGCCGCTTTTGTGGCTCCAGTTGCCGCACAAAGCGTGCTCCCGCCCGGTAACGCGGTAAACCTTGATGATGGCATCGAGGAAGGGCCGTCCAATGCTTTGGGCAATCTGTCCGATACCGAAATTTGGGATATTTTTCGCGGCGGCAATCCACGGGATATCCTTGCTCCCACCATTGAAGGCCAAGTAATGACCACAACAGGCCAGCAATGGCGGGTGATCCGTGAGCAGTATATACTCAAATATCTTGGCTGGGCCCCGCTGATTGTGATCGGCATACTGGCGGTATTTTACCTGATTCGCGGCCCGATGAAAATCGCGGCGGGTCGCTCGGGCAAAACCATTCCGCGCTTTTCGCTCTCTGCACGGGTGGCGCACTGGTTTATGGCAGCAATATTTATTATTCTGGGGCTTACGGGGCTGGTAATTTTGCTGGGCCGCGTTGTGATAGCACCCTATCTGGGGCTGGAGGCCAATTCGGTGCTCACCAGTGCGGCATTGCAGGGGCATAATCTGTTTGGCCCGCTGTTTATATTTGCCCTCATCTGGCTGTTTATCAAATTTGTGCGTGGCAATTTCTTCCAGTGGGTGGATCTGAAATGGATATTCAAGCTTGGTGGCTTTTTTGGTGGCCATGTAAGCTCGCGCCAGTTTAATTTTGGCGAGAAAATCTGGTTCTGGATGGTGATCCTTGTGGGCATTGTTATCAGCATTACCGGCATTATTATGCTATTTCCCAGCTTGGTAGAAGATGTGCGCTGGCTTCAACTTTCCACAATTTTGCATGCTGTCGGGGCCGTCGGGCTCATTGCCGTAGCTTTTGGCCATATCTATATCGGTACTATTGGCATGGAAGGCTCGATTGATTCGATGCTCAAAGGCGAGGTCGATGAAAACTGGGCCAAGGAGCACCACGATCTGTGGTATGAAGAGGTGACCGGAAAGTCGGCCACAGAAGAGACTGAAGCACCGGCCAAGGAGGAAATATCATGAGCTTCCTAGAATTTGTTCAAGGGCCAATGTTTATTTTTGCCGCCACTGTTTTTGTGCTCGGTGCGCTCTGGCGACTTGTCGGTATTATTAAAATCGGCCGCAAAAAGGATATTTCCCCGCCCAAAGCCTCGGCGGCGGCAGGGTTCATCAAGGGAAACTTGCGCCATTTTTGGCCGCGCGGAATATTCGCCAAGCGCACCATGGTGCATATCGTTGGCGGCTATGGCTTCCACCTTGGTCTGTTTGCGCTGATCTTTTTTGGCGCTTATCATATTGATTTCCTGAACGAGCGGATTTTGGGCTTTTCCTGGCCAGCCATGCCGCGCTGGGCCTTTCTGATGGTCTCGGGTATTGCTTTTGCCGGGCTTATCATACTGTGGGTGCGGCGGATCTCCGATCCGGTTATGCGGCTTATTTCTGACAAGGACGACCATATCGGCAGCTGGCTCACCTTTTTGGTGATGCTCTCGGGCTGCTTTGCTCTTGAGCAAGCCCATGATATCTTGCGCGCCATACACATGTTGTTGGTAAATATTTGGTTATTATACTTCCCGTTCAGCCGGCTGATGCATGGTTTTACATTCTTCCTGTCGCGCGGAAGTTCGGGGGCCACTTATGGCCGCAAGGGGATAGACCTATGAGCAACATCACTGAAACCGCCGTTGAAAAGTTCCTTGAGCACACAGACAGTGAAGCGGCCTCCTTCTTTGAGGCCTGTGTTAAATGTGGCCAATGTGCCGAGGCCTGCCACTTTCACCTTGCTACCGGCGACCCGCGGCAAACACCTATTTATAAGCTCCGCCCGATGGAGCGGGCCTATAAGCGGGACAAAGCCCCGTTTTCATCCCTGAAAAAAATGCTCGGGCTGGCCCCCAAGCCGGTAACAGAAGCCGAGCTGAAAGAATGGGAAGAGCTGGTTTATGACAGCTGTAATATGTGTGGTCGCTGCACGTTGGCCTGCCCGATGGGCATAGACATTGCCGGCACCATCCGCAAAATGCGCGAGGGCTATTCGGCGGCGGGGCTGGTGCCCGAGGGGCTGCAACGCTCGGCCGAGTTTGTGAAAAAAACCAGTTCGCCAATGGGCGTAACGATCAAGGCGCTCAAAGCGCAGATTGCGCATCAGGAAAAAGCCACCGGTATAAAAATCGAGGTCGATAAAAAGGGCGCAGATTATATGTGCACCTTTTCCTCAATGGAAATCATGGGTTACCCCGAGGTGCTGGGGGCCTATGCCAAGCTTTTCAAGCGTGCCGGGCTAAGCTGGACGATTTCTTCGGTGGCTTACGAGGCCACCAATGTGGGCGTGCAAATAGGTTCTGCTCCAATGGCCAAAGAAATTTTGGAACGCGTGGTGGATGCCGCCGAAGCCTTGAACGTGAAATATGTGATTAGCCCGGAATGTGGCCATGCCTACGGCGCTATTCGTTGGGCGGGGCCAAATTTAATGGGGCGGCAGTTCAAGTTTGAAGTGGTGCATATTATCGAGGTGATAGACAAGCTACGCCGCGAAGGCCGCATTCCGGCTGGCAAAAAAGACGATCGCCGGATGACTCTGCACGACCCGTGCCAAATCATTCGCCGTGGGGGCTTGCTGAAAGAGCCGCGCAAATTGCTTAACGAAAGCTGTAGTGATTTTGTGGAAATGAAATACGCCGGCCTGTCCAATTTTTGCTGCGGCGGGGGCGGCGGGGTTTCGGCCAACCCGCGCGCGGATGAGCTGAAAACCAAAGCCTTTTCCTTGAAGGCCGAGCAGCTCAACGGTGTGGAGGGGCTGGAGGCTGTTGTGGTGCCCTGCGGCAACTGCCGCGCGGTGTTTGAGGACGGCTTTGATGAATACGAGCTGGATTTCGAGGTGCTGGGCCTGAGCGAACTCGTGGCCGGCACTTTGGCAGGGGACGATCAGAAACAAGGTTGAATCTAGGGGTGCTTTTGGCTATTTTCCAGAAATGCCCCTAAAAACCGGACCTACCATGAATCGCGATACCCCGATAATTTCTGTTGATGAATTTGGTGCCGGATTGGCGCTCTCATCGGTGCTGATTGTTGATGATGAAGCAGGAATGCGGAATTTTCTGATGAAAATTCTAGGCCCGTGCTGCCTGCGGGTAGAGTGTGCCAGCAACGCTGAAGATGCCACAAAGCTGTTGGACGAAAACCATTTTGATATTGTTGTTCTGGATAATATCATGCCCAATCAAAACGGGCTGGACTGGCTGAAGGAGCAGCGCAAGATCGGGTTTTTTGCTGATGCCATTCTAATTACCGCTTTTGCCGATCTCGAAACCGCGATCGAGGCATTGCGCACCGGCGTTACCGATTTTGTATTAAAGCCGTTTCGGTCCAACCAAATTCTGAACGCGGTTGCCCGCTGCGTTGACCGTCAGGAATTACGGCGTGAAAATTATTTGCTTAAATATGAATTAACAGCAGAAAACCTGTGTGTGCGCGGGCGGCTTTTGGGGCGCTCAGAAGAAATTTCAAAAATTCGCGAAACCATGCACAAGATTGCGCCCCTGCAAACAGCGGTGTTGTTTACCGGCGAAAGCGGTACCGGCAAAGAGGTTGCTGCGCGCAGCCTGCACCGGCTTTCCAGCCGCGCCGACAAGCCGTTTGTGCCGGTGAATTGCGCGGTTACGTCTTCGGATATGCTGGCAAACGAGCTGTTCGGCCAGCTGACCCGCACCGCAGACGGGCGCGGCACCCACGAAGACGGGCTGCTGTTTCACGCACGCGGCGGCACTTTGTTTCTGGATGAAATCGCCGAAATGCCGATGCCGGTTCAAGGCGCGCTTTTGCGGGTTATTGATGAAATGCGGATCAGGCCGATCGGGTCAATGCGCGAAGTTCCGTTGAACCTGCGGTTTATGTTTGCCACCAATGCGGATCTTGAACAGGCGGTGTCCGAGGGCAGTTTTCGGGCGGATCTTTACCACCGGATCAATGTGGTTAATATCCATATGCCGCTTTTGATCAAACGCAAAAGCGATATTCTGGCATTGGCCACCATGTTTATGCAGAAAATATCCGAAAGCCTCGGCATGCCGCAATTGCCATTAACCGAAGGCGTGCTGCTGAAGCTAAGCAATTACGACTGGCCCGGTAATGTGCGTGAATTGCGTAATCTAATCGAAAGATCGGTCATTCTGGGGGAATTTCCGCCGGAATTCAACGATGCGTCCCATGGTGAAACAGGCCTGCCGGATTCGCTTGAGGCTGTTGAGCGCCGCCATATTTTAACTGTTTTGGCTGAATGTGATGGCAATCGCGCCGAAGCAGCGCGGCGGTTAGGGGTTTCGCGCAAAACCGTAGACCGCAAATGTGCCATGTGGGATGGCTAAGCCCCGAAAAGACACATCCATTCCATGGTATAAATCTGTGCGCTCAAAATTGTTGCTGATCGCATTGTTGCCCATGCTGATTGTGATGCCGCTTTTTGGCGGAATTGTGGTTTATAACTGGTCAATCCGGTTTGATAAATTGCTGATTGCCAAGGTCAATAGCGAGCTGACCATCGCCCATCAGTTCCTGTCAGGCCTAAAGGAACGCAGCTTTGAAAATGTATTGGCGCTGGGCGCATCAGCGGCATTCAGGGATGCGCTGGATGCAGGAACATTACCGGACCTGCTGGATGCGGAATCTGAAAGACTTGGGTTCGATTTTCTGTATTATGTAGCAATGGACGGTGCCATTATCACACCGGACAGGATAGGCAGCCCAGCAGGGTATACTCGCTGGCCGGTTGTGCAAAGCGCGCTTTCGGGGCAGGGCGGTGCTGAAATTGACCTGTTTTCGGCTGACGATCTGTCGGAAATTTCAACAACACTGGCCAAGCGCGCCGATTTACCGCTGGTGCCAACCAAAGCAGCGTTGCCGACCGGCCGCGCCAGAGAAACCCGTGGCATGATTGTCCATAGTGCAGCCCCGGCAATCGCAGGCAACGGGGTTTTGGTGGCGGGGGTTTTGTTGAACCAAAATCTGGATTTTATCGATTCAATCAACGCATTGGTTTACCCCGAGGCCAGCCTGACCGAAGGCAGCACCGGCACCACAACCCTGTTTCTGGATGATGTCCGTATTTCCACCAATGTGCGTCTGTTTGAAAATGTCCGCGCATTGGGAACCCGGGTTTCGGTGGTTGTGCGCAATGCGGTGCTGGACGAGGGCCGTACATGGCTGGACCGCGCTTTTGTGGTCAATGACTGGTATATCTCGGCTTATGAACCGTTGATCGACAGCTTTGGCAATCGCATAGGTATGCTTTATGTCGGGTTTCTGGACAGCCCTTATCAGGCGGCCAAAGCCCGGACATTATGGATGATTTCGGGCGGCTTTTTATTGCTTTTGGCACTTTCGGTGCCTTTGCTTTTGCGCCTTGCACGGGGGATTTTCAGGCCTTTGGAGGCAATGGTTTCAACCATTTCCAAGGTTGAAACCGGTGATCTTTCGGCCCGAACCGGGGTTAAAAACACCAATAACGAAGTGGCACTGGTATCAACGCATCTGGATATTTTGCTGGAACAGGTTCAGGACCGGGATCAACGGTTGCGCGAATGGGCTGATGAGCTGAATGCCCGGGTAGAAGAGCGGACAAAAGAATTACAGGATGCAAACCAACGCCTTAAGATGACAACAAAACAACTGGTTATATCCGAAAAACTGGCAGCAATCGGCGAAATCACCGCCAGCGTTGCCCATGAAATCAACAATCCTGTTGCGGTTATTCAAGGCAATACCGATGTTATTCGCCAAGAGCTGGGCCAAGATGCTGAATCGCTCAAGACAGAATTTGATCTTGTCTATGAACAGGTGCACCGTATCAATACGTTGGTTAGCAAATTGTTGCAATTTGCCCGCCCCGAAGAATTTGCCGGCAATGTCGCTTACCATTCCCCGAACGAAGCAATCAATGATACTTTGCCGCTGGTCCAGCATTTGCTGAACAAAGTGAGGATTGACTTGAAAATGAACCTGAAGGCAGATTGTCTTGTCGCCATTAACCGAACCGAATTACAACAGGTTCTGATCAATCTGATTGTGAATGCCATTCACGCCATGCCAAATGGCGGCACGCTGGATATTGCCACGCAAAATTCGGATCGTAACGGACAGGCAGGTGCATTGATCACCATTTGTGATACCGGTATTGGCATGCCACCCGAAGTTATGGATCGGGTTTTTGACCCGTTTTTTACCACCAAAAAAGCCGAAGGCACCGGACTTGGCTTGTCGATTAGTCAAAAACTGGTCAGCCGCTCTGGTGGGCATATCCAGCTTGAAAGCACGCTTGGCAAGGGCACCTGTTTCTTTATTTTCATTCAGGCTGTTGACTAGCGGCTGATCCCAAGACCGTCGGTGCGTTCTATCTTTGGCAGGGTAATATGCACTTCCAGCCCGCCACCTGTCGGGTTTGACAGGGTAATTTCACCGCCATGGGCATGGATCACGGTGCGGGCAATCGACAGGCCCAGACCGGTGCCGCCGGTTTCAAGATTGCGGGATTTTTCCACCCGCACAAACGGGTCAAACACCCGTTCCAGATCAGCGGCGGGAATACCTTTGCCTTGGTCTTTGATGCAGATATGCACCAGATTACCCGCCGAGCCGGCAGTGATTTTTGCGCTTTTGCCATAACGTATGGCGTTTTCAATAACATTGCGCAGGGCGCGACGCATGGCAACGGGTTTGATGCGAACCTTTAGGCCCGGTTCGGTTTTGACTGTGGCATCGCCGCCCACGGCAACGCTTTCGCTGACCAGATTGTTCAGAAAATCCGGCAGATCAACGGTTCGGGTTTGTTCCGATGTTACCATTCCGCGGGCAAAAGACAGGGTTGAATCAACCATTTCCTGCATTTCGGCAATAATTGCCACCAGCCGGTCGCGGGTTTCTTGTTCATCCACCATTTCGCTTTGCACCCGCATCGCCGTCAGCGGAGAACGCAGATCATGGCCAAGCGCGGCCAACAGCCTTGTGCGTTCGGAAACAAACCGGGTCAGGCGTTTTTGCATTTCGTTAAATGCCGCGGTCAGGCGCCGCAATTCTTCGGGGCCTTGTTCGGGCAGATCGGCAGGGTTTTCACCCCGGCCAAATCTTTCGGCGGCAGTGGCCAGCTTGCGCAACGGGTCGGTTAGCTGGCTAAGTGCGATCCAGACCGTGGCCATGATAATTAGCGTGGCCAAGCCATAGCTGGCGGTTGAAATCCATGGCCATTGCAGCGGGGGGCGGTGAAAGCGGGTGGAAACATTAAGCCATTGGCCATCTTGCAGGGAAATCGCCAGTTTCATTTCAACCGAAGTCAGGTCCAGCCCCATCATCTGTTTGTGCATTTCAGCCATTTCCGGCGATAAATCCTCAATGCCCTTGATTTGCTCTGGCTGCCCGAGCTGGTGTAATTCAACCCGGATATCATGATCAATTCCGTCGCTTTCCAAAAACCGCTCTATCCTTGCCATGATGGTGCCATCGCCGCCATGGTCCAGATGGTCAACCGATGCTTCATCAGCCAGTGAAAACTGCACCAACGGAGAATCTGCGGCGGCCAGAATTTTCGGGCGCAGGTCTTCGGGCGCGGCTTCCAGCAATCGCACCACATTGGCGGCGCGGCCAGCGGCCTCCAGCCCCAGTGCGGCGCGCACCGCAAGGCTGCGTTCATCAACAAACAACCAAAGACTGATGCTTTGCACCACAATAAAAGTAGCAAGAATGATCAGCACCAACTGCCCGCGCAGGGTTGTGGGAACAATTCGCCGCATCACAGGTTTATCACTTCGGTTGACAGGCAATAGCCGCCGCCGCGCACTGTGGTGATTAGCGTTGGTTGGCCGGCGTCGGTTTCGATTTTGCGACGCAAGCGGCTGACCTGATTGTCAATGGTGCGATCAAATACATGGGCGCTGCGCCCCGAAGTCAGGTCAAGTAATTGATCCCGAGACAACACAAAGCGGGGCCGTTCCAGAAACACGGTCAGCAATTTGAATTCAGCGGTGGTCAGCGGGGTTTCGGCTTTGGTATTGATCCTGGTCAGCACCCGCCGGTCGGTGTCAAGTATCCAGCCACCAAATTGCACCTTGTGGCCCGAAAGCGCCCCTGCCGTCAGCTCGTTTCGGGTGTGGCGCCGCAAAATTGCCTTGATACGGGCCAGCAGTTCGCGCGGGTTAAAGGGTTTTGGCAGGTAATCGTCGGCACCGATTTCCAGCCCGATGATACGGTCGGTTTCCTCGCCCAGCGCGGTTAGCATCAAAATCGGCAATTCGCCTTTGCTGCTAAGCCTGCGACACACCGAAAGCCCGTCTTCGCCCGGCATCATCACATCCAGAACCAGCAGATCAAACCGGCCCGCCGCCAGCTTGGCATCCATTTCGACGGCATCTTTGGCAGAGTCGGCCCTGAAGCCGTTTTTCGTAAGATAACGGGTGACTGCATCGCGAATTTCGCGGTGGTCATCCACGATCAGGATACGGGGGATATGTGGGGTTCCGGTCATTTCCTCGCCTTTATAGCGTGCTGTTTTTAGTGGTGCTGCAAAGATTGTGTATCCGATTGTATCAGGTCTTTTGCCTGCGACATAGCAATACAAAAACGCCGGTTGGCTGGCATAGTTTTGCGACAATCACCCCCCAGTTAAAGACCATCGAAATATTAACACAAAGGAAACACCATGAAACGCAATACAGTTCTTGCGATTGGGTTTAGCACAGCGGTCACGCTTGGTGCAGCTATTTCTTCGCCTGTTCTGGCGGATGCCAATAATGGCCCGCACGGCAATATGGCAGGCGGACAAACCAGCCAAACCGGCATGATGCAGGGCGCAAGTGGTGGCGCCGATCATGGTGGCCAAACCGGCATGATGGGCGGTCAGGGCATGATGCAAATGATGATGGAAATGCATAGCCGGATGATGACTGGCAAAATGGCCGCAATGGGTGACATGTCGGCTTTTGATGCCGATGGTAACGGCGCTGTTTCCAGACAAGAAGCGCTTGCAGGCTTGGCTGCCAAGCTGTCCGAATATGATGCGGACGGGGACGGTTCCCTGTCCATCGCCGAATACGAGCTATTACACAGCGCCGCAATTCGTGAACAGATGGTTGACCGTTTTCAGGCGCTGGACAATGACGGTGACGGCATGGTGACCAGTGAAGAAATGGCCGCGCCGGCCGCACGCATGGGCCAAGGCGCAGGGGGCAATAGCGGCACAGCTATGCATGGCCAGAACAATTAACCCTTAACATAAAGGAAAAAGACAATGAACAATTTCATGAACACGGAAATGGGCAACAGTGTCGGCATGGGCTGGGGTATGGGTGGCCTTGGCATGTTGCTGGTCACGGTTGTATTTGTGCTCGTGATTGTTGCGTTGTTAAAATATATCCGCAACTAACCCTGCGGAGCCGGGTTGCCAAACCGGCGTATACTGAAAAATGCAAGTTTTAATTCCCTTTTTGACTTTGTGTTGATGAAAGCCGGTTTGGCATATGAAAAGAAATTGACGTCAAGGCAGGGATGATCCCCTTTATCCCCGGGAATATGGTCCCCTATCATATTCTTGATGCCTGAACCCCCGCTATGGCTGTTGCACCATCGGGGCCCGGCCGTGCGCTGGTTTGTGTTTCATTCCATAAACCAGCGCGCGGCCAAAAATTTGCACACTTGTGTTTATCGTAAAAACGCCTTGACCTTCCAGTTTCTGGAAGGATTAGGTTAAGGAAGAACAAATCTGATAGGTGTTGAAATGGCAAATACACATGCGCATACTGACCCGCATAATCATTCCGGTTCTAACGGTACAGCCACGGATCCGGTTTGTGGAATGCAAGTGGCAACCGATGCCGGAAAGCCCAACGAAACATGGCAGGACCAGAACTTTCATTTTTGCAGCGATGGTTGCCACGGAAAATTCAATGATGATCCGTATTTTTACGCCTCGGGCAATAGCGCCAAGCAAAAACAGGTGGTTAGCGCTGATGTCGAATACACCTGCCCGATGCACCCCGAAATATTACAAGACCATCCCGGGGCCTGCCCGATTTGCGGCATGGCATTGGAACCGCTGGTGGCATCAAGCGATGAACCAAACGAAGAGCTGACCGATTTCACCCGCCGTATGTGGATCAGCGCGGCGGCGGCGGTACCGCTGATTGTGGTGACTATGGGACCAATGGTTGGGGTGCATCCGCGTGAATGGATCGGCGAACCGCTGACCAGTTATCTGGAGTTTATAATCGCCACGCCGATCATCCTGTGGGCGGCGCAACCGTTTTTCAAGCGCGGCTGGCAGTCGATCAAAACCATAAACCCGAATATGTGGACATTGATCGCCATCGGGGTTGGCGCGGCGTATCTCTATAGCCTTGTGGCGACATTCCTGCCCGGGGTGTTCCCCGAAGAATACAGCGCCGGTGGCGTGGTTGGCACCTATTACGAAGCCGCGGTGGTGATCGTTACCCTGATATTCGTCGGGCAAGTGCTGGAATTGCGGGCAAGGGAGCGAACCGGCGATGCGATCAAGGCTTTGCTGGACCTTGCGCCAAAAACCGCGCGGCGGATACTGGATAACGGTGACGAATACGATGCGCCGTTGGGAAACATCATCGAGGGCGACCGTCTGCGGGTGCGTCCCGGCGATGCGGTGCCGGTAGACGGTGTGGTGATTGAAGGCAGCTCGGCGATTGATGAAAGCATGTTAACCGGTGAATCCCTGCCAGTGGAAAAAGCTGCGGGGGATCCGGTAACCGGTGGCACCATTAACAAAAACGGATCACTGGTGATCGAGGCCGCCAAGGTTGGTGCCGACACCGTGCTGTCGCAAATCGTCGAAATGGTGGCGGGTGCCAAACGGACACGCGCACCGATTCAGGGTATGGTAGACAAGGTATCGTCAATATTTGTGCCTCTGGTCATCCTGATAGCCATCACATCTTTCTTTATCTGGTTCTTCTATGGCCCGGATCCCAATTTGGTCTTTGCTGTCGCTGCTTCGGTATCGGTATTGATCATTGCCTGCCCTTGTGCGCTGGGTCTGGCGACGCCGATCTCGATTACCACAGCGGCGGGGCGCGGCGCACAAGCCGGCGTATTGATCAAAGATGCCGAAGCGCTGGAGCGCATGGCAAGGGTTGATACGTTGATCGTTGATAAAACCGGCACCCTGACCGAAGGCAAACCGAAACTGACCGATACCGTTGCCCTTGGCGATGTTGATGCGGATACCCTGCTGTCACTGGCGGCGGCCCTTGAAAAAGGTTCGGAACACCCGCTGGCCGAGGCGATTGTTGCAGGGGCCGAAGACAAAGGCCTGAAAATCGGCAAGATCACCGGGTTTGAGGCGGTCACCGGCAAAGGCGTGAAAGGCACGGTTGCCAAACGCGAGGTTGCGCTTGGCAATGTGGCCATGATGGACGAGGTCGGCCTGACAACGACACGCGCTGATGAACAGGCGGATGCGCTGCGCTCAATGGGTAAAACCGCAATGTTTGTGGCGGTTGACGGCCAGTTGGCTGGCATTGTTGCGGTGGCGGATTCGATCAAAAGCAACAGCGCGGATACCATCAAAGCCCTGCATGCGGTCGGGTTGCGCATCATTATGGCCACAGGCGATAATGAACGCACCGCTTTGGCCGTAGCAAAAGAACTTGGTATTGACGAGGTGCGCGCAGGGGTGATGCCAGAAGACAAAAAAAACCTTGTCGAGGAATTGCAAGCGGCCGGCCATAAGGTTGTTATGGCGGGTGACGGGGTGAATGATGCGCCGGCACTGGCAGCGGCCTCGGTCGGGATAGCCATGGGAACCGGCGCCGATGTGGCAGTGGAAAGCGCTGGCATTACTTTGCTGGGCGGTGATCTGTCCGGCATTGTGCGGTCGCGCAAGCTGGCCCGTGCCACCTTGTGGAACATTCGCCAGAATCTGGTGTTTGCCTTTGGCTATAATGCGCTTGGCGTGCCGGTTGCGGCGGGTATTCTTTATCCGCTGACGGAAACATTGATGTCGCCAATGATTGCGGCAGCCGCGATGAGCCTTAGCTCGGTTTCGGTGATTTCCAATGCGCTGCGCTTGCGTCGTGTAAAACTGTAAAGGAACCATCATGGAGCAGCACGGAGCCAATAAAAAACCTACCGGCGGCGGCCATTCGGGGCATCTGCCCAGCAGCGGCAAAGCGCTGGTTATTTCCGGCTGGTTAACAGGGATTTATTTCCTGATCGAGCTGGGTATTGGTCTTTGGACGGGGTCCGTAGCTGTTATCTCGGATGCGTTTCATACATTTTCGGCGGTGGGCGGGGTGTTGGTGGCAATTATTGCTGCACGCCTTGCCCGAAGGCCTGCGGATGACCGGCGCAGTTTTGGCTGGTATCGGGCTGAAATTATCGGCGCTTTGGCCAATGGTGCGTTTTTGCTGGTGATGGCGTTGGTGGTGATTGTCATGGGGGTTATGCGGTTGGGTCAGCCGGTTGATCTGGCCACCACGCCGATGTTTCTGGTGGCGGCGGGCGGGCTGGTTACCGAGGTGATTTCACTGGTGCTTCTGTATCGCCAGCAGGGCACGGATTTGAATGTGCGTGGCGCCTATTGGCACATTATCCAGACGTTCATCGGCTCTATCATCATCATCGTTGCGGCGCTGGTGATCAAGTTTACCGGGTTTCTGGCCATCGACCCGATCCTTGGCATTGCGTTCGGGTTTGTGTTGCTTTGGGCCAGTTGGGGCATTTTGCGCGACGCGGCCCATATTCTGATGGATGGCACGCCCGATGGTGTTGATATCGGGCAGGTGATCGCGGCGTTACAGGGTATCAAAGGCGTTGAAAACGCCCATCATGCCCATGCCTGGGCATTGACCGGCGGGCGTTATGTTTTTTCTGCCCATCTTGAAATCAAAGATAAATCCGGTCAGGGTAATTCCGAAATTCTGACCAAGGCCAACGAAATCCTGAAAACCGAATACGGCTTTTTCTTTTCAACCTTGCAGCTGGAAACCACCTGTCCGGATGAAAACAGTGCCGCAGAGATTGATGTTTCCCGCGGCCACAAAGCCTAGGGCGTAGACTCATAAATACCAAATGACGATAGCGGTGACCAGTCAGCTTATAAGTTGAACGAAGTGTTGCAGTGATCGACTGAATCCACCCCCTCTAATTTGCGGGGGGATTGCCGGGGTGTAT
>Ga0256839_1002745_pt1 | contig 19177 bp, 16 predicted proteins | sample 354166metaG_FD_185968 | JGI IMG/M metagenome (GOLD analysis project Ga0256839, IMG submission 185968) | Hydrothermal vent microbial communities from Mid Atlantic Ridge, Atlantic Ocean - 354-166 | ecosystem: Environmental > Aquatic > Marine > Hydrothermal vents | place: Atlantic Ocean: Mid... | reverse complement strand
GTTAAACTGAATGTTTCCAATGTTTACTGGTGTGCTGCCTGGAAAGGTAAGGTTCACACCTTTAAGATTGAAGGAATCGCCATTGTCATCTTCAATTGAAGCATAAGAAATTTTTTGCCCCTGCGAATTGTTAAAAGCAGCAAAGCGGTCGGCCACTTCTTTTGCGTCAATCGCAAAAGAAAAACTGGAAGACGAAAGCAGCAGCAGGGTAGCGAATGCACCAGTTACGGATTTTTGTGCAAATATTGTAAGATGAGGCATTTAATTTCCTTGTTATTTTTTGAACTTGAATTTCTATGCAAACATAGCGGGATTTCTATAGTCTTACTGTGACCTCATGCACATCAAATTTTTGTCAGGCGTTGTTGATTGTTGCAGGTGCCGAATTATGTGCTTAAAACTTGCACAATTGATAGCAATTATCGCTGATACCCTTGCTCGCAACAAAGCTGCACGGTATTTCATACCTTATGGGAAAACAACTGATTCCACCTGGTGGTGATGGCAATAATGGCAGTGGTGGCGATAATATCGCGTCTGTCGATCTGAAATCCGCGCTTGAAGAGCGTTATCTCGCCTATGCGCTATCAACAATCATGGGCAGGGCGCTGCCTGATGTGCGCGATGGATTAAAGCCCGTGCACCGGCGAATTTTGCACGCCATGCGAATTTTGCGGCTCGACCCAAATTCGGGCTACAAAAAATGCGCCCGAATTGTCGGTGATGTGATCGGTAAATATCACCCCCACGGCGACCAGTCAGTTTATGACGCGCTGGTGCGGCTGGCGCAGGATTTTGCCGTGCGTTATCCGCTGGTCGACGGGCAGGGCAATTTTGGCAATGTCGATGGCGATAACGCCGCCGCGATGCGTTATACCGAAGCACGGATGACCGAGGTTTCGACCCTGTTATTGCAGGGTATGGATGAAGATGCGGTCGATTTTCGCGAAACCTATGATGGCGAAGACAAAGAGCCGATCGTTTTACCGGGCGCTTTCCCGAACTTGCTGGCCAATGGTTCAAACGGCATTGCGGTTGGCATGGCGACATCCGTCCCCCCCCACAATGCGGCAGAACTTTGTGAAGCCGCCCAGCATCTGATCAAACATCCTAATGCGGGATTTGATAAGTTGCTGGAAATGGTGCCAGGGCCGGATTTTCCCACCGGTGGCACAATTATAGAAAGCCGCGAAACCATTCTCAACGCCTATAAAACCGGTCGTGGTGGTTTCAGGGTTCGAGCGAAGTGGGAGAAGGAAGATACCAAGCGCGGTGGCTATCAGATTGTCATCACTGAAATTCCCTATCAGGTGCAAAAATCACGCCTGATTGAAAAAATCGCCGAATTACTGATTGCCAAAAAGCTGGTTCTCTTGGGCGACGTGCGCGATGAATCGGCCGAAGATATACGTCTTGTACTGGAGCCGAAAAACCGCACGGTCGATCCCGTATTGCTGATGGAGAGCATGTTCAAGCTCACCGATCTGGAATCGCGCGTATCGCTTAACATGAATGTGCTGTCGCACGGCAAGGTGCCCAAAGTGCTTTCCCTGCGTGAGGTGCTGCGCGAATGGTTGGAACATCGCAAAGATGTGCTCATCCGCCGTTCCAAACACCGGTTGAAAAATATCGAGCGGCGGCTGGAAATCCTTGGCGGCTTTCTCATTGCCTATCTTAATCTGGATGAGGTTATCCGCATAATCCGCTTCGAAGACCACCCCAAACAGGTGATGATGACCACCTTTGAGATCACTGATTTGCAGGCGGAATCCATTCTCAATATGCGCCTTCGTTCATTGCGCAAGCTGGAAGAGTTTGAGATCCGCAAGGAATTTGACGATCTCAGCAAGGAAAAGGCGGGCATAGAAGAATTGCTTGCCAGTGAAGACCAGCAGTGGAAAACGATTCATTGGGAAATTGGTCAGGTCAAAAAGAAATTCGGCAAGGATACCGAACTTGGCGCACGGCGCACCGATTTTGGCGAGGCTGCCGAAGTTGATTTGGAAGCCGTACAGCAGGCGATGATCGAAAAAGAACCGGTTACCGTGGTTGTTTCAGAAAAAGGCTGGATCAGGACGCTGAGGGGCCATTTGGCTGATTTTGCAACGCTGACTTTTAAGGAAGGCGACGCACTGAAGGCTGCGTTCCATGCGGAAACCACAGACAAAGTTTTGATGTTCACCACGGCCGGTAAATTCTATACGCTTGGTGCCGATAAATTACCCGGTGGCCGCGGCCACGGCGAGCCGATTAGGGTAATGGTGGATATGGACAATGACGCAGATATTATTTCAATCTTTGTACACAATCCAAAGCGCAAATTGCTCATCGCATCGACGCTCGGCAATGGCTTTGTGGTGCCGGAAGCGGGCACCATTGCCAATACCCGCAAGGGCAAACAGGTATTGAATGTTAAAATGCCGGTCGAGGCGGTCATTTGTTCCTTTGTCGGGCCGGATGATGACCGGGTGGCGGTGGTTGGGGAAAACCGCAAACTTTTGGTGTTCAAACTAGAGCAGATACCGGAAATGGGACGCGGTAAAGGCGTTCGCCTGCAACGCTATAAGGATGGCGGTGTTAAGGATGTGAAGACCTTTGAAGCAGGCGAGGGGCTTTCATGGGTCGATGGCGGTGGCCGAACCCACCTGCGCTCGCTGGATGAGCTGGCAGAATTTGTCGGTGAACGCGCCCAGGCAGGTCGACTGGTGCCGCGCGGCTTCCCCAAAAGCGGAAAATTTGAGTGATATGAAAATGTAAAATGAAATAATTCTTCAAGCACCAAATACAGGCGCTTCAATCAGAATTCACGTAAATCTCGCTTGATTGTGATGGTCTCGCTTCTTTCGTGATTATCTATGATATTATCAATTGTATATATTCTCTGTCATCCGCTGACAGGAATTACAATAAATGTATGCCCATACATTTATAACTCCAGTTCAAATGGATTTTACCTTTTACACTGGAGATAGTCATGACAATTACAAAAATTATAACCTCGATTACTATGTTGGCGATGGCCACAATTATTGCGCCAACAATCACGCAGGCCGCATCTCATGGCGGAAATGCTGCTGTCAAAAAGGATAAAATGGCCAAGGATGCCATGATGAAGAAAGACGAGATGGCTAAAGAAGCCGCGATGAAGAAAGACGAGATGGCTAAAGAAGCCGCCATGAAAAAAGATGCCATGGCCAAAGACGCCGCGATGAAAAAAGATGCCATGGCCAAAGACGCCATGATGAAGAAAGATGAGATGGCCAAGGATGCCATGATGAAGAAAGATGAGATGGCTAAGGATGCCATGATGAAAAAAGACGAAATGGCTAAAGACGCCATGAAAAAAGATGCAATGGCCAAGGACGCTATGATGACGTCTGATTATGTTATCAAATCTGGTGACAGCCTTTGGACAATTGCCCAAGGCGCTTATGGTGATGGAGCCATGTGGACGAAGATTATGGCCGCAAATTCAAATATTGATGCGGATAGATTGATTGTTGGCAAAACGATCAATCTGCCAAAATAGCTTCAAGATTTCAGCCCAATAAGGCGCATTCAGTGGGATATTGAATGCGCCTATTGGATTTGTGGCTCCATTTGCTCTCCCTTTAAGTGAGAGGAGTATACGGCGTTCGAAAAGTCGGCAAATTTTCGGTAATTTTAAATGAAATCTATGGTAATTTAAATGCGATACTGAGTCTCATTTTTCCAGGCCAATCATTTGCCCATCCTCGTTACGCTTTTCATCGCAGCATTCACATCTGCAACCCTGTTGCCGGGTTCCTCAGAAGTTGTATTGGCAACTATTTTGGCGACAAAGTCGGCGCCGTTATTCGCAGCTGTTGGCGTGGCAACCATCGGCAATACGGCCGGTTCCTGCATTAATTGGGGCATGGGGCGGTATTTCGCGCAATTTCGCCATAAAAGCTGGTTTCCGGTTTCAGAAGAAAAATTCGATTCCTATCAAAACTGGTATAATAAATGGGGCTTTTGGTCATTGCTCGCCTCTTGGGTGCCAATAATCGGCGATCCGCTTACCGTTGTTGCAGGCGTGGCGCGTGCGCCGTTTTTGCATTTTCTGTTAATTGTTTTCATCGCAAAGCTGGGTCGTTATCTCGTCGTTGCGGGGGCAATTTCATGGATTTGGTAGGCAATCCAATAACATTAAAATAAAATTTGTGTCTGATCAGTGCATTCGGTAACATCGCAGAAAAACATCTATCAATAAACTGGGTGAAAGCTGTTAAACTGGGAGAGATTTATGCAAAATGGTCAATCGGAATTGAAAGTCAGTAAAAGTGTACTGAAAATTGTCGGGGTATTGATGGGAGCAATCCTGATGACCAATTTTTCAGTTCCTGATGCTAATGCAAAACTGGTCAAACGGTTTAAAGTAAACGCTTGGAAGGGCGGCGTTTATACCAGCAACAAAACCGGAGAGTTTAGCCATTGTGCCGCCTCAGCCAATTACAAGAGCGGAATTACCCTGTTTTTTTCTGTCACCAGAACCTTCAATTGGCAGGTTGGGTTTGCCAAGCCTTCCTGGAATATGGAGATCGGGAAAACCTATCCGGTTCGCTATCAGGTAGATCGTCATAAGGTTTTTAGTGGCCAGGCACGTGCGGCAACAAACAAGCTGGCGGTAATCAAACTTCCGGCAAAGGCTGCATTGTTTAACCAGATGCGCCGCGGGCAGGTTTTATATGTGAAGGCCGGTGATGATCTGTTGAAGTTCAGACTAACCAGCACAAAACTATTGCTTTCAAGACTATTGCGTTGCGCCAAGCGCAATAAAAATCTGGTGGCAAACAGTTCTCTTTCTGCAAACTCAAATCTTTCGGGCTCAGACAATCCATTTGAGAGTAAAACCAGCCCATTTTCGAGCAATTCTGGCCAACCAAATACGCCAAAACGGAAGAAAACCATTGTATCAGCAGCCTATCATCAGGAGGCAAGACAATGGTTCCAAAGAACCCTTGCCAACAATGGCCGAACTTATCGAATTGTCAGGAATGAGGGGAAAGCGCAAAATCTGTATAAAAAATACGCGATTGTTTGGCGGATCGGCCAAAAAACCGGCATCCTGGGCTCAATGAGAATAGTTGCCACGCGCAAGCCTTCCGCATTGTCGAACCAGGCATTGGCCAATGAAGCGCGCTTGTGCAAAGGCGATTTTGCCTCGCGGTTTTTGGAGGATGGCGAAGTTTCATCCAGACCGATTGTTCGTTTGATGGCTTCCTGCAAATTGAATAACGGGAAAAAATGGAATGTCTATTATGCAATTTCTGAGCGCGAGCGCGGCGGTTCCTATGTGGTGACATTGCTATCAAGCAAAGCAACGGGTAGTGCCGTATTGCAGGCAGGTGAGCAGATTAGCGGTAACATGCAGATTGCCAGCACCACGACTTCCCGCACCGAGATAGAGGAAGATGATTTGCCCATTCGCGATGAAGATGAAAAGGTCGTGACATACTAATTAAATCTGGGGGGCTCGAATGAGATTGAACTCATATCCTGCTTCAAATCAATGGTATTGAAATGAAGGAAAAAACTGTGGCTGACAACCAATCTGCCAAATCTTTGCTCGAGAATTTGAGCAATCTTATGGCTACTATTGATGCAGGAAATAAACCGCAATCTGCCAATATTCGAATATGGGGCGGTTATGGATTTGCCAGATTTATTGGACTATTGCTCACAATAATTGGCATATTGGTGTTTTTTGGAGCGATTGGATTGGTCACATTGACCATGATTGAACTGCCTGCCAGCACCAGCATATCGTTGCGTATTTTAGCAGCCACACCAATGCTGGGCGGCCTGTTCAGCGCATTGGTACTACTCGGGCTTGGGGCCATAACCAAGGCTAATGTGGATACCGCAGAATATAGCGCTCAATTGCTGAGATTAACCAAGAAACGTATGGAAAAGCGCTGATTTTTGCATAGGCAGGAGTAGAAATGTCGTTATTTCCCGGACTGCCCGATAATCCACATCTGGGCGAAGTATTTCAGAAGTTTCCCCAGCACGTGCGGCCGTTGCTGGAATATCACGACCTGCTGTTACGCGGCGAAGGGCCGTTATCAGTGGCTGAACGCGAATTAATTGCAACCTATGTCTCAGGCATCAACGCCTGTACATTTTGTTTCGGCGCCCACAAAATTTATTCCAAATTGTTTGGCATTTCCGATGAGGTAATCGATGGCCTGATGGAAGATGTTGATACATCCAAGGTCGATGAAAAAATGAAGCCTTTGTTGAAATATGTGGGAAAATTGACCAGATTGCCGGCGCAATTGGTTTCCGCCGACGCAGAGGCCGTTTACAAGGCTGGATGGGACGAGCGGGCGCTTTATGATGCGGTGCAAATCTGCGCCCTGTTTAACTTCATGAACCGCATTATTGAAGGCACCGGCATTACCTTTGATTATGCGGAAAACCCGCCAGGCGACGAGGATATTGAGGCGCGGCGCACCCGTAGCTATATGGATTTTGGCCGTCAGCTTGGCATTGTTGATTGATCTGCTATGGCGGGTGAATTAGTTTTGCAGGATATATTCGTAGCAGATTGATTTCACTCTACAATTGGACGGGTTGTAATGTGTTTCCGTATTGCCTTGGAAAAATTATTCGTGCCTTCAGCCGCCTGCGCATGGGGGGTAATATCAAAATGTTCGCGGGCCGCATCAAACGGCAAATGTGTATCTATGATATTCAGCCGATAGGCAATTTTATCGAGGCTTTCCGGCAGTAAATACCGAATGTTCCACGCGGGAATGGGTTTGTCGGAAAAACGTCTGGCATGTTTGATAATGTTTGTGGTGCAATTGTTCCACAGCGTATTGTAAAACTCAGGATTGTGACTGAGATTGTCTGTACGTTTCATAATATCAAGGAATACCGCCTGAATAAGCCGCTTCTCGGTCTGCACCGGGAACAGCCGAACCGTATATTTTATGCAGTTGGTGCGCACCCGAATAATATCGGTCTCTGCCGCCAGTACATACATCATTTCAAACTGTCGCATAAATGCTTTGACCGGGCTGAATCGCTTGCCTTTTTTGCGGCGAATTTCAATTGATACAGCAATATAAGTGCCGTCTTTGAAACCAAATGAAAGAAAAGCATGGGCAGCACCAAACCCGGCAAAGGGGGAGATCGCAAGCCAGGCGGAATCCAGATCATCGAGATCGACTACTTTGTCATAGTAATTGAGGTCATAATCCCGCGTTGTCCGGTAATGAATATCGCGAATGTTTTTGATAGAGATTTTGCCATCATCGAGAAATTCAACTTCCGGCATTACAGCCTGATCTGGCGACCAATCGCGAGAATGAGAAGGCTTTGTCACCAGGAGGAAAATCAATATTCCAATCACCACCGCGGCAAATATCCCCAGCAAAATGGTGGTAATCGTAATGGCCATATATTCAACTCCCCGCACAACCATGATTTTCTATCATGTGTTTTGCCAACTATACATGGTTCGCAATTTTTACCAAATGGCAACCGACAAATGCGCGCGCGGGGTTTATTTTATAAGAAGTGCAGACGAACTCAAATTCGTTCAATCAGCTGTGTTTGACCCAACCGTTCAAAGACATGCGTTCTTGAGGCATGAAGCGGGATTTATAGGCCATTTTGCTGGATTCTTCGACCCAATAGCCAAGATAGACATAAGGTAGCCCGGCTTTTCTTGCCCGGTTGATATGGTCAAGAATGAGATAGGTGCCAAGGCTGCGTTTGTCCTCATCAGGATCAAAGAAACTATAAACCATCGAAAGGCCATTATGCAGATTGTCGGTTAATGCATAGGCGATCGGATCCCCCACACCTTCGCCGGTAATCGCACTGTCAGGGCCGCGTTTTCGATATACAATCAAATTGGTATTGATGTGGGTATCCTGCACCATCATCGAATAATCACGCACGCTCATATCGGCCATGCCACCATCAGAATGACGTAAATCAATATATTTGCGAAACAGCGAATATTGCTCGGAGGAGGGTATAGGATCCACAAGTTTACCAATCAGGTCTCTGTTGCGCTTTTCAATACGCTGCATGGATTTACCGGGGCGAAATTCGCTGACCAGCACCCGAACCGAAACGCAGGCCCGGCACCCATCGCAAGCCGGTCGGTAGGCAATATTCTGGCTGCGGCGAAATCCGCCTTCGCTTAGAACATCATTGAGTTGAGGTGCCAGGTCTCCCACCAGATGGGTAAAAACCTTGCGCTCGATTTGCCCGTCAATATAGGGGCAGGCGGACGGGGCGGTGAGGTAAAATTGCGGTGTATCGTGCGGATGGTAACTCATGGTCTAGTATGGATAATCTATTCTGATTTGATTGACAATATTTTCTAGGCAATCGGCGCAGACATTTTGGCATTATAGTTGATAATACCACGGGCCGATAAAACTGAAACTGAGCCATAGAATTAATACCAGCGGAATGCCGGATTTTAAAAAGTCGGAGAAGCGATATTGCCCGGGGCCCATAACCAGCAGATTGGTCTGGTAGCCAACCGGTGTGGCAAAGGAACAATTGGCGGCAAATATTATGCAGACCACAAAGGCTTCTCTTGGTGCACCAATAGCATCGGCCAGACCAATGGCAATCGGGGTAAACAATACCGCAGTTGCGTTATTCGACAATATATTGGTGAGAATTGCGGTAAATAAAAACAGCAGGGATAAAACCAGTGCCGGTGCTTGTCCGGCGAGCGCGCTTGCAGCCCCATTGGCAATGAAGACCGCGCCGCCGGTCGCCTCCAGCGCGGTGGCAGCTGCAAGTGACGCGCCAACCAGCATGAAAATTTGCCGGTCAAAGGCCCGCGCACTTTGGCGAATGTCGATGCATCCGCTGGCGATCATGGCAAATGCACCGGCAAGGGATGCAACAACAATTGGCACAATGCCAAAGGCGGCACTTGCAACAACCGCTGCAAAAATCGCAATGGCGCGCGGGGCAAACGCTTTGATCGGCACTTCTGACGCCGACCATTCCAGCAAAATCAGATCGTGGCTTTGGCGCAATCGCTCCAGATCTTCCGGCATGCCGCCAATCAATAGTGTGTCGCCCGGCTCTAACCTTGTTTCGCGCATCAAGGTTCGCGCCATAGAGATGCGTCGCTGTAGCCCGATAACCATCGTGCCATAGGTGGCGCGAATGCGGGAGTTTTCAATCGTGCGTCCGCCATAGCGCGAGCCAGGTGCAACAATGGCCTCTGCAAGCGTGAAGTTTCGCCCAACTTCGGTCAACTCGTCACTATCGCGCTGCCAGTTACGGTCATGTTTCGGCATAACCGGCAACGATGCCTCGCCCATAGCAAGCGCTCTGGTGAGCGCTGTTCTGGTTGCCGCCACAACAATAGTATCACCGAGCATAAGCTCCATATCATCAAATGGTGGTAGAATGGTTTGCCCATCGCGCAAAACAGAACGCACTGTCATATCGGTGAGATTGGGGAACATACCGGCACGCGACTGTTCACCGCGCAGGGCATGATCTTCGGTAATTTCGATCTGCGCCACAAATTGTTTGCCGCTCATTGGACTTGCGGCAATGTCATTATTATCGCCACGGCCAAGAATAAGCGGCATAACAAATATCACATATAATGCGCCAATTGAGGCGAGCATGATGCCGGGAATAGTGAAATCAAAAAAACCTATATTCAACCCTTCTTTTGCTGCAACACCGGCAACAAGCAGATTGGTTGATGAACCAATCATCGTGGTCATACCGCCCAAAATTCCAATGAATGAGAGTGGCATCAGCGCTTTTGAGGCGGCAAAATCCCGTTGCCGGGCAATGGCGGTCAGGATTGGAATAAACATCACCACAACCGGCGTATTATTGAGAAATGCGCTAGTGACCGCAGCGAGTATCAACAGAATGATAATTGTGCGACGGCCGCTTGAACCGCCAAGCCGGGAAATCCATTTGGTTGGTTTTTCCAGCGCATCAGTATTGAAAAGTGCCTGCCCGATAATCAAAAGAGCAAGCACAGTTGCAAGTGCTGGATTGGCAAAACCAGCCAGCAGGTCACCGGGTAATAATTCATCCGCGCCATTGGCTCCGCCCTGAAAGGGAAGCAGAGAGAATAGCAATATAAATGCGACAATGGCCGCAAGCGAAACCAGCTCGATCGACCATCTCTCAATCGCAAAAGCGATGATGGTTGCCAATATAATTGCAAATGTAATCCACATATGCAGGTTTTCGATCAAGCCTATCCTCCTGATTACGCTTGATTTCAGGCTAGCACAATAATTTGCCAATGCAGAAAAAGTTAATACTTGCCCACAACCGGGATGATTCCTGGCTGTTCAAGTAAAAGTAATTGGGCCGCTTATTTTTTTGCTGATAGCGTTGGTATGGAGCCTGATTCCAGGGGAGTCCCCCAATTCTACCCAACCGTTATCGAATTGTTTGACGCGACCCATGCAAATCAGCCGAACTAAAATTTTAGCAGCGCTCATTGCGGCGACTGCAGTATTACTTGCAACCTGGTGGGGGTTGAATTTCAAGCTGCCCGATGCAGAAGAATTGCGACTTTGGTTTTTGGGTTGGGGGCCATGGGGTCCGGTGGCCATTGTTGCCACAATGGCAATTGCGATAATGGTCAGTCCGATCCCCAGCGCGCCAATTGCGTTGGCATCCGGCGCATTATACGGCCATTATATGGGAACATTTTATGTGGTGATAGGGTCCGAGCTTGGTGCAATCGGGGCGTTCTTGATCTCACGATTTTTTGGTTATGACCTCTTGCACAATTGGTTTGGCAAGCAGCTCAATCAGGGGCTGGCTGGTTCCCAGAACTTCTTGATGGCGACCATTTTTGTCAGCCGGTTGCTGCCGTTTATTTCCTTTGATATTATCTCTTATGCGGCGGGTCTGACGGCCATCCATTTTTGGCGATTTGCCGTTGCAACGCTTGCAGGCGTTATTCCGATTGCCTTTTTACTGGCGCATTTTGGCAGTGAAATGGTCACCAACGAGACAGACAGGATACTCTTGGCGGTTTTACTTTTGGGCATGGTGACAATCGTGCCGCTGATTATTCGGCAATTCTTCAAATCCCGCTAGACTCTTTCATATTTACATGGAAGTAGTCAGGCTTCGAAGAGAAGCTCGGTGCTTATGCACCGCCCTCGCGGAGGCCGGGCAAAGCCCGATTAGCCGTGAGTGAAAACACTCAGAGCGATTCATTCAAACGATGAAATGCTCTAGGTTAGCCTTAATTCTTCATACTAACAATTGCCTGATCGAGTGCCTGCAAAAAGCGCGAGCGGTCGGCTTTGGAAAATGGTGGCGGGCCACCTATAGCATCACCGCCAGCTCGAAGGTCGGCCATGATGGCACGGGTGGCAATCGCCCCACCAATTGAATTGTCAGTAAATAGTTTGCCCGAATTGCCGATCACGGTTGCGCCCGATTTGATGCAGCGATCAGCGAGCAGAATATCAGCTGTGACAACAATCGAATTTTCATCGGCACGCTGTGCGATATAGTCATCAGCCGCGTCAAAATCAGCGCTCACCACCACCAGTTCGACTTCTTGATCACGTGGAATACGCATATAGGAATTGGCAACGATCAGCACTTTAATGCCGTAGCGCTCCGCCACCCGGTAAATTTCGTCCTTCACCGGGCAGGCATCCGCATCAACCAGAATTTGAGTTGCTGCATCCATTTTTAGAACTCCAGCAGAAATCTTCTAAGCCGCGACTGGTTTATTTTTTGGCTTGCGACGACGCGATGAATTGTTTGAGCGGCCTGCATTATTATTATTTGCATTTGCCGGATTGTTTCCGCCACGTTTGGCATTATTGCGGCGTTTTTTGTTTTGCCCGCCCGGTTTATTGTCACCGACAGGCTGTGCACCGCGGTTGGCGCTTGGCTGCCGGCGTTTGCCTTTGTTCGGCTGACGTTTTCCACCACCGCCGCCGCCGCGGTTTCCGCCTCTAGCCGGTCTTTTGCGTGGAATCGCATTTTCATCTGCCGGTGGTTCGCCACTGGCAATCTCGATTGTGTCACCCAGTAAATGCTCAATGGCGCGCAACAGATGAATATCCTCGGGCTTGCAAAAGGCAACAGCCTCGCCACCTTTGCCAGCGCGTGCTGTACGCCCGATGCGGTGCACATAGGCTTCCGCTACTTCCGGCAGGTCGTAGTTGTAAACGTGGCTGACGCCTGGAATATCAATGCCGCGAGCCGCCACATCCGTTGCCACCAGAATTCTAATCTCTCCGGCGCGAAATGCCTTGATGGCGCGGTCGCGTTGGCCCTGACTTTTATTGCCATGAATAGAGGAAGCTGAAAAACCGCAGGCAACCAGATGTTTCATCAACTTTTCTGCCCCGTGTTTGGTGCGGGCAAATACAAGTGAAAGATCATCACGCCGTTCAATCAAACAGTCTTTCAACAATTCAGTTTTGGCGCTCTGGATAACAAAGTGAACCTTTTGGTTGACCTTGTCGGCAGCCTTTCCGGGCGGGCTGGTAACAACCTTTACCGGATCATTCAGATAGGCTTGCGAAAGGTCTTCAACCTGTTTCGGCATGGTGGCTGAAAACAGTAATGTCTGACGCGGTGTGCCGAGCAGTCGGGCGATTTTCTTCAAATCATGGATAAAACCAAGATCAAGCATTTGATCGGCCTCATCCAGCACCAGAAATTTTGCCGTGTTGAGATGCAGCGCCCGGCGATCTGCGAGATCAAGCAGCCGGCCCGGTGTTGCCACCAGAATATCTGTGCCACGGCTGAGATTATTGATTTGTGTGCTGATTGCCTTGCCGCCAACCACAGAATTTACCCGCAGATGGGTATGGCGCACATAACTACGAATGTTGTCGGCAATCTGGTTCACCAGTTCGCGGGTTGGCGCAAGAATCAGCGCCCGCACAGATTTTGGCGGACGTTTTGTATCTTCGCTCAACAGTTTGTGCACCAGTGGCAGGCCGAATGCAGCGGTTTTGCCGGTGCCGGTTTTGGCCAGGCCCATAATATCGTGCCCCTTCAGAACCAGCGGTATGGCTTGTTCCTGAATGGGGGTAGGGATGTCAAATCCCAGTTCTTTAATGGATTTCAAAATAACGGGAGAGAGCCCGAGCTCGTCAAATTTGGTCAATTTATAACTTTCATCGTGCGACTGCAAAATGCTGAGCCTTGCGAAGCAATTATTGCCGCAAGGGTCGTCGCGATTGTGGCCCATTGCGCAAACGCGTCGCAACAATAGGCTTGTGAATATGAATAATCATGCAAACCGCCGGGAAAGCGGATGCAATGAATACGCTGTGGTTGCGATCAAAATATGTTCAATTTGCCCTGGACTTAAATCACTCACGTCAATTCGTGCTTTGCACGGCCTGCGTGGGTGCGGCACAAAATGCCGGGCTTCTCTTCGAAGCCTGACTGTTTCCATTTAAATGAGAAGCAGTCTAGGAGCACAATCAAACATCTGATCGGCAGAACCCTGCGTGAAATGGGTACTATTGGAAGTGCTGAATTCTATTTCAGCGGTGAATTGCCTTGCGCAGTAAAAGTGCCGGATTTTCAACGGCTTTGCGCGGGTTGCTCACGCGGCAACCAATTGGCATGTGTGGCAAGTAGGCGTTGAGGGCTGATTTGTCAAGGGACAATCAAACAAAACAAACCCGGAATTGCTGAGAATTTAATCTCTGTGTCAAATTGAATGACACGTGCAAATCCGGGCGATGCAAGCGGGGAGGGACGCTTACAAGAGGAACCTCAGATGTCGGTTTTCACCACATAGGTGCCGAGCAGAATATCGTGCAACAGGCGTTTTTTCGAAGATACCAGCGAGATAAGCAGCAAGGGTGGGAAAGCGGCAAATACCCAGAATAAAATGCCGTGCAGAGCCGCAAGGAAAGGGTCAACCCGACCACCTTCGAGTTTGCGGATTTTTATGCCCATCATACCCATGCCAATGGTCGACTGATTGGGGCCACCCATTGTGATTGCAAGATAAAATACCGCTACAAGTGCCGGGAGCACCGCATATAGCGCCCAACCCAAGCCGAAGGTCAAAAGGCCGAAAATGCCAACAAGTATTGCAAATGGAATGGTAAGCAGTGCCACGATCACATAATCAACCAGAAATGAGAATATGCGCGCCGTGCGCACCCCGTCCAATTGCTCGCGGGTAACCGGCTGCGGGTTCAATTCATCATAATCATAGGCGTGGTTATAGTCGTAAGACATTGTTGTCGCTCTCCTTCAACAATGAATGTGGGGAGCGAATGTTGGAGATTCAAGAGGATCAACTCATCGTTATTCAGTCGTTTTTCAACATTTCCGCCACTTTCGGCGCATAATAGGTCAAAATACCATCTGCACCGGCGCGTTTAAAGGCAAGCAGGCTTTCCATCATGGCGCGTTCGCCGTCCAGCCAGCCATTGGCGCTTGCGGCCTCAATCATCGCATATTCACCGGAAACCTGATAGGCGAAGGTTGGCATGGAAAACTCATCCTTCATGCGGCGGATAATATCGAGATAGGGCATGCCGGGCTTGATCATCAGCATGTCGGCCCCTTCGGCTATATCGCTTTCAGCCTCACGCATGGCTTCGTCTGAATTGCCAGGATCAATGTAATAGGTGCGCTTGTCGCCTTTTAGCAGACCACCGGTATTGATTGCCTCGCGGTAAGGGCCATAAAAGGCTGAAGCATATTTTGCCGTGTAGGACATGATCGAGACATCGTGAAATCCAGCACCATCCAGCGCTTCGCGAATAGCACCAATGCGCCCGTCCATCATGTCGGATGGCGCAATTACATCACTGCCGGCTTCGGCCTGCACCAGTGCTGCACGGGTGATTTGCTCAACGCTTTCGTCATTGGCAATAATGCCATCGCGCAAAACTCCGTCATGGCCGTGGTCGGTAAACGGGTCAAGCGCTGCATCGGTGATGATGCCGATTTCAGGCACTTCTTTTTTGATGGCGCGAATGAATTGGCAAATAAGATTATCCGGATTGAGAATTTCCGAACCGGTTTGATCACGCTTGGAAAGCGAGACATTGGGGAAGGGGGCAATGGCCGGAATGCCCAGTTTTGCGGCTTTTTCGGCCTCTTTCAACACCAGGTCAACACTGTAGCGCGAAATGCCAGGCATGGCGGCAATCTCCTCGCAGCGGTTTTCACCCTCAATAATGAACACCGGCCAGATCAGGTCGTCCACGCTGAGCTGGTTTTCCTGTACCATCCGCCTCGACCATGCGGCCTTGCGATTGCGCCGCAACCGACGGTGCCCGGTAATATCATCAACCGAGCTTGACGAGGCCTGATGCTTGTTCATGAATTTGGTCTTCTTGTTTGAACGAATTTGAGGGTTTCTAGCATGAGTGGGCTAATTTTTGAAGGTGGCGATATGCTACAATTTATGATAGCTCCCGCAATGGTAAATTGAATTTAATTCTGTGATTCCCACTCTCGGTAAAACACCATGCCTCAACCCGAAATTCTTTTTCATCAAAATGCCAATGCCGGTATAATCACGCTCAATCGGCCCGAAGCACTGAATGCTGTCACCCATTCGATGGTGAAACTGTTGCACGCGCAATTGCTGGAGTGGGAGCGGGATGAGACGGTAAAGCAGGTTATTATCAAGGCCGCACCGGGCCGGGCATTTTCAGCCGGTGGTGATATTCGTGATCTTTACGAGCGCGGAATTGCGGGCGAACCACATCTGCAGTTCTTCTGGGATGAATATCGGTTGAACGCCTATATCAAGGCCTATCCAAAACCCTATATCGCGCTGATTGACGGCATTGTTATGGGCGGCGGCGTTGGAGTATCTTTTCACGGCAGCCACCGGGTGGCGGGTGATAATATCTCATTTGCCATGCCGGAGGTTGGCATCGGCTTTTTCCCGGATGTGGGTGGGGCATATTTTTTGCCAAGACTGCCCGGAGAGGTGGGGCTTTATCTGGCGCTCACCGGAAACCGGATTAAAAAGCACGATTGTCTGTGGAGCGGGCTGACAACACATTATTGCCCAGGTAATGACTTGGCAGAGCTGGAAGAGGCGCTTTGTTGCTCCGACAATGTGGAGGTTTTATTGGATAGCTATCAGGTGAAATCCTTTGATGCGCCGCTTAATAAAAACCTCAGCCAAATCAATCAAGCCTTTGGCGCAAGGTCATTATTTGAAATATATGAATGCCTGATGGAGATGGCGAATATAGATGCGACCGCTGAGTGGGCTACGAAAACCCTTGATGTCATGAAAACAAAATCTCCCACCAGTATGGCAATTGCTTTTCGCCAAATGCGGGAGGGAAAAAGGCTCACCTTTAATCAGGCCATGCAATTGGAATATAGAATTGTCTCACGGGTGCTGGTAGGCACCGAGTTTTACGAAGGCATTCGCGCGGTAATTGTCGATAAGGATGGCAATCCTGATTGGACACCAGATAATATTGATTCTATTGATCCGGGCATGATTGATGCGGTTTTTGCACCCCTTACGGGCGAGGCGGGAACCCTGGGCGGGGAATTGCAGTTTGAATGAGCTATATTGAAGACATCAAACCGAAAGCAGATACCTGGCAGGAAACTGCCTTTGTCTGGTTTTTGCGCTTGCTGGCGATATGCTTTATCGGCTTCACCGTACAATATTGGTTGCGGGTAACCGGATATTACCCTGGCCCGGATTGGCGTTTTGATACGATGTCATCATCCTGGAAAATTGCCAGCGCCATGTTGGCTGTATTATTGCCGGTTTCAGCCGTCGGGCTTTGGTCTGCCTTGTCCTGGGGGCAGGTGGTCTGGACCATGGCAGTTATAACCGAACTGATCATGTATAGCTGGTTGCCAGAACAGTTTGGCCGTAATCCGAATGTCCTTATATTTCATCTGGTTACAATAGTAATATTTCTTATTTTTCGCGGTTACTTTATTTACAACGACAAAAAAGCGTGAATCAACATCATTACCAAAGTATTGAAAGCCTGGATTTCGCCGGAGAGTCGAAAAACCTGGTAAGATTAAATTAATACTGTGTTTTAAGTCGAATTTTATACGAAAGCGGTATTGTCTTTCTCATGGTGGACCAAAAAATCAAAAACCACCGCATAACAGAGAGGCTATTCGATGATCAACGCACCAACTATGGCCGGTGTGCCGGTTGAACCGCAGGATACAGGGACTATCAAGACCGTGTACCTTGAGGCTTTAACGCTGGTTGAACGACTTCACCGTCGTTTGCTGGATGTTATTAAGGATGAATTCGATCGTGAAGGTCGGGACGATATCAATGCTGTGCAGGCTTTATTGCTGTACAATATTGGCGATGCTGAACTAACCGCAGGAGAATTGCGCTCCCGTGGTTATTATCTTGGTTCTAATGTTTCTTATAATTTGAAGAAACTGGTCGATCAGGGTTTCATTCATCATCAACGCTCTCGAAAAGATCGACGTTCTGTAAAAGTAAGTCTGACTGAAAAAGGTCAAAGAGTATCCGCAATTGTGGATGGTCTTTACAATCGTCACCTGAAATCAATTGAACAGGTTGGCGGAATTGGTACAAACGAGTTTGTTACAATGAACAAATCTCTGCAAAGGCTCGAACGTTTCTGGACTGACCAGATACTTTATCGTTTGTAATTACACGGTAAATGCCAGGTGGCGGGCATAGATGCCACCAGCGTTATAGCCTTGTGAAAACACATTTGTGTTTACTTAAAGCCGGTTTGGATATTTTCCAGACCGGTTTTTGTGTTGAAAGTTTATGCAAAGCTTGTCTCCTAAAAGTGGGCACCGGTTTTAGGAATAAAGACATGCGACAGAAAACCAGGCTTATCTCCTAAAAGTGGGCACCGGTTTTAGGAATAAAGACCAAGCGAAAACAGATAGATAAAGCACATTGAATGAATGCCAATGAACGCGATATGCTTTAGAGTTTCCATTGAGCTATTTGTGTGAAGTCATACTTATGACACGGTGATTCTAAAATGGCACTTCATTGCATTCCCTTACGGAATGTTTTAGAGCTGGTATGGGGTTATTAACCAATGGCTGTTTACAAAATGGCACGATCAAATGCGGCTTATCAGCTAATTGTGACTTGAACGTGTAAAAATGCACGCTAAATCTACTTCGATGATGGCATAGTGCTGACAATTATAATATGTCCGTAATAACCAAGTGGCTGGAATAGAATATTATGGGTATCGCGAAAAATAACTGGAATTCAATCAAACGCGCCGTGGGCGTCTTGTCGCTTGGGGCGGTCTTAATTGCTTCAGGTGGTGAGAATGCACGTGCTGACAATGCAATTGATGAAATACTCAATGCGCAGGGTCGCGATCAGTGGAATGATCAGTTTGATTCGCGCGGCACAAAAGTAAAAAATGTCGCCTCCACCTTGCCGATATTTGCAGCTCAAACCCTTACTCATATCGAACAGGCTATTGTTCAATATCAGGGCATCGTCGCAAATGGCGGCTGGCCGATTGTGCCATCTAACAAGAAGCTGAAACTTGGCTCCAACGACCCAAATGTTGCGATTTTGCGGAAACGCTTGATGGTATCGGGCGATCTATCCAGACGGGTAGGGGTATCCAATCAGTTGGATTCCTATGTTGATACGGCCGTCAGGCGGTTCCAGCGTCGCCACGGCCTTCCACCGGATGGCGTGTTAGGTCGTTTTACCTTTGCGGCGTTAAATATTCCTGCCAATGTTCGCCTTGGCCAGTTGGAAACCAACCTGGTTCGATTGCGCTCGATGTCGGGCTATCTTGGCGATCGCTATGTGGTGGTCAATATTCCAGCGGCTCAGATTGAAGCGGTGGAATTTGGCCGTGTTGCCCAGCGCCATACGGCGATTGTTGGCCGTACCAGCCGCCAGACACCAATCCTCAATTCAAAAATTTATGAGCTGAACCTTAATCCTTATTGGACCGCGCCGGTTTCAATTATCAAGAAAGATATTATTCCGGTAATGCGCAAAAATCCGACCTATCTGACCGATAGCAAGATCAGGGTTTTTAAAAGTGATGGAACTGAGCTTTCACCAGACGAAATTGACTGGAGCTCGGATGAAGCTGCCAAATACCGTTTTCGTCAGGAGCCGGGACGCAACAATGCGATGGGTTCGGTAAAGATCAATTTTCCAAACCCCCATGCGGTGTATTTGCACGAC
>Ga0256839_1002744_pt1 | contig 19181 bp, 14 predicted proteins | sample 354166metaG_FD_185968 | JGI IMG/M metagenome (GOLD analysis project Ga0256839, IMG submission 185968) | Hydrothermal vent microbial communities from Mid Atlantic Ridge, Atlantic Ocean - 354-166 | ecosystem: Environmental > Aquatic > Marine > Hydrothermal vents | place: Atlantic Ocean: Mid... | reverse complement strand
CACGCTCTGCCGCCTTGGGGTTCCCTCGTGCCATGACCTCGTGCGGCCAGGACTTCCGGGGGGTTGACATCACACGACTTTTAGGTTAGAATAAAAACAGAATTTAGATTAGCCTAAAACAGCTCCGGGGGAGAAGAGACCGAAGCAGGAGAGGAGGCAACAGATGCCACCTGGCATGGTGCTCGTGGAGATGGTGGTGCTCGCTCTCGTGGCGGTGCCGGCGTTCATGTGGCTGAGGGAGCAGTACCGCCTGCGCCGGCGGGAGACAGTGGAAGATGCCCTCAAAGTGCTCCTGGAGCTGGGCGAGGGGCCGGGAACGCGCACGCCGGACGTGCTGGCCGGCCGGCTCCACCTCTCCCGTCGGGCCACGCTGCGCCTGGTGCAGCTCATGAGCGAACGGGGCCTTGTGCGCGTGGAGGGCGAGGAGGTGCACCTGACGCCCATGGGGCGCGCCCTGGCCCTCCACGTGCTGCGAGCCCACCGCCTCTGGGAGTGTTACCTCTCCGACGATGCCGCCGTCCCCCTCAAGGACGTTCACCGCCTGGCCGAGAAGGCCGAACACCGCCTCTCCCCCCACGACGTGCGCCGCCTGGAGGCCCGCATGGGATACCCCAGCCACGATCCCCACGGGGACCCTATCCCCGGGGAGGATGGCCACAACGTGGGCCGGCCGGGCACCCCGTTGACCGCCTGGCCCGTGGGCCAGCCGGCGTGCATCGTCCACATTGAGGACGAGCCCGAGAGCCTCTTCGCCCACATTCTGGCCGAAGGGCTGACGCCGGGCACCACCGTAGTCGTCGTCGAGCGAACAGACGAGGGCATTCGCCTGCGGGCCGACGGCAACGAGGTCTGGCTGGCCGCGGTGCTGGCGGCCCACATCCACGTGGCCCCGGCGCCCGAGGAGGCAGAAACGGCCGCGGCGCCCCTGACCTTGGCCGAGGTGCCCGAGGGCACTCCGGCCCGTGTGGTGGGCATCTCCCCCGAAGTGCGCGGCCTGCTGCGCCGGCGGCTGCTCGACCTGGGGTTCACCCGGGGAGCCGTGGTGGAGCCCATCCTGCGCAGCGCCTTTGGCCGGGGCGATCCGACGGCCTACCGGGTGCGCGGCACCGTCATCGCCCTGCGCCGCGATCAGGCCCGTCACATCTTCGTCACCCTCGCCGAACCAGAAACTTCCGAACCCGAGGAGGAACAAAACCATGAGCACGCCCACGCCCACCCGAACGCGCGTGCGCGCCATGTTGGTCCATGACTGTGAAGCGTGCCCCCTCCACGTGAACCGGCTCGGGGTTGACCTGACCCACTGGGATTACCTGGTGGCCCTCGCCGGCAACCCCAACACGGGCAAGAGCACCCTTTTCAACCGGCTCACCGGCCTCAAACAACACGTGGGCAACTGGCCGGGCAAGACCGTCACCCGCGCCGAAGGGGGCTTCGAGTTCAACGGCAAGCGCTACAAGCTGGTGGACTTGCCGGGCACCTACTCCCTTCTTTCGGCCTCGGTGGAGGAAGAGGTGGCGCGGGACTTCGTGCTCTTCGGCCACCCCGACGTGGTCGTCATCGTGGTGGACGCCACGGCCCTGGAGCGCAACTTGAATTTGGTGCTCCAGGTCCTCGAGATCACCGACAAGGTCGTGGTGGCCCTCAACATGATGGACGAGGCCAAGCGCAAGGGCATCCACGTGGACCACCGCCGGCTCGCCCGCGAGCTCGGCGTGCCCGTGGTGCCCATCGTGGCCCGGACCGGCGAGGGCATCAGCTACCTCATGCAGGCCGTCGAGGACGTGGCCGAGGGCCGGGTGCCCCTCCGGCCACGGCGTGTCTCGCTCGACCCGGCTCTCAGTCAGGCCGTGGAAGCGCTTGTCCCCCGCGTGCAGGCGCTCTTCCCGGACGTGACCGTGCCCCGCTGGGTGGCCATCCGCCTGCTGGACGGCGATCTCTCCGTGGAAGAGGCCGTTCGGGCTGGCCAATTGGGGAGCCCGGTCCCACGTGTTCCTCAGCCCACCGGGGCGGGCACTGTGCCGGCAGGGCGGGAAGAGAACGGCAACGGCCACGTGCCCGAGGGCGAGGCCCTCGTCCGACAGGCCCATGAGCTTCGGCGTGCCCTGGCCACCGACTTCCGGGACCGCCTTGTGGAGGCCATCTACGCCGAGGCCACCCGCATCGCCCAAACAGTGGTGCGCGCGGAGGGGAGCGCGGCCACCTCGTGGGAGGAACGCATCGACCGCCTGGTGACTCATCCCATTTGGGGGCTCCCCCTGATGCTCCTGGGCTTGGCCGTGGCCTTCTGGATCACCATTGTGGGGGCGAACTACCCGTCCGAGCTCCTTGCCCGCTACCTGTTCATACTGGAGGACCTGGGAGTTGCCCTCTTCCAGCGGCTGGGTGTGCCCTGGTGGATCACCGGCTTTCTCTGGCAGGGCGTCTACCGGGGGCTGGCTTGGGTGGTGAGCGTCATGTTGCCGCCCATGGCCATCTTCTTCCCCATCTTCACCATCCTGGAGGATTTGGGCTACCTGCCCCGAGTGGCCTTCAACCTGGACTGGCTCTTCAAGCGCGTGAGCGCCCACGGCAAACAGGCCCTCACCATGACAATGGGCTTCGGGTGCAACGCGGCCGGCGTTATCGCCACGCGCATCATCGAATCGCCACGTGAGCGGCTCATCGCCATCCTGACCAACAACTTCGTGCCCTGCAACGGCCGTTGGCCCACGCTCATCATGCTGGGCACCATCTTCGTGGCCGCGGCCTTTCCGCCGGAGCTCTCGGCCCTCATCGCGGCCGGCGCGGTCGTGGGCGCCGTGGTCGTGGGCATCTTCTTCACCTTCGTGACCTCGTGGCTCCTCTCCCGCACCCTGCTGCGGGGCGAGGCCAGCGCCTTCACGCTGGAGCTGCCCCCCTACCGCCGCCCCGACATCAAGCGCATCCTCTACACATCCCTCATCGACCGCACCATCTTCGTGCTGTGGCGCGCCGTGGTCATGGCCGCTCCGGCCGGCGGGGTGATCTGGATTCTCGCCAACGTCTACGTGGGCGGCGCGTCCTTGGCCCAGCACATCGCCTCCTTCCTGGACCCCTTCGGCCGCCTGCTGGGCTTGGACGGCGTCATCCTCCTGGCCTACATCATCGCCATTCCGGCCAACGAGATCGTGGTGCCCACCATGATCATGGTCTACAGCGGGGCCGGCGCCATGGTGGAGGCCGAGAGCCTGGCCGAACTGCGCACCCTCTTCGTGGACGGCGCCGGGTGGACGCTGCTCACGGCCATCTCCCTCATGCTCTTCGCCGTGCTCCACAACCCCTGCTCGACCACCATCCTCACCATCTGGAAGGAGACCCGCAGCGCCAAGTGGGCCACGGTGGGCGCCCTCATGCCCTTGGCCATCGGCTTCCTCGTCACGTTCCTCGTTGCGCAGGGTTGGTATCTGGTGGCCGGCCTCTTCTGAAACGCCGGGCTCCCCTCTCGGAACGCCCTTCTGAGGGGGGAGCCGACCACACCAGCACTGCGCACGCCTTCCTCGAGCCCCCTTGTCCCCCGTCGGCCGGCGTTCCCGACTCACCGTGCGGCCACGCACCCTCACCCGCCAAGGCGGTTGACCGATCATTCCAGAAGCAGTACAATGGGGGCACTCACGGGGTGCATTTCAGTCTTCGCCGTTTCGGGATCAGGTCGAGGAGACTGCGGGACGAACTGACTTATCCCGCCTCCGGCGAGGAGGTCCTCGTCCATCTCTGTGGACGGCCCAGATGTCGAGGAGGGAGGCGATGGCCAAAGAATGGCTTACCCTGCGGGAAGCCAGCGAACTGTTGGGCATTCACCCCTCGACCCTGCGGCGCTGGAGCGACGACGGCAAGATTCCCTTCGTGCGCACGCCGGGCGGCCACCGTCGCTTCCACCGCCGAGCGCTGGAGGCCTACATCCAGGGCGGTCCTCCCAAGGCCGAGGCCGGGCCGCCGGTGCCGTCGCCCGACGAGAGCACGCCGCCGTGGACGGAGGCCTTCGACGAACGCCAGCGCGCTCGGGTGCGCGAGCTGGGCCAACGGCTGTTGGGTTTGTTGCTCCAACACATTGCCGGCCAGGGTGACGACCGCCGCCACCTCCGCGAGGGGCGCCAGGTGGGCCGGGCTTACGGTGAAACAATTGGTCAAACGGGCCTCTCGCTGCTGGAAGTGGTGGAAGCCTTCCTCTTCTTCCGCAGCCAGATCATGGAGATGGCCTTCCAGACCCCTTCCTTTCCTCGCCCCGGCGACGAGGCAGAACGACGCCACCTCCACGCCCGCATCGACCGGTTCCTCAACCAAGTGCTGCTGGGCACCATCGAGGGCTACGAGCAGGCCACAGGCCGCCGGCACTCATCCCCGAGGGGGTGACGTCACCCCTCCATCTGGCCCCACAGCTCGTTCATCTTCTCGTAGTGGGCCGGGAATTGGCCCGTGTACCGGAGCCAGTTGGGAATGGGATAGCGAATGCCCCCTTTGTGTGTCCCCTCCAATCCCTCCACGATGTCGGCCATCCAGGAAGCGGGCAGGGAGAAGGCCATCTCGTCGTCTTGGGTCTGGGCGAAGACCCGGTCGCCGTAGCAGGGGAGGATCACTTCCGGCTTGTTGCTCTGCAGGGGCACGATGACGCTGTCGGAGCAATCAATCCGGCCCGAGAAACTCGACGTGAGGCGCCCCCCGCTCTTCCAGAGGGCCGCCGTCACCAGGCGCATGACTTGGGCCGAGTTGCCGTAGATGACGATCACGTGGGGCTCGAAGGCCGTGCGGTGCAGGGGCGCGGCCACCAGCAGCTCATATTCCCGGTGGGGGAACTTGGCCACAGCCGCCTCCGTGGCCGCCCCGGCCTGGGGCGTGGCCGTGTACATGCCGGCACAGGCGTGGCCCTCCTCGTAGTAGTCGAGCATGGGGGCAAAGCCGAAGACGGCCTTGGCCAGCGGGCAGGAGAGGTCCTCGGCGCCCACGGCCATGGCCCAGCCGTAGCGGCGGGCAAAGGCAACGGCCTGGCAGATGGCCACCTTGATGCCCAAGTCACGCCACGGCCGCTTCACCCGTGGGGGCAAGGGCTCCCCAGCCCGCATCATGCGCACGGCCACGGGAAAGGTGGCCGGCCGAATGTGGCGGGCGATGGCGCGCTCGAAGGTCTCCAGGGGAATGGGCAGGCCCATGATACTCACCTCCAACTTGGCCTCTTGGCCGCTTTTTGTTTTAATAGCGGTGAATGCCGCGAGACTGCGATCGGCGTTCCGCCCGGCAGAAGCCGGGAGCCGGGCCCGGCCAAACGTCGCGACGTGCAGGACCGCGCCTCCACCGGAGGAGCACCTTCATTGTACACGTTCGCGCCGAAAGGGCCAACCGTTTCCGGTGCTGTCACCGTTGGCGAATTCAGGACAAAGGAGTCAACCCATGAAAATCGACACTGCTCTGCTCGCCCCCACGTTGGACGCCATCATCCCGGCCGCCAAGAAGGCTGAGGCCCTGGGGTTCGACGCCCTGTGGACCAGTGAGACCCAACACAACCCCATGTTTCCCCTGGTGCTCTCGGCCGAGCACACGCGCCGCATTCAACTGGGCACTTCCATCGCCGTGGCCTTCGCCCGCAGCCCCATGGACATGGCCTACCAGGCCTGGGACTTGGCCCAGTTCAGCCGAGGGCGCTTCATCCTCGGGCTGGGCACCCAAGTGAAGGCCCACATCGAACGCCGCTTCTCCATGCCGTGGGGCCCCCCGGTGCCCAAGCTGCGCGAGTACATTCTGGCCCTGCGCGCCATTTGGCGCTCCTGGCAGACGGGCGAACGGCTTAACTTCCGGGGCCAGTTCTACAAGATCACCCTCATGAGCCCCTTCTTCAACCCCGGCCCCATTGACTTCCCCGACATTCCCATTTACATCGCCGGCGTCAACGAAGGGCTCTGCCGCCTGGCCGGCGAAGTGGCCGACGGGTTCCACGTCCACCCCCTCAACTCGGCCCAGTACGTGCGCGAATGCGTGCGCCCCTGGATCGCGGAGGGCGCCCGGCGCGCCGGCCGGAAGCCCGAGGACGTGGCCATCAGCGTGACGGTCTTCGTCGTCACCGGCCAGGACGAGGCTGAGATCGAACGTGCCAAGGCGCCCGTGCGGGAGCAGATCGCCTTCTACGCCTCCACGCCCACGTACCGCACGGTCTTCGAGCTCCACGGGTGGGCGGACGTGGCCGCCGAGCTGAGCCGGCTGGCCGCCCGGCAGCGCTGGGAGGAGATGCCCGCCCTCATCACCGACGAAATGCTGGAGACCTTTGCCGTGGTCGCGCCCCACGACCGGCTGGCCGAGGCCGTCAAGGCCCGCTACGCCGGCTTGGCCGACCGCATCACCTACTATGCCGCCTTCATCGACGGAGACGAGGCGTTCTGGCGTGAGACCGTGCGCGCCTTTCGCGAAGAGTAAGGCGGACGCCCACCAACTTTGAAGAAAGGAAAGAGCCATGTACGATGCCAGAATCCGCAAGTGGGCCGATATTTTGGTGACGTACAGCGCGCCGGTCAGCGCGGGGCACGAGGTGGTCATCCGGGGCACCACGCTGGCCGAGCCCCTGGCCCTGGAGCTGGTGCGCGCGGTGCTGGAACGAGAGGGCATCCCCCACGTGCGCCTCTCCCCGCCTACAACCAGCGAATACTTCTACCGCTACGCCCCCGACAGCGTGCTCGACCGCCTCCCAGAACTCATCCACCTCGAGTACCAGCGCGTGGACGTGGTCATCCACGTGCTGAGCGAGGACAACACCCGCGCGCTCACCAACGTGGACCCACAGAAGACCGTGCGCCTCCAGCGCGCCCGACAGCCCATCTCCGAGCTCTTCATGAACCGCGCGGCCAGCGGCGAGTTGCTCTGGAGCCTCACGCTCTTTCCCACGCCGGCCTACGCCCAGAACGCCGAAATGGGCCTGGTGGAGTTCGCGGAGTTCGTCTTCCAAGCCTGCTTCCTGAACGAGGATGATCCCGTGGCCCACTGGCAGGCACAGGTAGACCGCCAGCAGCGTCTCATCGACGTGCTCCAACAGGCCCGTGAGATTCACGTCCTGGGGCCGGACACCGACCTGCGGGTGGGAGTGGAAGGGCGCACGTGGATCAACGACCGGGGGGACAAGAACTTCCCCGGCGGAGAGGTCTTCACCGGGCCCGTCGAGCACCAGGTCGAAGGCCACATTGCGTTCACCTTTCCGGCCGTCCACGGCGGGCGCGAGGTGCGCGACGTGCGCCTCTGGTTCGAGGAGGGGCGGGTCGTCCGGGCGGAGGCCGCGCACAACGAGGAGTTCCTGTTGCAGATGTTGGACATCGACGAGGGTGCCCGCTACTTGGGCGAGTTCGCCTTCGGCACCAACTTCAACATCCAGCATTTCATCCGCAACACGCTCTTCGACGAGAAGATCGGCGGCACTGTCCACATGGCCTTGGGCCGCAGTTATCCTGAAACCGGCGGCCGCAACGTTTCCGCCATTCACTGGGACCTGATCTGCGACCTGCGCCGGGAGGGCGAGGTCTACGTTGACGGGGAGCTCTTCATGCGCGACGGGCGCTTCTTACTCTGGGAGGACGCACCTGCTCCGGCGAGTGACGAATCCACAGGGTGAGCTCGGCTACGGCTCAGGCAGCCGGCCGGCCAGAAGCCGGGCGTAGTCGAGCGTGGGCTCCAGCATAGTGGCCGAGCGGGAGGTGGTGTCCAGGCGCACGACCACGTTGCCGCGGCGCATCAACACGAGGAAAACCGTCCACTCCTCCCCTCCCACCGGGCGCACCAGGTGGTAGCCGCGCGCCTCATCGCCCAGCGGCGGCACGTCCACCTCCTGCACGGTCGTGGGGTCGTTGCGGTACTCCTCGGCCAGGAAGTCGAAGAAGCGAGCGCTTCCCCACCGCCTCTGAAAGACCAGCGCCCAGCTCTGCACCATGAGAATGCCCACCGGGTCCTCCAGGCGCGCGCTGGTGTAGACGGTCCGGTAGCCCTCCACGAACCCCCAGCGCTCCAGGCGTCGGGCCAAGTCGGGCACATCGGGGCGTGTGGCCGCCAGGCCCTCCAGGGTCACCGGGCCAGTGTACCGGGTGTCGGCCAGGAAGTCATCGGGCGTATCTTGGATGTGGAGGACATAGGGCCAGGCCACGTTGGCCGCTTCCGACGGCGTGGAGAGGAGTTCCGGGAGGAGCGGAGCAGGTGCGGCCGTCGGCGACGGGGTGGGAGGTGGCAAGGGCGTCGGGGATGGAGGGGGCGGGGGAGGGGAGAGCGGCGCCCCTTGGGGCCCGCCGCAGCCGGCCAGCACAACCACAAGCGCCCACACGGCCGGCCCGATTGCTCTCCAGAACCCGTTCGCCATGTGTCACCTCAGCGGGCTACCAGGGGCAACCAGAAGGCGTGGACGTTCACCTCGCCCGTGGAGGCCACGACCGGCGTCTCCCCCGCGTCGGGAAAGAAGGCCACGGTGATGGTTACTTGACCGGTGTAGGTGAGGGGCAGGGGGTATCTCCACAGGGGCACGGTGATGGTCGCCGACGGTCCCAAGGTGCTCCGAAAGCCGGTGGCGGCCAGCGAGCCGTCGGCGTTGTAGAAGGTGTGCCACATGGTCACCGTGAAGGGCGTTGTGTTGGTCACCGTGTAGGTGGAGGAGCCGGAAGGGCCCCGGCGGAGCCCTGTGAGGCGGAGGGTGAAGAGCCCCTCACACCGGGCGTCCAAGGCTGCTACGACCAAGTCCACGTCCTTCTGGTCCACCGCGCCGTTGCCGTCCACGTCGAAGGGGCGGGTCGCGTCGGTCACGGCCTGCCCCACGTGGGCCCGGACGGCGGCCACCTCGGCGCCCGTGACCGCTCCGTCCTCATCCCAGTCCCAGGCCGGACACGTGTTTCCCAAGCGCACGGCCTCGGCCGCGTCCACGAGGCCCCATCCCCAACTGTTGTTGGGATGTGCGTCGGCATCGCCCCCGCACACTGTGTCGGTGATGGGGCGGGCCGAGGCCCGCAGCAGCCGCTCGGTCAGGAGCACACGGCCGCGGAGAGAGGGCACAGCGCTCCAGAGCAGGGCGGCCACGCCGGCGACGGCCGGCGAGGCCATGCTGGTGCCGCTCATGGAAGCGTACTGGCCGCCGGGCGTGCTGCTGCGCACGGCAAAGCCCGGGGCGACCACGTCGGGTTTGAGGCGCCGGCTGCCGTCCCGGGTCACCGGCCCCCGGCTGCTGAAGGAGGCCAGTTGGTCGTCAGCCGTGGAGGCCCCCACGCTGAACGTCTCGCCGTAGATGGCCGGCGGGTACTTCACTGTGCCACAGGCCGGGCCCTCGTTGCCGGCCGAGGCCACCACGAGGATGCCGGCCAGGCGCAGCGTGCGCACGGCCTCCAACAGGACGTTGATCTGGTCGTCCGTACACCCTTCCGAGGGGATGCACACCCACGAGTTGTTCACGATGTCAGGGGCCAAGTCCGGGCGGGGGTCCTGGCCGTCGAGCCGGGTGGGGGCCAAAAACCACTCGAAACAGGTCAAGTAACTGGCCGGCGAGCCGTAGCCGTCCTTCATGTTGCGGCACGCGATCCAAGAGGCACCTGGGGCCACGCCGATCTGGTTGGCCCCGTCCTCGCCCACGGCGATGCCGGCCACGTGGGTGCCGTGCCCGAGGTCGTCGAAGGGCGCGGACGACGTGTCCGAGTAGGCGTCGCGCCAGGCATACTCGTGGGGAGCAGCCCCTGGCACGGCCCGCTCCCGTTCCCGCAGGGCAGGGTGGTCCCAGTCCACACCGGTGTCGGCGACGGCGATCACAATGCCCTCGCCTCGCGTACCCCCGGCCCACACCTCGGGGGCGCGCACTTTCTGCACGTGCCACTCCACCCCGGCGCCCCGGCGCCGGGGCGCCGGTTCCGGCGAGGGAAGGGGAGCGCGCACGGTCACCTCCTCGAAGACCTTCACAACGCCGGGGCGCCGGGCCAGCTCGCGGGCCAAGGCCGGCGAGCCCTCGACGAACACGGCGTTGACGATCCAGAAAGGGCGCGCCGGCACACCCCGGGCGCGCAGCTCGGCCAACAGGGGAGCTTGGGAGCGGGCCGCCACGGCTCGCAGGGCCGCCACCAGCCGGGCACGGCGGACAGTCGGGTCGGGGATGGCGGCGATGGCCTCCAGATTGGGCCGCCCGTCGAGGAGCACCCAGAAGGCACGGGAAGGGGGGGCACCGGCGGCTGCCCGTCCCACGTGGCCCATGAGCACCACGTTCACCAGGGCCACGAGCACCACTAACATGGCCGGGCGCGCGCGTCTGACGCAGTGCAACCGCCTTGGGATGTTCACTCTCGGGGTGTTCACGCGCTTGGCCCCATCGCGGGTTTCGCTCACCGATCTCTTCCACGTCAATAGGCGTTTCGGTCGGTAAAGATGCGCACCAACGTCATCAGCATGATCTTGAAGTCGAGGGTCAGGGACCAATTCTCCACGTACCAGAGGTCGTACTTGGTGCGTTCGGCGATGCTGGTGTCGCCCCGCAGGCCGTTGACTTGGGCCCAGCCGGTGATGCCGGCCTTCTCGCGGTGGCGGTCCATGTAGCGGGGAATGTAGCGGCGGAACTGCTCCACGTAGACGGGGCGTTCGGGCCTGGGGCCCACGATGCTCATCTCGCCCAGGAGCACGTTGATGAGCTGGGGCAATTCGTCCAGGCTGTAGCGGCGGATGAAGGCGCCCACGCGCGTGCGGCGCGGGTCGTTGGGGCGTGTCCACCCGGGGCCTTCTCGCTCGGCGTCCTGGCGCATGGAGCGGAACTTGAGCATCTGGAAGGGCTTGGCGTCCAAGCCCATGCGCTCCTGAGTGTAGAAGACGGGCCCGGGAGATTCGAGCTTGATCAGGATGGCGATGAGGAGCATCAGCGGCGAGAGGAGCACGAGCGCCGTGGCGCTGACCACAATGTCCACCAGCCGCTTGACGGCCAGCTTCCAGCCCCGCAGGGCAATGTCCCGCACGGTGAGCAGGGGCAGGCCGTTCAAGTCGCTGATGCTCATCTCCCCGGCCATGAACTGGAAGAGGTCGGGGAACACCTTGATGCTCACCTTCTCCCGCTCACACTTGCCGATAATGTGGACAATCTCCCTGTGTGTTGCCTCGGGCACGGCAATGATCACCTCATCGACGCCGTAGGCGTCAATGAGGCGGGGCAAGTCGTCGGTCGTGCCCAACAGCGGCGCGGAGAGGTCCTCCAGGACAGGATACCCGCTCACCGTCACCACGCCGACGGCCCGGTATCCCAGCCCGGGCGAGCGCTGGATGGCCCGCAGGATCATGTTGGCCGTCTCGCCGGCCCCCACGATGAGCACGTGTTCGGGGGCGAAGTGGCGCCCTTGAAGGGCCCACTGCACCCGGGCGTGGAGAACGCGCCCGACGGTCACCAGGAGGATGGTGAGCGCCCAAGCGTAGATGATCATCAGGCGGGGGTAGTCGAGCGAGTTCTTGTAAATGAAGGAGGTGGCGGCCAATGCCAGAACAATGCCGATGGACGTGGACGCCACTACGCGGGCAAACTCGTCGATGTGGGAAAGGGCGCGCTTGCGCTTGTAAAGCCGGTGGAAGAAGTAGGTGGTCAGCAACGCCACCACGTGGATGCCCAACATGCCGGTGTACTCTCTGAAGGGAGGAATGGCCACCGGGGGCGGGAACTCAACAGTGAGGCGCAGCCAATAGGCCACGTAAAAGGCGACCGCGATCATGATGGCGTCTATGACAATGAGGGACACGGGGAAGAGAAAGGCCCGCCGGCGGCGACGTTCCCGGTCGGCGTGCGTGCGTTCGACGTCAACGGGCGTCGCCGAAGAGAGGGGCTCCCGCTCGGCGACAGGCGGCCGGGCGTGTTGCCCCTCGGTCACGTGTTGGATCGGGTCAGGATATCGCATCTTCATACAGCCGACGCCACCCCCTTCCGTCCGGGCGGGCGCAGGGCGTTGCGGCCCAGCTCAAGGTAGTAGAACACCGTAATGCCGACCTCGATGAGCCAGTTGACCACCCAGGGTGTCTGAGACCGGTAGTGCTTGTGGTGAAAACGGCGCATGGCGTCGTAGAAGGCACGGATGGACTCAGTGCTCCGCTGTCTGCTGCTGGCCCCCTTGTAGTGAAGCACGGTCACCTCGGGATAGTACCAGATCTGCCAGCCGGCCTGTTTGATGCGGTAGGCCCAGTCCAAATCTTCCCCGTACATGAAGAAGCCCTCGTCGAGGAGCCCCACGTCCCGAATGGCCTCCTGCCGTATCATCATGAAGGCTCCCACGACCGAGTCCACCTGGATGGTGAGGTCTGGATCGATGTACGTCAAGTTGTAGCGGCCAAAGCGCCTGCTCCGTGGGAAGAGGCGGCTCAGCCCTGTCAGGCGCCAAAAACTGACCTCGGGGGAGGGGAAGGAGCGCCGGCATGCCTTGTCCAAGCGACCATCGGGGCGCACCAGCTTGGGGCCGGCGGCGCCGGCCTGGGGTTTGGCGTCGAGAAAGGCCACCATGCGGGCCAGCGCGTCGGGGGGCAGAAGGGTGTCGGGGTTGAGGAGAAGCACGTACCTGGGCGCATCTGGCTTCGGGGCTCGGCCGGGCTGGTCCCAGAAGCCCAGCCGGCGCAAGGCCAGGTTGTTGGCATAGGCATAGCCCCCGTTGTAGGCGCTCTCGATGAGCTCGACTTGGGGAAAGGCGGCCCGCACGGCCTCAACGCTGCCGTCCGTGGAACAATTATCGACAACGAGCACCCGGAAGGTCATCTCGCCCCGGTTCTTGTACACCGAGTCAAGGCACGCCAACAACAGCTCCCTGGTGTTGTAGTTGACGATGACAACGCCTACGTCTACCATCGATTATGGCCCCACCGCTGAAGAGCTGAAGCAAGGGACAGTGAGAAGTCCACAGGCGCGGATATTGTAACACGGGCGGGAAGACGAAGCAAAGCGCCGCCGGGGAGGGTTACACCGCAGATTGGGGACGGGGACGAGCTTCGGCGTGGGGGACGAGGGGCAGGCGGACGGTGAAGACGCTGCCCTTGCCCACTTCGCTTTGAACTTCGATGGTGCCGCCGTGGAGCTCCACCAAGTGTTTGACGATGGGCAACCCCAAGCCGGCACCCTCCCGTCCGCCGGTGTGGTGGGCTTGCTGAAACCGCTCGAAGATGTGTTCGAGGGCGTCGGGGGGAATGCCCACCCCCGTGTCACGCACCTCCAAGCACACGTGGTGGTCAGACTGGTAGACCCGCAGGGTGACGGTGCCCTCCTCGGTGAACTTGTGCGCGTTGGAGATGAGGTTGGTGAGCACTTGGTTGAGGCGCACGCGATCGGCGTAGATGGTCGGGATCGGCTCCTCCACAATCACCACGAAGTCCACCGGCTTCCGGCCACGCCTGAAGAGCCCCTCGTTGGTACGGCGCACCTCCTGGATCACCTCTTCGACGCTCAGGGGTTCGATGTTCACGGTGAGCTGGCCGGCCTCAATCTTGGCCAAGTCGAGCAAGTCGTTGATCATGTGGAGCAGCCGCTGGCCGTTCTGCAAGATGGCCTCCAAGTCCTGGCGGGTTTCCTCATCAAACTGTTGGCCCATGAGCAGGAATTCGGCGTAGCCGATGATCGAGCTGAGGGGGCTGCGCAGCTCGTGGCTCACGTGCATGAGGAACTCGCTCTTCAGGCGGTCCACCTCGCGCAGGCGCTCGGCCGTCTGTTGCACCTCCTGGAAGAGGCGCGCGTTCTCGATGGCAATGGCGGCCAAGCTGGCAAACTGTTCGAGAGTTTCTACCTCCTCCGGCGTGAAGGGCCTCACTTCTGTTCTGGCCAAGCCGATCACGCCCCCAAGCCCTTCCCCAGCGAGCAGGGGAACGCCCACGATGGAACGAACGCGGTCTATGTCCGGCCCGCGCACGCGGTTGGGCACTCGCTGGTAGTCGTCGAGCGTCACCGTCCGACGTTCCAGCCACACGCGCCCGGCCACGCCTTGGCCCGGCTCCAGGCGGTCTCCAATGCGGTGGGCGAAGATGCCCACGCCCACGCGGGTGACAAGGGTCGAGCCATCGGGCTCCACGAGCGTCACATACCCGTGGGCGGTTTCCACCAGCTCCGCGGCGCGGGTGACAATTGCCCGGAGCAAATCCTCCATTTTCAAGTGGCCCATGATCTCCACGGAGGTCTTGTGCAGGGCCGTGAGCAGCTTGTTGCGCCGGTGGAGGGCCACTTCGGCTGCCTTGAGCTCGGTCACGTCCATGGCCACGGCGAGCACTTGGCCGACGGTGTCGTCATCGCCCACGAGGGGCGTGAACGACCACTCGAAGAACCTGCCGGAGAGCTCCATGAGGGCGCCGAAGGACTCCCCCTCGAGGGCACGCCGGAACGCGGCCACGAGGGCCGGCGTTTCCGCAAAGACTTCTTCAACAGGATGCCCCACCAGGCGCGCGCGGCGCCAGCCCAACCGCTCCAGCCCTTTGCCCCTGGCGAGGGAGATAGTGCCGTCTGCCTCCACGGTGAAGAGCACAATGGGCGTGTTGGAGATGACCGTCTCGAGGCGCCGCTCCAACACAGCGCGCATCTGTTCAAAGAGGCGCGTGCGCTCAATGGCCACGGCGAGCTGATCGGCCATGACTTGAAAGATGGCCACGTCCTCATCGTCGAAGGCTTCAGGGTGCTCGCTCTGCACGTCCAGGGCACCGATGACGCGATCGCCCACCTTCAGGGGCAAGGCCAGTTCCGAGCGGGTGCGCGGGAGGAGGGGATTTTTGAAGTGGACGGCGTCGGCGCCCACGTCCAGGGCGATGCGGGGCTCGCCCGTGGCGGTGACGTACCCCACGATGCCGATTTCGCCCACCTTGAGCCTGTGGTGCTCGGCCAACATCTTCCGGCCGGCCTCGCCCGTGGCCGCGCGGAGTACGGCGTATTCGCCCCGCTCGTCCACCAGGAAGAGGCCGGCGTGGTAGAAGCCGAAGTGATCGCGGATCAGGTTCACCGCCTGTTCGAGCAGGTCGTCTAAGTTCATGGCCAAGGCCGCATCCCGGGCCACTTCTGCGGCCACTTGCAGCTCACGGGTGCGCCGCTCCAGGTGGGCCGTGCGCTCTTCGACCATGTGACGAAGGTGTCTGCGGTGAGCTTCCAACTCGACACGTGCCCGCTCCGACTCCACGAAAGCGGCCCGGAAGCTCTCCAACAAGTAGCTGACCGGCACAATGATGCCCGTGCCGAAGACAAAGAGCTGGAGGGGTACGGTCAACCAGGCCAGCAGTGTCACGTTGCTCTCCAGGTGAGGTGGTGGGGGCACCAAGCCGCTCGCGTAGAGGACCGCAAACACCAGGGTCGTGCCCACGCTCAGGGCCAACGCCATGAAGCCCACCCGCCGTCCCAACAGCACGGCGCTGAGCACGCTGAAGGTGAGGAAGGCCAACTGGCCGTTGCCCCCGATCCCGCCGAAATACCGCGTCTGGGAGAGAAAGCCCAGAATGTAGAGGAAGAGGAGGAAGACGCCGGCCCGGATGAAATATTCCACCGCGTGGCTGAAGGTGATCAGGGCCATGAGGCCGATGACCAGGCCGTAGAAGAGCATCTGGCGTGGCTCCCCGGCACGCCACGCCGCCAGGCTGCCCAGAATGGCCATCCCTCCCCCGAGCACGAGCGCGACTTGCAGGATGGCGTCCAAGAGACGCTCGTACCACTCCGCAATGGAGCCGGAGGTCGGCCGAGCAGCGTCCGGCGCGGGCATCGTCTGTGGGGAGGAACGGGACGTGGTGCTTGCCTCGCTCATTGCTCCTGGCCTGTCAGGCGCTTGATCAACGTGGTCAGCCCGGCCAGCGAGACGGGCTTGGTGAGGAAGAAGTCAATGCCCAGCTCCTCGCACAGGGCCCGATATTGCTCTTGGGCCGAGAGGACGATGATCTCCGTGCCCTGGCACATCAGCTCTTGTCCCCGTTCCCGCAGCAAATCGGTGCCCCGCTCGTTCCCCATTCGGATGTCGCAGATGAAGACATCGAAGTGATGGTTGGCGAGGAAGTCACGGGCTTCTTGGAGTGTGGCCGCCTGCTCCACGTCGAACCCCGCCTGTGCGAGGGCCCGGGCGTAGAGCCGGCGCTGATCGTCCTCGTCCTCCATGAGGAGGATGCGCACAGGTGATGTGCCTTCTCGCTCCCGGTGGCTCATTGGCTCTCTCCGCCGCCCTGGATCACCTTCGATCGTCCGAGTGTTCCGCCCATAGTTGACCGTAATAGTACCACAACCTCAACGTGCCCGCCAATAGGAATCTGCTACTACCCGTAGTTGGCCGGCCCTTCCTCAACCCACTCCTGGCCGCCCTCCCACACCTCTTTTTTCCAGATGGGCAAGCTCTCCTTGGCCCGGTCGATGGCGTAGCGGCAGGCCGCGAAGGCCGTGGCCCGATGGGGACTGCTCACCGCGATGGCAATGCTCGCCTCGCCGATTTCCAGGCGGCCCACGCGGTGGACGATGGCCACTCCCTTCACCTCCGGCCACCGCTCGCGAACCTCGGCGGCAATGCGCTCCATCTGACGCAGGGCCAAGGGCTCGTAGGCCTCGTACTCCAAGTATTCCACCCGGCGCCCTCGGGTCTGATTGCGGGTGGTTCCCACGAAGGTGAGCACGGCCCCGGCTCCTGGATGGCTCACGCGGGCCCGGATGGCGCTCTCGTCGATGGGGTCAGTCACCACGGCAAAGTAATCCTCCCCGCCGGCCACAGGGGGAATGAAGGCCACTTCGTCGCCGTCCTGCAAAGGGGTCTCGGGGCTCACGTACTCGGCGTTCACCGCGCCCACGATGCGGTGGCGGAACGTGGCCAGCCCGGGAAACCGCTCCACCAACAGGTGCCACACCTCCTGGAGGGTGGCGCCATCCTCGAGCGTGAGCTCCAGTTCCGACGTGCCGGCCGCCTCCCGGTAGGCGGCGAACAAGCGCACGGTCACTCGCATAGCACTCTCCCTCCCGTCCGTCCAGTTGTCCCGACAGAAGTATACCTTGTCCGGCAAGGAGTCTCAACCCCCGACGTGAGGGACACCGGGCCAACGATGTGACGGTTGACAATGGCACGTCGTCGGGGAATGTGATAAGATTGAAGGGACAGGACAAGGGTGTTCAACTCGAACACGTGTGGAAAGGAGTCAACGATGACGAACGGACCAGTGCTCGTCCCCCTTGACGGTTCGCGCTTGGCCGAGCAGGCCCTTCCCCTGGGCCTCAGCATTGCCCGGCACACGGGCCGCGAGCTCCTGGTGCTCAGAGTCGTGCCCGTGCCCACCCAGACGGCCTTGGCCGAGACGGGCGGCGTCTTCCCCGTTGAGGAGATGCTGGAGACCATGCGGGAGCGCGCCCGCGATTCCTTGGGCCAGGTCGAAGAGCGCCTAAAGGGCTACGGCGTGCCCGTTCAGGGCATCGTCGTCACCGCGCGCACGGCGGCCGAGGGTGTGGCCGAAGTGGCCGACGAACATCACGCCGGTTACGTGGTCATGGCCACCCACGGCTACACAGGGCTCTCCCGGTGGGCCTTGGGCAGCGTGACGGACAGAGTGCTCCACCTCACCCGGCGCCCCCTCATCATCGTGCGCCCCTCGGAGGTCTCCGAGGAAACGCCATCCCTGCCGGAAACGCTGCCGGCCCTCAAGCGCATCGTCGTGCCCCTTGACGGCTCCCGCCTGGCCGAACACATCCTGCCCTCGGTCACCGACTTGGCCCGGGCCTACGGCGCCGAACTGGTGCTCTTCCGCGTGGTCACCCTGCCCTTCTCCGGCGTGGGCGTGGACGCGGGCATGGTCGTCGAGGCCCACTACTGGGACTTGGCCCAAGAGGAGGCCGAAACCTACCTCCAGGGCGTGGCCGGCTCGCTCCAACAACAGGGGCTCACCGTGCGCTACGACGTGGGACGGGAACCCGTGGCCGATGCCATTTTAGCCTGCGTGGAGCGCGTCGAGGCCGACCTCGTGGCCATGACCACCCACGCCCGGGAAGGGCTCACCCGCCTCATTATGGGCAGCGTGACGGACCGAATCGTGCGGGCAGGCCAAGTGCCCGTGCTCGTCGTGCGGCCGGAGACGGAAATCGAGTAATGCCTGTCCCAAACAGGAGCAGAGGGAGGAGCAGAGCGTGAGCCCGGCAGCGTGGCCCCCGCTGCCGCCGGCCTTCGTCGAGCGCATGGGACCCCTCTTGGGCGCCGAGGCCGCCGACTTCTTCGAGAGCCTGTGCGCCCCGCCGCCCGTCGGGCTGCGCGTCAACACGCTCAAGGTCCCGGCCGACGTCTTTCGCCGCATGGCGCCCTTTCGCCTGGAGCCGGTTCCCTGGTGCTCCGAGGGATTCATCGTCTCCGAGCCCGAAACCGTCCGTCCGGGGCGCCACCCTTACCACGCGGCCGGCCTCTACTACGTGCAAGAGCCGAGCGCCATGGCCGCAGCCCCTCTCCTGGCTCCCCGGCCTGGCCACCTGGTGTTGGACCTCTGCGCGGCCCCCGGGGGCAAGGCCACCCACTTGGCCGCGCTCATGGAGAACAGCGGGCTGATCGTTGCCAACGAAGTGGTTCGCCGGCGGGCGCACGCGCTCGTGGAGAACGTGGAGCGCATGGGCGTGCGGGCAGCTCTCGTGACCTCGGCCCGGGCGGAGCGGCTGGCCAACATCTGGGCCGCGGGCTTCGACGCCGTGCTGGTGGATGCCCCCTGCTCGGGCGAGGGGATGTTCTCCAAATCGCCAAGGGCTCGTCAGGAGTGGCGGGTTGAGGCCGTTCGCGGGTGCGCTCGCCGGCAGGAGCACCTCTTGGGCCAAGCTGCGCGCCTGGTGCGGCCCGGCGGCCGACTCCTCTACGCCACGTGTACCTTCGCCCCAGAGGAGAACGAGGCCGTCGTGGCTCGCTTTCTCCGCACACACCCCGACTTCGCGCTCCTTCCCCCGCCTGCCCTGCCCGGCTTCGCGCCGGGCCGGCCCGACTGGATCCCCCCGGAGCTGGCCAGAGGGCTGCCGCTGGAGCGCTGCGTGCGCCTGTGGCCCCACCGCGCTCCCGGCACCGGCCACTTCCTGGCCTTGCTGAAGAAAGAGGGCACGGGATCGCCCCTGCTCCCCCCGGCCGGCCGCGCGCCGCTGCCCGCCCACCTGAAGGCACCGGTCCGGGCCTTCTGGGAGGCGACCTTGCGCCTCCCCTTCCCCGAGCGGGGTTGGCTGGTGCGCGGCAACCGCGTCTACCTGGTGCCAACACTGCCGGCCGATTGGGAAACGCTCC
>Ga0256839_1002743_pt1 | contig 19181 bp, 20 predicted proteins | sample 354166metaG_FD_185968 | JGI IMG/M metagenome (GOLD analysis project Ga0256839, IMG submission 185968) | Hydrothermal vent microbial communities from Mid Atlantic Ridge, Atlantic Ocean - 354-166 | ecosystem: Environmental > Aquatic > Marine > Hydrothermal vents | place: Atlantic Ocean: Mid... | reverse complement strand
GCATCTAGTGTGAAATATTATGCCCCGAAATCGTCCACGACTGATGCGCCAATAATCGCACCGGGGCTTCCGTCCGCATTTGTTTCCTGCAACAGGATAGCGCACGAATCATAGCCCGCACGTTTAATCTCTGAAAGCGGCAGATCAACCGAGATCGCCCCCCCCTTCAACATGCCAAGCATCTGGATTTCGCGCACGATGTTATGATAGACAATTGTCTTGCCGCGATTTTCTCCGCGTTCAATTTTCACTTTTTCAGAACGATTATAATAAACCATATAAAGTGTCGGGTGATTTTTTAGTGATGCGCTGCCAGCAACCCTGATTTGCATCTGATCCTTGGTCACTTTCACTGTGATCGGCACACTCAGACCTTTGCTACCGGAGCTAAAGCCCTTCATCATCCCATCAATCTTACCTTTACGCGAGCCAACGGTATGATCGCGACCATTAACAATGGCCTGTGGCGTATAAATCTGGCGTTCCTTTAAACTGGTGGCATAACGCCTTTGCCGATCGGTAAATTGCGCCTCGGAAAAAGTATCCTTCCAGCCAAGGTAATTCCAGTAATCCACGTGCCAGGAAAGCGATAAAATATCTTTGTTACTTGCATAGCCAGCCATAATTTTGTCAGCCGGCGGGCATGAAGAACAACCCTGCGAAGTAAACAATTCCACCACCGCTTTAGGCGTATAACCATCCGCCTTGGCCGCACTTGTCATATGACCGCCCAATGGCATCATCATAATAGCTGCCAATCCAAGAACTTTGATTACCGAATTTTTCATAATTACACATCTCTTTCGTTGCAATGGATGTACTAAATTCACATCTCAACTGCTACTCACGATGCGGTGAGCCTCATCACAGTTTTGTAAGCGCATAAGTCGCTCCAATCAACTCTGATTGATGAGGGATATATTATTTGCGGTAAATAGAAGCCAAACTTCTGCCAATTTCCGGCCAATATATCTTGACTCAAAGGCCACTCTCAATGTATGAGCCTGCGGGAACAGAGGCGTGGGGATAACCGCGCCCTTTCTTTTTAACGCAACAGACTGAAAAAGACGCTCCGCTGCAACGACGGCGAGAACGGATTGGGCACAAGGAAAAAAACGATGTTCGCAGTCATTAAAACCGGCGGAAAGCAGTATTCTGTATCCGCAAACGACCGTTTCAAGGTCGAAACACTTGCCGGCGAGCCCGGCGACATTATCGAAATTGCTGAAGTTCTTATGGTAGGCGAAGGCGACAATACAACAATCGGCACACCTTATGTTGATGGTGCTATGGTTGCTGTTGAAATTATTCAACAGGGCCGTGCCCGCAAGGTTATCGCTTTTAAAAAGCGCCGCCGTCAAAATTCAAAGCGCACAATTGGTCATCGCCAGCACTTCACAGAAATTGAAGTTACGGAAATTCTGACCGGTGGTGCCAAGCCGTCGAAAAAATCAGCTGCCAAAAAAGCCCCTGCTGCGAAAGCAAAAGCGGCTCCAAAAGAAGCGGAAGCAAAGCCAGCCGCTAAAAAGGCAGATGCCAAACCGGCTGCGAAGAAAAAAGAAGCCAAGGCTGATGCACCTGCGGCTACCTTGTTTACCGCACCTGCAGGCAATGCCGATGATCTGAAAATCATCAATGGTATTGGCCCAGTTGCCGAAAAGCAGTTAAACGAACAGGGCATTACAACCTATCAACAGGTTGCAAATTTCTCTGATAAGGATATTGTGCGCATCGACGATGCAATGCCATTTTCAGCAGCCCAGATTGAAACTTGGCGTGATCAGGCAAAAGACCTGATCAAAGGCAAATAGGAAGGACTTAAGAGATGGCCCATAAAAAAGCAGGCGGCTCATCGCGCAACGGTCGCGATTCTGAATCCAAACGTCTTGGCGTCAAAAAATTTGGCGGCGAAGCCGTGATTCCAGGAAACATTATTCTACGTCAACGCGGCACCAAATGGCACCCGGGCGAGAATGTTGGCATTGGTAAAGACCACACAATTTTCGCAAAATCTGAAGGTGCTGTGACTTTCCGCAAGAAAGCCAATGGCCGCACCTACGTATCTGTGATGCCGAAAGCAATCGCAGCTGAATAGCCGGAATTTATTTTACCGGCGTCACATCGACCCGGTAGATCAAAAAAACAAATGATCAGGGGGAGATGGGGCGCCATCTCCCCTATTTGTTTTGGAGGACACCAGGATGGTTGAAGAAAAGCAGTACCTTGAAATGCCAGACAGTCAGAGATCTGACCCGGCTCCTGATCTCGTACCCGATCAGGATTGGTGGGCGCTGACCCGCAAGAGCGGCATTTTGCTGACCAAAAACCTGATCCTGCGCAAATTGCAGCCAACAGATGCAAAACCGATTGCCAAGCTGGCCAATAACAAAAAGGTCTCCTCCATGACCTCTCGCCTGCCGCATCCCTATACGCTGGAACATGCCGAAGAGTTCATTGCCCGCGCCGGGTCTGCTGAATCCCATGGCTGTGCCTATGCGGTCACCCTTGCCAAAACAGCAGATTTTATCGGATGCTGTTCGCTCAGCCCGACCGAGCGCGAAATAGGCCCGGCTCTTGGCTATTGGCTTGGTGAACCATTTTGGGGCAATGGCTACGCAACCGAAGCCGCCCATGCACTGGTTGATCTGGCTTTCAAAACCACCAATCACGACCGGGTTAATGCCTCTTGTCGGGTGATCAACCCGGCCTCACGCAAAGTGCTTGAGAAATGCGGCTTTCAGCATTCGGAATCCGGAATGAGTAATTCTTTGTCGCTGGGCAGTTCCATTCCTGTCGATTTTTATGTACTCGACCGTAGCACCTGGATCAGCCTCAAATCGTGGGGCGAAAACCAGTAATCGCAATTTGCGCTGTATCATGTTAGAGGCAGCCGATAAAAGATTGTTAATTGCCCTCAGTTTAATAGTCAGACCAGAGCTGCAAATGAATTTGCGGTACAGCGAGTTGACCAACGAGCCGCCGCTAATGCGGCGCAAATTCGCAGGCCCAATGTAAAACATTGGAATGGCCGTGAGAAAAATCAATCAAAGGCATATGCCTTTGATATAAGGACCGGATATGAAATTTCTTGACCAAACCAGAGTATTTATCCGGTCCGGCGATGGCGGCGCGGGATGTATATCTTTTCACCGTGAAAAATATATCCAGCTTGGTGGACCCGATGGCGGCGATGGTGGCCGTGGCGGCGATGTCTGGATCAATGTGGTCAACGGCCTTAACACCCTGATTGATTTTCGCTACCAGCAGCATTTCAAAGCAAAAACCGGCATTCATGGCATGGGGCGCAATCGCAACGGTGCCAAGGGCGACGATATTATTTTGAAAGTGCCGGTCGGCACGCAAATATACGAAGAAGATAATGAGACCCTGATTGCAGACCTGACCTTCGAGGGCCAGCGCTACCTGCTCGCCAAGGGCGGCAATGGCGGCTTTGGCAATGCACATTTTAAGTCTTCCAAAAATCAGGCGCCGCGCCGCGCCAATCCCGGTCAGGAAGGCGAAGAACGCTGGGTCTGGCTGCGGTTAAAATTGATCGCAGATGCCGGCCTTGTCGGCCTGCCCAATGCAGGAAAATCCACATTTTTAGCCAGTGTTACCGCGGCAAAACCCAAAATTGCCGCCTACCCTTTTACCACGCTGCACCCCAATCTGGGCGTCACCCGTATTGATGAGCGCGAATTTGTCATTGCCGATATACCCGGTCTCATCGAAGGGGCGCATGAGGGCGTTGGCATTGGTGATCGCTTTTTGGGCCATGTGGAACGCACCCGGGTTTTACTGCATCTGGTATCTGGCACCGAAGAAGATGTTGCGGGCGCATATAAAACCGTAACCAAAGAAATTCAGTCCTATGGTCATGGTTTGGCCGATAAGATTGAAATTGTCGCTCTTTCCAAGGCCGACACGCTAAACGAAGAAGAGCGAGCGGAAAAACTGCGCCAGCTGGAAGAGGTATGCGGCCAAAAACCCATGCTGCTTTCCGCTGTCAGCCGCGAGGGCGTTGAAAGCATATTGCGCAGGCTCATGGCCCAAATCACCGAAGATAAGAACGCTGAAAACCCGCCTGAAGAAGATACCCGCTGGCAGCCATTACCGGGAAGCTGATTATCTGCCTGTGGGTTTACCGGCAAACGCCGCGTCCCTAACGGCAAAGCATTTGACGAAGCCCTCTCCAATCTTCAAGTTACCACCCATGAAATGTGAACTGTCATCATATAAGCGCATTGTTGTAAAAATCGGCTCATCTCTGCTGGTGGATCAACGCGACGGGTTAAAAACCGCATGGTTTGAAAGCCTCAGCCAGGATCTGGCTGAACTCGCATCCCGCGGAACTGAAATTCTGGTGGTATCCTCCGGGGCAATTGCGCTGGGGCGTAAAATTCTCGATCTGCAACAGGGCCAGTTGAAACTGGAAGAAAGTCAGGCCGCCGCCGCCATTGGCCAGATTGCCCTGGGGCGCGCATGGTCGGATTATCTCGGCCGACATGAAATCAAAGTCGGGCAAATTTTGCTGACGCTGGAAGATACGGAAAACCGTCGCCGCTATCTCAATGCCCGCAACACAATCTCGACTATTATTAAATGGAACACCATTCCGATCATTAATGAGAATGATACGGTCGCCACATCTGAAATTCGCTATGGCGATAATGATCGGCTGGCCGCAAGGGTTGCCACCATGATGAGCGCTGACCTTCTGGTGCTGTTGTCTGATATTGACGGGCTTTATTCCGCGCCGCCAAAAGACAACCCGGATGCTAAATTCATTCACAAGGTCGATGCTATCACGCCCGAAATTGAGGCAATGGCCGGCAGTGCCGGATCAGAACTTTCGCGCGGGGGTATGGTCACAAAAATTGAAGCAGGCAAGATCGCCACCAATGCCGGAACCGCGATGGTCATCGCCTCCGGCATGCAGGCGCATCCCCTGACCACTCTCGATCAAACCGGTCACGGCACCTGGTTTAAACCAGGCACCAATGTGACAACCGCCCGCAAAAAATGGATTGCCGGGCAGCACGAGGTTTGCGGCGCTGTGATTGTCGATGCGGGCGCAATTTCAGCCCTTGAGCGTGGCAAAAGCCTTTTGCCGGCAGGCGTTACTCATATTGAGGGAAAATTTCAGCGCGGCGACATGGTGACAATCATCAATGACGAACAAAAAGTGCTTGGGCGCGGATTGATCACCTTTGATGCGGATGATGCAATAAAAGTATTGGGGCAACACAGCTCAAAAATTGCATCTATTCTGGGGTTTGAACGAAAGCCGGAAATCATCCATCGAGATGACATGGTTCTGGAAATTGCCGAAAACAAGCAAGGTTAGCTTAATGTTAAACAAAACTGATAATATCACCGGTGTAATGGCGATACTTGGCGAAAATGCCAAACGCGCAGCAAGCACGCTTGCAATCGCTGAGCCGCAGGTAAAAACCGATGCGCTATTGGCCGCCGCCGATGCGATGGATAAAAATCACGCCAAAATATTGACGGCCAATGCAGCTGATATGAAAACCAGTCGCGAGAACGGCCTCTCCAAACCCATGCTCGACCGCTTGAAGCTGGATGATGAGCGCATTGATGCGATCATCGAAAGCCTGCGCGCCATTGCGGCATTGGAGGATCCGGTTGGCAGTATCATTGCTGAATGGGATCGCCCAAACGGATTGCATATCGAACGGGTGCGCACCCCGATTGGCATTATCGGTGTGATTTTCGAAAGCCGCCCCAATGTGACGGCAGATGCCGGTGCGCTTTGCCTGAAATCCGGCAATGCGGTTATTTTGCGTGGTGGCTCTGACAGCTACAATTCATCGCGCGCCATTCATGATTGTCTGGTCGAGGGGTTAAAAAGCGCCGGACTTGATGAATATTCAATCCAGATTGTGCCAACAACCGATCGCGCCGCAGTTGGTGAGATGTTGGCCGGATTGAACGGCAATATGGATGTAATTGTTCCACGTGGCGGCTCAGGGCTTGTCGGACGGGTTCAGCAGGAAGCGCGGGTGCCGGTTTTTGCCCATCTGGAAGGCATTTGTCACATCTATGTAGATGCAACTTCCAGTATTGAGATGGCGGTTGATATAGTGACAAACTCCAAAATGCGCCGCACTGGTATTTGCGGCTCGGCCGAAACCCTGTTGATTGAAGAAAAGGCGGCAGATACTCATCTGCAACCCATTCTTTCTGCACTGCGCGAAAAGGGTTGCGAGATACGTGGCGATGAAAATGTTCTTGCCCGCGACAACGCGGTAGTCGCTGCAAATGAGGAAGATTGGGCAACCGAATATCTTGATGCGATTATTTCCGTCAAACTGGTTGATGGAATTGATGATGCCGTTGCCCATATTGAAAAATGGTCGTCCCATCACACCGAAGCCATTGTCTCGGAAGATGCCGCCGCCGTTGAGAAATTCATGAACGGCATTGACAGCGCGATATTGCTGCATAATGCATCAACCCAATATGCCGATGGCGGCGAATTTGGTATGGGAGCTGAAATTGGTATTGCTACCGGCAAAATGCACGCCCGTGGCCCGGTCGGGGTCGAGCAATTATGCTCGTTTAAATATCGTGTGCGTGGCAATGGACAGGTTCGCCCGTGAGCGTGAAGAGATTACCGCTCGATATTCAACACGCGGCCCGCATGCCCCATGTGGAAGATGGCCAGCGCATTGGCCTGTTTGGCGGATCATTCAACCCGCCCCATGAAGGCCATATGCTGGTCGCTGAAATCGCTATAAGGCGGCTTAAACTCGACCAGATCTGGTGGATTGTAACACCCGGAAACCCGCTTAAAAATCACGATAATCTGGCACCGCTTTCCGAAAGAATTCAGTGGTGCAATGAAATTACCACCCATCCGGCGATCAAGATTACCGCTTTTGAGCTGGTACACCCGACACGTTATACAGCTGATACATTAGCGCTGGTGAAAGCGCATCACAGGGCCGTTAATTTTGTCTGGATTATGGGCGCCGACAATCTGACCGGATTTCACCAATGGCAACGCTGGCGGGAAATTGCAGACATGATGCCAATTGCGGTGATTGATCGCCCCGGCTCCACACTTTCAAGCCGCTCGTCCAAGGCGGCATTGGCACTTTCGCGCTATCGTTTGCCGGAACGCAATGCCTCGCTTTTGCCAATTGCCAAAACGCCCGCATGGGTATTTATCCACGGGCCTCGCTCATCGCTTTCTTCAACCAAGTTGAGAAATAAATCATAATTCTAAAGAGTTGATTTTGCGTCTGACCCAAATATAGCCTATTATTCGACCTATGTTGCAGAAATGGCTGAAATTACCCAAATAATTGCGACATTAATTGAGACAGGGACTCGCTAATTTCGATCAAATCTGCAATACCCCCGACCTTGTAGTTGCGGGAACATCGCGCAACCATTTATGAAAGATCACGAAACTGAACGCAGCGACACATACAGGAGCTCCATCGACCCAAGCTCCTCATTTGAAGTCCGGTGCTGACGAAGCAACGGTTCCGGCGCTTTTAAACACGATTCTGGAGAGCCTTGACGATTCCAAGGCCGAAGAAATCACCACCATCAATATTCAGGGCAAATCCACAATCGGCGATTATATCGTTGTCGCATCCGGTCGTTCACACCGGCATGTGGGCGCGGTCGCGGATTATTTATTGCGCGATTTGAAAAAGACCGGACACGGCTCTGTAAAAATCGAAGGCATGCCTTCCTGCGACTGGGTTCTGCTCGATGCGGGCGATGTTATCATTCATATCTTCCGGCCCGAGGTTCGCGAGTTTTATAACCTCGAAAAAATCTGGCAGGTAAGCAGCCCGGACGAAGAAAAACCCAGTCAGTAATTTGCCGGGCAAGTCATGCATATCTCGATCATTGCCATTGGCAAAATGAAGGCGGGCCCCGAGCGCGAACTGATCGCCCGCTACCAGAAGCGCTTTTCGCAGACCGGCAAAAATCTCGCGCTTACAGGCCCCGATATTATCGAGATCAACGAAAGCAGAGCCTCAACCGCTGATCAGCGCAAGAGTGAAGAGGCCGAAAAATTATCCGCTGCAATTCCCAGCGGCGCCTTTATAATTGCGCTGGATGAACACGGGGAAAACATCTCAAGTGCAAATTTTTCGCAAAAAATAGCGGATATACAACAAGATGGCATCCGTTCAATTGCCTTTTTGATTGGCGGCGCTGACGGCCATGGCAGCAGGGTTCTCGATCACGCCAATTTCAAACTTTCATTTGGGCAATTAACCTGGCCGCATCAAATTGTCCGGCTTCTACTGGTTGAGCAGCTCTACCGAACAACGACAATATTATCGGGCCATCCCTATCACCGAGCATAAACTATATTGAAGACTGAACCCAATTAAAATCATAAAAGGCCATTTTTGAGTCTCTTTCAGCTGTCATAAAGTATTTGAGCATATTTGTGCTGCTATATTCAGCCAACCTGCTCTGCTAGTGTTAGCACCATATAAACAACTGACTCGTTATATCCCATGCAAAATCCGTCTAAAATGTACATTTTGCAAAACCTTTGCCGGGCAATGGCAGCGGTATCTTTCATTTATTCCGGAACGGCAATAGCGCAAAATCTTGAGCTGCAAAAGACCGACAACACCCGGAAACTGGAAACAATTTCCAAACAACTGGCGCTAGACAAGCAACAAAAACAAAAGATAGAAGAAGAAATTGCCGACCTTAAACAGGATCGGCTCAAAATCACCAAAGCGCTGATTGAAACTGCCAAAAACACCCAATCGCTTGAAGGTAAATTAAGCGAGATTGAGCAGCGATTGGTTATTTTGAATGAACAGGAAGTCGAAATCAAAGCCTCACTGCACGAAAGACGTGGACTATTGGCGGAAGTATTGGCGGCATTGCAACGCATGGGGCGTAATCCACCACCTGCTCTGCTGGTTCGGCCGGACGATGCGCTGGCCTCCGTGCGAAGTGCGGTACTTTTGGGAGCGGTTGTGCCCGAAATGCAACAGCAGACCAAAATATTGATCACTGACCTTCAAGAACTTTCAAGACTTCGCACCGATATTACTTGGGAAAAAAAACAGTATGCGATGCACATTAAATCTCTGGCGGAAGACAAAATCCGGCTTTCACTTCTTGTTGAAGAAAAATTGAAGCTTGAAGGAAAGACCCGTCAGGCACTTGATTTAACCCGCAACAAAATCCAAAAACTGGGTAAGCAGGCCACCAGCTTAAAACAACTTATTGCATCCATCAACGCCAAACTGGAAGAGGCTGACAAAGCCGCCAAAGCGGCCCGCGAAGCGGTTAACGCAGAGCAAAGCGCCGCCGACAAACGATTGGCAAAAGCCAGAATTTTATTGAACAAACAATCAGATAGCGGATTAGTTCGCCTGAAACCTGAATTAAATTTCAATAAAGCACGAGGAAAATTACAGCTGCCTGTTCAAGGGGTGGAAGTTCTTTCCTATGGTGAAAAAAACAGCACCGGCGCGCGAAATCAAGGAGCCTTTCTCGCCACCCGAACCAACGCTTTAGTTATATCACCCGTGGATGCCAGAATCGTCTATGCTGGGCCGTTTCGCTCCTATGGAAAATTGCTTATTCTGGATGTCGGTAATAGTGTGCATATTGTATTGGCAGGTATGGAGGCAATTGATGTAGGCTCCGGTCAATACGTATTGGCAGGCGAACCAATTGCCAAAATGGGCGCGCGAAGAATTGCAAGCATTGGGCCAGTAGATATAGCATCCTCTCGACCAATGTTGTATGTAGAGTTTCGTAAAGATGGCAAATCATTTGACCCGGCCCCATGGTGGGCCGAGAATTCCATAAAAAGGACCAGCAATGATACGTAAGGTTTCGATGATTTTAATGGGCGCTGTAATGGGAATTACTGCGACTCTAATGGTGACCACAGATAAAGCTGGTGAGTTTCTCGGGAATTTGACCCTTGGCGGCGAAGCCAATGCGGCGAGTTCGGAGACCTACAGGCAGTTGAATATTTTTGGCGATGTTTTCGAGCGTATTCGTTCCCAATATGTCAAAAAACCTGAGGAACAAAAGCTGATTAAAAATGCCATTAATGGCATGCTTTCGTCTCTAGATCCCCATTCCAGCTATCTTGATGCCAAGGAACAGGCAAATATGCGTGTTCAAACCAAGGGCGAATTTGGCGGCCTTGGTATTGAAGTCACAATGGAAAAAGAGCTGGTTAAAGTTATCACGCCAATTGATGATACGCCCGCCTCCAAAGCTGGCGTAATTGCCGGTGATCTCATTACCAAAATTGATGGCGACAATGTTCGTGGGCTTTCACTGCAGCAGGCCGTGGAAAAAATGCGCGGATTGGTGAACACGCCAATTGTCATTACCGTCATTCGAAAAGGTGCCGACAGGCCTATCGACATCACCATAGTGCGCGCCATCATAAAAATCCGCTCGGTGCGCCACCGAATTGAAGGCGATGATGTTGGTTATATCCGTATTACCGGCTTTACTGAGCAAACCTATATTGGTTTGAAAGCTGCCATCGAAAAAATTGAAGCCAAAGTCGGCGACAAGCTGAAGGGTTATATCATTGACCTTAGACTGAACCCCGGCGGATTGCTTGACCAGTCTGTCAGCGTTTCCGATGCCTTCCTTGATCGGGGCGAGATTGTCTCAACTAGGGGTCGTAACCCGGAAGAAGGGCGTCGATATAATGCGCGCCCCGGCGATGATACCGGAGGCAAACCGATCATTGTTTTGATAAACGGTGGTTCAGCCAGTGCATCAGAAATTGTTGCAGGCGCTTTACAGGACCACCGTCGCGCAACCATTCTTGGAACCCGCTCATTTGGCAAAGGCTCGGTGCAGACAATCATTTCTCTGGGTGCCAATGGCGCGCTGCGTTTGACCACAGCACTTTATTATACCCCGGCCGGTCGCTCTATTCAGGGCAAAGGCATTGAGCCTGATATTGTTGTCAATCAGCCATTGCCAGACCGCCTTAAGGGCCGGGTTGAAGCAAGTGGTGAATCCAAGCTCCGCGGTCATATCACCGGCGCTGATGAAGATGCCAAAGGGTCAGGTTCATTTGCCTATATCCCACCGGATGCCAAGGATGATATACAGCTAAACCATGCGCTGGAATTGCTGCGCGGAACCAAAACCAATGCGGCATTTCCTCCAGACCCAAACAAGGGCCTGAAGAAAAAGAAAACCTGAACATATTCAATAATGTCGCCTGCACAACTATCTGTGCAGGCGATACCTACGAATGCGAACCTTGTAGATCAGTCGGATGGCTTAATGAGCTGAATTATGCGCTCTTATATTAAGCAACCGTTTTCAGTATATGCGTCCCCAAAAACCAAATAAATTCGGAATTGTTCATTAATATGGATGAATTCAACACCCCATTGGGGTTGGATCGCGATAAGCCAAAACCAACGTCAACACTTTCGGCAACGAAAATTCTGGCGGGGGTAATGTTGCTTTTTACCGGCGCATCGACTGCCTGGCTTTATATCTCCGGGAATGAGTTTTTTGCGGCTAAACCGGTCATCATAGTCAGTAAAGAACCTGCTACTGATGTCCCCAAGCCACCGGCAGCCCCGTTGCGCAAGACAACACAAAAGGCCAACCGCACCTATACACAAAGTGATCCAGATAAGCCCGGCAGGCTGGAAGAGCTTGTGCCTGATGGCAGCCTGAGCGAGCCAAAAATTACCTATCTGCATCCAAGTTCATCTGGCCCCTCCTCTCTCGTCGACCGACCAGATACGACCCTAATAGAAAGATCCAGTGTCGGACCATTGCCCAAAATATCAAAATCCGGCCTTCGGCCAATGGATGCCTACGCCCGAAAAATCGCTCCAACCGCCTCAATCAGAATAGCCATCGTGGTCGGTGGGCTGGGTCTTTCCCAATCGGGTACAAAATCTGCAATTGAACAATTGCCGGCAGATGTGACCCTTGCATTCGCGCCCTACGGCAATTCCATCAAGCGCTGGATGCGCAAGGCGCGCAAAGATGGCCACGAACTACTGATGCAAATTCCAATGGAACCCATAGGCTACCCGCAGATTAATCCCGGCAAGCACACATTGGTATCGAGCATCTCACCGGCCGAGAACATAAAAAATCTGCACTGGTCGATGGGGCGCATGACAAACTATGTTGGCATGATGAATTATCTTGGTGCTAAAATGAGCGCTGATGCTGAAGCCATGCAGGCTCCATTGGATGAAATAGCCAAGCGCGGCCTGCTTTATCTTGACGATGGTTCTGCCTTTTCAAGCGCCGCCAAAAGCGTGGCAAAACTGGCGTCCTTGCCCTTTGCACAAGGCAACATAATCATTGACGACGGCAGGACGTCACGCATTATCGAAAGAAACCTCGCCGCACTGGAAAAACTCGCCCGCCGCAATGGCAAGGCAATTGGCATTGCCTCCGCATTCCCATTGTCCGTTCGCCAAATCACCAGTTGGATAAAAGCTGCGCGAAAACGAGGAATAGAAATTGTGCCAATCTCCACACTTGTGCGATAAAAACGTGATGCCTTCTTAATGATGCCGCCAGGAACCGCCGATGAATAACCATCTCAAACACGACGATCTTCCCTATAGAAAATGCGTCGGCATCATGGTGTTAAATCACGACGACAAAGTTTGGGTCGGGCACCGAATTTCAACCAGCGATGTACTGGATCAAAAACTCTGGCAAATGCCCCAGGGCGGCATCGACAGGGGCGAAGAACCTGAACAGGCCGCCCGTCGTGAGCTCTATGAGGAAACAGGCATACAAAGCATCAGCCTGCTTGCTGAAGCCCCTAACTGGATAAACTACGACTTACCTGAGCATTTAATTGGCGTTGCCCTGAAGGGCAAATATCGCGGGCAGAGCCAGCGTTGGTTTGCCTATCGGTTTACTGGAAATGAAAGAGAAATCCAGATCAACCCGCCACCCGGCAATGAACAAGCCGAATTTGACCAATGGAAATGGGTAAATATGAGCAAGCTTCCTGATCTTATTGTGCCCTTCAAAAGAGAACTTTACCAAAATGTTGTCTTGGCATTCCAGCATTTGACGAGCGATCAATGAACACCAATACTGACCTTCGTCCTTACCGGCCTAATGTCGGCATTTGTCTGTTCGACAAACAGGGCAGGGTTTGGATCGGCCGCTGTATTACATCCGGGCCTGAAATAGTTGAACCCGGTCGCGATTGGCAATTTCCCCAAGGGGGCATCGAAGAAAACGAAGATATTATCGAGGCCGCACGGCGGGAACTATTCGAGGAAACCGGTGTAACTTCAGTAAAGCTTCTGCATGCCACAAATCAGTGGTGGTCCTATGACTTTCCGGTTTCATTCGATGACCCAAACCACAAACTCAATCCATTTCGCGGACAAAAACAAAAATGGGTAGCGTTTCGGTTCGAAGGCGATGACCGAGAAATATCAATTACGGCTGATCATGTGAGCGAGCCACAAGAGTTTCTCGACTGGAAATGGGCAGAATTTACAACCATGCCTGAGAAAACCATGACATTCAAAAGGCCTCAATATCAGCGCGTGGTGAAGGCCTTCACGCCGTTTTTGATCAAATAAAAAGGCGGGAAATCCCGCCTTAATTCAATCTAATAGTATTTTAGCCAGACTTAGAGCGTTAGTCCGGTTTGTTCCAGATGGCTCAATTGCTCCAAATATGTATAGGCATTGGCTTTTTTCTCAGCATCGTCGGTAATCAAATCATGCGCTTCTTGAGCAAGCTTTTTACGCTCGTCAAAAATTTCCTGGGTCAGCTCATCCTTTGGGATCGAGAACTCTGCAAGCACTGTCAGGCTAGACGGAGTAGCATCAGCAAATCCACCGGCAACGAAGAATGATTGCTCGCTGCCATCGGCAAGTTTTACTTCAACAATGCCAGGACGAAGAGTCGTCATTACGGCAGCATGATCAACTAAAATACCCATGTCACCTTCGGTGCCGGGAATAGTTACCATCTCGGCTTCCACCGACAGCAATAGTTTTTCCGGAGATACCAATTCAAACTTGAATGATTCAGCCATATCTTAATCGCCTTGTGGGAAGCTGCTTACGCAGCTTCTGCTGCCATTTTCTGTGCTTTTTCAATCGCCATATCAATACCGCCAACCATGTAGAACGCAGCTTCTGGCAGGTGATCATATTCCCCGTCGACAAGTCCACGGAAACTCTTGATTGTATCTTCAAGATCAACCAACTGGCCTGGCGCACCGGTGAATACTTCAGCCACAAAGAACGGCTGTGACAGGAAGCGCTCGATCTTACGAGCACGTGCCACGGTCATTTTATCTTCTTCGGAAAGCTCATCCATGCCCAAAATAGCAATGATGTCCTGCAAGGATTTATAGCGTTGCAGAATTTGCTGCACTTCACGTGCAACCTCGTAATGCTCTTCGCCAATAATCAGCGGATCCATCATGCGGGATGTCGAATCCAGTGGATCTACCGCAGGGTAAATACCTTTTTCAGAAATCGCCCGGTTCAACACGGTCGTTGCATCCAAGTGAGCAAAAGAAGTTGCAGGCGCTGGATCGGTCAAGTCATCGGCAGGCACATAAATCGCCTGCACAGAGGTGATTGAACCCTTATGCGTTGATGTAATACGTTCCTGCATCGTGCCCATATCGGTCGCCAATGTAGGCTGATAGCCCACCGCAGATGGGATACGACCCAAAAGCGCAGAAATTTCAGAACCGGCTTGAGTAAAGCGGAAAATATTATCCACGAAGAACAATACGTCCTGTCCTTCTTCACGGAACTGTTCAGCAACCGTCAAACCGGAAAGTGCTACACGGGCGCGCGCGCCTGGCGGCTCATTCATCTGACCAAAGATCAAGGCACATTTAGAACCTTCGCCACCGCCCGGCTGATTCACACCGGATTCAATCATTTCATGGTAAAGGTCGTTTCCCTCACGCGTACGTTCACCCACACCGGCAAATACCGAATAACCACCATGCGCTTTCGCAACGTTATTGATCAGTTCCTGAATAAGAACAGTTTTACCCACGCCGGCACCGCCAAACAGGCCAATTTTACCGCCCTTGGCATAAGGTGCCAGAAGATCCACAACTTTAATACCGGTAATCAGAATTTCAGCTTCAGTTGATTGATCAACATAATCGGGAGCATCCTGGTGGATTGCGCGTTTCATGGTGGTCTTCATAGGACCAACTTCATCAATCGGCTCGCCAATCACATTCATGATACGGCCAAGTGTTTCATCACCAACCGGCACCATAATAGGCTCACCCGTATTTGAAACAGGTTGCCCGCGAACAAGCCCCTCAGTCGCATCCATCGCAATAGTGCGAACAGTATTCTCACCTAGATGTTGCGCAACTTCAAGAACTAGCCGGTTGCCATTATTATCGGTTTCCAGCGCGTTCAAAATGTCAGGAAGATTATCCGTAAATTGCACATCGACAACAGCGCCAATCACCTGGGTGATTGTACCGGTAGCCGTTTTAGTTGCGGCCTTCTTAGCCGGTGCTTTTTTCGCAGTGGTTGCAGCTTTCGCCATAATTTTACCCTCGCATATACTAGAGCGCTTCAGCGCCCGAGATAATTTCAATCAATTCGTTAGTGATCTGTGCCTGACGTTGTCTGTTATAGGAAATAGACAGTTTATCGATCATATCACCAGCATTACGGGTCGCATTGTCCATCGCAGACATACGAGCACCCTGTTCAGAAGCGCCATTTTCCAACAGCGCACGAAAAATCTGTACCGAAACATTGCGCGGCAACAGGTCCTCCAAAATTTCAGCCTCATTCGGCTCATAATCATAGGAAGCATCAGCGCCCGCATCTTCTCCAGCCTCAATTTTTGGTGGAATAATCTGCTGTGCTTGCGGAACCTGACTGATGATGGACTCAAATTCCGAATAGAACAAAGTCGCCACGTCGAATTCGCCATCATTAAACAAACCCAGAACTTTCCTGCCGATCTTATCAGCGTCTGAAAATGCCATTTGTTTGATTTCACGAATATCAATCAGATCAAAAATCAATTCGCCAAATTCCATCCGCAATGAATCCCGGCCTTTTTTGCCGATGCATAGGATTTTGACTTTTTTATTCTTGGCAAGAAGTTCACGGGCGAAATCACGGGCTTTACGGGCGATTGATGAGTTAAACCCACCGCACAACCCGCGTTCAGCAGTTGCAACTATAAGCAAGTGAACGTCATCTTTGCCGGTGCCAACCATTAAAGGTGGCGCACCTTCCTGACCATCCATTGCTGCCGAAATATTCGCCAGCACTTTATCCATGCGTTGTGAATACGGACGTGCCGCCTCTGCAGCTTCCTGAGCGCGACGCAACTTTGCCGCCGCAACCATTTGCATGGCCTTGGTGATTTTCTGCGTCGCCTTAACAGAGGCAATCCGATTTCTTAGGTCTTTAAGACTTGCCATCAGGCACTTCCTGTTTCAACAATTCCGTGAAGTTAAGCAAAGCCTTTTGCAAATGCATCGATAGCAGCGGTGAGATTTTCTTTCGTCTCATCGCTGATAGCCGCATCATCACGAATGGTGTTCAAAAGATCAGCATGGTCTGTACGAAGACTGGACAGCAGCCCTTTTTCGAACGCGCCAACCTGATTGACTTCGATTTCATCGAGATAACCGTTCACACCGGCAAAGATGACAGCAACCTGCTCTTCAGTTTTAAGTGGTGAGAATTGTGGTTGTTTCAACAATTCGGTCAAACGGGCACCACGATTAAGCAACCGTTGGGTCGAAGCATCGAGATCAGAACCAAACTGCGCGAACGCAGCCATTTCACGATATTGAGCAAGCTCACCCTTAATCGAACCGGCAACCTGTTTCATCGCCTTAACCTGCGCAGCAGATCCCACACGAGATACAGACAAGCCAACATTCACCGCAGGCCGAATGCCCTGGAAGAACAAATCGGTTTCAAGGAAAATCTGACCATCAGTAATCGAAATCACGTTTGTGGGAATAAACGCAGAAACGTCATTACCTTGTGTTTCAATCACCGGCAACGCGGTCAAAGAACCACTGCCATTATCTTCATTCAGTTTCGCTGAACGTTCCAGCAAGCGGGAGTGAAGATAGAAAACATCACCAGGATAAGCTTCACGTCCAGGGGGGCGACGAAGCAACAAAGACATCTGGCGATAGGACACAGCCTGTTTCGACAGATCATCATAACCGATCAAAGCATGCATGGAGTTATCTCGGAAATATTCGCCCATTGCACAGCCGGTAAACGGAGCCAGATACTGCATAGGAGCAGGATCAGACGCTGTGGCCGCAATAATGATTGAATATTCAAGCGCACCGCGCTCTTCGAGGACCTTCACAAACTGCGCAACGGTTGAACGCTTCTGACCAACAGCCACGTAGATGCAATAAAGCTTGTCGCCTTCCGCGCCACTGTCGTGGATAGGTTTCTGATTCAAAATCGTATCAAGAATGATCGCGGTCTTACCGGTTTGACGGTCACCGATGATCAATTCGCGCTGGCCACGGCCAACAGGAATGAGCGCATCAATTGCCTTCAGGCCGGTAGCCATAGGCTCATGCACCGATTTACGCGGAATAATACCCGGCGCCTTAACATCCACCCGCGAACGGGTTTTTGTTTTAATCGGGCCTTTACCGTCAATCGGGTTACCAAGCGCGTCAACAACACGGCCAAGCAATTCCTTGCCAACCGGTACCTCCACGATGGCGCCTGTACGTTTAACCGTATCGCCTTCTTTAATGCCACGGTCATTACCAAAGATAACGACGCCGACATTGTCAGCTTCAAGGTTCAGCGCCATGCCACGAATTCCACCTGGGAATTCGACCATTTCACCAGCCTGAACCTGATCAAGTCCATATACGCGCGCAATACCGTCACCGACGGAAAGCACTTGTCCTACTTCGGAGACCTGAGCCTCCTTACCGAAATTTTTTATCTGGTCTTTCAGAATTGCGGAAATTTCCGCAGCACGAATGTCCATTAGCCGACCTCTTTAAGTGCGAGCTTCAGGGAAGAGAGTTTGGTTTTTAGTGTTGTATCAATCTGGCGTGAGCCAATTTTTACAATCATGCCGCCGATTACCGACGGATCGACAATTGCATTAATTGCAACGTCTTTGCCAACAACGCTTTTCAACGCTGTTTTCAATTCTTTGGTTTGCTTGGCGCTAAGTTCCTGCGCAACGGTAACGTCGGCAGTAACTTCGCCACGATGTTCTGCCATCAATTGGCTAAACCCTTGCAACATGCCGGGAATAACAAACAAACGACGATTATCGGTAACAACCTTGATAAAATTACCCACAAGACCAGAAATTTTTGCCTTGTCTAAAATAGCAGAAATTGCATCCAGCTGTTCGCCAGCTGAAAACGCAGGAGAAGCCACAAGACGGGAAAGGTCCTCGCTGCCGTTCAGCAATTCACCGAACCGCACAAGATCTTTTTCCGTATCGGCCAGCTTCTTTTCTGCCAAAGCAAGATCGAACAAAGCTGACGCATAGCGTTCAGCAACTCCGGAAACAAGATTAGCGGATTGAGCCACGTATTAGTCTTCTCGAGCAATGGCACCGATCTGGTGAAGGTTCATCCTTCATCATCAAATGGGCCTGTTGAATTATTCGTTCGTCCCGACAGTCTTAAACCAACGAAACCGCGCCTCACCTAGCACATGATTTTTCACACCGCAATATGTAGTCTCGCATGCTTTTGGTCAGGATGTCGCAGTTTTTTGGATATTGTTCCAATTCCACCATTGGATTATCGAACTCACCTTTGAATTAATCAAAATATCCAAGTACCGACAGTACCAACACCGCTGAAATACTCGACTTTGCAATTAGCAGGATAAAACCAGGCACGGAAAAATCACGATCAACGATTATGGAAATTATTTGGCTTAAAGCCAAAAAACCCCAACTTATCCCCAAAGCCAAATATAATAGCGGTTGTTGCAGCAGCAATACGGCTGTCCCAAGCCCTAAACAGAGGCCGGAAAGGTGTGAACGCAGCACAATCTTCGCCAATCGTTCAACCGATTCGCCAGCTTGTCCCGAAATACGCAAAAACATACCCGGTACCAGCAACAAAATGAGCCCGACCAAAATTGTAAACGCCGCGCCGCTTACCTGCACCCATTCGCCTGTGGATA